>Ga0193729_1000427_pt1 | contig 21645 bp, 19 predicted proteins | sample U1c2metaG_FD_143036 | JGI IMG/M metagenome (GOLD analysis project Ga0193729, IMG submission 143036) | Soil microbial communities from a riparian zone of the East river system, Colorado, United States - U1c2 | ecosystem: Environmental > Terrestrial > Soil > Riparian zone | place: USA: East River...
ATGAGAAAGGGTAGAGCGAAGGAATCGAGCTCGCCGACGCGATTATTTTGCGGCAAGCCGGATTGCGGGCTGAGGCCCATGCTGGTTCCTGTTGCGACCCCATTGAGGATGCCCGTTATGGACGAACTACCACCCAGATGGCAGGAAATGATTCGCAGATTTGGTTCGCGCACTGGGGTGGCCCCGCCGTCCACGTAAAGATTTCGGGCGCGCCGGGCAACGTCATCACGACCCAGCAACTCGGCCGAGCGTTCGCCCACAAACTTATGGCTGGCGCCATGGAAGCCCCAGCGCCGCACTCCCATTTCGTGCCATGCATCTGGCACGGCATACCGCGCCGCGGCCTCGGGCACCCATTGATAGAAAGCGGTTTCGAACAATCCAACCAGGGGTACCGCGGGCATGCGTCGAGCGAACAACCGAATGCCAGTGATGTAAGGGGGATTGTGGGCTGGAGCGATGCCGTTAAATGCTTCCATGGCCTCAAGCACAGATTCATCGAGGCGCACGCAGCCGTTGACGCCGCGAGCCATGATTGTTTTGAAACCGACGGCGGCAAGGTCTGTTTCATTTCGGATCTGGCCCGCCTTTTTCAGTTCGGTGAGGCAATTCTCGATGGCCTGCGGATAATCGGCCACGCGCTCGAACCCGCCTTTGTGCAAGAGACGCTCCTGGCCGTTTGCAAAGTCAAACAGGCGCCATTTGAGCGAGGTCGAACCGAGATTGGCGACGAGGATGTTCATTTCCGCTGGCCGGGTTCCAAGCGTCTATTTCACCGTGACGATTGGAGATTGTAATGTTACTGAAGCCATCTGCCGAGCCCAGCCAGTCCTTCGTGCGGGCGAGGAATTACCTGCACGCTCACAACCTGGCCGACCTGGGAAGCGGCCGCGGCTCCGGCATCGGTTGCGGCTTTCACCGCAGCGACGTCGCCGCGGAAAAACCCAGTCACGTAGCCGCTGCCTACCTTTTCCCAGCCGACGAGCGTGACGTTGGCCGCTTTGAGGGCCGCATCGCAGGCTTCCAGCAAGGCGCACAGTCCTTTGCATTCGATCATTCCAATTGCTTGTTGGGGCATAAGTTAGTTGATGGTTAAAAGTTGATAATCGCTGAATAGACTATTTGGCGGTTTTGTTCGCGTTGTCGCCGAGGAAAGACTTCAGCAAGTCATCATGCGGACGGGCCAGGATATGGGAGCTGACCAGCTCGCCCACTTTGGAGGCGGCTTTCGTGCCGGCATCAATGGCCGCTTTGACGCTGCCGACATCGCCCCGGCAGAGGACGGTTATTAGTCCGCCGCCGATGGGGATGGTTTTTACGAGGGTGACGTTCGCGGCTTTGACCATGGCATCGCTTGCCTCGACGTTGCCGACGTAACCCTTGGTTTCGATCATTCCTAATGCTTCGCTCATAATTTAATTGATGGTTGTTAGTTGATAGTTGACAGAAATTCTTTAAATGGAAACCAGTTCACAGGGAGTATCCGCCTGGAGGTTGCAGGCGTTGCCTTCGTCGGTATCAATATGCACTTCCAGTTTGAAGTTCTTGTCCACCCGCACGAGCATCCGGTCGAGGGTCAGGCCGCACGGGCCGCCGATTTTTAGCTTCATGGATTCTGCCGCTTTCACGCCGTAAAACGCGGCATCATCAGGAGACATGTGGACGTGCCGCAGCGCGCGAATAACTCCTTCCGACATTTCAAAAAATCCCGCCGGCCCCATCAGCATGCAACCCAGAGTTCCTTTGATGTCGCCGGAGATTCGCAAGGGCAACTCAAAGCCGAGCGCAATCCCGTCGGTATAGGACAGTTCGACCTGGTTCAAATTTCGGCACGGTCCGAGGATGCGCAGATTGGAAATCACACGACTGCGGGGGCCGATGAGCGTGAGAGTCTCCTTCGCGGCAAACTGCCCTTCCTGATACAGCCACTTGTGAACGGTGAGCTGATGCCCTTTGCCGAAGAGAGCCTCGACCGCCTCGGGCGTTAAGTGGCAATGGCGCGCGCTTACATTCACCACCAGCGGATGCGGCGCGGTTGCAGTCCTTGGCAACGGCTTGCCGAGGCGCTGATACACCGCCTGCCTGACCATGTGTTCTACCACGGCCCGGTGCGGTAAAGGGGTATTCGCAACCATAAAACTAAGCACGAATTTGACAGATTATGATGGATTGTCAAAATAAATCTTGCACAATCTTCCAATATCTATCAAATTACGGCTCGGATGCAACCAGAAGAGCGCCAGCATAGAATCGGTGAATTTCTGCAAAAGGTTGAATTTGCGTCACTTGAGGATGTTGCGCAACAGGTTGGGGCATCGGTTTCGACCGTCAGACGGGATTTAGCAGTTTTGGAAGCGGGAGGCGGGGTCCAGCGTACCCATGGTGGCGCAAGGATAAGCAATCCGCGCTCGGACGAGTTTACTTTTTCAGCGCGGGATACCCATCTATTAGCGGAGAAAGCAGCGATTGGCAGGGCTTGCGCGGAACTGATCAAGCCGAATCAAAGCGTGATCCTCGATGCCGGGACGACGGTGTATCACGTCGCGCGTTACCTGGAAGCGAAGACGCCGCAAATCATCACCAACTCCTTGCCGGTGGCGAACCTGTTCGCATCGGCTAATCGGCTGGAAGTGGTGGTGTCCGGCGGGGTGATTTATCCGCGGCTCGGCGTGCTGGTCGGGCCGCTCGCGGTGGAGGCGTTTTCGAAAATTCACGCGGACGTGGCGGTGATGAGCGCAGGAGGCATCTCGCTTGATGGCATCACCAACTCGCATGGGCTCCTGATTGACATCCAGCGCGCGATGATCAAGGGGGCCCAGAAGGTCATCTTTTGTTTCGACCATACGAAGTTCGGCAGGAAATCGGTAACGCCATTGTGCGAGTTGGATTGCGTGGATGCGATCGTGACGGATAACGAGGCTCCAGCCGCGCTGGTGGAAGGACTGCGTGGGCGAGGCATCGATGTGATTGTCGCTCCCCCCGCCTCTCCTTAACACCCGGTTCCCCGCAAAAAAAGTCGCCAAAACTCCTTGTCAAAAGGGAGCGGATTTGCATACTCACAAACAAACAATAATGCGCCCACGAAACTCCCTTCCGTCTCCGACGCCGTCCCTGGTTGGCGGTTTTCGCTGCGGCGGGCGCAAACCAAATTCCTAAAACTTATGGCTGAATGGGACACCCTGAAGGCGGCCGCGCTTAAGATTCTTGGCAAGGACGGAAAAGTGCCTGATATGCCGGACTTCATTCAGACAGCGGCCGATACTTTGGGCAAGGCCAATGGGGAGTTCAACAAAAGCAGGGACGACTGCGAGGCCAAGCTTCTCGCCGTGCAGAATGCCAACGATGCCGTGCGGAATGGCCTGAAGCAATTCCAAGCGAAGATCGACAAATCAGATTTCGAGCTCGATTCCAAGAACAAAGACAACCTCAAGAAAATCCAATTAGCACGAAAGCTGCTTTCTGACAGGCTGAGTGTCGCGACCAAGGATTACAACGAGGACGACAAGATGCTGGATGAGGTTGACAAGCACCTAATCCAACTCGGCAAGTACAAGCCAAAGGCTGGGCCGATGTAACGCAGTTGGGGGGCCAACTTCATTCGTCAGCCCAAGCGGGTTTAGAGGGAGAAATGCTTCTTACACGGCGTTCCCAACATTGAAGAATTACTACGGCAGGAGGCCCTGCGGTCTCCTCCCCGTCTCTGAACCATTGGTTTCCGATTTCTGCATTGTTTTCTGGAACGGCATTTGCTTATTCTTCGCCTGTAAATGACGACTTTAGCCCGAAGGGTTGCCCCTGTTCCGTATCTGGATTTGCCGGCGCAACTGCGGACGATCCGCAAAGAGCTCGACGCGGCCATTGCGCGCACCCTGGATAATTGCTCGTTTTGCCTGGGGCCGGACGTGGTGCAGTTCGAAAAGGATTTCGCGCACTTTTGCGGGGCGGAACATTGCGTGGCTTTCAACAGCGGCACCTCGGCGCTGCACGTGGCCTTGCTGCTGCTCGATGTCGGAGCGGATGATGAAGTCATTACGACGCCGAGCACATTCGTGGCCACCAGTTGGGCCATTTCTTACGTAGGCGCAAAACCGGTGTACGTGGATATTGAAGCAGCAACCTTCAACTTAAACCCGGAACTAGTCGAACGCGCCATCACTTCGCGGACCAAAGCCCTGATGCCGGTCCACCTTTACGGCCATCCGGTGGATCTCAATCCGTTGTTGAAGCTTTGCCAGCGGCATAAACTGCCGCTGGTGGAAGATGCCGCGCAGGCGGCTGGGGCCAAATATCGGGGAAAAGTGGTTGGGACTTTTGGCGAGATTTCTTGTTTCAGCTTTTACCCGGGCAAAAACCTGGGGGCCTGCGGCGAAGGTGGCGCTCTGGTGACGAACCGGGCTGATTTTGCCGCTCGCGCACGTTCCCTGCGGGAACACGGTTCGACGCGGCGTTATTACCACGATGAAATCGGCTATAATTATCGCATGGAGGGGATCCAAGGCGCGGTGCTGGGTGTGAAGCTAAAACACCTCGACGGATGGACACGCGAACGCCGGCGGGTCGCCCATCGCTACCACGAATTGCTGGCCGATACCCCGCTCCAATTACCGGTGGAAGCCGAATACGCCGAGAGCGCTTATCATCTATATGTCGTCCGCCATCCACGCCGGGACGAACTCAAACAGCATCTTGAAGCGAGCCAGGTCGGGTGTGCCCTCCACTACCCGCTCCCGCTGCATTTGCAAAAATGTTACGCTCATCTTGGGCATGAGCCTGGGGATTTCCCCGTCGCCGAGAAAGCGGCCTCGGAATGCCTGAGTTTGCCGATTTATCCGGAAATGACCGAGCCGCAAATTCAGCGGGTCGCCGAGGTCATAAAGGAATTCTTTCGCTCGCTTTAACTCCGGTATGGCCGCCCGGCCTTGAAGGCACTGAGCAGTTCCAGGCACCGCGCGGCGTCTTTGGCATCAGCGACCATAGTACAGGCTTTTTCTGCGGTGCTCACCGCGTCCGCAATCCGGCCTGCCTCCGCATAAGCCGCCGCCAGCGTCTCCATCATTAACGGCTGCTTGTAAGCGGTCAACACGCAAGCCCGCTCAGCCAATTGAATCGCTTCGGCCCCATCGCGAATCCCTGCGTCCGGGTTGGTTGCCAGGAGCCAGGCCAGCGCATTCAACGCTTCGGCGAAATTTGGCCGCAGACGCATAACTTCGCGATAGTGCGGCAGCGCTTCCTTGATCTTTCCCTGGCGGCTTAGGACTACCGCCAGGTGATAACGGGCGAGAACCAGCTCCGGCTTCTGCCGGAGCACTTCGGAAAAAGCCGCCGCAGCTTCGTCCAGTTTGCCCTGCGCCGCCTGAGCGACGCCGAACTGGAGCCGCGCGCTGGCCAGTTCCGGTTGAGCCCTCAGGACCTGCGACAATTCCCATGCACCCTCCTGGAACTGTCCTTGCCTGACCAGCGCATCTCCCAAACCGTACCGCGCGCTCCAGGAATCAGGCTGCAGCCGCAGGGCGGCCCGAAATTCCGGCACGGCTTCGGCCAGTTTGCCTTCCCGCACCAGCATATAAGCGAGGTTATTGTGCGCATCCGCCGAGTCCGGCTCCGAACGCAACGCCGCCCGGTAATGCTCGGTGGCCTTTTCGAAATCGCCCTGGTGTGCGAGCACATTGGCCAAATTGTAATGGGCATCCGCGAATTCCGGCCGGTATCGCAACGCTTCGGAATAATGCATTATCGCCTCATTCGTTTGGCCCTGTTGCAAAAGCGCCAGCCCTAGAATGCTGTGCGCTGCAACCGAGCGGGGGTCCAATCTCAAGGCCCGGTGGCAATCGTCGATCGCTTCATCCACCCTGCCCTGGTCCACCAGCACCGTGGCCAATTTGGTCCAGGCCGGCTCAAACGCCGGGTTGATCTCCAGCGACGCCCGCAAACATTGCTCAGCCTGGTCCGGCCTTTTGTGCTCTGCGAAGTCAAAGGCCAGGCTCGTGTAAGCCACATAGTTGCTCGTCGTCACCGCCAGCGCGCGACGAAACAAGGTTTGCGTGTTTCGCCAGAACAACACTTGCGCCGCCGCAGCCACCGCGCAGGCGGCGAGCACGGCCGCCATCGCTGTCCCGACCAGCGCTCGTCTCCGGACGGATGAGCCGGCAAACTCTGCCGCGCCCCACGCCAGAATAATGAAAAGTCCAATCGCCGGCAGGTACGTGTAACGGTCGGCTATCAAATGGCTCCCCACTTTTACCAGTCCGATGACCGGGACGAGCATCCCCAGGAACCAGGCCCAGCCAGTCAGCAGCCACGGACGTTCCCTGCGCTGCCGTAATACAACCACGCTCAGGACTCCCAGCACAGCCGCCGCCAATACTATCTGCGCCAGCGGCCAGTGGTTCACTTCCGGATAAAGCACCGCGAGGTGGCTTGGCCAAACCAATTTCCGCAGGTACAGAAAATAGCAAACCAGCGCGTTGATGACTCGTGCTCGAAGCGGGGTCAGTTCCAGCGGCGCTAGCGCATCGACGGCCCTTTGCACGAATACCGTTACAAGGCTCGAAGCGGCGGCCAGCGCAAAAAACGGGATCTTTTCGAGCACCACCCGCCGCAATCTTTCCCGTGCAACAATAGAGGCTGGGCGGCCCTGCTCGCCCTCGGATTGCTCATCCCCGCTCGCCGCTTTCTCACTCCGAATCTCCTGCGGATGAGCATGGCAAAATCCAAAGCGTCTCAAAGGCCAATAATCCAGCAGCAACATCACAAATGGCAGCGTCACCAGCATCGGCTTGCTCATCAGGCCGAGGGCGAGGAAGACAAGCGCCAAGATGTAATAGCGTGAAACGTGAAGCTCTCTGGCTTTGGACCCCAGACCTGGGACTCTAGCTTTGGCGTAATTTCCGTAAGCCCAAAGCGCCAGCAACCCGAAGAACGCGCTCAGCACATCCTTTCGTTCCGCGATCCAGGCCACGGATTCGACGTGCATCGGATGCAGCGCGAACAAGGCCGCCACCATCCCGCTTCGCCATAATGCCCCGGTCATCGAACGCAGCCAAAGAAACAGCAACAAGGTATTCGCCGTGTGCAACAGCAGGTTCGTCAGATGGTGCCCGCCGGGACGCATTCCATAAACCTCGCAATCGGCCATGTGCGACAGCCACGTCAGCGGATGCCAGTTTGCCGAATGCGAATGCGTGAATGCCCAGCAAACGCCGTCCCATTTCAGGCCGGCCTGGACCGGTGGGTTCTTGGTGACATAATCCGGGTCATCATAATTCGTGAAATCAAACCCAACGACTGGCAGGTAAACGGCCAGAATAAGCAGCACCAGCAGGAGGCAGATCAGACCTGCGGGTTCGAGCTTTCGTTTTGCTAACATCACCCGCTGAGGTTAAGGTGGATGCGCCTTATTTCAAAGCGGATCACATCGTTCTGATGACTGAGCCAACGGAGGGTTCTTTTATGAAATTAACTCGTCCAACCCATTTTCAATTGTTCGCAAAAATTTCCCTTGACACCATTTACTACTTCGGTAATATTACCCGAGTAATAACTATACCCGTCATGAGCAAGTCGAAAATCCATCGCCTGGGCGATCTGCAATTGCGAATCATGAAAGTATTGTGGGAGCGCGGCGAAGCTACGGTGGCGGCGATGCACCAGGGCCTGGCCGACGAACGCAATCTCGCCTATACCACGATGGCCACCATGCTTCGAAAAATGGAAGCGCGCGGCCTCGTGAAGCACCGGATCGAAGGGCGAAGCTTCGTTTATCGCCCGGTGATTGCCGAAGAAGATGTCTCGCGAGGCATGGCGGACCATCTTGTGGAACGGCTTTTCGAAGGCAGCCTTGCCGACATGGTCCACCATCTCTTGAGCACCCGGGAAGTCAGCCGGGAGGAACTAACCAAGCTTGAAAAGCTCATTGCGGAAAGGAAGAAAGCGCGATGAATCCCCATTTACCCGATTTGATTTGGCTTCAGTTATTGGCTCTGCTGGCTGTGGAGGTGGGATTAGTCGCTCTTGCTTTCAGATTACTGCGAGGCTGGAGCGCGTCCGCCGCGTGGCGGCGGACGTTCTGCCAGGCGGCCATCACGGGCGTTTTGGCGCTCACCTTGTGCGAGCTTTCTGGTGCTGGCCGAAAAATGGCTGGGTGGGTAATGCCCTCAGGCTCCGGACGAATTCCTGGCCACGATGCTCAATCGGGAATCCGCTCGGATTCTCAATCTGAATCAACAACTCCCCTGCGCCTGCGCGAGGAGTTCCTGTCAGAAGTCGAAACTCGCCTTCAGCATAGCGCCTCCCGGCTTCCGTCTGCGGCCGGTTCCAAGGCCCCAGCGCCTCCGGCAACCACCATCACGGTTCCTCAACTGTCGCGCGTTAGCATTAAGCCGGTTCATCAATCCCTGCTTGCTAACTACCCGGTTCCAGAAACCTTTTCAGATTCGATTGTTTTGTGGGTCGCCGTGGTTTGGGCTTCCGGCGTTGTCATTCTGGCGGCGCGCGCCTGCCTGGCGCGCTTGTTGTTTATGATTTTCTCTTTTCGACGGCGCGCCGTGAGCGATGCCGCGGTGCTGCGGCGGGTGCACGTTTTGGTTCAGCAGCTCAAAATCAGCAGGCGCGTCAGAATCCTCGAATCCGCCCGCCTTACTTCCCCCATTGCCTTCGGGGTGCTTCGTCCGTCGATCGGACTGCCGGCAGAGTTTGGCCGCCGTTTTGATGCCGAAAAACAGGACGTCATGCTGGCGCACGAATTGGCCCATGTGGCGGCCCACGATCCGTTTTGGTGTCTTCTCTCGGACCTCATGACCGTCATTCTCTGGTGGCATCCGGCGGTTTGGTGGTTGCGGCGTCAATTACACCTCGCGAGCGAACTCGCCGCGGATGAGGCCTCTTTGCTGCTCACCGCCGGCCCGCAAGCGCTTGCCCAATGCCTGGTTGAACTGGGCGCTCTTCTGACGCGCCCGGCTGCGCTGGGCCAGTTGCCGATGGCGGGGTTCCGGTCCCATTTGGGATGTCGGGTCCAGCGTCTGCTGCATTTGCAGGGCCGCTGGTCTCCGCCGGATCGTGTTCAGGCCGCATTGGCAAGGACTTTTGGGCCGGTCGCCATGGTGGCGGTCGTGCTGTTGTGCAGCGCCTGGGCTGTTCCCCAGGTCTTTACGAAAGGAGAAAGTATGAAACTCATGCAACTAAACTGGAAACGCTCGCTGGCCGCATTCGCCTTATTTGCGTCTATTCACGGACCAAAGGAAGCCGCTGGCCTTGACTCACAAACCGGCTCCGCTTCCGCCCTTGCCTTGTCTCCGCAGACGCTGCCACTGCTGAAGCCGGCGGCCCCAGGCAGCTCCGATCCAAACGCCGCGGCCAACGAGGCTTTTCGCGCGCGTTATGGTCTGGCGCCCGCGATTCATTCGACAAGGGCTGACACAGAACCTCCGCCGACGCAGCCGGTACTGAAGCCTGCAGCGGCCCCGAGCCCCTCCGAAGCTGAGGAAGCCGACGCTTTTCGCATGCGCTATGGTCTGGCGCCCGCGAGGCGCACGGAGGAACTCCAGGCCGCACAGGCCGAACTCCAGCAGCTCCTGACACAATACACGGACAAGAATCCGATCGTGGCGGCCAAGGCGGAGCAAATCAACCGTTTGCGAGCCCAACTCCCTTCGCCGAAGTCCGGAACAGCGCTCGAAACCAAACTAAAGAACATGTTGCTGTCTGAAGTTCAGTTCGATGGTCTTCCATTGAACGAGGTGCTCCACAATTTGAGCGATCAGTCGGTTAAGCTTGATCCTGAGAAGAGAGGAATCAACTTTCTGATCAATCCCAATCCACCTCCAAATCTCGCGGCTCCCGCACCGATCGATCCTACAACGGGCCTGCCTGCCGCGCTGGCGGCCTCCGAGCCAATTGATGTCTCCGCGGTGGCAATCAAATTCAACCTGCCCTTGCGCAACGTGACCATGGAAGACGTCCTGAACGCGATCGTGAAGGTTGCCGATCGTCCGGTTCAATACGCGTTGGAAAATTACGCCGTGGTCTTTTCTCTTTCGCCGGAAGCCTTCCTTGCGCCAGCCTCATCCCCCTCTACCTCGTCGCGCCCGGAGCAACTGGAAGTGCGCACCTTCAAAGTGAATGCCAATACGTTCGTCGCCGGGCTCGAGAGCGCTTTCGGCATCAAGTTGGACCTGTCAAACGATGCCGGCGGCCGCGACCGCTCGCAGAAAGTTCTAGCTGCCCTGAAAGAATTGATGGTCCAATTGGGCATCCCCTTGGAAGGAAAGAAGTCCGCTTTCTATAACGAACTCACCGGGGTCCTCATGGTCAGGGCAACGCCAGCCGAGTTGGAGGTCGTCCACGCCGCCATTCAAACCCTGAGCGGACTCGATTCTGAACAGGCGGCGGCAGCGCTCACCAGCAGTTTCGGCGGCATCGGAAGCCCCGAGAGAAAATAAGCGGCCAATCAGAGGACCCATAATCCTTCAACGATTAGCCGGCGAGCGATGGCGAGCGTCGGATCAAAACGCTCCCTCGTTTGGCCCGTCCGGCTTGGACCGCTCTCACGACCTCACTTCGGTAGCCACTTCTCCCAATTCTTCGCGAACGCCTCTACATTTTCCCGGTTCACATGGGTCAGCGGCGTATCATCCACCGCGCGCGCCGGCTCCTTTTTCAGATATAGCTTGTTAATCAGATGCTCCACCGACCGATAACCGTAGCCATAGACATCTTGCGACAACAATAGCTGCACGTGCCCGCTGCGGACGTAACGCAACTCCTGCGGCAATGCATCCACCGCCACGCATTTGATCGTGCCCGGCGCCCATCGCAGCGCGTTGTCCGTGAACAACGGCCACCCGCCCAGCAGCCCCCAGCCGGTAATGTCCGGGTTGGCCTGCATGGCTTGCTCGATCTTTGCCACCGCGTCTCCCGGTGTCTCTTTGTGATAAAAAATATCCAGCAGCCGGATACCCGGGAATTTCTTCGCCGCCTGGCGGAACCCGGCGGCGCGCTGTTGCAGATTCGCCGCATTGGGATTGCCATCAATTGCCGCGACGACGCCTTTGCCCCCCAGCAATCGCCCCAATTCTTCAAAGGTCTGCTCGCCGCATTTGAAGTCGTCAATGCCCAGAACCACAAACCGTTTGCTCGCCGGAGCATCGCCAGAAAAAGTGGCGACCGGTATTCCTTGCCGAACCGCCTTGTTAATCGCGTCGGTGAGCTTGGTTGCGTCCGAACAACTGATAATCACCCCGTCCACGCCTGCCAGGACGAGTTGCTCGAGTATCTCGGCTTGTTTTTGCGCGTCCTCCTCGTTCGGTGTGCGCCAATCGATCTTGATTTTGATCCCGTACTTGGCGCTCAACTCGCGGGCCGCGTCGTTCGCGCCCGCATGGGCCGCTTCGAAAAACGGGTTGCCCTGAGATTTTGCAATCATCCCGAGCGAATAAGCCTTCTCGGCAAACCCGAGAACGGGAAAAGCCAGTGCTGCCGCTACCGTCAGGATCAACTTCATTACTTCGACTCTTTTTCCTTTTGTTCCGGGGCTGCAGGGACTTGCTTCACCGCTTTCATAATATCGTCCGCCGGAACGATAATGCCCGTCATGTTGTCGGGCTGAAAATTAAACATCCCCATCCCGCCGCCGTTTCTTCCTTTGATCGAGCGCATCACAAAAACTCCGAGCGGCTTCCCATCCAACGTGAAGGCCGGCGCCCCGAGCGCGCTCATCGCCGTATTCGCGTCCGGCACATAAAACAGCCGCGGCTTTTGCACGATGGCCGAAATGCGCGCCACCGAGGCCGCATAAGCTCGCCCGTGCCGGATTTGCTCAGATCCAGCGCCGCCATCGGCGTGGACAGCTTCGCCTTGGGACGGAGGAAAGCCAAATCAAGGTCCTTATCACGCAGCACGACTTCCGCCGGCACTTCGCCGCCGTCATCGAGCAGTATTTTCGCATCGGTCAGTTCGGTTTCGATTTTGTATTTGGATTCTTCGTCCGAACCGCCCGACATCATGTTTTGAAGCAACTGGCCGGGATCGGTCGCCGAGAGCGATAAGACGGTCAGCCCTGATGAATCGACCACCGTGCCGGTGGCGTCCTGCCGCGCCTCGTTGGATTGGCCGCCCATGCCGGCCATTGAAACCTTGCTCTTCAGGACAAGCTGGACCGTGACGACCGCGCGCTGATTCTGTTTGAAGATTGCTTTGCCTTTCTCGCTCAGTTCATCCGCCTGCCCGGGCCAACCGAGGGTGATGGCGGCGCTCAAAATTCCCAGGGCGATAAGTTTCGATTTTCGAGGCATAACTTTCCTTCGGTTCACTGATGATTTTTCCAGGTGGGCTCCAGTTCCAGGTAAGCTGTGTGAATTCCGCGAACCACTTTGATCACCACAAAAGCTTTCTTGTCTGTCGTGATTTGCTCCATGATCGTCTTGAGAGAATCCACGTCGTTGACCGGCTTCCCGTCCACCTCGACGATCAAATCGTCCGTCGAGAGCGAGCCTAGCTCCGCCCAACTGCCGGATTTGACCTCCTCGACCAGCGCGCCGCGCTGGCCGGGTTTCCATTGCTCCTCCGCCACATCGAAAAACGCCACGTCCCGAACCGTAAATTCGAAATCATCATTGCGATACTTCTTCATCTCCCGCCTCAATTTCGGTGAGCGCGCCAGTTCCACCGGAATTCTTAACTGCTCCAGTTCTTTGCCCCGCAGGATCGTTAATTTCACCGTCGCGCCGATGTCATATTGCCGGATATAGGCCGCGAGATCGTCTTCGTGTTCCGGGCCGGACGCTTCCAGGCGCTCGTCATCCACCATGGTGACGAAGTCGCCCGGCTGCAAGCCGGCTTTCTCCGCCGTCGTATTCGGATAGATCTGCGTGATGTAAAACCCCTTGAGATCAGGCTTGGCCAATTGATTGGCAATCTCGCGGCTGATCACGTGGGTTTCCACCGGCAGCCAGGCCTTGCTGACTTCCAGCCCGGGATCGCGCATCTCCTGGATGCCCACCTTGACCACCGTGAGATACCGGCGCGATTCTCTTTCGAACGTGGCGATCACCGGGACCGGTTCGGTCTTGTCCTGCGTGAGCTTCCGGGTCACTTCGATCAGGTCTTGCAGGTTTGTCACCGGGACCCGATTGACTTCCGTCAGCACGTCCTTGAAATCGAGCGCGGGCTTCGCGTCGCCTGCCGGGCCACCTGGCCGCACCGATGTCACCAGCACTCCCAGTTGGTTGGTTCGCTTCATTTCCCTGGCCGTCAGAAATGAAAGATCACGAACCGTGAGGCCCCACTGCTTGAGCTCCTGCTGTTTCGGGTTGAGTTCGCCGCGCTCGATCGGCACCAGTTGAAACTTTATTTCTTTGCCGTCTCGCAACGCCACACCCGGGACCGGCTTTCCCAGCGGCAAGCTGGTGCTCAGCCGCATGAAATCCGGCATCTGCTCATCGTAACGAACGTTCGTGGGCGTATCATTCAGCCGGAGCAGCACATCGCCGGTTTTGAGACCCGCCCGGGCCGCCGGCGAATCGGCGATGACGCCGCCAATCAGGATCCCCTTTTCCCATTTGCCATGCTTGAACACCGGCTGGGCATCAATGCCCAGCCAGCTTCGCTGAATTTTCCCGTGCGCGATGAGTTCGTAAGCCACGCCCTTGACCAGGTTGCCCGGAATGGCTCCGCTCAAGCCAAAACGGATCTCATTGATGCCGACGATTTCACCGCGCAAATTCACCAGCGGTCCGCCGGAATTGCCGCCATAAATCGACGCGTCATGCCCGATCCAACGCACCAGCGCCCCGACGTCCTCGCCGTCCAGCCGCATCCGCCCCATCGTTCCGAACAACCGCGGCATGATCATCTCGACGTTGCTGATGATCCCGAGCGTGACCGATTGCGACAGCGCCATCGGACTGCCCATCGCAAGGATCGAATCGCCCACCTTCAAAGCCGACGAGTCCCCAAAGACCGCGGCGGTAAATTCCCGGGCTTTTTCCGGTTTCAGTTTGAGCACCGAAATGTCCGTCAGTGGATCGGTGCCGACGAGTTCGGCCTCGATCTCTTCGCGGTTCCATAAAGTGCAGATCATGCGCGCGCCGTGGCCCGCCACATGGTGGTTGGTGACCAGGTAGCCGTCTTTGGAAATAATCGCTCCGCTGCCCACCGCCTGGAGTTTCATCTCGCGCCCTTCGCGGTATTCCGTCGAGACCACGTGAATGCGGACCAGTGCCGGCCGCATGCGCGCGATCGCCGGGTCCACCGCCGCGCGGACGTTGAGCGGATCTTCCTTCGCCGAAACAAGCATCGCCGGGCAAACCGCTAACGCGAACAGCCATCCTGTTAAACGTATGCTCCAGGTAATCATTCCCATGGAGCACGTGTCATAACAAAACGATCAGCGAATGCAAAGAGGAACCTATGTGGGGTCGTGACCCTAGCTAAGGTGGATCGTGCCCTGCGTATTTTCCCCGCTAAAAACGCGTCAACCGCTCCAACTCCTTCACCCGTTGCTCGATTTGCTGCCGCTTGATTTTTGTCGTCTGCGTTAAACCGAACCCTTCGCAGCAAAACGACGCCACCACGCTGCCGTAAATCATCGCGCGCCGAATGTTGGCATCGATCGTACCTTTGCTCGTGGCAAGGTAACCCATCATCCCCCCCACAAACGAATCCCCGGCTCCCGTCGGATCCACAACTGTATGCAGCGGGTAAGCCGGACAAATAAAAAATCCTTTCGGGCCCGACAGGATCGACCCATGCGAGCCTTTCTTGATGATCACATATTTGGGGCCGAGCTTGTGAATCTTCTTGATGGCCGCAAACATATTGTCCTCCTCGGTCAACTGGTGCGCCTCCCCGTCGTTCAAAACGAAAGCATCCAATCGCTTCAGTAACTTCAACAAATCGGGCAACGCAATGTTCAGCCACAGGTCCATCGTGTCGGCCGCCACGAATTTGGGCCGCTCCATTTGATTCAAGACGTGATTTTGAAGCGAGGGCGCAATATTGGCGAGCAACACGAACCGCGCGTTCCGGTACCCGGCGGGCAGCGTCGGTGTGAACGTCTCGAACACGCCCAACTCCGTCAAAAGCGTCCGCCGATTGTTCATGTTCAGCTCATATTCACCCGACCAATGGAACGTCTTTCCCGGCAGCACCTGCAGGCCCTCCAGCTCGATGCCATGCCGTTTGTAAAGCGCTACGTACGCCTTCGGAAAATCCTCCCCCACGACCCCAACCAATTTGACCGGGCTGAAAAAACTCGCGGCCACCGCCGCATGGCTTGCCGAGCCACCGAGCAACCGCGGATTTTCCGCCATCGGAGTTTTGATTGAATCCAGCGCCGTCGAGCCAACGATAAGAACACTCATTTGATTCAGGTGATTTCTGGTTTTCGGAGCGCGGAAAGTAACAATTCGGCCGGGCATGCCGCAAGGCAAACCCAACCCCTCGGCGGATTTTGTGGCCTCAAGTGACCTGCCCTTGTCTTGCCCTTGGTCTTCGGCTACGTTTTTGCCGTGATCTACGACGCCTCATTGGATGAACTTCTGCAAAAGGCTTGGGACGGCGGGCGCATCAACCAAGCGGAGGCATTGCGGCTTTACCGCTTGCCCATCGAAGAATTGGGCGCCCTGGCCGACCGCCGTCGCCAGCTTAATAAAGTGAATTCCTACGACGGCCACGGCAACGAAATCATCACCTACATCGTTGACCGCAACATCAATTACACCAACGTCTGCAATGTCTATTGCAAGTTTTGCGCTTTTTACCGCACTGAGAAAGACGATGATGCCTATGTGATTACGTTCGACGAGATTGACAAAAAGATCGAGGAGACTATCACCCTCGGCGGCACCCAAATTCTCATGCAGGGCGGCCATCATCCCAAACTGACCAAACAATGGTACCTCGATTTGCTCTCGCACATCAAAGCGAAGTTCCCTCAGATCAACATTCACGGGTTCAGCCCGAGTGAGTTCGTCCACTTCCGCGAAGTATTCGACGAGCCGCTCGAAAAAATCATTTCGGACTTCCACTCCGCCGGTCTCGGGTCGATTCCCGGCGGAGGCGGGGAGATCCTGGTGGACCGCGTGCGGCAGCGCATTTCTCCGCTCAAAGCCATGAGCGACGATTGGCTCGGAGTGATGGATGTCGCTCATCGGCTGGGCTTGAATTCGTCCGCGACGATGATGTTCGGTCACGTCGAGACCATCGAAGACCGAATCGAGCATCTCGAACGCTTGCGCGTTCAGCAGGACAAAACCAAAGGGTTTACAGCCTTTATCTGCTGGACCTTCCAGGCCGAGCACACAAAATTGCGCGCTCCCACTGTCGGCGCGCAGGAATACCTGCGCACCCAGGCGCTAGGCCGCATTTACCTCGATAATTTCCCGAACGTCCAAAGCTCGTGGGTCACCCAGGGCCAGGAAGTCGGCCAGGTGGCTCTGAAATATGGAGCGAATGATCTCGGCAGCATCATGATCGAAGAAAACGTCGTCTCCCAGGCCGGCACCACCTTCCGCATGACCGTCGCCGATATGCGCCGGCTCATAAAGGATCTTGGGTACGAGCCGCACCAGCGGGACAACTGGTACCGGCTGCTCAACTGACGCTCAACCACTGCCGCTTAATCCGCCCTTGCGGCGACTCGCCGCGGATCATGCTCGCGCCTCGTTGTAATTCGCGCACACTGGCGAGATTCGCGGAACACATTTGATGCAAACCATTGGCGCATCCACGCCCTCCAAAGCAGCAGGCACGGAAAATGCCGCGTTCCTGCCCACGCCAAAGCAGTTTTTCACAATCCTGGCGGCGTACTTTTTACTGCACGTCATTCTTCGAACCCTGGTTTCGGAAACGGCGGGCATAGATGAAGCTGATCAACTCGTCGTGGGTCAGAAGTTGAGCTGGGGGTATGGGCCGCATGCGCCTCTCTACACGTGGTTGATGATGCTCTTTTTGCGCGTCTTTGGCCCCTCGGAATTCTCCCTGACATTGCTTCGCGAAATGCTGTTGTTCGGGACCTACTCTCTAACATATCTGAATGCGCGGCTGCTCACGCGCAGTCATGCTTGTGGCGTGGCGGCTGCCGTTGCGTTGCAGTTTCATCCGTCAATCGTCTGGGAATCACAGCGGGAATTGACTCATTCGCTCGTCGCTTCGATGATGATCCTGGCGGCGCTCTTCTCCTTTTTGAGGATTCGGCCGGAACGTTGGGGCGGCTGGGTCGCCTTCGGCATTTGCGGCGGTCTCAGCGTGCTCTCCAAATACAACGCTGCCCTGTTTTATTTCGGCATGATCATATCGACTCTTTCGCTGCCCTCTCTCCGTCCCCGAATCCTCAACCCCCGCATGGCCGGGTCCGCAGGGATCAGTCTGCTCCTGGTTTCGCCGAATCTTTGGTGGGTCATTCATCACCCCGATCTGGCCTTTCAGTCCGTTTACAAGTTTGGCATCCACGAATCCGCGTCCTGGGGCGCCGCCGTCCGCCTCGGGCTCTTAACCTGGCTGGAAACCGCCGCTGCTCATCTCGCGCCCCTGCTTTTGATTTTCGCCGCCATCTTTTGGCGCCCGCTCATCGAGCGCCGCGCTCCGAGGCTTCACACGGATGAGGGAAAATTTCTTTGGCGCACCTTTCTCATTGTCAGCGCCGTCGTCGTGCTTTCCGTGCTGTCGCTCAAGGTGACCGGGTTCAAAGACCGCTGGCTCCAGCCGATTTTTGTGAGCACTCCCATCTTGCTCGTTGTCGCCTTTCAAGAAAGCCTCGACCGGACCCGGTTGAAAGTGCTGCTTTTGCTTGGCCTGCTCTTCAGTGTCGTCGTGCTGGTCCTGGCCCCCGGCCGCATGTTCCTCACCGAGTCGAGGAATCGGCGCGAAATCCTGAATGCCCCTTTCCGCAAGTTCGCTTGGGACTTGGCAACGCCTGCGCGCCATGCGGATTTTATTGTCGCAGGAGGATATTGGCTGGCCGGCAATCTTCGATTGTGGTTTCCCGGGGAACATGTGTTCAGCACCGATCTGGCGCCTCCCGACGTCCGCGCGGGCCAACGTTGCCTGGTAATCTGGGATGCCACCAGGCGGGCGGAGCCGCCCGCTCAGTTGGTCAACTTCGCCTCAGCATTTACCGGTAACCCATCGCGCCTTACCCCAATCTACATCGAGGAGATTTGGAAATATCACCATACGAAAACCATGCGCCTCGGTTTCTGGGTGTTGGAGCGCGGCGGTACGTAGCCCCCTTCGCTCCCCTCCTTTTCTCTTGCGGCGCGAAGTCATTTGCTGGAAGACTGCCCCGCTATTTGGCACCTCTGCCAGGCGCCGGGGCAGTGAATTGGCGTCTTCTCTGACCGAACCGGAAACCGCGAACGCCTGAAAACTCTCGATGACTAAAGTTTTGCTGTTGGGACTCGGCCGATGGGGCGTGAACCATCTGCGCAACCTGAACTCGATGCCCGTTGAGCTTTCCGTCGCGGAGGTTGATTCCGCGCGGCTGGAACCGGCCCGGAAGCTCAGCTTGCCTGAGACGCGGCTGACGACCAGCTACAAAGAGTGGATTCCCAAAGTGGATGCAGTCGTCGTCGTCACCCCGGCCCAAACGCACTTTCCCATCTGCAAAGAGTTCCTCGAAGCCGGCAAAGATGTCTTCGTGGAAAAACCGATCACGCTGACCTCCGACGAGGCTCGGCAACTCACCCAACTGGCGGAAAAGAACCAACGCATCTTGCAGGTGGGCCATATTTTCAGGTTCGATCCCGCCTCGCAATGGCTGCGCGAGGCAATCCAGGAAGGGCAATTCGGCCGCGTTCGGATTTTGCGGAGCAATTTCAGCGGCTTCAAACGGCCGCGCAACGACAGCGGTGTCATGTTCGCCGATGCCATTCATTTTGTGGATCTGTTCAGCTATTTCATGAACAAAAAACCTGCCCGCGTGTTTGCTGCCACCCAGGACTTTCTAAAACGCGGGATGGACGATGCCTCCCTGCTGTCGCTGGAGTACGAAAACGCCGAGGGCGTCACCTGGGCGACCGTCGAAACCAATTATTTTCTACCCGGAAAATTCCGCGAAGTGACCGTCATCGGCAGCGAGTTGAGCGCGGTTTGCGATTACAATGTGTCGCAATACAAAATCAAAACCTTCGCCAACCGGCACGTCAAACAGGGCAACGAAGTCAAAGCCGTCGAAGGTGAGCTTCACCAGGTGGAAAGCCCCCCGGAAGAACCGCTGCTCGCCGAATTGCGCGCTTTTGTGGATTCCGTTCAGACCCGCAAACCGCCCCGCGCCGATGGCTGGTCAGGCTATGAGGCCGTTCGTGTGCTTGAAGCCGCCACCGAATCGGTCAAGACCAGGCGGACGGTGGAATTGAAATAACTCGAATTAGCGGAAATCGCGGAGAAAACACTCATGCAAAAGATCCCATTATCGAAATGTTTCGTTAATACAGAGGTCGAAGAAGCGGCGTTGCGCGCGCTTCGGTCCGGCCAATATATCCTCGGCAAAGAATGTCAGGCTTTCGAGGCTGAGTTGGCTTCCCACACCGGCGTCAAACACTGCATCCTCGGTTCCTCCTGGACCATGATCGTTTATCTTCTCCATCAGCTTCAGGGAGTCGGACCCGGGGACGAGATCATCGTTCCGAGCCACACCGCCTTCCCCACCATGGAGCCGCTCATCCATCTGGGCGCGCGGCCGGTATTTGTGGACGTGGACGACACTTTTGTCATGGACCTCGAGCAGGTCGAAGCGGCCATCTCGCCCCGAACCGTTGGCATCATCCCCGTGTACATTTACGGTCATCCGGTGGACGTGGATCGGTTGCTTGCGATTGCCGCCAAACACCATTTGTGGGTCATCGAAGATTGCGCGCAGGCTCAGGGCGCCAAATACAAAGGTAAGACTGTCGGAAGCATGGGAGACTTTGGCGCATTCAGTTTTTTTCCGTCAAAGAATCTCACCGTGCTCGGCGACGGCGGGTGCATCACCACGAACCACACTCAAATGGCGGAGCGTCTGCGCATGTTGCGCAATCACGGGCGCCAGGGAAAATACGATCACGAGTTCGCCGGTTACAACGTGCGGTTCAATGAAATCAACGCCGCCATTGGCCGCGTGATGCTCAAGCACCTCGACGCGTTTAATGACAACCGGCGGAGCATTGCCGCGCGCTACAGCGAGCGGCTTAAGGGGATCGTCCAGACGCCGATTGAGCGCGACGGGGCCAGGGCGGTCTATCATATGTATGTCGTCCGCTGCGACCGCCGGGACGACCTTCAGAAGTTTCTCAAGGACCGAAATATCGAAACCGGCATCCATTACCCGAAGCCGAACCACCTTCAGCCGGCCGTGACCGGCATATTCCCGTACATTCCAAAACTTCCCCGCACCGAACAAATCGTCAAAGAAATTCTCTCGCTGCCGATCCATGGCGAAATGAGCCTCGACGCCGCCGACCAGGTCTGCGCCGCGATTGGCGAGTTTTATGGGAGGAAATAACCCCCCTACTCTCAGTCTGGTCATCCCTTGCTATAACGAGGAAGGCAACTTGCATCCCCTGCTCGCTGCCATACGCGAGGCCGTTGAGCCGCTCAAGGTACCCTACGAAATCATCATCACCGACGATTGCAGCAAGGACAAATCCTGGGAAATCCTTAAAACTCTCGCGGCGGCCGATTCCCGGATTCGTATACAGCGCTTCGCATTTAATTGCGGTGAATCCGCCGCCAGTTGGGCCGGCCTCAAAGCCGCGCGCGGTCAATACCTCGTGACTCTCGACGCCGATCTGCAGAATGACCCGAAAGACCTGCCGAAATTCCTCGAAGCCCTCAAAAAATTCGATTGCGTCTGCGGCACCCGGGTGGAGACGCGCGGAAAAGGCGACAATTTCATCCGCATTGCTTCATCACGCATTGCCAATGGCGTGCGCAACAAACTTTCGGGCGAGAAAATCAGTGATGCGGGTTGTACTTACCGCGCCTTCAAACGCGAATGCATCGAGAATCTCAAATTCTTCAAAGGAATGCACCGCTTTCTGCCGACCCTCTTCAAAATCGAAGGCTTCACCGTTACGGAAATTCCCGTGACGAACAATCCCCGTTTCGCCGGCAAGAGCAATTACGGGGTCTGGAACCGCCTGTTCGCCTCCTTTTACGATCTGCTTGCGGTCCGCTGGATGAAAAAGCGCATGTTTCGCTACCAGGTTGCGGAACGCATGAACTAACCTGATCTTTACCTGTCAACGCGTTGCTCCAAACACGTTGTCGAGGATCACCTCCTTGGTTTTCCACAGCAACGCCATCGTCATGGCAAGCGGAAGCAGCACCAGCGGAATTAAATTCCAGGGAGTCGTGCGTTCCACCGCCGTGACGAGTTTGCTGACCCATAGCGGCAGCGATTGAAACAGATTCAAGCCCAAGTAAATCCCGCCTAAGAGAATCGTCGCCGCCAGCAGGTTTAGATTCAGGGCGGTGAATTGCTTGGTTTCCAGGCGTAACGCTTCGTCAGGCAGCATCGCCCCGAGCCGTTGTAATGCCACATTCAGGCTCGCCAAAAACAACAAGGCGGACAAGGCCAAGACCGCCACCATGGCCATGAAAAACCCGTTCGCCGGCATTCTGCTCCACCAATACAGGAACGGGCTGAGCCCGAAGTTGATCAGACTCAGG
>Ga0193729_1000429_pt1 | contig 21635 bp, 23 predicted proteins | sample U1c2metaG_FD_143036 | JGI IMG/M metagenome (GOLD analysis project Ga0193729, IMG submission 143036) | Soil microbial communities from a riparian zone of the East river system, Colorado, United States - U1c2 | ecosystem: Environmental > Terrestrial > Soil > Riparian zone | place: USA: East River...
CGCTCGCCACAAAAGCAATGCGAAGGATTCCAAGTTTATTTAGCACGTGTTTTATCATTAGTTTCTCCATGGGTTTGGTTAGGTTTGCAGCCGCATTATTGCCGCAGCTGTTTGTATTGACGCGGAAACTAACAAACCCACGAGGCGTGGCGTGAGGACATAAACCCGACAATTGCGGACGTTCAGTGAGATAGGGGTTTCCTTGAATCAATGTCGGTATGCGACATTTTTGGAATAATCTGTTGAACGGTGTTGGAGTTATTTTCCTGCGTAAATTGACGCGAGGAGGTTTCGACCTGACGCGCCGATCCCCAGATAGCCATTAGCTCACCGCTCCGCGACGATCACGCCGCGAAGAGAGGTGAGTCGTAAGTGTTACTGCTTCGACGGCGAGAGGCGCTCCGATAACCGATCGGGCTGATGCCATGCCGGCGTTGAAAAGCGCGTCGGAAGGAATCAGCGTTCTTGAATCCAACAGCGCGCGCTACATTCTCAACGTTGTTACGAGGAAGTACTAAAAGATTCCGTGCCTCATGGAGCCTTAGCCGTTCGACAAAGGCGGCCGGTGTGATGTGGAAAAAATGTTTGAAGAGACGACCGAAATGACGGGGGCATACGCATGCTCTCTTTGCGAGCACCTCGACGGAAAGGTTGTCGCTGAGATGTGAAGCGATCCAGGCAGGCAGATCGGCCAGCCGATCCATCGGTCCGCACTCGAACTGTAACGGATCGACAGAATCTTCATTATCTCCAACTGGTCTGAGCCGCATCACGAGCTCGCGAGCGACTGAGAGAGCGACGCGCGAACCGTAGTCTTCCTCGATCAACGCTAACGTCATTTCGATCGCAGCCGTTCCACCGCCGCAAGTATAGAACGGTCCATTCTTTATGAACGGTGAAGTATAATCGACACACAGTTTTGGGAATCGCCTCGCGACATCCTGCGCAAATCTCCAATGTGTTGTGATCGTACGTCCATCGAGCAAACCACTTTGCGCGAGAGGATAAATACCAGAGCAAACGGAGACAATTCGTCTGATCCGAGGGGCATGCGTAGTGAGCCAGTCTGAGACCTTTCGGTATGTCTCGCCTGCGCGCAGCGTCAGCCCGCCAGGAACAATAATCGTATCCACGTTACGAGCTCGAAGAAGTGTATCTTCTGTTTTGAAAACAAGGCCCGATTCGGAGGCAAAGGTTTTACCGGTCACGCCGATAATCCTTGCCTCGTAGCAAGGTTGGGCTTTTCCGTCGGAGCCGTCCATACGAGCCGCGGCGAAGGCTTCGAGTGGACCCGCGAGATCCAAAAGAGATACGCCATCGAAGCCCAAAATACCAACAGCCTTCGGTGTTCTCCCGCCCGAGAGTGCGATAACTTTCATCGCGGCGGCGCCGCCGCCGGACTTAGCGTCAAAAGCGAGCCCAGTCGGATTGGAAGCTCGAAGCCAAATCCAGCAGCGAAAAATCTCTCCACATAACTTAATGCAATATTGCTCTGCGAAACAGCTCAAAAAATTACGCAACTTCGCTTCAGCATTTGCTCGCGGATTTCGCTACCGCCCGCTGTGGCCCTCCTAACCCGCCTTCTGGTCGCTTCGCGGGACAACGCTCGCGGAGAATGGTCTCTACTACTCTACTAGTCTGGAGCGTTGGAAAGGCGGCCGGTCAGAACCATCACATCGCTCGCCTTTGCGAGCGGCGCCGGGATCGACGATTCCACGCACAAAACATTTTCCGGGAAATCGTCCAGGAGCTTTTACTCGATAACCGGAACCTCTGTTGCCTGAGACATGATCTTTTCGAATCGCGGCTTTGTCCTGATCTCGTCCCATGCTGGGTCGAAACGCAATTCCCCATAGCTTGGGCCCTGCGGCAGCTTCACGATTGCCTCCAACTGGCCCAGCGCCGCGTCGTATTCACCGCTCCAGACGTAAACCTTCGCCAGCGCCGTCGCGTACACTGGCCCGTCCACGGCATCACGCGAGACTGGCACAAGCTGAATAGCTTGCCGCCCTTCGCGCAAGGCGTCCTCTTTGCGGCCAAGTCCAGCATCCGTCAAAGCAAGATTGCTGAGCAGCTCCGCATCATTCGGTCGCGCGAGTAATTTTGCTGCCAAACCAGCACGAGCGATCTCAAAGGATGATCGCGCCCTCGCACTATCACCTTGTGCTCGTGCGACAATTCCGTCGAGAAAAGGAATATCATAAATCTCTCCCTGTGGAGGCGGAACGTTTGCCAGGAGCCGCGCAGCGTTAGTAAGGTCTCGCGCGAACATCGCCGCCTTGGCTAGCCCATAAATTCTGCTGATATCAAAAGGTGCGTGTTCGAAAACCGCGCGCGCCTCCTCTATTCGTCCCCTTCCAAGCAGACTCTCGCTCTTCAGGCGCCAGAGGTATCCATTCTGCGGCGCGATCAACTTGATCGCCTTGTCCGCCGTTTGTTCAGCCTGGGCGAATCTCCGGACCGCAATGTAACTCTCGACGAGTTCATTTGCAGTGAAAGGATTGTCCGGATCAAGTTCCGCAGCTTTTTCACCGTCTCGGATTGCATCTTTCCAATGCCCCAACCGTCGCTCCGTTAACGCAGCTAAATCGATGAACTTCGCTCCGCCAGTAAGAGAAGGTGTAGTGACCGTCAATTCACGCCGCGCCTCTTCGTAATCGCGCAGTCCATAATAATAATATTGTGCTTTAGCCAGATGAGACTCCGCGAGGTTCGGTGCGAGCCGCGAGGCCGTCTCCGCCGCCCCCTTGGCCTTTGCCAGTCGATCAGGGGTCATATCACCCATAAAGCGGTAAGTGTAGAGATGCGCTTCGGCCATTAAACAGTAAGCGAGCGCAAATTGCGGATCGCGCCCGATGGCTGTCTCGAGAAGTTGGATAGCCTTTCGATAGTTAGATTGAAAAAAAGACTCTCGAGCGCGCAAGTAAAGATCATAAGCGAGCATATCTGTCGTCGGCCGAGTCTCGATTTCAGCTTTCTCGTCCGGCAACAAGGTGGCCTTTAACTGAGAAGCGATCGTCTGCGCGATCTCGCTTTCAAGAACGAATAAATCCTCGACCTTCCGATCGTATCGTTCAGCCCAAACCTCGGCCTCGTTTCGGGCATCTATGAGCTGGGCATTCACTCGAATGCGGTCGCCAGATTTCTGCATGGTCCCTTCTAGGATATAAGAAACACCGAGTGCTTGCCCAATCTCCCGTGGATTTTTTATGCCGCGGTATCCGGCGACACTGGTGCGACTAATCACCTCGAGATCGGCAACTTTGGCCAGGTCAGTCAGAATATTGTCCTGAACGCCATCGACGAAGTAACCGTCTTCCTTGTCAGCGCTGAGACTATCAAACGGCAGTACCGCAATACTCTTCTCGGGAATTAATTGTGTAGCGCTACGTTGCGAAGCGGAAGGAGCCTTTTGCAAATCGTTCGACTTGAAATCCGATCGAAGTAGCGAGCTGAAAAGGATCGCACCGAGAGCCAGCAGAGCGGCACCGACGGCCGCGACCGAGAATTGAATCGATCGATTCTGGAGAAAGAAACTCTTAAGGCGATAAGTTGGTTTGTCGCGTCGGGCGTGCACCGGCTTTCCGGTTAGGTGACGTCGAATGTCCTCGGCGAATTCAGCTACCGACGAATAACGCCGGGTCGGTTCCTTCTCCAGTGCTCGGAGCAAGATGGCGTCAAGATCACCACGGAGGAGGCGCTGTCTCCCGCGGTCTCTGACCGCGAGGCTAGGAAGAGTTGGCAGTTGGTCACAGATAACGTGCACGAGCTCCTCGCGGGATGGGTCAGTTGTCGAAAAGCGATGCGGTCTAGCACCGGTCAACATTTCGTAGAGCACTACCCCGAGCGCGTAGATATCGCTGGAGATCGTGACGGGCTCACCCTGGGCCTGTTCCGGCGAAGCGGAGACCGGCGTCAGTCGCTCCTGGCCAAGCGCGGTCTGTTCAAGAGAGTTCGGCTCGTTTCCGATCAATTTCGCAATCCCAAAGTCAAGCAACTTTGGTTCTCCCTCGCGATTAACAAGAATGTTAGTCGGTTTCAGATCGCGGTGAACGATAGAATTACGATGCGCTGCTTCCACCGCTCCACTTATTTTCAGGAATAGGTTAAGGCGCGCGATGAGCGGCGCTTGATTCTCATCGACAAATCGGGTGACCGGTATTCCCTCGATATATTCCATTACGAAATACGGGAGGCCATCATCGATCGTGCCAGCGTCAATTAGCCTGGCAATGGTTGGATGATCGAGACAGGCCAAAACTTCGCGTTCCGAGCGGAAGCGGCCGAGAACTTCTTCACTATCGGTGCCGCGTTTCAGCAATTTAATAGCTACTTGCTTCTGGAAATAGCCGTCGGCGCGCGCTGCGAGATAGACAGTTCCCATTCCTCCTTGACCAATCTCGCGGACGATCACATATGCTCCGACACGTTTGCCGATTTCGGAGACATCCTCCCGCGTGCTCCGGGCGGCAGCATTATCTGCGCACTCTTCCAAGTCATCAGCCGCGTTGCGAAGAAGCACTTCGGTCTGAGCTAAAAGAGATTCAGCCTCACGAAGAAGAGCGGTATCGTCGGCGCACGAACGTTCGACAAGGGCAGTCCTGGCCGCGGGCGATTCTTCCTCGAGCGCATCGGCCAGAATCGATTTTAGGCGTTGCCATCGGTGCGGATCCATATATCTCCCCGCGATCTCCTTTTAATTGTATCATAAAGTATTCCGCGAAAGGAGGGAATAATGTTTATCTGTTGGAAGACAATTCTCGGCGAAGCCATATCTTCGCAGTCGCCCATTCGCGCTTGACCGTCGCTGGTGAAATTCCCATCGCCGTACCGATCTCTGTCACCGTCAAACCGCCGAAAAAGCGCAGCTCGACGATTTGCCCCTGTCGCGGATCCAGCGTTTCAAGGTCCCGCAACGCCGCATCCAGAGCAGTGACGTCAATTTTTCGTTGGTCGTAAAATTCAAAGGCCTGTTCTATTGGATCTGTACCGCCGCGCTTCTTTCGCCGTCGAGCAACAGCGTAGTTCGTCAGGGTCTGGCGCATAACCCGCGCGAAGGCGCCAAGGAAGTGAGCACGGTTTTGCCACCCTGCCTGGCGCTGATCGGCAAGGCGTAGATAAGCCTCGTGTACTAAGGCGGTTCGTTGCAAGGTATGTTCCGACCGCTCCCCGCGAAGATAACTCGCGGCTAATCGTCGCAATTCTTCATATACTTCTGGCATTATCTTGGCAAGCGCCTCGGCGTCAGTCTTCGCGGAGGTTGGATCAACGTTTAAGCGCGCCATTCGTTGAATCGACTTTGCGCCGGTTAGCCGGCCCTTTTGCAGGTTGCGACTCATCCGCATCCTTGGATTGTGAGACAACAAACTGATACCACTCCGCAACATACGTTGTCTATGGGAAAACCTGGCGATCCGAACCGTGCCGGAGGCCATGGTTCGTGTGCCAATTCTAAACTAGCAACCAGCTGACTGTCAGATGAGGACATAAATCCGACGATTTAGGACTTTCAAAAATAGAAGCAACCGAAACTTTTCTGGGAGTCTTCGATCCGAGGCATGCAAATCGGCCAGCCCTGGTCACCGGAACGCTAAGCTTTGCGCGGTTCACTCGCATGCCTTGCAGGTTTAGTTGCGGTAGATCGTGGATCGATCACGTCGCTTGAGTTCATAGCTGCGACAGCGGCGCGGAGGATCGGATCAGCTCGTGCCCGCGACGCGGCGTCCCATTGCCCCAATGGAGGCAAGTTGGATTCGATGAGTGCGCAACCCGGTGGCCGCTTTTGTCGGTTCGATGTCCTAGCCTTACCGCAGGCAACAAGAGATTCTGGCACCAAAGTGAAAAGCTCTTCCGACAGTGCTTCCATCTTCAGACCGATACGCATTGGCCTTGTCGGTTTCGACGAAGTTACCGCGTTACATCTGGTAGGCGCAGCCGACACTTTTGTAGCAGCCGCTTTGGACGATGGTTATGGCGGTCGCATCCCATGTTATGAGATCTACACGATCGGCGTATTTTCAGATCGGTTCCGAGCCGAGGACGGCCTCATGTTCGAAGCGCCGGAGACTCTTAGCACGGCCCCAGTTTTGGACACAATCATTATTGCTGGAGGACGCGGGATTCGACGTCCGGAGGTCAGTGATAAAATAGCTGCGTGGATCTTGAAGCGCGTGAATGATACGCGCCGAATTGGAGCTGTCTGTACCGGCATTTATGGAGTAGCTCCAACCGGTTTGCTCGATGGACGGGAAGTCACAACGCATTGGCGATTCGCGCGCGATCTGGCACGGCGATTTCCTCGTCTAAGAATCGACCATAGGAAACCGTTCGTTCGAGACGGTCCGTACTACACGACTACCGGGCTTAGCGCAGGTGTAAATTTATCGTTAGCTATGATTCAGGAAGACTACGGTCCCTTTGTCGCGCAATCAGTAGAACAAGAGTTAGCCCTTCGTCTCACGAAAGAAGATCAGGAGGAGCCTATATTGGATTTCGCGCCTTTCGATAATCATCCCATTGACCGTTTCTCCGATCTTGTTGCCTGGGTGATCCGCAATCTCCATACCGACCTCTCAGTAGAGGTTCTTGCTCGTCGAGCATGCATGTGTCCCAGCCATTTCAGCAAAGTATTTAAGAGTGTTTTTGGGGAACCTCCGCGCAACTTTGTGCAGAATCTCCGTCTGAATGAAGCTCGCCGCCGGCTCTCGAAGCGGCAGAAGACGCTCCGCACAGTCGCCGCGTCGGTCGGCTTCTCCAGCCCAGACTCTTTCCACCGCGCCTTCGAGCGAAAGTTCGGCTCTCGACCGAGCAGCTATCTCGAAGATCGACAATCGACTTGTGCGGCCGTGTCGAATGGTTCGCACGAGGAATAGACACTCGAAAGCTATATTGTGTAAATAAAGTTGAGCAGGTGCATTTAAATTCGCGTCATCATTTGAAAATGACCTCGGTCCCAGGTGATTCTTCATAAGTAACCTCGCGTCCGAAAGTCCACTTGCCGTCTTTTAAGTACTCGGCTTTCACGTGAAATTTGCCGTTGGGAAGGATTTCACTGATCGAGCGCACTTCGGTTATACCATCGGCGTTGCCTTTTACATCCTCATGTCCGATGAATTTACCGTCCTTTAACTCCAGTGTACCTGTGGTCATAAAGCCCGCAGTAGTGAAATAGTAAACGGAAATGATCTTACGCTGATCGTCCCAGAAAAGCAGGCTCTCACCGCCGTAAGCGCCGTCGTTGACTGAATGAAGGCAGCGGACTGCCTCCCCATTCAGGGCCCTTTCCCACTTTTTTACATCGATTGTGGGCTTGTCCGGTTTCGAGTTGTTAAACGTTCCTTTCCACGTTTTCTCCAAAAAAGGGCGCAAGGGCTCTAAATGAGGGTTCAGCGGGAGCTCTTCAGCGGCGGTAGCCGCAAGCGCGCCGCCAAGCCAAGCCAAAACTAAAGAGAGTGCGAATCTTTTCATATGTGATTTTGTTTTCCTATTCTGTCCGCTCTCCCGCAATCAACACGTTGCAAATCGCGTGAATTCGTGAGCAAAACAGGGAGCATCAGATTGCTGGCGAAGCCAATCAGGCAGCCTTGGAGAGCCTTTTCAACTCTCGTCGCCGGGGCCGGGGTAATGACACTTTTATGTCTGTAGCGAAACGTTGGCGGTAGTCGCTCGGATTAACGCCTAGCCGGCGCTCAAAAGCGCGTCGAAAGGCATCGGCACTTTTGAATCCAACCGATGTACCAACATTTTCGACACTGTTGTCGCCGACAGAAAGGCGGCGGCGCGCCTCGTCCAGCCGCAATCGCTCAACGAAATCAGCTGGCGTGGCACCAAATTCAATCTTGAACCGTCGACTGAAATGCCTGGGACAGAGACATGCCTTCGTGGCGAGAGCCTCCACGGACAAATTTCCATTTAAATGACTGAGTATCCAGGTGGTTAATTCAGACAGACGTGAAACTGACTCCGTTTGGAACTGGAGAGGCTCGGAGTATTGTTCCTGGCCTCCAGAGCGTTTGAGATAGACGACCAGTTCACGCGCCACCGCCAGCGCCACACGCGGTCCATAATCTTCTTCGATCAGTGAAAGCGAAAGGTCGATGCCGGCCGTCGCGCCTGCCGAAGTGTAGAACGGTCCATCTTTAAGAAAGATTGCGTTATCGTGAACTCGGAGGTCTGGAAAACGAACTGCGAGGTCATGAGCATAGCGCCAATGCGTGGTAACCTTTCGTCCGGCAAGAAGGCCAGTAGCCGCTAATCCGTAAATTCCCGTGCAGATCGATACGATGCGACGTGTTCGTTCGGCCTGCGTCTTTACGAATGCCGAAACCAGTCTACAAACATTCGGCTCGCGGAGGCCGATTCCGCCCGGGATGATGAGAGTGTCCAACGGTGGCGCGTTTTTGAAAGTCTTTTGCGGCTTGAATACCACGCCCGACTCCGCTACAAACGGCTGATTTGATGCCGCAATCGTGAGTACTTCGTAACACGGCTTTGAACAGTTTTCGCCTTCTTTGACCTTGGCGCATGCGAAGGCCTCGGCCGGGCCGACGAGATCAATCGCCACTACTCCGTCAAATCCTATAAAACCTATTCGCTTTGGAATCATCGACCCTTCCGCAAATTCTCTCTTCTATTCGCAATATCCGATATGACGTTGATCCTACACTTTAGGACATTGTAAATAAAAAAAGCGAGTTCTAGCGAGTCACTTCAAACCGCGTCGCGGGCGTAATCTATGGTTTAAGGCGCGCTATTCTAGCGCGTACAAAAATCCGTCCGTGCTTCCAAAATAGACCGCGCCGTTCGCGACGAGCGGAGACGAGAAGATTGCGCCAATCCCAAATTCCCGATCGGCTGCTACGATTGGGTTTTCTCGCCAGTTCGAGTAAAAGAGCAATGGCAGATTCATCTTTCGGTCACTAGTTAGCACCCAAGCCCTGTTCTCCTTTGATTTCTCGATTTGATAATCCCAGAGAAGATCGCCGGTTTTCACATTGCGCGCCTCGAGGGTTCCATTGAGGACGCCAATCAGCACGACATCGCCGGCCACTGCCGGTGATGAGAACATGTAGGCTTTCACCTGCTGTCGAACGAGGTCCTTGCCAGTGGCCGCCTCGACCACGCGGAAAAGACTCGAATCAGAGGTCGCGAAGAAGACTTTGCCTTGCGTGACCGCGGGCGAGCTATTCACCCAACTCAATTCGTTGTTGCATCGCCATCTCTCTTTTCCCGTCACCGCATCGAGCGCATATACATTCGAATCGCTGCAGCCGGTATAGACGACGCCGTCCACCACGGCGGGCGAGGATTGAAATCCCACCTGGTTATGAATTAGGGCGTCTTCTCCACCATGGAAGCGCCACTTCTCCGGTAGTGGTACAGTTTCAAAATTCGAGCGGATACTTGACCGCTCTAGCATTCGTGGGCTATGGTTCGACCGCTTGCCCCGCAAGCACAAACTTAACAAGGAGGAACCATTGACTGTCTGTATTGCTGCTATCTGCATGCTCCCACCAGAAATTTCAGGAGCCGCTATCCCTATTCCAATCGTCGTAGGAGCCGCCGACAGGATGATGACACAGGGAGACATTCAGTTTGAGGTTCCAGGACTATCTAGAGACCGAGCAGACGCCCCATTCTTCAAGTCGGTACCGTTAAATCGACATATTATCATAATGACCGCGGGTGACGCAGGATTCCAATCGGATGCGTTACAACACCTTTGGCAAGAAACCGCCCGGTCGAGAGGAAATACTACCGGAGCATGGTCGGACTATCCTGTGAGAGAAGTTGGGGTGAAATATTTGGAATTTTGCAATTCTAGAAGGCGGCTCGCCACAGATTCTATGTTGGCTCCATATGGACTAAATGCCGACACATTTGTTCAGAGGCAAAGGGAATTGAGTGATCAATTTGTTAGATGGGTTGTAGAGGAAGCCGAATCAATTCGACGACAAATTGGAGATTCGACAATTATCTGCGGAACCGATGAGACTGGCGCACACATCTATTTCTGCGACGGAACAGATTTGTACCCGGCTGACTCCATTGGCTTTGCCGCCATCGGTTCTGGGGCGCATCATGCTAGATCAGAATTTATTCTCGGTAATCATAGTCGCTTTGACCGTTTCGAGCATACGATTCTCCTTGCCTATACAGCCAAGAGGAGATCACAGAAAGCACCTGGTGTCGGCAAACAAACAGACATGTTTGTCATTCCACCGACCGGGCGATATTTCCTAAACCATGCGAACCTAGAAAGGTTGGAACGGCTATATCGCCAGATGCAGAGAAGCCAAGATGCAGCTTTCAACAGAGCGAAGAAGTCAATCGTAGATTACGTGTCGGAATTAGCTGCAGAACTTAAAGCTGCACAGGCCGCCGCTCCAACTGCACTGGCTCCGGCAGAACAAACTGGACATACTGTTCAAGGCAGCAGCGATACCAGTTCGTCGAGCGACCAGACATGATCGCTGATTCCTGCTTCCATTGCTGGCGTCACCCGCAAGGTCTGGTGAATCCGGTAGAAATTGTAGTGCATGTAATGGAGCGCGACCGCGTGCTCCAAATTCTCGACCTTTTTTGAAAACGCGTTGGTTAATCGCGTGAAGCGGCGCATCTGCATCCGCATCGTCAAATTCTGGCGCTCAACGTAGCTCGTGGAAATGTGCTTGTGATCGGGCGCTCCATTGATTACCGCCTTTCGCGCTCCCATGCAGACGGCGGGACTGTATCGCGTTTCAGGTGTTTCCGGGGCGCTGCCGTAAATCTTTTGAAGTTGGGCGTAGTCGATCTCTGTTCCGAATACGCGCTCTGTCGCATTGAGATATGCCGCATGGCCGTCTGTTGTAAGTTGCACACGATGCGCCAAGCGGTCTTTTAAATCGGATAGAAAGTGATATGCGCATCCAGCGTGACGCTGGCCGATAAACCAGCAAGGCACGAGTTTACTGTCGGGGTCGAGCGCAACCCACGTCCAAATATCGCCTGCGCCTTTTGCCTTGTGCTCCGCTCGACAGTTCTTTTCCTTCGCATAAACGAAGCTCCAAATCTCATCGCACTGAATCCGTTTGCACCGAAGATTGCGAAACGCTATGTCCTGATACTTGGAACAGGCACGGCCAAGACCGCACAACAATTTCATGATTGTTGTGCGATGTACGCCGGTCATTCGGGTGACGGCGCGTAGCGAATTGCCCTCAACTAACGCGGCGACCACTCCCTCTCGCTCTTCGATGCTCAATTTGTTCATGCAAGCATCATGCTTGAGCGGTCAAGCAATGTCAATAAGAAAAGTTAAGATTCTTACAAAGAAGAGTCCATAGACTTGACGCCCGAAGTGGTGCGAGACTCGCTTTAAGAAATACGGATGGGGCAGGGATTGAACCTGCGCAGGTGCTCACACACCTGACCTTGGATTAGGAATCCAGTCCCTTACGACTCGGGCACCCATCCGGATTTCTTACGAAAGTTAGTTTAAGAGCCAGCGGGGTCAACTCCTACTGGCTCTTATTTTTGTAACATTTTTACCCTCCATTTTTAAGGTTTAGCGGGACAGTACCCGCTGGTTGTGCAGGCCGTAGCGACCAGACTCCGCGACCTAAACTCATCAGCCGTTTGTCGCGACTTAAATACGATTGAAGCGTGCCCTCTGTGACTGTCCGATTAGCCTCGCGTAGCCGTTCCATCATTTGCGCCCGCGTCATCGGTTGCCCGGCCTCACGCAACACCGAGTAGCACAAATCTTTACTGCTCGCCTGCGCGATATTTGACGATGACCGACGTTCGGGAGCCGCATTTATCCCTAATGACAAACCGCCGATCTGCTCTAAACCGGATGCGGCTTCCTCAAACGCGTCTGCTAGTTTCCTTAACTGTTTTGCTGATTCTCGAAGGGAAATTGGAGAAATTGTATTAACCATGAAAGTATTGTTGCATGGTTTTGACGTTTGTCAAGTCAAAAATCAACTTCTTGACTATTTCTTATTCCAGCGCGCTCTTGCCGCTTTTTGCGCAATCAGCTTCAACTTGCGTTTGGATAGCGCTGCCGCACGTGCCTTTCCGCCCTTCAGTCCTCCAAGCCGTCCAAGCGCAACCGCAGCGGGGTTCTTTACGCTGCTGGTCTGTGGCGGGGCTATTTGGATACCGCCTGTTGTCTCTGCTATTATTCTCGTGGCTAACTGATTTATGTCCTCGTCTGGTCTGCTTGAACGCTCTGGCATGGGAAAAGCCTGTCATTTTTTGCAACCGATTGCAAATTTTCTTTCTCCTAGAGCCGTTCAAACTGTACCACTAACACTTCTCCTTGCCGCTTGCGGCATCGACCGCATAAAAATAACTGTCCCAACTTCCGAAAAACAAAACGCCATCTGCGTAGGCTGGGGAAGCGTGTACCACGTCGCCGGTCTTAAATTTCCAACGTTGTTCGCCAGTCGCGGCGTCGAGTGCATATACATTGCCGTCTCCGCTCCCGAAATAGACGGTGTTTTTTACAATGACTGGACTCGACAAAAATACGTCGAACGGATCGGCAATCGTCTGATTTTTTGGCTCCATTCCATGGAGGCCTTTCGCCTCGAACCGTCGCTCCCCGCCCGTAGCGAACTTCCACTTCACCGCGTCCGTCTCGGAATTCAACGCGTACAATTTCCCGTCGTAGCTGGTCGTGTAAACGATCCGGTTGGCCACTGCCGGACTCGACGAGACCGGTCCTTTGGTCGCGCGCTTCCACACCTGACGCCCGGTTTCCGCATCAACCGCATAAAGGTTCCCATCATCGCCACCGAAATAAATCGTTTTGCCGTCGGTGACCGGTGAAGAAACGATCCGGTCGCCCGTCGCGAATCTCCATTTGACGCGGTGAAACTGGCGCGGGGCCGCTCCGGAATATGAACCCGAATGCGCGGCATCGCCGCGAAACATCGACTGCGCCGGGCAAAAATTTGGCGCTGACAAAATGGTCGCCAGAATGATAATTTGCGAAATCTTCATTTCGCGTTTCTCATTTTGCTCGCTGCAAAACCAACGGCAGTTCGATTCCTGCCTGGATAAAGATCCCTTTGATTTCGTTCGCGTCCTTATTGAAATGGCCTTCGTAACTGATCCCAGTCTCATGCGAATCGATTGTCAATAAATCGCCATCCTGAGTGACAAGATCCACAGGGAGTTTAGTCGTCTTCTTGCCAACAACGACAAACTCCGCGGCGGCTCCGTCGGTAGCGCGATTGACGAGCTTGACCGAAACATGACGCTGAGAACCAAACAATTCATATTCGCCTTTCCACTCGCCCTCCAGTTCCTTGCTGATCGATGTGCTCCGCGGCAGCGCTTCCACTTGCGGAGGTCCTGTCTTCTTCAAAACGAAGGCGCGGTGTTACCCGCTTGAACGAAATCGCCGGCGAGAGCCCCGTCTGCATTGAGATTGCCTTTAAGCGTCGCTTCAAGACCCCGGGCGGTTTTGATCGTAAACGACGCGCCGGAATCTTTGACCGCTATTTCTGTAAGGAGCGCGCCTTTAACATCTAATCCCGGAATGATAATGGAACCGATCCACGAGCCGTGGCTATCCTGCGCAAGATCGACAATCAGCGTCAGTTCGCGTCCTGGAATCTGTAATGAGCCTTCCCATCGGCCTGAGGCTGATTCTTCAGAGCGACAAACCGTTACGGAAGCGAGGAGAAAGCTAGCGGCGAGAAACCCGAGGACTAACCGTTTCATGCTAATCGTCTTGCTTGCCTTGCCGCAATTTCCTGATATCCGACATGACATTCATCCTGCACTTCAGGACACGGTTTGAAAACATGCCCGGGGGAGTGATCGCCAAGACGTGAATTGGCCGAAACTGTCGGAGTGCCGTCATTGCTGACAGTCGCACAAAGGCTGTAACTTTTGGCAAGGTTGATCAAGTGAAGTATGAAAACAATTTATCTAATCACACCCCTACTGCTTCTGACCGCGACCAGCATTCTCGGCCAGCCGGCAGTGCAACCGGCTGCCGCCGCAGCCAAAAAGGTCGCCTCGCAGAAAAAGGCGACCGCCAAAAATCTGGCAATTCTGATCTTTGATGGAGTTCAAATCATCGATTACACGGGTCCGTACGAAACTTTCGGTCATGCCTACAGCGACGAAGGACCATTGTTCAACATATATACCGTGGCAAAGACATCCGATGCGATTACCACGGCGATGGGTATGAGCGTAAATCCTAAGTATACCTTTGTCAGCGCACCTGAGCCTGAAGTCCTCCTTATTCCCGGCGGTAATGTTGAAAGGCAGTTGAGCGATGAAAACGTTATTAACTGGGTTCAAGGCCAAGCGAAGAAGGCAACCATAACAATGTCCGTCTGTAATGGAGCCTTGATTCTAGCCAAAGCTGGTTTGCTCGATGGTCTGGAAGCAACAACGACTTTCGCCTTGATTCCTAAGCTTCAAGAAGCTGCGCCGAAGACAAGAGTTGTAGATAATAAGCGATACGTAGACAACGGAACCATCATTACGACAGCCGGACTCTCTTCCGGCATTGATGGCTCATTGCACGTTATCCAAAGATTATTCGGCAAAGGCATAGCGCAAATGGCTGCCTTAGGGATGGAATATAATTGGGATCCCGATTCGCACTTCGTCCGTGCTTCCCTCGCGGATAAGTATATGCAGTTTGATTACGATGTGAAGTTTCTACCCGGAGGTTGGATGCCCCTCGCTCGCGAAGGTGGCGTCGATCGCTGGGAGAATAAATGGGCAGTCACAACCGAGTCTTCAGATACTGAGCTGCTTGAAAGCATTAACCGGACGATCACAAGTAACAAAAGGACGCGTGGACCGTCGCAAGTTAGGTGGATCCGACAAAAGGATGAATCCGCTAATTCCACACGAAGCCTCTGGCATTTTACCGATGAGAACGGAAATATTTGGAACGGACTAGTTCGAGTTGAGCGTCATGCAGGAAAGCAAAACCAATTTACTCTGACGGTAGCGGTCGATCGTGACAAAATCCTTATGTCCACACCCAAGCAGTCCGCAGGAGGGACGTTATGACTTTGGCAAGGTCGTTAGCCAAAACGCCTTCGCCGCCATATTACGCGGTAATTTTCACCTCCCAGCGAACGGAGGGCGACCGTGGTTATGGGCATATGGCGGATCGCATGGTCGAGTTGGCGCGAGCGCAGCCCGGTTTTCTTGGCGTGGAGAGCGTGCGCAGTGCAGATGGCCTTGGCATCACGGTTTCCTATTGGGCCAGCAAGGAGGCGATTGTTGCCTGGAAGAGGCACGCCGACCATCAAACGGCCCAGTGTGCTGGCCAGCGCAGTTGGTACGCTGACTATCAGGTCCGGGTTGCTTCGGTCGAACGAGACTACGGCAAATGACGGAGCTACGACTGTGGCGCTGCCGGTGACGCTAACGCTTCGATCCACCCCGTTTTACCTACTCAAGCGCTTGAATATTTCGTCTTATCATTTCAAGATTAAAGTTAGTGACGTAAACTGAGCCTATGCGAAACGAAAATCCTTGGATCGACATTTGCCCGGGAATCAAACGCCAGACCGTGACGAGTGGAAAGACGATGTATCAAATGCTCGCGCGCCTCGAGGCCGGCAGCAAAATGCCGGAGCATCGACATCCCCAGGAGCAGATCGTCCACATTCTTGAAGGCCGGATGAGATTAATTGTCGCTGGAACACCACACGAACTCGTGACCGGCGATTCATTTTACCTCGCAAGCAATGTGCCGCACGGCGTCGAAACAATCGAGGAGACGCGCGTGCTCGATACTTTCAGCCCGCCTCGCGAGGAATACTTAGCCATCGACGAAGCAAATCGCAGAAGCATCACGCGCTAAATTCTCAGATGCCGATATTCTGAAGACTGTTGTCCGAATTGGAGGTTGCTACGTCCCTATACGTTGATCCCCATACGTAGTTAGTCGCGAGGCGGCGCGATGTCCGCCCACTGCATGTCGATACCGATTCGCGGCCAACGGTAATCGAAAACGTGTGCTTTGGATTTCCGCAACATATCGGGGGCATAGTTCGGGCTTCGACGGCATCGATACTGATCTTGGAACCGGCAAAGTGGTGGAGCGTGGATCGCTAAGCACTGATCGGGCCGTATTTAATGGCGGCACCCGAGACCGACCTCGGAGCCAACGCCCGTCCAAACCATGCGATGATAGAGATCATCCATGCGTGCCGGCGATTCGCGCATGCCGTGATGAATCCACCACGAGAGCAGTGACAGCAGACTGCCCGCGAGGGCGTGTGCCACCGCAGCACGGTGCTCCGAAGTGATTACACGAGCCCGTGGCAACCTCGCCAGTCGCTGGTCGATCGCTCTGCCAAAATGCCCCTCGCTTAGCTCAAAAACATCGTGCATCCGACCTGAAGCGACCATCACGGCATAGAACTGGCGCGTGTCAGCAATATGGCCGAATAGTTCGCGCACAGGCGCTATACGATCCGACGACTCCTTGCGCCGTAAGAGCATTGTGGCCATCTCCTCTAAGAAGTCATCGACATCGCTAAGGAACAGGTCCTCCTTGTTGCGGTAGTGCACGTAGAAGGTCGAGCGGCTGACCTTCGCCCGATGCAGTACGTCCTGCACCGTGATCGTCTCGTAGGGCTTCTCCAAGAGTAGCTTTAGGAGCGCGTCGCCGAGCCGGTCGCGCGTACGCCGAACGCGCTGATCGATTTTCCGTTTCAAAATACTCGCGTTTCTGGACACCGAGCGCCTCGATGTTCGGTTTCGCGCCTCTCTTAATGGACAAGTTAATTTTCGGTGCTCAAGCTCCAAAGCATGAAAGATAATCGAATGGGCGGCGTAGCACTTATCGTTGGAACAATCGGCGGCGTCATCACTTTACTTATTCATCCCTCTGGTCACGATCTCTTCGCACCAGACCAGTTCGCGCACACAGCGTACCTGCTGGTCGTTGCGCATGCGCTCGCGATCGTTAGCGTAGCGGCCTTGTTCCTCGGCGGACTTGCAATCGCGCGCCACCTGGCTTCGCCTGACCGCCTCTCGATTGCCGCGCTCGTGGTATTTGGATTCGCATGTGCGGCGGTGATATCCTCTGCAACAGTCGATGGTTTCGTCGGGCCGGCTGTTTTGCGTAAAGTTATTTTTGAACCACCCCAAGTGAGTAATCAATGGCGTGTCCTGCTTGCATATAATGATCAGCTTAATCAGGCATTCGCTCAAATCTTCGTTGTGGCTTGGGCGATGGCGATTGTGCTCTGGTCGGCCTCGATTTTGAAGAGCCGTCTGCTTGGTCCGGCCGCAGGAATTTATGGCCTTTTCGTGGGAACGGCGAGCGTTATCGCAGTTGTGGCCGGAGTGTCAGGACACGCCCAGGCCGCACACCTAGTCATGTTAGGTCAGATAATATGGTTCGCTATTGTCGGCATTCTAATGTGGCGACTGAAGGAGAGTTGAGGCATCTTGTGCGTGAGCCCAGGAATGTAGTCATTGCTTATGTAATACTGGGAACTGAGCGGATAGTCGCGCGACCTAGACAGGAAAGCGGTCCCATTAAAGTCGAACGATGAGTGGCAAATCAGAACCTCTTCCGCCCAGGGCTCGCCTCCGAGTTGAAGTGAAGCGAGCGCAGCGGAAGATTTCAATCATACTAATCACTCATCGGCCGTGACTCCCAGTTAGAGAAGGGCTTGGCCTATCGATGGTACAAACGTGTAGATTCGCAGAATATTTGAGTCTTTTCAGCGTGTCCAATGTCCAAAGATACCGATACGCGGATCTCCAGATGTAAAGAAATGGCAAAACATGCGGTGCTACTACCGGATATGCTACCGATTTTCAGCCCACATCTGACTACAGAACGACACTGTGTTCGCATCGATTGATTATTGGAGAGATTGCAGTGTAAGGAAACTCACGTTCGTGAGCGCCCCAAGCGCGTCCCGGCAGCCTTTTCACGAGGCGTGAAGGCACGGATCGAGTATTCGCGGTCTTTGGCGTCAGCGGCGAACGGGTCTTGCACAAGGATGGCTATGCTGGCTACCGGACGAAACTCAACGAACGCGGCCTAACTTGGTCTCGTTAGACCCAATTGTGCATGATGCTGCACTGATTCACTGCCACGCTGCTGCCCGAGTAAAATGCTTTCGGGCGACTCGGCGAGATTTAATCCCACGGCTACCTGACGATTAGGGTTCCGGGCGACAGGGCAAGCCTATGACCGGGGGCTCCCTTTGGGCCGCGATGTAAGAAGATAAAAGCGATTCGGAATCTCTTGATAAGAAATCAGAGCGTGACTTGGTGTGCGCACTGATTTTTTTCTGTCACCTGCTCAGCACATACACTACCGAATCAGGATTCTCTTCATTCACTTCAGCCAATTTGAAATTATTTTTCTCAAGGAGTCGAACCGATTTCAGATTCCGCGGACTAAGTTCAGCCTCGATTGTTTGCAGTTTCATTTCTTCAAATCCAAATTGAATCACTCTCGGAATTACTTCCTGCATAATTCCTTTGCCGTGATTTTCAGGAAGCAGCTCATAGCCGATTTCTGCCGTCGCATCCTCTCTTGAAATTTTCCAGAGACAAATTGATCCAAGAAATCTCGGTTCACCTTTTGGCGTCACTACCCAAAATATCGCTTCGTTCTCCGCAATGCCGTTTATGATTTTGGTTATGAAGCTTTGCGCATCGTCGAGCGTATTTGCTTTCGGGCGATCAAGATATTTGTTGATCTCATCACAGGATCGCAAAACGAAAATTTCCTGCTCATCTTCTGGCTTGAGATTCCGCAATGCATAATTCTCCGTCGTGAGAAATGGGAAGGGTGTGAAGGAAATGTCAATCATAAGTGCGCAAGTTAAATGCTTCCTACATCATGAGCGCATCCTCGTGACTCGAATGTTATCTTAGCTGTCGCCATGCCCAGATAAATGTGGACCCCGTTCGGTTGTAGTTCCAACTTTTTAGACCAAACAAAACGAAAGCCGTCCAAGTCGGCGTTCACTGAAAAGGCACCCCTGATGCCCTGCCCCAGTGGATTCGTGAGGCGAGGCAGTCCGCGTCCCTCGGGCAATCGGAGGTTCAGGACCCTCGGTGGCGCGCCATCCCCGCAACTGGGATTCCGGTGGGCCTCGCTCGCCATCCGTGCGGGGTTGTTCGAGTCGCACTATTCCGTTAAAACTGAACCGCCTTTATGCCAGACCGAATTAGCAAAGTTCTAGGAGTGCCGAACTCTGCGTTGAGAAAGCAAGGCGTATTCGATGGATTTTATCGGTTCGACTCGCTGTTTCACATGGACCCTGCGCTACTTAGGGCGACGACCGCACCAGAGTTGCGATACTCGCACCAGACATTCGAACGATACTTTGCGGACGTTCTTCGTTTGCTGACTCGCGCGCGCGCACAAACAAGTGCGCTTTGGAACGAGGCGATACGCCGTTTGATGGTTCCTGAAATTAACATTGCTGCATTGGGATATTCGGCGGATGGCGCGGAGGGCCATGCAATCGGATTCGGACTGGCAAATAATCTCGCGACCACCGCGCATGAAATCATCGAAGCCGGAATCAGCGACCCAGTCATTTTCGAACTTGTCGGTTTAATACAAGAAGGCATTGGCGCTGACTTAATCAGCGACATGACGCTCACCGCGATCTTGCCCGACGTTGTAAATTTCAATCACCGCGTTATCGAGAAGCTGAATCTCAACTCGACAGAGGTCACGTTACTCAATACACGCGTGACCGTTCCCGCGACGGCAGATAACAATCCCATTCTGTTGCTCCCGGAGGATATTTTATCACCGCTACCAATCGCGCAATGTTGGAGCGATGTAGACGTCGTCGCCCGGTATAACGATAAACTTCGCTACGCTGTTAATCGCCTGATAGGAAACACTTGGAAGCAGGCGACAAATCGCTCCCGGGTCACTAAACGAGAATTGCGTGAAGCTTTACTACATCATCCGGAACTCCTGCGCGATTTGATCGAGCAGTATCGCGGAAAACCCGTAACGCCCTATGATTTTGATTCCGACCCGCTAGGCGAACTTCTTTGGCAAGAGGTTGCCGACGCTTACGTGGACAAGTTCCCGCTCGCGCTCGTAAATCCAACTGCGCCCAATGAAGTTGTCACCGTCGTCAGCACAATTTGTGGTCACTTCCGCGAATTGGTGGAGGCAAACGGACTATCCGAGTTATTGTATGACAATCAAGGAAATCTACGGCCCGAACGCACGGCGCAACTGAGCTTTTTTGGAATCGCGGACTCGTATTGCCGCGCAAACAACTTGGATATTAGCCCCGAGTGCAATTCCGGGCGCGGTTCAGTGGACTTCAAATTTAGCCGTGGTTACGGATTGCGACTAAATGTAGAGGTGAAGTATTCCTCAAACACAAAACTCGTCTCGGGATACACAAAACAACTACCCACTTACGATGCGGCAGAAAAGTCATTTCACAGTATTTATCTCGTTCTGCGCACAACAGATTCCGAGAGTTCAATTCGCAGGCTACAAAAATTGCGGAATGATGCGCTGTTAGAAGGCAAACGCGCTCCTGATATTTTTGTTATCGACGCGAGGTCGAAACCTGCGGCCAGTCACAGATGATTGTTGCCTGACCCCTTCTGACCCGGCTCCTTGGGCTTATGGGGCGCTTCATTGCTGCTTAAGACGAATAGTAGCAAGTCACTGTCGGCTACCAACGAGCTTATAGGCAACCGGAAGCATCTCGTCGAAAAATTGCTGCTTGCTTAGAAGCTTTAAGTTCGCAACCTCTCGGCCGTTCACAGCCTTCGACAAAAACAAACGTGGGTAATGTATTTCCATATGAAGGATGAACAGACGCATCAAAGGTCGCCTTTCACCAGCGAGAGGTTGATAAACATTACAAGCATCGAGTAAACGGAACGCATTGCTCCCCGGTGAAAACGACAACGTTTCTTTTGCGTCGCGATCTGCATGTTTAAAAAAGTTTGAGGCCTTAGCAATAATCGCGCGATACTCTTTTTCGTGCCCTGGTCGAATGTTTGTGGTGTCCCCGAGCATCGGTAAACCCAAGGACTTCTTGTTGAGATCATACACCAATCTATGACCGGCCGAGACTAACGTGTGAATCGAGACTGGATCGCCCTCGCTAAACCATAGAATTATCGCGGTTTCGATTTGTCTCCTGGCTGCCTCCAATTTTGTGATAAGAACTTTCGTGAATGGGCTCTCCATGAACGAAAAGCTTAATTGCAAAAGTCCCTCTAGCAATCGCATACGGCAGGTGTATGCCAGCCCGGTATCGTCCTGAGCACCGACTCAAACGGCTTCTTTCGGAAGCCACTGTTCGCCGGATCGACGAGTTCGCTCGCACCAACGGTGTGATGATTCACTGCCACACTGCTGCCCGAGTAAACGGGCTTTCGGACGCGCATGGCTGCCCCCTGAACGCGAGGGACAAAAAGGGAGTGTGAACTCGGTAGTTGTGGATGAAAGGCAGCTAAGCCTTTACCATCCTGCGCACCCACACCAATCCCAGCCCCAGCGCGCCCACGGCGAGGAGGCCAAAGGTTGACCCTTCCGGCACAGGCTCGAAGGCTAGGAAGGCCGGCGAATTTAGTCCGGAAGCGAAGGTGCTCCGGGTGCCACCGGGAGGAAATTCGTAGATGTTACCGGG
>Ga0193729_1000430_pt1 | contig 21620 bp, 21 predicted proteins | sample U1c2metaG_FD_143036 | JGI IMG/M metagenome (GOLD analysis project Ga0193729, IMG submission 143036) | Soil microbial communities from a riparian zone of the East river system, Colorado, United States - U1c2 | ecosystem: Environmental > Terrestrial > Soil > Riparian zone | place: USA: East River...
CGTTGAATGTCGGTGACGACATCGGATCCCGCTGGCGGCTCTCATCTTCACCGGGACCTCTCGTTTCATTGCCTGGCGTAGGCGAACCTTGCGGGCTGGGCGTGCTCGTCGCTTGCGGCCTGTCTTGTTGGGCGCAGATGATTACGGGCGCTCCAAGTAACAGCAAACAGACCGAAACGATTTTGATGAGCGAGTGATTCCGCAGATTGCAGGGGCACATTTGATTCATTCTCCTGGTTAAATTTCTGTTTGCGCCGAGCGACGGCAATATGAGGTCAAGCACGAAAGTGGGAATCCGGATTTTCAACGAAGCAAGTCAGGCCGCGGCGCATTCGCGTTCAGACATGAGCCGCTGAACCGTTTGGATTAATTCCTCGACATCAGGTTTCGAAACATAGGCGAGCGCGCCGGCGGCGAACGCTTCCTGGCGATGTATCTCATACGCGTCGCCCGTATAAAAGATGCAGGGCACGCCCGGCGAGCAATCGTTCAACATGCGGCACAAATCGGTACCAGAACCGTCGGGCAGCCGCTTGTCCAGGACGTAGAGATCGAATTCTTGTGCTTGAGCCTTTGCGGTTGCTTCTTCTACTGATTGCGCGGTATGGACTTCGTAATCCTCTGCTGAGAGCATCAGCTTCAACATCTCGGCACTGTCTTCATGATCATCAACGTAAAGAATGCGACATTTACTTTTAGTCATAACTGCCTCCGGTCGGAAGAATTCTGCGGAGAGCTGGTTGAGATATTTCAATAACCTCAACTGAAGAGCGCGGAGATTATAATGGAAGCGTCAATAGTGCGCCAGAAGGGGAATTGGGTCTGTTGCCGATCGTTCGGGAGGGCGGCTTAATGTTTGACTGATAGCGGAATCTTTGTGCCTTTTCGTGATTCCTGTTTCGTCTGTGTTCGTGGTTGTTGGTTATGAGAGTTAAGATTAACCACGAACTCACACGAACTAACCACAAAAACACGAACGAAAGAAAGAAATACCGACGCCCTCCCTGACGGTCGGGCTACTGCCCCGTCTTCACCGACGCGAGTACTCGCTTGAACAGCTCATTCATGCTGCGATCTCGATGCCAGCGCCAGACAACTATCAGATCGTGTTCCGGATCCATCCAGATTGTATTTGAGCCCGCGCCCAGCGCCGCAAAGCTCGTGCGCGGTGCGTCCGGCCATTGTTTGCCTTGCGTATTAAGCCACCAGAGATATCCGTAGTCCTGGCCAATCGTCGTCGGCGTAGTGGCCTGCTTGAGCCAGCTCTCAGAAATGATCTGTTTGCCTCGCCAGTTTCCGCGACGCAGGATTAGATAGCCGAAGCGGGCCATGTCGCGCGTACTGATCCACAAGCCGCCTCCCCAACGCGTGCCGCCGCTGACTGATTCAACCATCTTGCCCTTGATCGAAACCTGCGAATTGGCGTAGCCGTGATATTGCCAGGTGTCGGAAGCGCCGATGCGGTCCATGATCTCGTTTTTCAAGACGAGAGGCAGCGGCTTTTGCCAAACCTGCAAAAGAGTCAGCGACATGCGATTGATGCGCACGTCGTTGTATTCCCAAAACGTTCCCGGTTCTTTGATCGCGCGCGCCGGCCGCTGTCCGCGGCCGAACTCCGGAACGCCGACAAAGTCGCTGTTCTTTCCCCACATCGAACCTTCCCACTCGCTCGTCTGTTGCAAATGTTCTTCCCAGGTGATCTTCGCGTTGTGGGGCGAGGTGTATCCGTCATCGGTTGCGTATAACTTCATTGGATCGTTCACGCTCTTGATCATTCGCCGATCGACAGCGAGCCCGGTCAAGGTCGAAAGAAAACTCTTCGCGATACTGTAAACCGGATCGATCTGATTAGTGTCGCCCCATTCTGCGACGATATAGCCATGGCGAATGATGATCCCATTCGTATCGCCATGCATCTTTGGCAGCGGGCCAAGGACACGCCCGAATGTTTCGACCTGCGTGGAAAAATCTTTTGGCATGGTGCCGGCCTGGGTCTTTGCGTAAGCGACCGCGGCATCCAGCAGTGCCTGGTCCATGCCGACTTCTCCCGGGGTGCGACGTTGCCACGCGTCGCCGGCCACCGGATAGTAAGTGCTGCTTTTCTGGGTTTGCGATTGGACCAGTCGCGCGGGCGGCGATGCTGCCAGAATGCAGAGCGCGAGGATCAGAGTTGATAGGCTTAGTCGCTTGATCAGATTCATGATTTTTTCGGGCTGGTCTCATTCACACCTGGCTTCAGCCAGGTGTGTTGCGCCGAGAAAAGATCCGGAAACCGTTTTAAACGGTTTCCCTCTTCTGACGCACCTGATCACCCGGCTGAAGCCGGGTGTGAATGAGACCGATCTTCTTATTCAACGCTAGAATCAATTAATACTTTTTCGTTTACTTATCAGTCGCCGGCCGTCGCCGCGCGCGCAGATAGACGCGAACGTCGTCATTGCGCGGGTTCACGATATAGACCGACACCCGACCGTCGGGCAACGTTTGAATTGTCGCCGGCGAGGCCAGACCGGTGAGATACCAACCTGGCGGTAGCACGACGGTATTGCGCAACCGTCCGAAAGTCCGATCCCAAACCAGCTCGTCGCCGTCCAGGTAATAGCTTTTCGAATCGGCGTAGGTTTCCATCAGACGAATTCTGTTTGTGGTGCCCGGCTCGATTGCGTGAGCCAGGTAGGTGACGACGATCTCGCTGTCGTCTTTGATTGGATCGGTGATTGGAAGCTTTCGTTCCGTGGCCTGCTTGCCGCTAATAATTCCCCACTTCAACTTTTCACCGCTGTCGAGATCGATGCTGTCGGGATTCGTCACATGACTGCCGGCGCGCACTACGTTGAAATAGTATTTCTCGCCAACCTTCCGAACCGTGTAATCGTGGGTGATGCGAAAAGCATGCGACTCTGGCGATTGCAGCTCGTAGAGGATTTCACGGTCCTGATAAGCGCGCTCAGTCAGCGGATTCTGATTTTGAGCGGTTGCCGGCTGCGACGAGGTGTGTGGTCCAAGTGCACCGCAAGAGACGACGGCAACGGCAATCAACAATCGTAGCTTCATCATTGTGTTGCTCACAAAAACTGCACTTTCGGCAGAAAAGCATTGATCCACGAATTCACACGAATCAACACCAAAAATAATTGTTCGTCATATTTCGTGTTGTTTCGTGGATCGTTCTGATTCTCTCGCTAGAACCATCCGCTGCCGCAAACGGTCTGGCCTCATGGCCGCGTCATCTATTTCAGCTTCCTGGCTTTAATCATTACTTCCAGTTGCCCGCCGCTTCCGGGATTTACGAATGCCAATTTCAAGCGGCCGTCCGGTTCCTTCAACACCTGGGTCGCAACTGTGCACGAAACGATTTCATAGCCAGGGGGCAGAACGACGCTGTCCCGAGGTATTCCCAGCGGGCGTTTGAGAACAATCTGATCGCCTTCGGTGTAATAGCTCTTGTCGTCTTTGTAGGTCTTGATAATGGCAATTCGATACTCGCCGCCCGCCGCAATTGCATGGGCCAGGTAAACCTTGATGTAATGAGCCGTGGCCGGAAAATTCTCGTTTGGTGAATCAATCTTTGCCTGCGCGCCGCTGACTACTTCAAATTTCAAAGGCTTACCCGTGGCGAGATCGATTACCGATTCGTCGGAAGCCTCGCTACCTTCGCGAATTTGATTGAAGTGATAACGTGCACCGGCGCGCGTCTCGGTTACTTCGTAATAGATCTTGAATTGATGACTCTCTGGCGTGAGCAATTCATAGCGGGTGTAGGTGTCAGCGGAAATGTACTGGCCGCGCGCTCCTCCAACACATGCGAGGATGACGAACAGTAACGTCGTCGCATAGAATGTCCGGCGTCTTGGCATGCGACCACATGCTAACACCAAACTTAAACAGTTTGGAGATGGCTTTCTCTGTGTCTCTGTGGATCACCGTGTCTCTGTGGTTAATCGATCGCGCGATGAACATCACCACAGAGACACAGTGATCCACAGAGACACTGAGAATATCGAATGGAGATCTGCACCTAAAATGAAGAATGCTCTTCGCGTAATCGCTCTCGTTTTCGTAACCACGTTTCCTGCCTCGGCCCAACAACCCGGGTCGGCTCCAGCGCTTACCACGGCCGATTATCAACGCGCTGAGAAGTGGATGGGTTACAACACTAATCCGCTCGTATTTCGATCCGGCGTCCGGCCGGCGTGGCAGGGCGATGATCGGTTCTGGTATCGCGTCACGACGCCCGAGGGCAGCGAGTTCATCATGGTCGACACCGCGAAGGGAACCAGGACGCCCGCGTTCGATCAAGTGAAGCTGGCGGCGGCGTTGTCGACAGCGGCAGGCGCGACTTTTGATGCGCACCGTTTGCCGTTCACTGATTTTGAAATGTCGTCCGATCGGCAAACAATCACAGTCACTGTGCAGAGACGTCGATGGAAATGTGATCTGACGAGTTATCAGTGCGCTGCCGATGTTGCTTCATCAGCCGGACAGCGAGGTGGCGGACGCGGTGGCGCGCCAATCGACGTTCTCTCCCCGGACAAAAAACGCGCCGCGTTCATTCGCGATTTCAACTTGTGGATGCGCGACGTGGCCACAGGCAAAGAGACGCAACTCACGACGGATGGCGTGAAAGACTTTGGTTATGCGACGGACAATGCGGGTTGGACGCACAGCGATCGGGCCGTGCTCGTGTGGTCGCCGGACTCAAAGAAGATTGCCACTTTTCAGCAGGACCAGCGCGGCGTCGGAGAGATGTACCTGGTGGACACGCGCGTCGGCCATCCGCAACTGCAAGCCTGGAAGTATCCACTGCCCGGCGATGAAAAGGTGACAACGATCCAACGTGTGATCATTGAAGTTGAGACGCCGCGCGTCATTCGTCTTAAGTTAGAACCCGATCAGCATCGATCGACTTTGTGCGACGACGTGCAATGCCGGGGCGGTGAATGGGCGGACGTTGAATGGAGCCCTGACGCGAAGCAGCTTGCTTTCGTGTCGACTTCGCGGGATCACAAACACGCACAACTCCGCATTGCTGATGCCGCGACCGGAGAAATTCGTGACGTTCTGGAAGAAACTGCCGCTACGCAATATGAATCCGGCCTGGGTCGAGTCAACTGGCATTACCTGCCGGCCACGAACGAAGTGATCTGGTTTTCCGAACGTGATGGTTGGGGCCAGCTTTATCTCTACGATGCGACGAGCGGCAAACTGAAGAATCAGATCACTACGGGCGAGGGAACCGTCACCCAACTAATCAAAGTGGACGAGAAGAATCGGCTGCTTTACTTTCTGGCGGCCGGCCGCGAGAAAGGCCGCGATCCATACTTCAGCCACTTCTATCGCATCGGATTCGACGGCAAGAATCTCTCGCTGTTGACGCCGGAAGATGCGAACCATGAAGTCAGCCTGTCGCCTTCCGGAAGTGTTTTCTTCGACAGTTATTCGAAACCGGATGTGCCGCCGGCTGCCGTGCTGCGCAGCGCTGACGGCAAACTAATCGCCGCGCTCGAGAAGGCCGACATCTCAAAACTGCTGGCGACCGGCTGGAAGCCGCCACAGCCAATCACCGTGAAGGCCCGCGATGGCGTCACCGATCTCTATGGCTTGATGTTTAAGCCGACGAACCTCGACGAGAAGAAAAAATATCCGATCATCAATCACATCTATCCCGGCCCGCAGGGCGGCAGCGTCAGCAGTCGCTCGTTTTCAGCGGCGCGTGGCGATGCGCAGGCACTCGCCGAACTCGGCTTCATCGTCGTGGAGATCGATGGCATGGGAAATCCGACGCGCTCGAAGAAATTCCACGATTTTTACTATGGCAACATGGGCGACAACACTCTGCCGGATCAAATTACGGCGATGAAACAGCTGGCCGAAAAGTATCCGTGGATCGATATCGATCGAGTGGGCATCTATGGCCACTCAGGCGGCGGCTACGCGACGGCCGATGCGATGTTTCGCTATCCCGATTTCTTCAAAGTTGGAATTTCGGAATCAGGTAACCACGACAATCGCGAATACGAAGACGATTGGGGCGAGCGTTATCAGGGCCTGTTGACCAAAGATAGTAATGGCAAGAGTAACTATGACGATCAGGCTAATCAGAATCTCGCGAAGAACCTGAAAGGCCATCTGCTGCTGGCCCACGGCACGGTGGACGACAACGTGCCGCCGTACAATACCTTGCTGGTGGTTGATGCTTTGATCAAAGCGAACAAGGATTTTGATTTACTTATGTTGCCTAACCAGCGTCATGGTTACGGCACCGCGAGCAATTACATGACGCGGCGGCGGTGGGATTATTTCGTGCGTTATTTAATGGGTGCCGAGCCGCCCGCGAATTATGAATTGAAGACGCCGGCTGCGCCGGGGCAGTGATCGAGTGGAGATTAAATTAGTTGGTCTGCACAACGAGCCGCAGAGTGGCGGCAGAATTTAGCCCGGGGTGAGCGAGCGAAGCGACCATAGCCCCGGGATCAATAGCAAAAGTGATCCTGAGCCCGCGAAGCGGGCGGCAGAGTTGTCGATAACAAGTAAACGAAGAACCAGGACGAGGCGCGCGCGCCTCGAAGATTGTCTGGCCCAAATAGTCGGTCACGTAACCAAGCTTCATTCCCTGTTCGACATAGCTTGGCAGCCATTCGCTGAAGAGAATACGTTGACTTTACGTGGCTCTAATCATATCCTTCGCGCATCGTTCTACCAGGGCTGAATTCTCACGAGCCTCTGCTCCTGCATACTCGCACTATCCAGCCTTAATTGGTCGATGATCACGTCTGTGGGCATCGGCACCCTTTCTTTTCGCGTTCAAAAAAGGAGGACTCTCATGACAGGAACCTGGCAAGGGTTGATAAATCAACCGAACTTCAATACGAGTACGATGATACTGCTGACAGATGGCAGGGTCATGGTTCAGGAAGAAGCAACTGCACATTGGCATGCCCTGACGCCGGACAGCAACGGCAGCTACCTCAATGGCACCTGGTCGACGCTGAAGGACATGAGCTTCTGGCGACGCTACTACGCGTCCGGAGTACTGAAAGATGGCCGCGTCATTGTTTGCGGCGGTGAGCAGACCGGGGCTGGCGGCGACACTAACCTCGGTGAAATCTACGATCCAGTTTCGGACAGTTGGAGTCCAATCCCTACACCACCAGGCTGGCCAATCGTGGGCGACGCAGCCTCTTGTATTCTACCCAGCGGCAAGCTGATGATTGGAGCGCTGCTCACACCGGCGTGCATTATTTACGACCCCGTAACCAATTCGTGGTCGCCTGCCGCCAACAAGGCCGTCAGATCAAATGAAGAGGGGTGGATTCTGTTGCCGGATGACACGATCGTCACCACGCAATGCTGGGCTCCCTTTCAAACGGAGAAGTACATCATCTCGTCCAACACATGGAAGAACGAAGGTGCATTACCCGTCACCATCGTCGATCCGTCGATGCATGAGATGGGCCCCGGTATGTTGATGTACAACCGCAAGGTCATCTTTTTCGGCTCAGCTAATCAAAATGGAAACGGCAAGACGGTAATTTATTCTTTGCCCGCGCTTCAGACAGGCACTGGGACTTGGACGGCCGGACCCGACATCCCCAAGATTGGTAAGCAGACAATCGTTTGCAACGACTGTTCGGCCTCACTAATGCCGAACGGCAAGGTTCTGTTCGCCGCGGCCAACTTTCTGGTCAACAATTGGGGCTCGCCGATTCTATTTTTCGAATATGACCCGGTCAGTAACACAATCTCTCAGGCGCCAACGCCGCCGAATAATGCGATGCAGCTTTACTGGAGCAGGATGATGCTGCTGCCAACGGGCCAGGTGCTGTTCAGTCCCAGCACCAAGAGCATGGAGTGCTATACCCCGGACGGCGGTCCGCAGGAAGCCTGGAGACCTACAATCTCAGCTGTCATACCGCACTGCAGCAATTCACAAGTGGACTATTATCTGTTGAAGGGCACCCAACTCAACGGGCTCTCACAGGCCAACACTTATGGCGATGACTGCTATCCGGCCACCAACTATCCCATCGTCCGTCTGCGGAATAATCAGACCAACCGGATCTATTACTGCCGGTCCTACAATTTCAGCACCATGGGAGTGGCCACCGGCGCCTCGTTGCAATCCGTTCGGTTCATCACACCGAACATTCCATACGGAGCTTACGACTTGTGTGTCATTGCTAACGGTATCAGTTCACATTGCGTGAATTTCTGTCATTCCAAACCATGCAAGCCCTGCTGCCATGAACCCAAGTGCGGATGCACCGAAACCTGTTGTCACCAAGAGTGTTCGTGTTGCGAATACGATGACAGGGCAGGGCATCCGGAAGTTGTTGAATTGAAACAGCAGGTGAGAAGCTTGCAAAACAGCCTGAACCGACTGGGAGCGCCGCCTCCGGAATTTGAGCACCAGCCGAAGGAAACCCAAGAGCAAGAGCACGACGAAAACCAAAAGAAAAAAGAAAAGTAACCGGTAAGACTGAACGGAAAGGAGAAGGGTCTATGCAGATCCTTCTCTTTTCCCAGCCACGTTCGATCTGGTGGTCACGTTTCTCACTCCTTCGATCAATTTTGCAATTCATCGTTCATCGCGCCACCACCCCCACATTCGCAATCGTCGCGCCTTTGGTCATCGACGGCACTGCGCAAACATAAAGAAGAATTCCCGCCACCGGAGCGCGCGCCTCGAAGATTGTCTTGCCGACATAATCGGTGACGTAACCAACTTTCATTCCCTGCTCGACATAAGTCCCGCGTTTGACCAGCGGATAAAAAATTCCGGTCTGGTCGCTCGCGATCGTCACGACCTTTTCGATCCAGACCGGATGCTCGATCATGGCTGGCTGACCCGGAAGCATCTTTAGATAACGCATCACGTTTAGACAGCCATTAATCAGTGCGTTGAGATCGTCCGTCTCAACCGTGCCTGCATAGCCGGCTTCGGCAGTGATCGACGGCTTGCCGCGCGTCGTCGCGGTATTTTCCAGATAGCGCGAAGCCTGCGGGTCTTTCGGCCGATCGGCTGAGATGATTATTGTGTCGAGACCAAATGCCAACACCATCTCTTTCGAAATCTGATCCTGCTTTTCGTTCCCAGTCTTCGTCCAATAACTATATGGCCGCAGGCTCTCATCGAGATCACCGCCGTGCAGATCGATGAGGTGATCGCATTTCTCGACTACTTCTCTGGTGATCAGATATGAAGCGCGATCGGTCTGGGTCCCGTCCATCTTGCCGGGGTACCAGCGATTCATACTCTTTTTGTCCACCGGATTGAGGTGCGGCACTTTTTGCTCGAACGATTGAATGTTAATGAGCGGGACGATGATGACGGTGCCCGAGATCTCGGCCGGATTCAGCGATCCGATTAGTTTTTCGAGCGCGATGATCGAAGTGTATTCAGTGCCATGTGCGCCAGCGACGATGGCCAGCACCGGGCCGGGTGTCGCACCGTGAAAGACAGCAACCGGGATACTCAGCGCCGCATCACTACCCGCAGGAACTTCGATTGTGCCGAGGGCTTTCTGGCCGCGAGCTGCCGTGGCATTTCCGATGGTGAAGGTCTGGCGATCTTGCGCGGCCGCGAGACTGACGAACAGTAATCCAATTATCGCAGCAGCGATAATCAAGCGTGACATAGATTTCCTCCATCGCGATGGCCGGTTGGCCAAGCGTTCTTTACAATCGATTGTCAGGCAGGATTGATCGCAAACCAAATCGATCGCGCCCAGCAATGACAACTGCCCGAATTAGCGAAGCAGCCAGATAGACTCTCGTCCATCCCGCCGCAGCCGACAGGAGGACATCACATGACAACCCGCGATCAGACCTTACTTGTTGTGGGGCTTAGGATCAGATAATACGCACTCGTAAGGCACACAACAGCCGCCGCAATTGAAGTAACCATCAGGACAGGGATCAGAAGTCCCGGGCTTCTTTTCCCTATCCCAGACATGGTTGCTAATTATCATCAAGTAGTGCTTGAGGAATTCGTAGTTTTCTTTTTGCTTCTCAAATTGGAGAGGGTCCAGGTAAAAGCGAAGCGATCCCGCCACTACTGAATCGAGCATCGTCCGCAATTCCACGTACTGGGAAATATCGATTGGAACAACTCTAGGCATTTTCTTTTCTCCTATCTTTGGGGCTTAGGACTTACTGGGACTTACTTGGTTCACTTAAAGTTCTCGAGCATTGAAAACACGGTCCAACTTGACTGCTTGCCGTAGTAGATCGTTTTGCCGTCGGGCGACCAGGCGATAGACGAGAAGTAAACGCGAGGATCGCTGCTGGTCAAAATTGTTTTGGTTGCGCCTCCGTTAGCCGCAATCACCTGCAAACTATCGGCGCCTTCCCGACGAGTGACGAACGCAATCTGATTTCCAACCGGGGCCAGCTTAATGTTCTGAAAGTAAGTTGCCGGAAACTGGGCCAGCGAACGCTGTTTGCCGTCTCGAACCGACATTGAAGATAGGCTTACGTCAACTGGGCCGGCCGACAGATCTCCTTTGCCGGAAACTGACTTCACGATCAACTCCTGACCTGACGGTGACCAGCCGACCAGGCCCGGCATGGAATCAGATTGAAAAATTTGCTTCTGCTGGCCTTCATTGAATACCCAAATACTCCAACTTATTTGTTTTTGACGAGACCGGGCCAGCCATGCAACTCGCTGACCGTCGGGCGACCAGGTTGGATTGAAGAGACGAATGTTAGGATCCGTATTGTCTGAGAGTTGGGTTGCTGCTGAACCGTCAACTCCAATTTGCCAGACATTGGCCACTCCGGAAGTGTTGGCGCAGTAAATAAGGTGCGCACTATCGGGCGACCATTGAAAATCCTGCGTTTGAAATCGATTGAAGGGTAACTGTGAGAAGCCGCCGAAGGTGACGCTTCCCGTCGTCAGCGGTTTTGCATCCCCGCCGCCCGCGTGAACCAGCCATAAATAGTTGCTGGCGTTAGTCGAGCGTAAGAAAGCCACTTGCTTACCATCGGGAGACCAAAGCGGAGCAAAACCATCCGATGCCAATTGCGTCGGGGCAGCGGCGCTCTTTAGAGACTTAGCCAGGATCAAACAATTAAAAAGGTTGGCGTTGGTTGTTGCGCGCGTGGCTTGAAAAGCGAGTGTCTCACCGTCAGGCGCGACGTCGGGCCATAACTCCACGCCGGCGTCGGAAGTGAGTTGCGATTCTTTCGAGCGGTCCAGCTTCACGCTCCACAAATCAGATTCATCTCTGTCGGTCGCATAAAGAATCTTCGTCCCGTCAGGCGAAATATCCAAAACATTGCTGTTACTGTCATTGACGGTCACTTGCACCGGTTGGCTGCCGCCCAAACGCACCAGACAAATTTGGTTGATGCCGTTCCGTTTAGAGCTGTAAACAATGGCCTGACCATCCGGCGTCCAAACTGGATGGCTGTCCTGAGCTTTGTCGTTGGTGATCCGAACGGGCGGCCCGCCCCGGGTTGGCATCATCCAAATGTCACTTTGTCCGTCGCTGCTATCGGTATAGGCCAGCCTTTCTTCGTTTGGTGAGATAGCAAAGCTACGATCTATGGGCTTTGAGGAGTCAAACTTGGTCATCGGCGAGATTTCCTGCGTCGCGATGTTCAGCGAGTGGAGGTTTCCCTGCATCACGAAATAAATCTTTCCGTCCCGTGACCATGCCACTAGCTCTGGACTAAAAGACTCCAACGTTTTGACAAGCGCCGGTGAGCCGCCGAAAGGAGCCATGGTCCAGATGCCGTTTTGCTCCTCGCGCTTCGACAGAAAAGCAATCTGAAGTCCGTCTGGCGACCAAATCGGACTGGCCGCAGTTGCCAGTTCGCTCTGGTTGGCGAACGGCTCGCCACTGCCGATCTGCTTCAACCAGATAGCGCCGCTGTTGCCTTTGGTTGAGGCGTAGGAGACAAACTTTCCGTCGGGTGAAAAGCGAGCATGAATTGTGCCAATTGCGCCCAGATCATTCTTGCGGTTGACAAGCTGCGTTACCGACAAGGCCGCAAAGCGATTTGCGTCCGATGCGCGCTGGCGCCACCAAAACCAACCGCCCACCGCGAGGCCCGAGATCAAAAGTAGGGTTGCCAGCCATAGCCAGCGCGCGCCCGAGGTCAATCCGAGTTGTTCTGAAAGTGCTGAAGCTTGAGTTGAGATGTGCGGGCTTGGCGCAATGCTTTGCCTGCTTGCTGCTGACAGGCTTGGCAGGCTGGCTCCTGACAGCCTTTGTTCCTGACTCAGCATCGCTCCCGATCGTTCGATTGCCGCACTGACATCCAAATCTCGCCGCAGGCTCTTGAGATCCAACAACAGATCTTTCACGCCCTGATAACGCTCTTCCCGATTCTTCTGTAAGGCCTTGCGAACGATGCGTTCGATTTCGGCCGGCACGTCCGGCACAAATTGCGAAATCGGCGGCGGCTCTGATTTCAGGATTGCAGCACTGGTGTCACTGGGTGTTTCACCCTTAAATGGCGCGTGCCGCGTGATCATTTCGTAAAGCACCACGCCCAAGCTCCAGATGTCTGTTCGCGTGTCCACATCCAGCGCTCTCGCCTGCTCGGGAGAGAGGTAAGCGGTGGTCCCAACTACGGTGCCCGGTTCAGTTTGGACCATGGCCTGGGTGGCCGCATCCTGATCAACTTCGTGCACCCGCCGCTGCTCTGTCAGTTTTGCCAGGCCGAAGTCGAGCACCTTTACGATACCGTCTTTCCGCACCATGATATTTTCGGGCTTGATATCACGATGAATGATTCCGGCTTCATGCGCGCTGGAAAGCGCTGAGGCCACTTGCATCGCAATCTCGATTGCTTCAGTCAACATTAAGGGCACCCGCCGCAGGTGGTGGCGCAGGTTCTCTCCCTCAATGAATTCAGTGACCATGAAATGGGCGCCGGGCTGAGTGCCGATTTCGTGAATGGTGATGATGTTCGGGTGGTTGAGAGCTGAAGCGGCTTTCGCTTCCTGTACAAAGCGCTGCATGCGCTGCCGATTTGAAGCCACTTCTTCCGGAAGCACCTTCAAAGCCACCTGGCGATCGAGAGTAGTGTCCAGCGCCAGATAAACTTCTCCCATTCCGCCCACGCCTATTTGCGAGCGGATTTCATACCGGCCCAGTTTTGCACCTGGAGAGAGAGCCGCGCCCATGTTTGGATCGACCTTCGGGTTTGGAGCTTCGGCCTTGACCGCGATTCGTGTGAACGCCCGGTAATATCCGAGACTGATTCGCCGCTGATTCTATCCGAGTAGGGAAAATGAGGCTAGCTCCAGCGAGGAGGGTCGCCGGGTAATTCTCTGGATGTCATTTCCACAGACTTACCCCGCTTTCCGAAGTGGAGGTTTTTTGGGATTCGACATCCCGGTAATGCTATTCAGTCGAAGTGGAGTTTGCCTGGTCGCTCAGAAGATGGAACGCAACCTTTGCGTCGTTCGGCGACAGGATCGGATGATACGTCTTGCCGTAATTGGCAACGATCTTTTTCACGTAATTCTCTGTCTCGTGATACGGCGGAACTCCCTTGTACTTATCAACTGCGCCTTCGCCGGCATTGTAACCAGCCAGCGCGAGCGATACATCGCCGTTGAATCTTTTCAACAGCCACGCGAGATATTTTGTTCCCGCCTCAACGTTGCAGGCCTGGTCTTGAAGATCGTTACAATCGAATCGTTTCGCCGTCGCCGGCATCAACTGCATGAGGCCTTTCGCGCCCACCGGCGAGGTGGCTTTCGGATCATATTTCGATTCCTGCTGAATGACGGCGTGAATGAATCGTGGATCGACCCCTTCGCGCTCGCCCGCCCGAAAAATAATCAGATCGAGATCGCAATCGCCTGACTGTGGAATGTCCAGGGGGATGAAATCGTCCTGCCGCTTGGCTTCAACTGAAGGCGCGAAGACAGGACTTAAATAGAAGCCAGTTAAGTTTGTGACAAAGAAAAGAAAGAAGACAGCAAGGGGTGCAAACTTCACAGTTCGCAGGTGAGGAAATCGAGGAAACTTCATTTCGGTGTTCTCCATGTGAGCGATGGCCCAGGGGTCATCAGTAATAACGCTTAGCTGCGCATGGCCAAACCGATTTACAAAGAACTTGTAAAGGACTTGCAATCGAGGAGCCGATAGTAGGATGGATAGGTGTGGCGATCAGTTGCTCTTTTTGTGTCGAAATTGGAGGGTCAATGTGATGTACGAAACCGCTTCGGTCAGCACTGGAGCGTGATGGGACAGTAGTAACGATCTTGGGTAGTCGTGAGGCCGTCCATCGTAACGCGTAGCCAGTTGGTGTAGCTCAAAATTATTATGTAGCGGCTGGAAGATGCTGCGAATCACGCGCCCAAAACCCGTCGGGGCAACAGCGTCGCCGATGATCAGAATTTTTGTTTGTTCAGGGGATCTCGTCATTAGGTTGTGAGAGGTAAAAGCATCTCGCGGGGCCAGCGCACTGATCTAACTCCGCAAGTAAAGCAGGTAAACGAGCGCGGCGACTGCCAGAACTAACATGGCGACAAACGCGAGCATTCGGTAACCCCTCGATCCTTCTTCGCTGCCCACCAACGGCAGTTTGTCCGCATTCGGGGCACTTGATGCTAATTCGGTTTGTTCCGTCCGGGCGACGAAATCATCTTTGCTATTTACCTCAGACGAAGTGGATCTCTTCATTCGGCTTGCGCGCGATGCGTTGCAGCTCTGCGAGAATGTCGGGTGCGAGCGTCGTTAGCGGTAGAGGCTCAGACTCCATAATCTTCCGCGCGCGCATTCTAGCTGAGAAGCAATGATGAGGCTAGAGCATTTATCGCCCGGCTGGTCCTGGTGCGCAAATTTTTCGTCCAACTACAAAGGCATCGCGTCTAACGAACTGGCAAGGGGTTCGCCGCGAAAGAAATGTTGAGGTCAATTCTCGATTTTATGACCTGACGTTTTTCTCCTCCTGCCTCTTCGGAGGCGGACCTTGGATGTGTATTTGCAAACAAGGCTCGAAACTAAATTTCAGGAGGAATCGAAGATGAAGAGGAACATTTTTCAGATTGCATTATTGGCGGTGTCTTTGCTGGCACTGCTCGGAACGGCGTCGGCACAGGGACGCGTCGACAAATGGGAGCGACGCGAGCTGCGCGCGGATCGTCACGAGGTCAGAGCAGACACGAAAGACATTCGCTCCGATCGTCGCGACATTAATCAGGACGCAGGCGAGCGGCGCGGCGACGTCCGAGAGTTGCGTCAGGACAGACGTGACGGCGCATCACAAACGGAACTGCGGGCCGATCGTCAGGAGATTAAAGCCGATACCGGCGATATTCGCAGCGACCGTCGCGACGTTAACAAGGACTTGAGAGATCGACGCGGCGACGTGCGTGACTTTCGTCAGGATCGACGTGACGCCCGACGAAACTAAGGGCTTACTCCCTCTCGCTTTAGGAGAGGGCCGGGGGTGAGGGTTTAGCTGGACAAACGGGCATACCTTTTTGTCTCTTCAAGCGAAAACCAAAAATGGGTTCTAGGCGCCGATAGGACCTCACCCAACCTCTCCCAGAGGGAGAGGAGCAAAAAGATCAGCGTGACTAAAGTTTCAACCCGGAGGGGCTGAATCCGGACAACCTGCTTGGTCATGCTGCTGGGACGAGTGTTGAGGCACACTCGTCCCTTTTATTATTTGACCGAGCCTCAGGTGTCAGAACCGGGAGCGGTAGCGAACGGATCAATGGCTCAACTCGTTAAGAAAGAAAGTCAGGTTCCCTCGCAGTTGAGTTCACGATCCGGTCGCTACCGCTCCCGGTTCTGACACGCTCTCCGCTTCAAGCGCTTACTTCTCAACCTCTTGCCTACCTGCTAAACTCGCTTACCCACGGAGGTAAACAAGGTGTCGCTGGTTATCTATACCAAACCAGGCTGTCCGTATTGCCAACAGGCGCGCGATTACTACAACGCGAAGGGGATCGCTTTTATCGATCGCGACGCACAAACGAATCGTGAGTTTCGCGCCGAGATGTTTAAATATTCTGGCGATGATCCGACGGTGCCGTGCATTGTCGAAAACGGAAAGTACCTGCAATCAGGTTGGGGCGATCCGCTCCGCGGTTGAACGGTCCATGACTGACGAGCGGTCGCTCGTCGAAGCAAGAAATCTTTTAGCGGCGGGGCACTCCCCGCCATCTTCCGACAAAAACTGGCGGGTAGTAGCTCGCCTCTAAACAGTCCCAGCGAATCGGAGACATCACATGAAGAAACGAATACTATTGACGCTGCTGCTTTTTTCACTCTCAACATTCGCATTCACTAACATCATGGCCCAGGACGTAAACTCATCAACGATGCTGCAACCGCCAACAACCGAAAAGAAACCGAAGATAACGGACATCAACGGCGATCGAATGGTCGACAACTATTTTTGGCTGCGCGAAAAATCGAACCCCGCAGTGATCGCCCACCTCGAAGCCGAGAATGCCTACGGGGCAGCCTTGATGAAGCCGACCGAAGGGCTGCAGGAAAAGCTCTACAACGAAATTCTCAGTCACATCAAACAAACTGACGTGAGCGTGCCTTATCGCTGGGGCGACTATTTTTATTACACCCGCACGAAGGAAGGGCAGCAATATCCGATCTATTGCCGCAAACAAGGCTCGGTCGAGGCTCCCGAGCAGATCCTCCTTGACCTGAACGAGATGGCCAAAGGCCAGAAGTTCATGGCGATCGGCAGCTTTGCGCCGAGCGACGACGGAAACCTGCTCGCCTATTCGACCGACAACACCGGCTATCGCCAGTACACGCTCCATTTCAAGAACCTGAAGACCGGAGAGTTATTGCCGGACCACATGGATCGGGTCGATGACATGGCCTGGATCACCGATAACAAAACGATTTTTTATGTAACCGAAGATGAGGTCTCAAAGCGCAACGACAAATTGTGGCGTCACGTTTTGGGCACCGACAAATACGAGCTGATCTATGAAGAGAAGGACGAGCTGTTCGACATCGGCGTCGATCGCACGCGCGACAAAGCCGTGATCCTGCTGGGCGCGTTCAGCAAAACGTCGAACGAGTTTCGCTACATTCCGGCGAACGATGCGAATGCCGCCTGGAAAGTAATCATCCCGCGTCAGGCCGATCATGAATACGATGTCGATCATCGGGGCGACCTCTTCTATATTCGCAGCAATAAAGGCGCGAAGAACTTTCGCGTAGTTACTGCGCCGGTTTCTGATCCTTCCGAGAAAAATTGGAAAGAGTTTATTGCCCACCGTCCCGCCGTTAAGGTTGAAGGTGTCGATCTGTTTTCGGATCAGGCTGTCGTCTCAGAATGGGAAAACGGTCTGCAGCAGATCGAGATCGTGAATTTCAAAAACAACACGCGCCATCGCATCGCGTTCCCTGAGCCGGTGTACGCCGTCGGGTTGGCCGCTAATCGTGAATACAAAACGACTGTCGTGCGCTACAACTATCAGTCGCTGACCACGCCCAGTTCAGTCTTTGATTACGACATGAACACCAGCAAGGCGACGCTCCTCAAGCAACAGGAAGTGCCCGGCGGATTCGACAAGGCAAATTACAAGAGCGAGCGAGTTTTCGCGACGGCCGCTGATGGGACGAAGATTCCAATGTCGGTGGTCTATCGCACAAGCGTGAAGCTGGATGGCTCGGCGCCGTTGCTGCTTTACGGATACGGATCGTATGGCATTTCCATTCCGCCGACATTTTCGGCGGGCCGTCTGGCTTTACTCGATCGCGGAGTGGTCTATGTGATTGCGCACATTCGCGGCGGCGGCGAGTTGGGTGAACCCTGGCGCGAAGCGGGCCGCATGATGAATAAGATAAATACGTTCACCGACTTCATCGCTTGCGGCGAACATCTGGTTAACAATAAGTACACTTCGAAGGATCGCATGGTGATTCAGGGCGGGAGCGCCGGCGGTTTGTTGATGGGCGCGGTCACCAACATGCGGCCTGACCTGTTCAAAGCGGTCGTCGCGCAGGTTCCGTTCGTCGATGTGCTGAATACGATGCTCGATGCATCGCTGCCGCTCACGACCAGCGAGTACATCGAATGGGGCAACCCGAACGAAAAGGCGGCGTACGATTACATGAAGAAGTATTCGCCGTACGACAACATTCACAAAGCGAATTATCCGGCGATGCTGGTGAAGGTTTCGCTCAACGACAGTCAGGTGCCGTATTGGGAAGGATCGAAATTTGTCGCCAAACTGCGCGACTTTAAGACCGACAACAATCCTTTGATTCTGAAAGTGAACATGGGCGCAGGTCACGGCGGCGCTTCGGGCCGTTACGACGCGATTCACGAAACAGCGTTTGATTATGCGTTCATGCTCTGGCAGATGGGGATCACGAATTAGGCGGAACGCCGGCTGCTTCGTATTCCTCGATGTCGACGACGTCAAGAAATATTCTGCGCGCGCTAGCGGAAATTGGTTTCATCATCTTTCTGTTCTACACGAACTTATTGATGGGCCAGTTCACTCGCGCTCATGCGGCACAGCGAGCGCCCGGCTTTCTGTCAGCGGTTTATGAAGTTTTCACGCCGGCAAACGCGCTTATCGGACTCATCGGCGCGATCATTGGTTATCTTGTGATTGAAGGATTAAGAAAATATCTCAACGACAGCTAAACGAAGTGATATGAGGAAGATCAATCTCGCCGAAAAGTTTTCTCTTATCCACGATCACTGGAATCCGCGGATCGCCGGCGAGCTCAACGGGCAGTATTTGAAGCTCGTTAAATTCCAGGGTCCGTTCACCTGGCATCATCACGAAAGCGAAGACGAAATGTTTTTCGTCGTGAAGGGCCGCTTTCGGATGGACTATCGAGAGGGTGGCAGCGAACGCGGGGAATGGATCGAGCCGGGCGAGTTCATCGTGGTGCCGCGCGGCGTCGAACACCGCCCCGTAGCCGAAGAAGAATGTGAAGTGCTCTTGTTCGAACCTGCGTCCACGCTGAACACGGGCAATGTTGAAGATGAGTTCACGCGGAAAGAACTCGAAAAGATTTAGTCCACAGATTACGCAGATTAGACAGATAGAGAAAAGACCAGCCACAAAAAGGCACAAAAGGAAATTGGAATCCCGTGACTTTCCTTTTTGTGACTTTTCGTGGCTTAGTTTTTTGAATCTGCGTAATCTGTGGATTGTGTACTACTCACCCCGCACCCGATCAGTTTTCCCTCGGCCGAAAGTTTCCGGGTGATACATCGCTTCCGCTTTTGCCGAGGATGACTGGAGCCGGGCAGTTGTGCTTTCTTTGATTGCGCGTGTAAGTTATATCTTCAACAACCGACCCATTAGGAGAACGCTGTGGCTGACACTCAAACAGTCCCGACCGTTGCCGACCTGTTTCGCCGCGCGCAGGCAATGCGAAAAGAAAATCCGCAGACTGCCTACAGAGACATTGCGAAGCAAATCGTCAAAGAGTTTTCGCATGGCGAATTTCCGCCGACGTACAACCTGACAATTCCTGAGCAGGATGCCCGCGCGCCGGAAGAAGATTGGTCGGCAGGGTTGCCACTGGTTTTGCGCGGCATTCAACAGAAAGATTGGGCCGGCATAGCCCAGGGGATCGTTCTGTCGCTCGAGCAAACTGAAAACTACGAACGCGAGTCCGGCCCCGAAGGAAACCGTGACGACTGGCATGATAGATCGAAGGGTATTCGCGGCGCGGTTGAAAAAGGCGTGGGCAAGTGGATGCCTGAAGAGTTGATCAAGCTGGCTGAGAAATCGGTGCGGAACCGTGAGCGATAATTTGCTTTCCGCTCGATTACAAAAAGCGGCGTCAAGCCGCCGCACTCCAAAAAGATGAGCTTCCTCGATTCCCTAATCAAAGATCCCGAATATCAATCACACGATCCGCGTAAGCCGGAAGAGATTACTGAACCTGACATAATCATCTCTCCCGACACGCGCCGTGAGAACCGGGTTCCGCCGGGACAATCACGCACAAAGAAATGGCCGGTGCTTGATGCGCATGGCGCGCCCCCGGTTGATCTGACGACCTGGAAATTCGAAGTTGATGGTCTGGTTGAGAAGCCGCTTCAGTTTTCGCTCGACGAATTCATGCAGCTTCCGGTCGTGAAAGTCTATTCCGATTTTCACTGCGTCACGCGCTGGTCGCGACTCGACAATGTCTGGACCGGCGTGCCCACGCGTGAGATCGCGGAACGCGCCGGCGTGAAACCCGAAGCGAAGTTCGTGCTGGCGCAAGCTTACGATTACGGTTGGACCACCAACGTTCCCATCGAATACTTCCTTAAAGAAGATTCGCTCTTTGCTTTTCTTCACGATGGCGCGCCCATTCCGCCTGAGCATGGTGGCCCGGTGCGTCTGATCATTCCGCAACTCTATGCCTGGAAATCGGCGAAGTGGGTTAGAGGCTTGCGCTTTCTGGCAGCGGATCAGGCGGGCTTTTGGGAAGAAGGCGGCTATCACATGCGCGGCGATCCATGGACCGGCGGAGATGGTGAGAGATTTAGATGGTAGTGGCTACTAATGAGTCACACGCTGAAGCAAGTTCAAGAACTCGTAGCAAAACAAGAGGTCCTGATCTCCGAACACGGCTACGATGAGTTGGCAAGCGATGACATTTTCGTTCAAGATGTTATCGAGGGCATAAACGACGCTGCGGTTATTGAGGATTACCCCGACTATCACAAAGGGCCATGCGTGCTGGTTCTACAGTTCGATCAACAAGGGCAACCGATTCATGTTGTCTGGGGAATTCCGAAGCGAGAATCATCGCCGGCCGTGATCGTGACAGCGTATAGACCCGATCCTCAGCGCTGGACTGAAGATTTCACAAGGAGGAGATCATGATGAAGCATTCGCACACGAAGCTCATTCACGAAGGCCACTACGTTGCTGAAGTCGACGTCGAGTTGCTGGAAGGCGACAACGCCTGGTCTCCCTATCTTTCGCTTGACGATGCCAGGAAGCTCGACGATATCCGACGGGCATTGCGTCGCGAGGATCTGAAGCACGCCAGTAAACTCGCGCGCATATTCGAACTGACGCCGGTGCAGGTCTGACACATACTTATGCGGCGGCTCTTCTAGAATGAAAGTTCGTGGATGGGTACGAGCCTAATCATCGTTGCCATTTCCTCCATGACGGCTATTATCGTCGCCGCGCTCAGCTACTACACAACCAAGCAACGCGAGCGCGAAGCCGAATGGCGAAAGGAGAAGCTTGCCCACTACAAAGACTACTTTGCGGCGTTGGCGGAAACGATTGGCCCTCACGTGGCCGATGACGCAGGTGCACGATATTGCATTGCATTCAATACCGTTGGGCTATTCGCTTCTCAAGACGTGATTAAGTCTCTTCATGCGTATCAGGAGATCACGCGCCTGCCTTATGCAGAAGTTCCGATCGGCGAACACGATAAGCGCTTAACAAACTTGGTACTTGCTGTCCGACGCGACCTTAAACTTCGGCCAGATGACGATGTTGGAACGTTTTCTTTTCACATGATCGCGCCATATCGAAACGGAACCGACGCCAAACTCTGAAGTTTTGACGTGAAACCCATCGCTCAACCTAAAGACGCCGCTGCGATAATTCTCCTGCGACCCAATACTGATCCAAATAATCCGGAAGTCTACTGGGTCAAGCGCAGCACGAAGCTGACTTT
>Ga0193729_1000431_pt1 | contig 21570 bp, 17 predicted proteins | sample U1c2metaG_FD_143036 | JGI IMG/M metagenome (GOLD analysis project Ga0193729, IMG submission 143036) | Soil microbial communities from a riparian zone of the East river system, Colorado, United States - U1c2 | ecosystem: Environmental > Terrestrial > Soil > Riparian zone | place: USA: East River...
TTCGTGTTCTCGGGCTTCGGACATCTTGATAAAAGCGAAAGGTTCGTTGTTGCTCGATAATGCAAACGCATACGTTCGCCTTCGTCGGCGTTCGGATGGCCAGGCTATCGTGTACCATAGTGGCCCCTGCTTGAGGCGAGTCGAAACCTCGCGCAATGCATTTGCCAGGTCGGAAGGAAAATTCAGGGGATCGTCCGGCGCGGTCCGCCGAAACATCCACCGATCGCATCGGAGCAAGATGACTATGCGGATTCCGGCGAACAACAGCTGCTGCCTTATCGTGACCGGCCGGAAACACCTCACGTGCTGGAGCCGGCAAGCGATGCTTCGTTCAGGATAAGCTACGACATTGCGTTCGCCTGCGGTCACCAGGCGATAAAAAATCCGCGGAGCTTCCCATGCTTTCCATAGACTTTTCGCGAAATCGTCGACCGTCCACCGGGCAATAATCTCTCGCGACCGGGCGCGCATCCGTGTCTGCAAATCAGCGTCTCCGGCCAGCGTAGTCATGCAGCGCGCAAGATCGTTCACGTCAGCAGGGTCAAAGACGAAACCGTTCGCTCCGTGTTCGACCAGGTCATCGGCACAGCCTGCTCCAGCTGAAACAATAACCGGCAAACCAGTTGCCATCGCTTCGTTGACCACAAGCCCCCATGGCTCGATTAGCGCAGGGTGAATGAAGCAGCCTGCTGCCGCATAGTACGACGGTAACTCCTCGATTTGCCGGAACCCGGCAAAAGTGACATCGGGAATTGCAAGGTTCGCGACAAGGTTTCTCAGCTCCGCTTCCTGTTCGCCGCTACCGAGCAACACGAGCCGCCATCCATCGGGAGCGTTGGAGCGGTAACGAGCATAAGCCTGAACCAGAGTGCGCAGGTTTTTCCGAGGAATGAAGCGATTCGAAGCTAGAAAAAAAGGCCGCGGATCATTTAATCCAGGCAGTGCGCCCGCGTCTGACCGCTCGGTTTTCGCGAAAACCGAGTCGCCGGCTTCCCTAGGTCGATTCGCGGAAATCTCACGACCTCCCGCCGTAAAGTTCGCGCCCTGTGAACCGCTGACCTCTGACCTCCCTGGCGCGCCGTAGCCTTGTGCGTAGTCGACTGACCGCTGATCTCTAATCTCCCCCGCGTTCCGGCGAAAGTACTCATTGTCTACCACGTCGTACTTTGTGAACACGCGATAAGGCGCCACTCCGAGAGAGAGCAGATAATCGCGATGTCGCCGGCCACCGCAGACCGCCACGTCGAAGCGCCGCAGGAGAAGCCGCTTTGCCACTTCTCGTATCAAGAAGCGCGGCTTGTCGGCCGCGGTTGTTTCAGTCATCAGGATTGCCTTGGTCTCGCGCGAGTTGCACCAATCCAGACAGATCCGCGAATCGCGAAATCCATAACCATTGATCGCGACCGCGTCCGGCGATAATTCATCTAGGACAGCGAAGATGGCTGTCTTTAATTCAGTGTCGCGCAGTTCTTCGTAATATCTGTTTGGGAACAGCGTTCGCCGCTCGAACACGGTTGGCTGTTCCTCTTTCTTCCAACCATAGGTTCGGTCCATCCCCGCGATTTCCAACGCCGTGACCACGACACCACGCCCGCTGAACAATTCATGCGCGCCACGCAAGCGCGCGAGATGATACGGACCCAGACGGGGCCAATGAAGAACAATGCGTTTCAAAGGATGGCTGAGGCGGCGATACTTACGTATCTATCTCATCGTATTTCGATCTTATTAGATACAGTCCGCTCGCACATTCCGAAACAGCCGTCCATTTCTGCGACCTTCTACAGGCATCTCGAAAGCAGAAGACTTATCTCGTCGAAACAACAGGTGCGAACGATTGTGTAACTGGGAATGAATTTGTGGGAGCGGCTGGCAAAGCTTTTGTTAACAATTCCTTTCGCCATAGGTAGAGAACAATGAAACATGGCCAAAACGCCATCCCAAACCATGAATAGATGCCTGGTAGGTCACCGCCGCGCAGCAGCGGAACCACGGCCGCGCACGCGATCGCACGAATGAGCAAACCTCCAACAGGAGGTATCATTGTCGAGAATCGGATCAATCGGGCGAACCCAAAGCCGTACAGCGCCGATAATAGCACCACCCCTACGATACCGCCTTCCTGATAGAAAGAACCGAAGAGGCTTGGCGAAATCCCCAGAGTAAAGCCGGTATCCGCAGTAACAATCCCGAGCTTGTTAAGATAACCACCCACGGGCTTGCCCGGCCACCAGGCACGGGGGATCGGCCGCGCGAGAATCTCCAGATGCTCACCTCCGTAACTGTAGTTCAGCATGTCCGGATAAACCTGGCGCAGCAGCACGAAACCATCGAGCATGTTCGCGTCGGCGGCGAACGCGAATCGGTTTACCGATTCTTCTTGCAACGCGAGATCCGGGTCATCAGCTCTACGCAAGGTACCCGCAACCACGAATAGAGCCGCGGCGGTAGTCAGTCCGAGTAGCGCAAATAAGGCTTTCTGCCGAAAAGGGAAGCCCGCCGTCAAGATGATTGTCGAAGCTAAGATCCACCCGAGAAATTGAAAGCGCGCCGAGGAGTCGAAAGTGAGAAATGCGATTGCCCCCAGCATTATAAGAGCAATCGTTTTCTGCGACACCGAATTGAAACCGCCAGCTTTCCAGAGCAAAACGAGCAGAATACCCGCGCTGATCAGGACCATGGGAAATAACGACATGTAGCTGCTAATCTCGAAAGCCATCGATTTACCGGCATAGACCTGCGCTCCGACAGCTCGGCGCGTCAATATTGACAATCCTGCACAAACAACCACCAACACGAAAGTCCGCGGCCGCAACCATTGAAGGAACGGGGCCAGCGCAATCACGCGAGGCACCCAGATCGCTCGGTTCTGCGCCAGCATGTAAACCCCGAGGAGTGTCGTTTCCCCGAGCACCCCGAGCGCATGCGACTCCAGACAGTTGTCAACCGCGACTGGAGCAAATCCAAACGGAGCAATATTTACCGGCGTCGTCCAGCCCTGGAGCAGCGACCAAAACCGGAAGGCAAAGACGTAAAACAAAAACAGACTGAGGATCAGCGGAAACTCGTCGCTCCTCCGCCAAAACCAGATAGCGGAAACAACGATCCATGCGATCTGGATGCATGTACAGGTATAAAATCCAGTCTCGAGACTCACAATCGCCTTTTACTTTCTAACCATTAACCATTAACCGATAACTGATAACCCGAGGCGCGTCACGCGCCGGCGAGCGAAAGCAAACTCGCGCCGAGCGCGTCGATTGAAAAACGATCTTCGACGCGCGACGCAGTGGAAAAGGCGGCGAGCCGGGCTGGATCGGCGAGACAGAATCGCAACGCTTCAATGATCGCATCGGCAGTCGGTTCACCGAGTAACAATCCATTCACGCCGTGCTTTACGACGTCGCCACAATGACGAGAGGCTATGACGGGAAGGCCGTGCGTTTGTGCTTCCAACTGGGTTAAACCAAAACCGTCCGACAAGGTTGGGAATATTAACACATCGGCCGTCCGATAGAAATCACTTGTCTTGCCGCGTGGCACGGCGCCAATCCAGCGAACCCGCGCATTGTTCTTCAAATCCACCGGAACCGCAACTTGCACCGGTCCAACGAATTGGAACTCGATCGGCTCATTTTTCAGTTGGCGAATCGCATCGAACAAACGGGCGACCCCCTTGCGCAGATTCACCTGCCCGAGAAATAAAACACGCAAGGGGCGATCCCGCGTGAAACGTTCCGGATACCGTCGCCTCGGTTCTCCGATCTCCGATCTCCGATCTCCGATCTGCATTTCATACGCCAGCGGAATAACCGATAACTTTTCACCGCTAACCCCGCCCTTTATCAGGGCGGCTCTCGACCATTCGGAATTCACGATAATATGATCAGCCAGACTGCATTCTTCTTGCCAATTCTCCCAGTATTCTGGGGGAACGGGCTGCCAGTCGCCGGCGAGCCCCGGCACCCGCGCGGCTTCTTCCGCCACAATCTTCTCCTCAACCGGGCCTGGATCGATCTGTCCGAGCACGGTTTTCCATCCTTGTTGCTTCGCGAACCGGAAAATTTCACGCGCTGCATAACTGTAAGCAAAAATAATTACCTCTGTTTTCAGCGTTTCAGATTTCAGCTTTTCAGTGTTTCGCGCCAGGTGGTTGACCACCTTTCGCTCAAACCAGTTGTTCCGCGCGATGATCTTGTGCCAGCCACGCAGGCCCCGTAAACGCGTGAGGAGCTCAAATCCCATCAACGAAGCGTTGAACGCGGTAACGTGCGCCTCAGACAAGTCAGGATGAAACCGACCCCCGAACGGTGATTGCCAGCTATCCGTCATCACTCGCGCCAGCATTCCCAAGCGATGTAACGCGCGCGGGACCGCATAGTGCTCACGCGCTCCGATTTGGCAGCAAATCCAATGGCTCATCAACCGCAAATCCTTGGTTATCTTTCAGTGAAGCCGATCTTCAAACATGCGTTCCGCAACAATTCTCGCATTTGCCTCCCAGGAATTTTCCCGGCTAAAAGAATCCCAATCCGGTGTAGTAGGATTCTGGATAAGACACTGAAGACCCGCTTCAATTGCTTCCATGGAATCCGGTTCGACCCACTTACCTAACCGGTACTTGGTTACGACCTCTCTTACAGGTCCGTCACCGCTTGAAGCCAGACATAGTCGGCGGAACTGAACCGCCGCACCCAGCACTGAGCTCGCGGAAACAAACTGGCGGCTGTATGTAAGAAGAACTATGTCGGACGCTTCAAAAAGATCGCCAACCTTCGATTCAGGAACATAGTCGTTCCACCAGCGGCACCGTTCCGCGACGCCGAAGCTCTTAGCTATCTTTTGATAGTAATTCAAGCGCCGTTGTCCACTTGATTGCTCCTTCCCCGCGACCACCAGATAAATTGCAGGAAAGGCTCGCATTGCTTTCAAAATAAGGTCCAAATTCTTGCCATCACGCACATGTCCAAAAGCCAACAATACTGTGGCGGTAGAAGGCAAATCCAATTGCTTGCGCGTGATCTGCCGGCCTTGCGATCCTGGAGGAAAGCGAGTTTGACCATGTGGAACAACGGTAGTGTGCAACTCAGGCATCCGTTGCGCCGTGTCGAGCGCGATCTCGCCATGCACGAACGCTTCCTGCAAAAAAGAATAGGCACAGGCGATTGACCACCGATGCCACCACCGCGGACCCAAGACAAAATCGCGCACCGGATCATGCACCACCGCGCCAAAAACGATGCCTTCCCGGGCAAGGCGCGTTAGCCGATTTGCCCAGAGCGGAGACAGGTATTCCGAATAGGAGCCCAGCAAAACATGCGAGAAATGAGACTTCCGAATATGCCGCTCCAAGAAACGAATATTGCGGATGATACGACCTGCCTGCTGCAGCCGCCGGAAAGCGATGCGACGCGCGAAGGGCACGAGTTCTGGCACCCGTTTGTAGCGCGTCGATGCCGGTACTTCGGCGTCCGCGGGACAAAGCATCGTGACCTCGATGCCGAGCTGTGCCAGCGCATTTGCCTGCGCATGCGCATAATCGGCCAATCCTCCTGTTGCAACGGCAGAGTAATACAGCAGTTTCACCGCTTCTCCGACGCAATGTCGGGCTCCGAATTCACAACAGCTCGCCAGAATGCCTCAGGCGAAAAGGCATGGCGCGCGACTGGGGCTTTTTCCGAAGCTAACCGTTGATAACTGGCGTTATTGTCGCAAGCCTCCTCGATCGCAGCAGCTAACTCCGGCGGCTTACCGTCCTCTACCCCGAGACCGGCTCCAAAGTTTGAGAAGGTCAACTCCTGCCAAGTTCCCACGGTATAAATCGCCGGAATACCGCGGATCGCCGCATCGATCGCGACCTGCGACGATCGCTTCGCGTAGGGATGGACCCGATAGGGAAGTAAAACCCAATCAAGTTGTCCGAGCAATGCCAGGTATTCCGTCCGACGAACTAAAGAGCTATAAAACTTTACGTTGTCCCCAAATTGCGAGCCGGGCTCGATCCAGCGCCCGTCCGGGGTTATGAAGCCGCCGCTTGGCCAAAAGATATGAAACTCTGCGTTCACTTTCGGACATTGACTGAACAAAAGGCACAGGGCATCGAGTAGCACGTCGCTACCCTGCTCGTAGCGAGCAAACCCAAGAAAACCAAAGACCACAGGCTTATTCCCCTGTTTGACATGGCGCTCCATTTGTCCCTTGATAGGGTGAGCAACGTCGGGGGCGTATCGAACATGTGGACCGCCACCCGCCGCAAGATCTATCCGCGCTAATTCCGTTTGAGCCACATACGTAACTTTGGGGTGTAACCTTTGGAGGAAAAGCATTAGCCTGCGGACGAAAGCAAGCTGACGCGACGATCTTCGTGATTTCGTGTTCCATTGACAAAGGAACTGCATGACCAGGGCATTCGCCTTTCGCCGGTTTAACACAGCTGCTGGAATAATACTAAGTAGATGCGGATACCACGCCGTCGGCACAACAATCAAATCCACCCGCGACTGACTTCTTAGCTCTCGTAGAATGACCCACGCGTTGCGGACCGTGCCGTAAATCGTCGCGCACACCTTCGCGACTCGGCCATGCACGTGCTGTAAGCTGCTATTCGACACGCCGGAGAGAACTGGCTTGGCACCCAACCGTCTTGTTACTTCCTGGCCAGCCCGCCGATTGCACAAGACCTTCACTTCGCAGCCTTCTGCCTGCGCAAAGTCCACCAGGTCCTGCAAATATTCAAAATGATGGGTAGTGACACCCCACAGCTGCTCTTCGAGAATGGCGATCCTGCGCGGCATCCATGAAGTGGGTGAGTCCATCGGCACGCTTAAGCGAGGGCCGTCCGACGAATGAGCGGTTCGACCTTGGAAATCCCTTCTGAGTAGAACAGATGCCGGACAGCGCCGACATAATGCCGGGCTACTGCAAGTTCGGGACAGCGTCCGGCGAGCGACATTACGTACTCCGCCGGTAGCAATTCCACGCCTCTCCAAAAAGAAGCCGCCAAAGCGAAAAGAGTCTGTTCAATGTACCAGCGGTCGCATTTCAGCAATTTGCTTTTTTCCAAAAAACCCTCTAACAACTCCAGCGCAAGCGCAGTCTTGGGCACAGCCACAATTCCGGTATTGATGTTCCTAACCAGTTCAACGCCGAGAATCTGCTGCACAGCAGCCGGCGTAAGCAACGTCATGTCACGGACGTCTTCCATGAAGATGCAATTGGGTCGAGGCTCGGCAATCCACGCTTCAAGTCGAACGGGTCGCTCAAAAAACAGAATGTCTGTATCGATCGCGAGAAGACGATCGCCCGCGACAAAAAGAGGCATATCAAAGAGCTTCCGAGCAAGCGGATGCAGATTTCGGCATTGCAAACAAAGAGGATAGTCTTTCAGACGTTCGCTAACCTGCAATGTGGTTTCCGCGGACAGAAGAAGGCGACTCTGGGGCAGAAGTCTTCGAATCGAGGCGGCATCGGTGTTCCGCAGGCTCCCGTCATCGTGGATGACAAATTGCCAGTATCGCTTGGTCGCAGCAATCCAACTCGCTGCCATCCACAAACACATCGTTAGTCTCTCGCGTCCTGTTAGAACATGCACTTCAAAACCTTCCATTGGCAGATCTGTCAATCTCGGAAGGAGTCTACGGATCGCCGATGCTCGGAGACAGCCCAGAGCGCTTGGCCATCCTCCGTTCCGAAGCGCCCGGCCAAAGTTCTTTAGCGAGGGAGGCAGCTTGCTCGTTCCCTTCATAAGAGGGTCGGAGCGTTTCCCGCAAGAGCGTGGTAGCGAGTAGGCGCACGCCACTCGCGAAAGACCATTCTCCGGAAAAACATTCTGGGATCGGTATACGCGGTTTCACGCAGCCAAGCATGAATTTGATGCTGAATTTGCGCTGTTAGCTCTTTCTCTGATTTCGCAGTTCGTTCGAGCATGGCAGAAAGCACGCGGACAACCGTTGCGGCCTGAGCCGATGACGGCTTTAATCCGAGCCGGCTAAGAGAGTGGACGTTAGAATCGATAGCGCTCAGGCACGCATTAAATCCTATGCTACCGGATTTCACTGCTCTATCTCTGCTGTCTTGCATGTTCTTGCGGTACAACGCACCGCCAGATTCCGACCATGCGACGCATGTATCGTGGAGCACGGGAAACCAGAACGCGCAGTCTTCCGACGGAAGAGTATCCAGCGCTTCATTCCACATCCGGGATGGAAAGACGTGGTCTCGTCGCACGATGGCAGCATGCAAAGCCCAAGGCGCAAAGGCAAAGGCAGCAGCATCCAGTTTTGACCTCGGCTCTCTCCATCCGGCCGGATATCGCAAAGTTCGGTGCGATAAGTCGGATCCATCAAATTCCTCCCAAGGACCCGCAACTACCGCCGCAGACGGGTTGGACGTAGCAGTGGCCAGCCGGTTCGCCAAGTAGTTAGGCTCGATCAGATCGTCAGCGTCCAAGAAAAGCAACCAACGTCCCGAAGACTGTTCAATACCAAGGTTGCGCGCTGCGCCCGGCCCTCTCCGTGGCAATTCAAACAATTGAATACGGGCGTCGTGAAATTGTCGCGCCTTGGCCATGCTGCCGTCGGTCGAGCCATTATCGATTATGATCATCTCTATCGCCGAAAGGGTCTGGTCGAGCGTGCACTTGATTGTCTCTCCGACGTACTGCTCTTTGTTAAAGAGCGGCGTAATGATACTGACTTCGACCATACCTTTCATCTGCTGACGACAGGTGCATCGATTTCCCCGCAGATTCGCTGGAGTTCTTGGGAAGAGACTTTCATCCACCGAAAGTCTTTGCGCAGGCGCCGCCATTCTATCCAAGTCTTTACCCAGGTGACCGCCCAATTTTTATCTCCGGCTCTCCAATGACGCCACGCGAGCAGCAGTTGCATCGCTGTTCTCTCAAACCAATTCGCGCCAGGAGGTAAACTCGCCCATTGAAAAAGAAACTGGGCACGTCGCATCAGGTGCTTTGAGCGACGGTCCTGTGATAGGTCGAAAGAGGCATTTTCTCGATGATACACGACGCTGGCCGGCTCAAAAATGCATCGCCACCCGCGGCGCCAGGCACGGAAGCCTAGGTCCAGATCTTCCCCGTATGCCGGATAGAAAAACCAGTTAAATCCGCCCAGCTCTAGGAATTTCCGACGGTCAACGGCCATACATGCGCCTGAGCAAAACAAAGTATGTGAAAGAATCTGCCTAAAACGTTCGAAATCGGAGTAATAAATTCCGTGGTGAGATTTCAGTCGCGCCGGTCCAATACTAAAATAGGTATCCTCCCAGTCCCGCGATGTAGCACCCACCGCAAACACATCGCCCTTTGTAAAATGTCTGACCAATGGCCCTATAAAGTTTCTATCGATTCGAAGATCGTCGTTCAGGAAAATAAGAATGTCTTCGTCACGAGCGCTGGCCAATGAATTGTACGCGTAAAGGTAATCATTCTTTGCGCTCGCGATATATTCTACCCAGGGGAAGGCACCCCGCATCCACGCCTCAGTGGTCGGATCCGCCGTCGCCCCATTATCCACCAGTAAGACTTCGCACCGGCCGCCGAAAGCCTCGGTTGCACATTTGACGGTTGGTAACAAGCATTCCAGGTGCTTCCGCCCTTTCCAATGCAAGACGGCCAATGCAACACTCGGTGTACTCCTATTTTCTGACATCGGCAGGCCGACCAAAAAAAGACCATGCGGTCATGTTCTCATTACATTGCGTGCAGTTGTATGGTCTCGAATCGACGGATGACGGTAGATCGCCTTGTCTGGATGTTCATCTTCTTATGCGACTTCGGTCGGACGCTTTATCGCCGATACAAGCAGAGTTTCAATGTCAGAAACATGGTCCGGGAAAGTTTTGAGTGACGGCGTAATATATTGTGTTGTCGCGGGCAATTCGGCAGCTGCCTTGGATCGGAGCAATCTTCCGACCAGAGAAGTTAGCGGCGTCGGGCTGGCCGAATCGAAAATGTAGCCATTCTTACCTGGCTCGATGAACTCACTGAGTCCGGATCGGACACTGGCAATCACCGGCACGCCGCGCGCAAGCATCTCGAGACCGACGAACCCGAGTGTTTCATCACAAACGGAGGGGACTATGCAAAAGTCAGCCTTGGCCGCAATTCCATCTAGATCGGATTGCTTGTATCGGCCGTGATAAATAACGGAACGAATTTCCGGACCGGAAGTATCGTTGCCATATATATGCAACTCGTAATTGTTTTCAGTTTGGGCCAATTGGCGAAAGACTGCTTCCAAGAGCTGTGCTCCCTTGTGCGGCGCGCTCACATTTAGCGCTACAAACGAGACGGGTTCGCCTATCGCAGACCTGGGAAGAATTGGCATGACCATTCTCACTGCGGGTGGCATGAGTGGTAGCACACGAATATTTGGGAGCGGTCCGCAAATCTCTTGCATTACCTCAGCCTGTCGCTGCGAAATACAATGAATAACATCAATACGTTGCAGGAAGCGAACCGCCGCGCGCCGACGGGTCTGATAGGCTTGAGGCTCGCTTTTTCCAGTGATGCGATCGACCCGCTTTATCAGATTCCTCAATCTCCAAATGTTGTTTCGTATCACTGAGAAAGAGGCAAATCTTTGGGCAAGCCGATCTAACTGACAGCAAACCCAGAATGCTCCATATGACGGAGTCTTCTCGCAGCACTGATGACAGATCAGTTCAGCTGCAGGAAGACGGCAAGGCCGTTCCTGAAGAAGGAATAGATGCGCCGTCGGGCATAGTGCAAAGTAATCATGCGCAGTGAACACAATCGGGACACCAGCTTGTCGGATTTCGTCTACCAATTCGAACGGCGAACCGAAAAGTGATTGGATATTCACGACATCAGGCTGCTCCCTTCGCAGGATTTGGAGAACGATTCGGCGCAAATTGGGAGGGGCATGAACATCGCGCAAAGGGGTTTTGGTCCCCACTCCTCCTTGCGAATACAAGGCTGGATAAACGCCAGCGTTAGAGATCGTATAACACCTATACGGATTCTGTTGATCGAAAGTCCACGTCACGCCCAATTTAGACAATTTAGAGCTAACCGCCGCCGTGCATAGACACACGACACCGTGCCCACGCGCTGCAAGCTCTTCCATAAGCGCCTCTTGATACGAATTCGAGGCACCGCGAGTGGGTGTCAATCCGGCCGTAATAAAGAGGATTCTCAAAATAATGCGCTAATGCCCCGCTTATATTTCTGAATTGCTAAAATGCTTTGATAGAAAATGCCTGCACCCCGCAATTCCTGGAACGCGCTCTCATAAACATAGTTTTGCGGACGCTCGAACCGCCTCCGATCGCGAAGCCAGACTGCTACCAACGCTTTAAACCAGAACCGAAGATAGGACAGGGCGAACCGCCAAACATACGGAAATACTCGCGGGTCCCCCGTGTTAACACCCATCAATTTGACGTAGCTCCGGCCGCGGGCAAAACATTCACGCGCCAATTGAGACAACTTAAGTCCGTCGGGACGGACCAAGTGCAGGATGTACAATTGCGGATGGTAAAAGAATGCCTGATCAGGAAACTTCTGCCGCAAACGAACTTGCGGCACACCTTCTTCGCCATATGCGAAGCGATCGCCGGGTTGCCAGAAATCTGCATCGAATCCGCCGACGCTCCGCAAAGCTTCACGCGAAAAGAAGATGTTCCCGCCGCATAAAAACTCATCGTGGCGGAGCCACCGCGGTTCATTCCCGTGTGTTACGGACCCATACTCGTCTCTAAACCACGAAGGCCTCGGTGAAATATAGAACGGATAGAATGGTCCACCAAAACAAATGGGCGCGTGTTCTCTGGCAATAGTCCAAGCTATACTCAGCCAGTCCGAACATGCCTTTGCATCGTCGTCCAGATAACCGATAAACTGTCCTTGAGCGTGGTTGGCTCCGAAGACACGCGCCCGCGGTAAGCCCGGTTGTGAACAACTGAGATAGCGGACATTGGGATGCTGGCGTGATCTTGAGATGACCATCTCTCGCGTTCGATCGGTCGAGCTGCCATCTACGATCAGAAGTTCGTAATGCTGCGAGTCAAAATCTTGCTGCAGCACACTATCCATCGCTGTGCAAAGCCAATCCACACGGTTTCGAGTGCAAATGATAATCGATAACGATAACTCGCTCATGAACTGTCCAAGCTGTTAAGTTTTGAAATATCCGCAAACATCTCCTCAACATCGGCGGTACTTCCTCGCAGTGTTCGATCAATTTGCACAACATCCCATTCCAAACCATGCGCACTTAACAACCGCCCAAGTAATTCTGAAACCTGCATCGGCACTCCCGACCCAACGTTATAAACTTCGCCGGGTTCACCCGCGTGCATGATCCGTAAGTATGCCCTGACGGCCTCCGATACATGAATGTAATCCCGCCGCGCGTCTAACTTTCCGACTATGATGTTTCCCTGCGCTCCAGCCTTTACTGCCTCGATCTGTTGTAAGACTCGTCCTGGAAAAAGAGACTTACTGCATCCGTCCCCATAGAGATTGAAGGTTCTTGCGGTTACCACATCGACGCCATGCGCCCGACGATAGAATGACAGTAACTGCGTTTGGAGAGTCTTTGTTAGTCCATAAATCGTGCTCGGTAAAAGGGGGGCATCCTCTTTGATGCCGGTCGGCGGACAACGCTGCCGCCCATATTCCGCCGCGCTTCCTATCGCTAAGAAGCGACAGCTCATCGAGTGCTTCACCATGCATTCGAGCAAATTGCTGCTCAGCATTACATTACCCTGTAAATCCGACTGCCAACGGTTGGTAAACGTGCCGGCGCAGTGATAGATCGACGATGGACGAAAAGTAGTCAGCAACTTTTCCGTTTCAGCGAACGAAGATAAATCGCATGTTTGCTCTGCAGCCTGGTCTGAATTCAAGCTTATGCCGAGCAGTTCGATGCCGGGCTGATCTGCTAGCGCTTCTCGCAAGTGACGCCCAGAGAAACCGCTGGCGCCTGTGATCAGTACTCTTTTTGGGCCTGAAGTCCCCATTCCTTGCTCAAACGCGGGTAGTCGAGATTTGCCTGCTCGTAATCATCCGGCCGACCAATGTCCAGCCAGTAACCGTTGAAAGGATACGCTTCGATTTTTAGGGCCGAGCGAATACCGTCAATCATGAGGTTGTCAAAACCATAAGGAATCTCGGGATCTAAGTGTGAAACAACGCGACGATTCAAACAATACACGCCCATGCTGACGTCGAATTCGTGAATGGGCTTCTCACTGAATTGGACGATGCGATTACCATGGTCGTATTGAAGCGTCCCGAAATCGATCTGGACACTGCGGCGCCGCGTCGCGACCGTAACATCGTTGCCTCGTTCTAGGTGATATTCGTAAAACAGGGCAAAATCGAGGTTGCAAAACAAGTCCCCGTTCAGAACGAGGAAATTCTCAGGCAGATCCGGAATGAGTGCTAGAGGGGCAATGGTACTGAGGTTCTTGGACTCGATGGAATAATTAATTTTCACACCCCACCGCGAACCATCAGCACAAAACGCCATGATGAGGTTCGCAAGATGATTAACCGCGATCGTTATGTGCTCAAATCCGGTTCTAGCCAGCTGTTTAATAAGCACCTCAATTATCGGTAATTCGTCACCGATGGGAACAAGTGGTTTGGGAAGCGAAACGGTGTATGGCTTAAGCCGCGTTCCTTTGCCTCCAGCTAGGATGATAGCTCTCATTACAAAAGGTAATTCAATCCACAGTTACAAGGAGCAGGCATAGCCAGGAGATAGACATTAAACATTGTAGATATCTGCCTTGTAGCGCGCGAGGTTGGATGGTTCCCTGAACCAAGCAATGGTTTCCTCCAAGCCGTCTTTCAAAGAGTAGCTCGGCGACCAGTTTGTAAGCTCTCGAAGTTTCTTGTTGCTCCCGACAAGTCGCTCAACTTCGGATTTCTCAGGCCTCAGCCGTTCGTCGTTTCTTTCGACCTTTGCCTTAGGATTTATCCTAGCAATGATTTCTTGTGCAAGATCTCCGATGGCAATCTCCGTTCCCATGGCCAGATTGATTTCTTCTCCAACCGTTTTCTCGGACTCCATCACCGCTAAAAAACCCGCGACCGTGTCTTTCACGTAACTCAAGTCGCGTGCCGGAGTCAAGTTCCCTAAAGAGATTGATGAGTGTCCAGAGAGCAGCTGCACGATGACATTCGGGATCACCGCGCGTGCGGACTGGCGAGGACCATAGGTATTAAATGGTCGCAAGATCACGACAGGTAGTTCGAATGATCGATGAAACGACTCCGCGAGCCGATCTGCCGCAATCTTAGTAGCGCTGTACGGACTCTGACCTTGATAGGGATGTTTCTCATCAATAGGCACGTATTGGGCTGTCCCATAAACCTCTGAAGTCGATGTGACGATGAGTTTTTTGGTGCCGAGCCTCCGGGCCGCTTGAAGGACGTTCAGCGTACCTTTTACGTTTGTGTCCACATAAGAATCCGGGGAATGATACGAAAATGGAATGCCGATAAGCGCCGCGAGATGAAAGACAGAATCGCAGCCTTGCATGGCTTCCGACACTCCGTTCGGATCTCGGATGTCACCAGCAAAAACCTCGATCTGTTTAAGAAGCTCCCGGTCAAGAGTGTCGAGCCAGCCCCAAGAATTAAACGAATTGTAGAAAACGAATGCCTTAACGGTCGCGCGCGCCGCGAGCAACGCCTCCACGAGGTGGCTTCCGATAAAGCCATCGGCGCCGGTCACCAGAAATCTTTGCCCAGCAAGTTCCATGTTAGTTTGGACTTAGTTTACTCTAGACTCATTTGATGCCACATCACGTGACGACTCCGGCGCGATCCGCTCGAGTAACCAGCGTCCGGGACGTAATCGTCTGAGTAATAAACCTGCAATGAGATTTAACGTGCTCCGCTCACGCCACGGACTCCGCGCTCCTTCACGCAGCGCCAGCCGCAGCGAATGGTTCTCTGCTCTGCGATATCCTCGCTGACTCCGGATGCACGCACACTCCGCGTAATATCGGGCCACAGATCGGGTCGGATCCCGCATGATGTCTTCGCGCCGGACGCTCTTGAGAAAATAAATGTAAAGATCGTTACATTCTCCCAAGTGCACCGGGGACCGACTGTCTTGTGTCGGATGATGCCGGTATTTCATAAGAACTTTGGGGACCCGTATGGATGTGAAGTGCCGCGCAATCCGAAACCACATGTCGTTGTCTTGGGTGGTTCGAAGCGTTTCATCAAAAGGGCCTACCGTTTCAAAGCAGCGGCGGTGGATCAGGTATGAGTTTGCATTGAAGCAGCCATATTGTGCGTGGAAGAGGTATTGCACAGCCGGAGGAATATCCGGCGTGAGCTCAAAGAATAGATGCTTTCCGGCTTCGTCGATGTGCTCAACGTCGCAATAAAATACGGCGTCGCCACGATGAGCGAGTGCCACGCTGGCCTGCTCCTCCACCTTCGTGGGCAAATATAGATCATCGTGGCTTAACCAAGTGAAGAATTCTCCCGACATTTCCTTTAATGCGACATTCAAAGCACTAGCCACACCAGCATTAGCTTTCTTCACATACCGCACTCTCGGATGATGCAATTGCGGCAACCGTTCAAGCTCGGCGGTAAGCGGTGAACCATCATTCACAACAAGAATTTCGAGGGCTTCATATGTTTGCTCAATAGCCGAGTTCAGCGCTTGCTCGAAATACCTTAAGTTCGCAGCATCGCGAATAAATGCGGGCATCACTAGCGATACCTTGACCATGTTTACATTTCGCAATTACAATAATCTCTTAGTCAAAAGCTAAAATCCGCACTCCTTTGGCAGATACGCAACAGTATCCGCTAATTCGGTAACGAATCTGTAACCTTTTCGCTTGAGAAATGCACGGCAATGATCCTGTTCATATTCACTTAGGTGCATATGTTCGTAGCGAAGGATCGTCGGCATCGTTCGCAGAAAAGGGAAGGCCTTCATTAATTCGAAGTCATATCCCTCAGCGTCGATTTGCAGTAAATCGACATGGTTTGTTCCTAAGGCATCCAATACCTGATCGAACGTAATGCAGGGGACTTGCTCTTCGATAATATACCTTTCGATTTCCGGGACGGCCGCTGCGCGGTGGTTTGTTATTCCCCGCTTATGTTTCAGAATATTCTCTCGGCTAAACGATCCGAGTTGCTGCGTCCAAAGCGGTAATGCTCCCTCGTCATCCTTGATTCGGTAGAATGTTTTTTGTCCGGCAGCATGATCGATCGCCGCGTTAAAAAAAAGAAGCTGTGGGTGGTCCTGGTAATTCGCTTTCAACGCCGAAAACGGTCCCTGCTGCGGCTCGATCAGCGCGCCGGATAATTTATACCGTCTTACATAATGTGTTATCGGATCAAACGTGTCTCCATCGAAAGCTCCTACCTGAATGAAATAAAAATCTGTTGCATTCGCCTTTGAGAGTCGCTCATGAATAAGTGTGCTTAAATCAACGCGACAAAGTTTGTAGCCGAGGCGGCCCAAGCGCCAATTCAGCCGCGGCATCAACTTCGCTTCCCAAAGCGTCCTCACAAAACGTGTTGCCTGTTGTTCAGGCATTTTCTCTGAAATTTCTTGTCTGCGTTAACTCAGTGTTTCCTAATCGACATATCTGTCGGCAACCTTGAAGCGTGCTCAATCGGTGCGCCACCACGATCATGGTAATCTTGCCCTGCAGCGATTCGATCGCCTTCAGAACCTCCATTTCGGTTTCGGTGTCCAACGCGCTGGTCGCTTCATCAAGGACCAGAACCCGTGGCCGGTGATAAAGCGCGCGTGCCAAACCAATGCGCTGACGTTGGCCGCCTGAAAGTCGCACGCCGCGCTCCCCAACGACTGTGTTCCACTGGCTTGCTAACTCGGATTCAATGAAATTAAGAATCTGCGCCGCTTCCGCTGCTTCTCGCAGCGCCGCCTGATCGACTTCATCGGACGGAATTCCAAAAGCAATATTTGCAGTTACCGAGGCGTCCAGAAGATAAATATCCTGCGGCACATAACCGATCATCGACCGCCACGACCCGAAATCTTCCGGCCTAAGGACCCGATCATCCACCCGAATCACTCCCGATTGCGGGCGATGCAGACCCAGGATGATATCCACCAGTGTCGATTTTCCCGAACCAGTCGCACCTATAATTCCAATGCTGTTGTTCTTCGGAATTTCCAGAGTAAAATTTTCGAGCACAGCGCGACTCGAACTGGGATAGTTGAAGGTGATATTTTCCAAGCGAATTGCTTTTTCGAATGAGAACGGCGCAGGGTCGCCGCCGCGCTCCGGCAATTTTATCAATTGGGAAGTTCCGCCGATTTCGGCCAGTTCGGTTTCGACCTCATCCACCGTGTAACGCATCGCGTTGATCTGATTAAGCTGGCCGTAGAGAATCTGGATCGACGGCAACATGCGATAGGCTGCCAATGCCATGACTGTAAGATTGGGCAGAATGTCGCTGAACCCACGTCCGTGCGCCGCCAGCCAGATCACAGCGGCGACCAGTCCGCCAAAGGCGATCGGCTCGATAAAATAGCGCGGGCCGTTTCCATAGATCGGCATCCACGGGTAGAGACGCGCCTGAGCGGCAGAGTGCCGGGTGAATTCTTCAGTAAAAAATCTCTGTTTGCCGTGAACAAGGATTGGCTTGATCCCACCGAGGAACTGCTGCGCGGTGATGATCGTTCCGCGGTTCGCCTCCTGCAGACCTTCCCCGAGCAAATGTGAGCGACGCCGCAAAAGCAAGAAAACGATCCCGTAGAAACCACCCAACAGGACGGCTGCCCCAAGCGCGATAACAGGTTGAACGAAAAACACCGTAAGCAACAGGAACGCGAGTGTCACAACGCGGGACAGAGACTCCAACAATGGAAGAAAGACTGCATTGATAAACTGCATAACATCGAAGACGACCTTTTGGAGAAGGGCACCCGAGTTTCGCTCGAGAAAATAACCGTACGGACGCGCGGACAATGCTTCCATTAATCGTGTCCGGAGAAAATGACCAAGGCCATGCCCGTAGCGGGTGCGGATCACTTCGCCAACCAACGTAACTGCGTTGGAAAGAAAGATTAGAGCGATGGAAACGATGCCCGCCCAAATCAGCAGCGTGGTTTGGTCCATCGGTGGCAGGTAAGACAGCAGCCAACTGCCAAAACGGCTGTTGCGAATCCGGTCCGGTTCCGCAGCGAGTGCGAAAAACGGAAAGATCGACGTGACCCCAATGACCTGGAAAAGGCCGTTGGCAAAAATGACGGCGAGGACGACCACCAGCTTCCGGCGTCCGTATGGCGCAGCCAGAGCGAAACAACGCGAAAGCAGCCGGAAAAATCCTGTCAGCATGGTTACAAGCTCAAAGGGTTCTCAAACAATTGTATCACAGCTGCTCCAGTTCGGCGGAATGGCTGGTCACCCAATCATTGATGTCCTGAATAATCCGGCGCACATCACGTTTAGGCCGCCATTGTGTCCGCTCAAACAGGCGCGTGCAGTCGGCCACGAAAATCCGGAGATCGTTTGGACGATTGGCCGGGACCGATGAAATCGAAATCTTTTTGCCACTAACTTCACCACACAAAGCGGTCAGCTCGCAAAGTGAAGCGCTGTTGTCGAGACCTCCTGAAACATTGCCAAGCCAACCATCCCATCGATCAAAATCTTCGATCTGTTCGGCAACCAGATCGCACAGGTCATCGACATGGAGAAAGTCACGGACCTGTTTACCCATGCCGCCGTAGCCGATGTAACTGAGTGGCCGCCCAAAATGGTGCGCCAAGACCCAGAGCGCAGCAACGCCCTGGTCGACCTTGCCAAACTGCCAGGGCCCGGCGATCACTCCGCAACGATTAGTAATCGATTGTATCCCATACGCGGCGCGGTATTCTTCGATCAGTTGTTCGGCTGCCAGTTTGGTAAATCCGTAGAGAGATCGCGCACCGCTTAAATCCATTTGCTCGGTTACGCCGCGTGGAGTGATTCCGTTTGTTCCATGATGCTCCCACGTAAATCGCGTTGTTTCCTCACGCCACGGATGCGTTTCGATCCGGGCGATGGGATAGACGCGGCTGGTAGAGAGGAAAATGAACCGGCTTTTCCATCCTCGCGCCTTTTCCAGGCAATTGTAAGCACCAACAAGATTTGTCTGGAACAGGTAATCTGGCGCACCGCCTTGGCCCGCCAGCACTGAAGGTTCGGCCGAACATTCAATGAGATAATCGAATGGACCGGACGGAAAACCGTTTACATCGCGAACGTCGCCCCGATGAAATTCGATGCCTGCGTTTTGGAGTCGAGGCAGGTTTAGCTCGGAACCGCGCCGGTAGAGGTTGTCCATACAAACAATCGCCGCGTCCGAAAATGTTTGTTGTAGGCGCAAGGCAAGACTGGAACCGACAAATCCCGCCCCACCAGTGATTAGAATACGCACGTCAAATCAAGTTTTGTGAAGCATGGTTTCTACGCCTGCAGTGATCGCGATCTCCAGACTCGCCCACTTGTAACCGCTGATGTTACAATCAGACGCGCGTGAACTTAAGCATTTACGACAACTCAGATTTCGATCGTGGGGCATCCGTTTGGAAAGAAGGCGTCTGGTATCTTGTACGATGGATTTTCTTTCAAACATCGTTCCCGTGGCCTTCGGGATTGCGGGTTGCGCTGCTGCGACTCTTTGGGGCAAAAATCGGACAAGGCGTGGTGGTCAGAGAAAATGTGAACATCTCCTTCCCCTGGCGTTTGCGCATCGGCGATCACGTTTGGATCGGAGAAGACGTCGGCATTCTCAGTCTCGCGCCCGTTACCATTGAATCCAATGTCTGCATCAGCCAGCGCGCCTATCTTTGCACAGGCAGTCACGATTTTCGACGGGAAGATTTCAAATTAAACGTGGAGCCCATCACTGTTCGGACGGGGAGTTGGGTCGCCGCAGCTGCTTTCGTCGGCCCCGGCGTCGAGGTCGGAGCGGGCGCGGTTGTGGCCGCGGGCAGCGTCGTGTTTGAAAATGTCTCGCCGAATACGCTAGTTCAGGGCAATCCAGCACGTGTGATTTCCCAGGTCGGTTAAAACGCCCTTGATTTCAATTTGAGCCGGCCGGCGGCGTTGTCCTCGGCTTGGCGCCTGCCGCTTTTCCGTAAATCTCTTCGACCTTGGTAACGCCCGGATTTTTGTACCAGCTGTTGAAGATCAAGATGTCACCATTGCGGACGGCATCCACGAGGGCGTCATCATCTTCTGGTCGAAATCCTTCGGGGGCGAGCAGAACGCTGAATGCTTTCGGATAAACCATCCGCGCTCCGACTGGGGTAGAAGTAATCTTGTGATGCATGTACGAATTTAGCGGCGCCGAACAGGCGAAGTAACGCATTGATTCATTCTCCGGCATCAGCAGAACGTCAGGATACGCGTCGGCCACACTTTTAAAAACATCAGGGCTGAGGGCCAGGTGCGTTTTCCCGACGGTGGAATCGATGTAAAACAAGGTGCAACCCCAGCGCTTTCTCGCGTACTCAATCTTACTCTTGAGTACTTCCGCCGCGTGCTCATCATCGGCCGCTCCCTGCACCGGCTTCTCATCGACCATGGTAATCTGCTGCGGACGAATGCAGACTCCCACCTTCAATCCGGCCGCCTGAAACCGAGCGAAGTATTCGTCGATGATCGGAGCAGCCCCCTCACCTTTAAACTCCATTTCGGGGGCCAAGGTCGGCGTCAGCCGCGGGTCGCCGTAGTAGACAGATTGCATGAATTCCTGGCCTTCGGGGTCCCACGTGATCATGCCTTGCGCATTTGTTTCTTCTAAAACTTTGATGCTGCTGTCCGCTAATTTGAGTAACGCCTCACGAAAGATGGCTTTTCCTTCATCGGTGGAGACATCGATCTTGCCCTCGTTTACAATCCAGCGACGCGGATTGGTCGGCGCTTTGATCCCAGAGCTGGCGAGATAAATCGCCCCGATAGGGCGGTGATCGCTCCAGTTCACTTGGAAACGGTACTTCTCTGAATAACGTTTCAAGACGTCAGCCGAGAGATCGCGCACGCTGGAAGCTGAAGGACCAAAGCGTAACGAGACCGCAAATGTTTTCGTGCTACCCGGTCCAATATTACGGCAAGCAACCAGGAATGGATAGCTGGTGTTGGCTGGACGATTGGTCGGATACAGAACACCGACAAGAGATTCAAGATCATCGCTGCAAAAGTTGAGCGTGCTGTTCCCATAATCCACTCGAACGATTGGGACAACAAATTCGGGATCGGCCAGGAGAGGCTCCGTCCCCATTTGAGCGGGTTTGTTTTTGAAGCCAAAGCCGAACATCCCAGCCTCAAGCGTATTTCCTTGCGGAACATTCGGAAAAGCCAGTTCCAGCAAACGAAGAGACAAATCGGGAATCGGGTCTTTGCTTGAATTTGTAATAACGATCCGCATTCCGATTCCGTTCTCCCCTTTTTTAGAGTAGGCGGCGGAAACGCTTCCCCATGGATACGCCAGATCGACGGAATCCTTGCCCGGGCTGCGGATCGCTTGCGACAGAGGCTTTTCCAGAGCGTTGTCCACTTTGCGAAAAAGCGACGGGGCAG
>Ga0193729_1000433_pt1 | contig 21558 bp, 17 predicted proteins | sample U1c2metaG_FD_143036 | JGI IMG/M metagenome (GOLD analysis project Ga0193729, IMG submission 143036) | Soil microbial communities from a riparian zone of the East river system, Colorado, United States - U1c2 | ecosystem: Environmental > Terrestrial > Soil > Riparian zone | place: USA: East River...
ACACGGGCAACTGCGCGCCGCATCTTGGGTGCTTTTGCAGGCGGCGCCGCCGTCGGTATTTTCGGAATGGGCGCAATCGTTGTCGGCAATACGTTGGAGCTGTGGCGCGTACCTATCTTCTGGAACCAACCTTACTTTCTGACGCTGTTCTATCTTGCGCTCACTATCTCAGTGATGCCGATTTACCTGGTGACATGGCGGTTGGCCCGGCGGTTCGGCTGGCGTGGATTGGTGGTGTTCACTGTTATCGTCGCGATCATTGGCCCGCCGCGGGATTACCTATACGCCGCGAAGTACCCGGCATGGATGGTGTTCGCACCGGGCGTTGCACCAATCATCGCCGACGGTCTCGCGTATGTGGGCATAGTTCTCATCGGGCACGCGGTGATGCGCCTGGTCGCCGGTGATTCGCGCGCGGATCGATTACGCACAGCAGAATCTTGATCGTCCGCTCGAAAGGCGTATTATGGCCGCACTTCTCAGCTGTTAATACCGGAACCACGAAGGAGAAAATCGGATGCCGCCACTGACTATCGACACCGGTAACACCGCTTTCATGTTGCTCTGCTCCAGTCTCGTCATGCTGATGACGCCGGGGCTGGCTTTTTTCTATGGCGGCCTTGTCGGGCGCAAGAACGTCCTGGCGATCATGATTCAAAGCTTCGTCTCGATGGGCTGGACTACAGTGCTCTGGTGGGCGTTTGGCTTTTCAGTCTGCTTCAGCGGTGATATGAAAAGCGGCACGGACTTCTTCGGCATCCTCGGAAACTTTCACTGGGCGTTTCTGCGCGGGATCACTCTGGACACACCGTCTCTGATTAATCCTTCCATCCCGATGATCGTTTTCTGCGCCTATCAGATGATGTTTGCGATCATCACGCCTGCGCTCATCACGGGCGCATTTGCGAATCGCGTTACGTTCAAAGCCTATATGCTTTTTCTCACGGGCTGGCTCACACTGGTTTACTTTCCGTTTGTGCATATGGTTTGGGGCGGCGGGGTGATGGCGAGTTGGGGCGTGCTCGATTTCGCAGGCGGCATCGTCGTTCACAACATCGCCGGCATAGCCGCGCTGGCGTCGGTGCTGTATGTGGGCAGACGTAAGGTGGCCGATGCCGGCCCACACTCGATTCCGCTGGTGGCCTTGGGCACGGGCTTGCTGTGGTTTGGCTGGTACGGCTTCAACGCGGGCAGCGAATTCCGGGTCGACTCAGTCACGGCGGTGGCTTTTCTGAATACCGATCTTGCGGCGAGCTTCGCCGCGATCGCCTGGCTCTGTATGGATTGGATGACAACTAAGAAACCAAAGTTTTTAGGTTTCTTAACGGGGGCGGTCGCGGGATTAGCAACGATCACGCCGGCGGCAGGTTATGTTTCGCCGGCGACAGCTTGTCTGATCGGAATCGTCGCCGGCGGTGTCTGCTTCTATGCTGTCGCGCTGAAGAACAAGATGAAATGGGACGATGCGCTGGATGTCTGGGGCGTGCATGGTGTTGGTGGCTTCCTCGGCATCGTTCTTTGCGGTGTGTTCGCGACAACGCTCTTCAATCCGGCCGGGGCGGACGGATTGCTGCGCGGTAACACGCGTTTCTTCCTGGTCCAACTTAGTGCGGTGCTGCTTTCTTCCGTATGGGCGTTCGTCTTTACTTACGTGATGCTTTGGATCATCGATCGGATCACGGCAGTGAAAGTCGATGAAGCCGGAGAGACCGCCGGCCTCGATATGGCTATTCACGGCGAGGCCGCCTACGTTGAAAGCATTTGAGCGGTGAGTGAGTCGACCTACGACGTGGCGGTTGTCGGCGCCGGAGTCTTTGGCGCCTGGACAGCTTATCAACTGCGACGGACGGGAAAGCGTGTGGTGCTGCTCGATGCGCACGGATCCGGCAACAAACTCTCAAGTTCCGGTGACGAGTCGCGCATCATCCGCACGGGCTATGGCGGTGATGAGCTCTATACGCGTTCGGCGCTCAGGTCATTGCAACTGTGGAAGGAGTTCTCCGCTCGTTGTGAAGTCACGCTCTTTAATCAAACCGGTGTTTTGTGGTTGGCGCATGAAGATGATCCATATCCGATAAGAACCCGCGAGACTTTTCACGATTTAGGAATTCCCTTCGAAAAGTTAACTACGTCTGAGCTTGGAGAGCGTTATCCGCAAATTGGACTGGGGCGAATCTCGTGGGCCATGCTCGAGCTTGATGGTGGAGTTTTGTCTGCGCGCAAAGCGGTCCAGGCTGTGGTCCGCGAAGCGATTCGAATCGGCGCCGATTATTTGGAGGAAGCAGTTGGTGGCCCGGGCGTCCCGCCCGTGCATCACGCGCAGGATGCGCGTGCCACCAGGCAGGTCGATTATATCGTCACCACGAGTGGCCGCCGCATTTCAGCCGGTTCATATGTCTTTGCTTGCGGTCCCTGGCTGCCGAAAATCTTTCCAGACTTGTTGGCTGAGCGAATTCAACCAACTCGTCAGGAAGTTTTTTACTTTGCTGCTCCCGCGGGCAGCGAGAGTTTCACCTCACCGGCCTTGCCAACCTGGATCGATTTCAAAGACGAAGCCTACGGCTTGCCTGATTTGGAAGGCCTAGGCGTCAAAGTCGCAATCGATCGACATGGGCCACCTTTCGATCCTGACAATGGTAATCGAGTTGTGACTGAAGAAGGTTTGGTAGAAGTACGGAAATATCTCGCCGTGCGTCTGCCTGATTTGAAAGACGCGGCGGTTGTCGACGCGCGCGTCTGTCAGTACGAGAACACTTCCAATGGCGACTTCCTGATCGATCGTCATCCGGAGTTCGAAAATGTCTGGTTGGTGGGGGGCGGTTCAGGTCACGGGTTCAAGCATGGACCGGTTGTGGGTGAATATGTGGCGGCGAGAATTGACGGAAGTAATGAAGGAATCGAGCCGAGGTTTAGTTTGGCGAGTAAGGAAAAGGAAGCAAGAAGAATGGTTTATTAATCATTCGGTTTGCATTGATGAATTTGTCAGACAACGAGCGTGCGAAGCACGCGTTAGCATAAAGCCTGGGGTGGAGCGAAGCGGAACCCCAGGTTTCAGGCGAATAAGAACGTGAGCCCGCGAAGCCGGCGACAGAGCGTGATGAAAAGTTTTTGATTGCAATCGACGCGATTCCTGTGACGGGCTGTCGCCCGCTTCTCGGGCTCAGGTTTCCTACTCAACTTACACCTGGGGCTGACGCCCCAGGCTTTATGCCGGCGCCTGCTCCGCAGGCTGAAGAAAGAGAAGCTACGCTCCAGTTTAGCTTCCCGCCGCGACCGCGACCTCTGCCGCTTCGGCCAGACGCTTGACGATTACCAGCGTGATGTCATCCGCCGCCGGTGTCCCCTGGCAGAATTTTGTCAGTGCGGATTCGATTCGATCGCGGATTCCGCCGGCGGAAGCGTCGAGATTGCGCGCGACTACTTCATAAAGACGCGTCGGCCCAAACTCTTCGCCGTTGGGATTTACTGCCTCTGACACTCCGTCGGAATAAATAACCAGCACGTCGCCTGGACGAAGTTGCGTGCGACCTTCGCGGAATTCAGCGTCGCTCATAATGCCGAGCGGCAGACCGCCGGCTGCGAGTTGCTCCATCGTGCCGCCGTCGTGAACGATTAGCGGCGGATTGTGGCCGGCATTGAGAAAGGCAAGCGAGCCCGCCTTGGGATCAAGCTCAGCATAGAACAAAGTCACGAAGCGATTGGGCGGAATGCTTTCCACCAGGTAGCGATTGACCGCGGAGATCGCCGACGCGATTGACTCGTGCGATTCCGCGTGCGCGTGCACGGCCGCATGCAGTGAAGACATCAGGAGCGCTGCGGCAGTGCCTTTGCCGGAAACATCGCCCAGAGCTACGACCATCTTGCCGTCTTCGCGCTGAATGAAATCGTAATAGTCGCCGCCGATTTCATAGCACGGGAAGCTGATGCCCTGCAGTTCATAGCCTTCGATCTGCGGCGCTGCGGCCGGCAGAAAGCGTTGTTGAATTTCGCTGGCGACCTGCTGTTCGCGCTCGAGCCGTTCGCGTTCCATCTGCTCTTCGGTCAGGCGCGCATTCTCAACCCGGATCGCGGCCACGGACGCGAGCGTCGTCAGTACTTTCAAATGATCTTCGGTGAAACGATTATCAGACAGCGGCGAGTCGGCATAAATAATTCCGAAAACGTTTGCGCCGACGCCGAGCGGCACGGCCAGAACGGAGCGCACGCCTTGCAGCATCACGGTGCCGCCCATGAAGCGCGGGTCCGCTTGCGCGTCCGAAGTCAGAACTGATTTGCCGTTGGTAACTACTTCGTCGATTACCGAACGGCTGATGCGAATCTCGCCGACTTCGCCGGCACGATCCCGAAGACGCGCAACGGCCACCTTCAGTTCGGGACTCTTACCACTCCGCATCATGATCATGCAGCGATCGGCGGGCACCGCTTCGAATACCAGCGCGACAATCTGCTCAAGCGTTTCGTTCAGTGTTACTGACGCCAGCAGTGCGACGCCTACTTTGCTGATCAAGGCGAGCAGATCGCTCTGTTTCGCTGGACGTGGAGCTGAGTCCTCGCGCGTGCGCGCGCCTTCGATCGCTTCGAATAATCCCGACGTCGTACGGTCGGCCGATGACAAGGCGATCGTGGCTTCCGGAATCGACGATGAGTTGTCGGTGATCATCGTCGCGCCGCTGCTCAACGGGAAGGCGCTGTCGTTGAAAACGATTTCAGTTTCGCCGATTTGAATTCGCCCGCCGCGAGTCAGCGTCACCGCCGAATCAACTACCGAGCCGTTGTAGAGAGTGCCATTCGCGGAACCGAGATCCTGGAGGAAATATTCGTCGCCCTCGTTACGCACTTCGGCATGGACGCGCGACGCGAAGGGATCTGGAATGCATAGATCGTTTCTCGCCGAACGGCCGATCGTCATGCGCAAGCGACTGATCTGAAAATGCTCAGCGGCACGATCGGGATACTTGACGATTAGCTCAGCCATTGAATGTTTAAGATTCCCGCTCCCTCTGGGAGAGGGAGTTTACGATCAACTCTTAACTTCACCTTCTTATCCTTCGGGCCGACGGAATGATCGGCGCGACACTCCTCCGGACGACGACTGTTCCAGAAATGAAATCATGCAAAGCGCGGCCTGTCGGAGTGACGGTCGCAATCAGGAAACCAAGTCCGAATGGCAGTAAAGACAGAGGATACCCTACAAAATGTCGCACCAGCGCGCGAACGATGCCGGGCGCGCCCCCGTGGATACGCTCTATGCGCAAGCCGGTGGTCCATTTTCCGATCGATCGCCCGGTGATGCCGGCCAACACACCCAGATCGGCAACCGCTACAATTAACGTTAGAACGATCCCAATCTTTTCCGCCGTGCCGCCGGCCAGGCGAGCGCCGCCGCCCATCAAGCGCGCAATCATGATGCTGAAGGTCAGCACCAGCACCAGCACGATGTAGTCGATCAAGAGCGCGCCGCAACGTAATGCAAACGGCGCCCGATAACGCACCCGCACTTGCGATTCATGTCGACGACTGGCGGCAGCGATGGGCGTTGTTTTGGCGGTTTCGATATCTGCGGTCATAGGGGGTTCGTTAAGATGATGTGAATGATTAAAAAGTCAGACAGATAACGATCGGCAATGAACCAAATGCTAGCCCACCAGAAAATGCAATGTTGTTTCACCTAGCTTTATGCGATCTCCGCTGTCGAGCGGGCGCGGCTGTCTCGGCTCGAGACGGATAATATCATTGATCACCGTTCCATTTACTGAACCCAGATCCTCGACCATGTACGCTGCGCCTTCACGCCAGATGCGCGCATGCCGGCGGGAAACCTTCGTTTGCGGATCAAAACGCGACAGGTCGACTTCGGGAAAAATGTTTGAAAGCGGATCAGTGCGTCCGACCAGGTTGCTGTCCTTCTGTAAATTGAACGAGGCGTCGAGCTCCGTCGTGCCGGCGACGACCAGTTTAGCGGTGGGACGGGCAACCAGTCGCGGGCTCGAATCAGTGCCGCCGAGCGGTTGGCGCGATCCGCAGTGGGCGCAAAAAATGTCGTCCGCAGCTATTCGCCCGCCACAGAATCCGCAGAACACGATGGCCACGCGCAGGGTTTCGCCACCTAAATCCTGTGCCGGCAGGCCGTAACTGACCTGTCCGGAACGTAATTTTTCCAGATGCGTAGCCATCGCCTCGCGCATCTCTGCCCCGGTTTGAAACCGATGTTCCGGCTTATATTCGACAGAGCGGACTAGCAGTTGTTCGATCTCAGACGACAGTTGCGGATTGATCTGACGCGGCCGCGGGTTTTTGGTGAAATCAAAAATGAGCAGCGGATTGTCCTGTGGATCCGATCCTGTCAATAGATGAAACATGGTCGCGCCCAGGCTGTAGATATCGACGCGCGCGTCGGCTTGCCCGCTAAACAATTCCGGCGGCGCGTAACCCATGGTGCCCACCGCGGTGACGCCCTTCTCTTTTTTATTCACCCATCGCGCGATGCCAAAATCGATCAGCATGATGCGACTGAGATTGCTGTCGAACATTAAGTTCGCCGGCTTCAAATCGCGATAGATGATTGGTTGCGGCCGCGTGTGCAGGTAGTGCAGTACGTCCGCGACTTGCATACCCCATTCCGTCACCGTTAATTCATCGATCCGGCCGCCCGGCGAAGCGCGCAGCCGCGAAGCAAGATCGCTGCCGGGAATGAACTTCATTACGAGATAAAACCGTTCGGACTCTTCGTCGTAGAAATAATCGTAAACGGTTGGGATCGAAGGATGCTCTAGTTCCGTAAGCAGCAGTGACTCACGCTTGAAGTCGGCAATCGCCTTTTCGTGTTGTGTGTCGTCGAGGTGTGATTCGATCATTTCCTTGACGGCGCGCGGCGCGTCGCCAAGGTTGCGGTCCTTTGCGAGGTAGACGGCGCCCATGCCACCCCCGCCGATGCGTCGCACAACTTCATAGCGATGATTCAGGACTGTGCCGGCTTCCAGGGCTTTGGGCTTGCCCCGGCGGGACGAAACTTCGCCCGTTCGTGAAGTGCGGGAGGCGAATTCGCTGTCTTCATTCAGCTCGCCCGTGCCGCGTTGTGACGACATCGAGGTGGGTCGGTCTTGATTAGGAACATCCTTCATGCCGGCAGGATAGGTATCATGCTGAACATTTTCCGTCACATCTGGAGACGATGAAGACCCGACGCCGTCTTGCCGCGAGCCGCAAACGCCGCAGAAGTTTTCGTCCGCATTAATCGCGGCGCCACACTGAATGCAAACGGCCATTTGTACTGCTGGAGGAGTTAATCCAGCTGTGTCGAGGATACTGACTCCGGTTGTCCAGGTCTTATTTCGCTACGCGAAAACGCAAGAATGTCTTGCCGACGATGATCTCATCGCCATCTTTGAGCGGACAGCGATCGCCGGGCGCCAGCCGTCGTCCGCGATTCACAAACGTTCCATTCGTCGATCCCAGATCCTCGATTAGATAATTACCATCGCGAATTGAGATGCGCGCGTGGCGCCGTGACACTTTGGCTTCGGGATCGTCGGAATCCAGGTCGACGTCGGGGAAAACACCACCGTCTGCATCCCAGCGTCCGATCTGAGATTCCTGGTTGCTCAAGGTGAACTTCTTACCGGCCGACACGCCGCGCTCAATCTGAAGCGTCGCATGCACACTGCCGGGTTGAAAGCCCGCCAGCGAGACGTGCTCAGCCGAAACCGGGGCGCCGCTGGACGCCACGCTGGTCGCCGGCTGTAGCGAATTGCCGTTCGAACCGTTTCCGTTGCCGTTTTCCAAGCTTGAGCTCGATCTTCCCGCCATCCAGAGCGCCGCTCCGCACCCGTCGCAGAATCGCGATCCCTCAACATTACGGATACTACATCTGTCGCAGACGATCATCGGATGCGTCGCCGGGGGTGCAGACTTTCCAAAAGAAAATATCTTAACGCGAAACCACAAGTCGCGCCAATGGCTTTGATGTTGTCGCAATTCAATTGGGGGTTCCGTGATCTATTCAGCTTCCCTGACAGTCAGGTTCGGCAAGTAACCCGCGGATCGTCTATAATCAGGCCATCACGCACGAGATTTCTTTGAAACCAGGCGCTAAAATTCTTCGTAAAACCAACTCAAGCCGTGAACTATTCGCAGTGGCTGGCATCTAAGTGTTAAGCATTCAACCCCGGCGAATTCAAATAAGGAATCGAAACCGAAATGGCCCTCAGTAGAAAAAAGAAAATAATTATTGGTGTGTCAGCCCTCGTCGTCCTGGTGCTGGTCGTTGTCATAAGCGTAGTTGCGACGCGCAAGGACGAACCCGAAGTAACTACAGTAAAGGTCGACGTGCGGCCGGAATTGAAATCAACGGTCACCGCTTCCGGCGAAGTGCGGCCGGTTCGATATATCAAGCTGACCAGCGAAGTGCCGGGTCGAATACTGGAGATCTACGTCAATCCGGGCGACATCGTTAAGGAGCACCAGGCTCTGGTGCGGGTCGATCCCACCCAACTTCAATCAAGCCAGGAAGCGCAATGGGCAGCGACTCAAGCGTCAATTAACGACGTTTCGAACGCTCGAAATGCCGTCGCCTCGGCGCAGCAGGGCCTGGCCGTCACGGACGCTGCCGTGGCTTCCGCCCGTCAGCAGGTGATTGCGCAGCAGACCGCGGTCGATCGGGCGAATGTCGATCTGAATGCTGCTCAGCGCGAGCTAAAGCGCACTACCGAACTGATCGAGAAAGGCGTCGCATCCCGGTTCGACTACGACGCCGCGAAAGATCGTTACGAACAGACAAAGATTGCCCTCGAAACGGCGAAGTCTAATCTGGAATCGCAAAAGCTCGCGGTCAAGGAAGCTCAGGAACGTGGCAATCAGCAACGGGCCGCCATCAAAGAAGCGCAAACGGGTATTAAGTCCAGCGAGATGCGCGCCAGTCAGCAACAGGCTTTCTTGCGGGGGCAGTCGAGCCAACGCGAAAAGGCGACCCAGTACTCGCCACTGAACGGCGTCGTGGCTGACATTCCGACCCGCGTCGGTGAGTTTGCCGTATCGCAAATTTCGACCACACCGTTAATGACAATCGCCGATATGTCGACCATTAACGTTGAGGTGAATGTCGATGAAACGGAAATCTCGGTCGTCGACGTCGGTCAACAAGCCAAGGTTAAAGTCGATGCTCTCGGCGATAAAGAAATGGTCGCCGTGGTTACTCAGAAAAACCCTCTGGCTGTGGCCAAGTCCGATACTACCGGTGGGCTGAATAACCGCGTTAACGTGCAGGAGGCCAAGGAATTCAAAGTTACGCTAGAGCTTAAAGACTTGCCAGATGACATAAAAGACAAGCTGCGGCCCGGCATGAGTTCGACCGCGACCATTACCACCAGGACCAAGACCAACGTGATTGCGGTGCCTCTCCAGGCCATCGTCGAAAAGGCGCCGCCCGCGCCTTCGCCGGGACCGTCGCTCGCGAGCAGCGCGCCTACGCCCGTCGGCGAAAAGCAAAAAGATCAAAAGGGCGTTTACATTTTGGACAAAGACAACAAGGTAAAGTTCCTCGAAGTTACGACCGGCATCACCGGCGAATCTGACATTGAAATCGTCAGTGGCGTTCCGGCGGGCACAGAAGTGATCACTGGTCCAAGTCGCGTGCTGAAAGCCCTCAAAGTGGGCGATAAAGTAAAGAAACAGACGCGTAAACCTGACGCTAATGCCAATTCAGGTGGAGGCAGCTAATGGCTGAAGCTACTGTCGCCACATCGCCACGTACGGCAATTTTCGGGAAGCCCGATCTGGCCTCAGCAGATGGCAAGGCGGAGATCCTCATCGCCATGCAGAACATCTGGAAGAGCTATGACATGGGCTCTGAGAAGGTCCATGCGCTGCACGGTGTCTCGTTCGAAGTCCATCGCGGTGAGTATCTCGCCATCACTGGTCCATCCGGTTCGGGCAAATCGACGCTGATGAATTTGATTGGCTGCCTCGACACGCCTTCGCAGGGAGATTACTGGCTCAACGGCAAGAACGTCTCTGAGATGGATGATGACGAACTTGCACGCATCCGCAATCAGGAAGTTGGATTCGTGTTTCAGACATTCAATCTGCTGGCGCGCGCAACGGCTCTGCACAACGTCGAGCTGCCGCTGATTTATGGCGGCATTCCCGGCGCGAAGCGTCACGAGATGGCCAAGCACGCACTGACCGAAGTCGATCTGGTGGATCGAATGATGCACCGGCCCAACGAACTCTCCGGCGGCCAGCGCCAGCGTGTCGCAATCGCGCGAGCGCTAGTGAATCATCCGTCGATTCTGCTCGCCGACGAACCAACCGGCGCGCTCGACACCGCGACGAGCTACGACATCATGAACCTTTTCGAAAAGCTCCACGAAGAGGGCAACACCATCATCCTGGTGACGCACGAACATGACATTGCGGCCCGCGCTCGTCGCGTCATCTCGATCCGCGACGGACTGATCGAAAAAGACGAGCAAATTAAGTAGGAGCTGCGATGTTCCCCGGCAGCGCCCCAACCAACTTACCCACGGGCTTGACCTTCGAGCAAGAGCTTTTGCCGTCGCGCAAGGTCCGCTCATTTCGCATCGGGCGCCTCGCGGCGATTTGGGACGCATTCTTTGTCGCCATTGCCAGTCTGCGTCAGAACAAACTTCGCACCGCGCTGACGCTGGTCGGGATCATCGTCGGTGTTACCGCCGTCATCGCTGTCGTCACTATCATCAAGGGTCTGGATCAGACGGTCGCGCAGACTTTCTCTTCGCAGGGCTCGACCGTGTTTACGATTTCAAAACGACCACGAGTGATCACATCGCGCGAAGACTTCATCAAATACAATAAGCGCAAGGACATCACGGAAGATGATGCACTGGCGATTTTTCGTCTCTGCAGCGCCTGCTGGCGCGCCGGCATTGCGGCCAACGATGTGGTGCCGGTCAAGCACGGAAATCAGAAGGCCGACGCCGTGGCGCTGCGAGCAATTGCGCCCCCTTCAATGTTCGAGGTTGATGGAGTGACGATCGATGCGGGACGGTTCTGGAGCGAGGCCGAAAGCAACTCAGGTCAGCCGGTCTGCGTCGTGGGTTCCGACATCATCACGAATTTCTATCCAAATGAAACGCCTGAACAGGCAATCGGACAGGACTTGTGGGCTGGAGGGCATCGATACCGGATCGTCGGCGTCCTGCAACCACTGGGGAAAATCTTTGGGATCTCGCGCGACGACCGCATCGTCATTCCGTTTGCCACATATAAGAAAGACTACGGTTTGAACATTGCGCATGGTGCTTTCAATACCGAAGGTTCGCTGGTGGTTTTCATCCAAACGCCGTCCGCCGACCAGCTGGAAACGGCGGAAGATCAAGTTCGCGCGATCATGCGCAATCGGCGCGGGCGCACTTTCAATGATGAGGACGATGGCTTTGCCCTGGAAACGGAAGACGTCTTCCTGAAGCTCTATTCCGGCGCCACGTCCAACATTTATCTGGTGACGATTGGCGTCGCGGCGATTTCGCTGGTGGTCGGCGGCATCGTCGTCATGAACATCATGCTGGTGTCGGTTACTGAACGCACGAAAGAGATCGGCATTCGCAAAGCAGTGGGCGCGCGCCGCAAAGACATCCTGACGCAGTTTCTGATCGAAGCAGTGATGGTCACCGCGATCGGCGGCGCGTTCGGAGTATTGACGGGCTTCGGTACCGCCTGGCTGATCGCTTTGGCTATAGGATTCCCGCTGCTGTTCAGTATCTGGTCGGCAGTGCTAGGCGTCGGGGTCTCGTCGATCGTCGGCGTGATTAGTGGATTGTGGCCGGCCTGGCGCGCCGCGCGTCTGGATCCGATTGACGCGTTGAGGGCCGAGTAGACATGACAAAGCCGGAAACATACTTTCTAGTCGCGAAGATTCTCAAAGTGATCATTATCGTTCTCGCTGTGGTCGCAGCAGGTCTGTTCTTAGTTCCGTTCTACCTTTCGACGAAAGAAAGCCTTGAAAGAAAAAGGAAACTCCGTGAACTTTATCGATCGAGACCATCGCTAAGCGACGATCTGTTCTATGAAACATTTTACGAATCGCAAAACGTTCCTCAGCAGATCGTTTTCACAGTCAGAGGAATTCTGACTGAAGAATTTGATAACTTAGACGTCTCTCGCATCGTTCCCGAGGACGACTTTACAGGCAACCTCTCCATCATTTGGGGCAACTGGAGCGGACTCGATGGTCTCGTATCAGTGGAAGTGGTTCAGAGATTTGAAGCGGAGTTTGGGATTAATATTACCGATGCAGAAGCGGCCAGCATGAAGACTTTGGATGACATTATCATGATGATGTGGTGGAAGGTTCAAAACAAAAATAGTTCGAGTTCCATGGTTGCGTGATCTGGTTTTCGCGCTAACGCGCTCATGCGGGCAGGGATGCCCGCGCTCCAATCAGATGACTTTTATCGACATACGCGAATCCGCCTTGATGGCGTTTGACACCGTGCGCAGCAACAAGCTGCGGTCGTCGCTGACGATTCTCGGCGTCAGTGTCGGCGTGATCACGGTGGTCTTCATGGTTTCGATCATCCAGGGGTTGAACAAAGCTTTCGCGGCGCAGATTGAATCGCTGGGCTCTAACACAATCTGGGCAACGAAGTTTGATCCGAGCATTGGTCATCAACCGACTTCAGAAGAAATACATCGGAAGGAGTTGACCATCGCGGATGCCGACGCGATTCGCCGCGAAGCCCCGTCCATTGTCGGAGTCTCTCCCTTCTATCGAAAGATCAACGAGACGGTTCGCTACGGCGATAAGCAAAGCGACACGCCAATCCTGATCGGCGTAACGCCGTACCATGAATTCACTGTCTCGAGCTATGTCGCCCGCGGTCGCTATGTTACGGACCTGGATGTGGAAGCTCGCAACAATGTTTGTGTGCTCGGGCTGGACCTGGTCAAAGCGCTTTTCCCAAACGAAGATCCGCTGGATAAGGATATAAAAATCTCAGGTCATCAGTTTCATGTCGTGGGCGTGATGGAGCCGCTCGGCAGCATCCTCGGTCAATCACGGGACAACTCTGTCTATATTCCGATCACCACATTCGAAAAATATTATCCCGACATTGAATTTCCCGAGATCATCTCCGCGATTATCGTTCGTCCGGTCTCGCGCGCGTACGTGAAATCTGCCATCGATGAAATGACTGACATCCTGCGTAAGCAACGACGCGTTGCGCACGGGGCGCCAAACAATTTCGGCATTTCATCCCAGGACGCGCTGCTGGATATTTACAATCAACTGACCGGCGCGACGTATCTGGTGTTGACGGCGATCTCGTGTGTGGCACTGATGATTGGCGGCATCGGCGTGATGAATATCATGCTGGTGTCGGTCACCGAGCGGACCAAAGAGATCGGATTGCGCAAAGCCGTTGGCGCGACCCGCACCAACATCCTTTCTCAGTTTTTGATCGAGGCGGTCGTCTTGACGGCCATCGGTGGCCTGATTGGATTATCGATAGGCGAACTCTTCAGCTTTTTGACGAACCGGTATTCGCCTTTGCCGGCTTATGTTCCCCCCTGGGCCATCGGTGTGGGGATTGGCATCTCGGCCGGGGTGGGAATAATTTTCGGATTATGGCCGGCGTGGAAAGCGGCCAGGCTCGATCCAATCGAATCGCTCAGGTGGGAATAAGGGCGGCAAAGAGCAAAGAGCGAAGGGCAAAGAGCGAAGCGTCTTGGTTCTTAGCTCTTAGCTCTTAGCCCTTAGCTCCGTTTGGCTCCGGTAACCAAAACCCTTTGCCGCCCGTATAATCAATCTCAGTGAAACTCTTCGAAATTCTCAAAGTTGCGATCGCGGCCATTTGGGCGCACAAACTGCGCTCGGCGCTGACTTTGCTCGGCATGATTGTCGGCGTGACCGCGTTTGTCACCGTCGTGTCGCTGATTCAGGGGTTTAATGTTTATATTGACGAAAAGATTGCCGGCATCGGCGCAAAGTCCTTTTCCATTCAACGTTTCAATCCTTTCGAAGATTTCAAAGACACCGACACGATTGCCGCGGCGCAACGGCGTAATAAAGAGTTGACGCTGGACGACTACGAGTTCATCAAGGAGCGCTCAACGCTGATCGCGAAACTCGGAGCGAAAGCGCGTGGGACTCCATCGCAGATTAAGCGCGGCGATCAGGTGCTCGACGATGTATTTGTGAGCGGCGCCACCGCCAATACCTCCGACATAGAGAACCGCAACATCGACAACGGCCGCTTCTTCAGTGAACCGGAAGCGGATGGCGCGGCGCGCGTTGCGTATGTGGGCGCCGACATCGCGACCAAGCTTTTTCCCGCAGGCAATCCCATCGGCGGAGAGATCGAAATTCGCGGATTGCCTTATCGCGTCATCGGGGTCGAGGCGGTCAAGGGCACAGTTTTCGGAATCCCGCAGGACAACTTCATCGTCATTCCCTTGAGAACGTACGAGCTGGATTTTGGCCCGTTGATTCGCCAGCGTTCGCTTTACTTTACGGCGACTTCAAAAACCGATCCGGGGTTCAGCGATGCCGTCGAAGAGGCGAGATTCCTGATGCGCGCGCGCCGTAGGTTGGGACCAAATGAAAAAGACAACTTCGGAATCGTGACCCCCGATGCCATCACCGGCCTGCGCGATCGAATCTTTGGATCTGTCTTTATAGTCGCGATCCTGGTCCCCGGCATCGCGCTGGTTGTTGGCGGAATCGTGATCATGAACATCATGCTGGTGTCGGTCACTGAGCGAACCAAAGAGATTGGAATTCGTAAGTCGCTCGGCGCTCGGCGCATGGACATCCTGAAACAATTCCTGTTCGAATCGGTAACTCTGGCCGCAATCGGGGGCACTGTGGGTGTATTGATTGCCTGGTTGGTAGGGAAAGTGGTGACCGCAGTTTTCTTTCAGACTTATCTATCGCTGCTGGCGATTTCTTTCGCGATCGGTGTGTCCGGGGTCGTCGGAGTTCTGTCCGGAATATTCCCGGCATGGAAAGCCGCGCGGCTGGATCCGATTGAGGCGCTCAGGGTGGAAGCCTAAATTGCAAAGTGAAAAGTGAAAATTGAAAAATGCAAATTGGTAAGTCAATCGCGCGTCTTACGGCGATTATCAATTTGAAATTTGCACTTTTCAATTCTCAATTTTCAATGTTCTAACAGGCGAGGGTGGGCGTATGAAGCTATTACGTAGTGACATCTTAGAAAATCTTTGGATGGCCCTGGGCACGTTGCGCAATAACAAGCTGCGCTCGTTTCTGACGGTCATTGGCGTGATCATCGGCGTCGTGACGGTGATGCTGATCGCTTCCATCATCGCCGGTGTCGACACCGCGGTGACGAGAGAAGTCGAATCGTTCGGCACCCGCTCAATGTACATCAGTAAGTTTAATCCGGGCATTCACGTCGGTCGCCTGTCGCGCGAAGAACGCATGCGCAAAGGTTTGACCTATGATGACGCCATCGCACTTTCCAAATTGCCTGCCGTGGAAACTGCCGTGCCGTTTCTCGAAATCACTAACAATTTTTTCGGCCAGAAAATTCTCGTGAGCGGTGGTGGCAAGACAACTGCCTCAGTCGGTTTGCAGGGAACGCTGCCTGACTTTGAGAAGGCCGGCACTCAGGTGATCGCTGAAGGCCGATTCTTTTCACAGTTTGAAAACGATCAGAACCAGAACGTTTGTGTGGTCGGATCTAAGGTAGCGGATGATTTTTTCCGCTTCGGCACGCCGGTCGGCGACACGATCAAAATTGGTGAGCAGGAATTTCGCGTGGTTGGCGTGCTGCAAAAACGCGAGCAGTTCCTGTTCAGCGGTGGCAGTGACGATCAGAACAACGTGATCTATCTGCCTTATAACGTCGCGCGCAAACTGAAACCGAATTCCGAAGACATTTATCTATTAGCCGTCGCCAAACCCGGTCACATGCAGGACGCGATGGACCAGGTGACGGACATGCTCCGCGTGCGCCGCAACGTTTCGTTCGGCAAGCCGGACAACTTTGGAATCGAAACGACTGAGTCGCTAATCAGTTCGTTTCATGCCATCACCGGCGGTATCGCGATCGCGATGGTGGTGATTTCATCGGTAGGCTTAATGGTCGGCGGTATCGGCGTGATGAATATCATGCTGGTTTCTGTGACTGAGCGCACCCGCGAAATTGGCGTGCGCAAAGCGATCGGCGCGCGCCGCAAAGACATCCTCTGGCAATTCCTGATCGAGGCAATGACGCTTACCGGTTTTGGCGGATTGGTTGGACTCCTGATGGGATGGTTGGGAACGCTGCTGGTGAAACTGATCATGCCTTCATACGTGCCGCTGTGGGCGCCGGCAGCCGGCTTCGTAGCCAGCGTCGGCATCGGCATGATCTTTGGATTGTGGCCGGCGTGGAAGGCCGCGCGGCTCGATCCAATCGAATCGTTGCGATACGAATAGCAAAGGGCAAAGGGCAAGGAGCTAAGAGCAAAGTGCCGCAATGTGACTTGCGCTTTGCCCTTCGCTCTTTGCCCCTGGCGGCGTTCTTAGCCGAACATGCTTCCGAACAGCATGGCCGCGGCCATTCCTAAAAGTAAGAACAATAAGAAGATCGTGATCGTCACGCCCCAGGCTGCCGACGAACTGACCTTGTAGCCTGCCTCGCGCAGACCCGTACCGGTCAGCCAAAGCCGGTAGAACGAAAGCACTCCGATCGAAGTGGCTATAACAAAAATCACCGGGTGGTCCTTTGCCGCTACCAGCAAACCAAGGTTGTCGTAAACCAAACTCTCTTGTCCAAGGATCGGATGTATATCGTCGGGTGACTTGAGGTAAAGAATTAGAAAACTGATTCCTTTCTGAATCAGGGTTGTCGGAAAAGTAACGAAAGCAATGGCCGCGTAAGTTTGCCAATAGTGCATGCGCCCACCGAAGGCGAGCACACCCAAAAGACAAAGCGCCGCGATAAAGGCGACGGCAAAGAAAGCGCCGACGACCTTCTTAACAAAATCGCCCGCTTGATAAGTCAGTGATTTGGCCTGCTCGACGCCATCGGTTCTCGCTTTAGCCATAGCCTCGGGCGGAGGCTTGATCGGACTGTCCTCAAGCTTGTCCATGGTGAAGTTTATGATTCGTTCGGGTGTCAACCGATGATTGAACGCCACGCTGTAGGCCCCGTTCACAATTCCCACGAGCAGAATCGCACCCAGCCATTGCGGATGGGCGCGCAGGTTACGGAAAACATTCGTCGGCTCAAAGAAAATGCCGGTTAGCGTTGCGGCGGGCGACATTTTTGGCGGCGGATCTTTTACCGCGGGCAACCGCATAAAACTGAATCCGATGAACAAAATGCCGAGGCAGCAAACCGACGCGCCGGTTCCAATGCCGCCGGTGATCAGAGCCAGGCCGGGAATGCCGAGGACGACTATGATGATTCCGATCACGATCAAACCAGCGCCGGCCCACATCAAATTCGCCGGTCGTTGTCGTTCCGCTTCAGGATCGGCAGCGGAAGGTGGCGGTGGCGCTTGAAAATTCTGATTTGGATCACTCATATGACTATCCTCCGATTGGTTCTTTTGAGGGCGGAGAGACTGCGTTCCGTCCGATGGCATTCTGACTTTAGTTCAATCTGTGTTTACGCTTGCCAGGCGATCCATGTTTCAGTCGAACATGGCTCGCGTTCCGGTTTGCGCCGCGGAGCGGCGAGATGTTTATAGAACCATTCCCTGGAAAAAGAAACCTGAGCTCCGAAGGAGCGGGATATTCTTCTCGTCCATAAATAGGCTAATGAAAACATTAGCACGAGACCGGGCTATAAACATTTCTGAGCTACAGCTCCGTGAAGTTCTCAAGATACGCCGACTGGAGTTCGTGATTCGACGCTTGGCGCATTCTCATAACCCGGAACCCGGATGCACGCGACACTGTGGCCCGGCGCAACTTCGCGTAACTCTGGATCAATCGAACGGCAATCGTCAATCGCCATCGGGCAGCGCGTGCGGAATCGGCAACCGGACGGCGGATTTCTCGACGTCGGCACGTCGCCCTTCAAGATAATTCGGTCGCGCTTTTGTTTGGGGTCGGGAATTGGAATCGCGGAAAGCAGAGCTAATGTGTAGGGATGTAGGGGGTTAACGTAAAGCTCTTGCGCGTCGGCAATCTCCATGATGCGGCCCAAATACATCACCGCGACGCGCGTCGAGATATGTTCGACGACGGCGAGGCCATGTGAAATGAACAGGTAGGTCAGCCCGAATTCCGCTTGCAAATCCTGCAAGAGGTTCACGACCTGGGCCTGTACCGAAACGTCGAGAGCTGAGACCGGTTCATCAGCAACGATGAGTTTTGGATTCAACGCGAGCGCGCGCGCCACACCGATGCGCTGCAATTGGCCGCCTGAGAATTCATGACTGTAACGTTTCATGTAATCGGCATCGAGACCGACCTTCCCGAGCAACCAGGCCACCCGCTCGCGCCGCCCGGTCTTGTCGCCGATACCGTGAATCACCAGCGGTTCAGCGATGATGTCGCCGATCTTCATGCGGGGATTTAGTGACGCATTTGGATCCTGGAAAATGATCTGCATCTCGCGGCGCAGTTCGCGCAGCTCGCGCTTGCCCATCGCGGTGACGTCGCGTCCCTCGAATTCAATGTCACCATGCGTCGGTTCGATCAGCCGCAGCAGGCAGCGGCCCGTAGTCGATTTACCGCATCCGGACTCGCCCACCAGCCCGAGAGTTTCGCCGCGCAGGATATCGAACGACACTCCATCAACGGCGCGCCAAACGTCGTCGCCACCTTCGACGGGAAAGTGTTTCACCAGGCCGCGGACCTGTACGAGCTTGCCGTTGTTGGCTGCGTTATCCGTCATGATTCGCACAACTCACCACAGAGGGCACAGAGGAAAAACCAATCATCAATGCAGATGACCCGCTGTGTTTTCTCTGTGTCCTCTGTGGTTAAGAATTTCCGTGTTGGTAGCTATAGCCGGATCAAACAAAATACATCGCACCGTCACACCTTCTGTGGTTTGAAACAGGGGAATCTCTGCTTCACGACATCGCGGCATGCGATAAGGACATCGCGGTTCGAAATGACATCCCGACGGCAATGCTGTCGGTCGCGGCACCGTGCCTTCGATCGTCTGCAATCTCGTCTTTCTGGCGACGTCTTTCGCTGTCAGTTTCGGAACTGACCGCAAGAGACCTTCCGTGTAGGGATGTTTCGGATGCGCGAACAATTCATCGACAGGTGATTCTTCGACGATCTTTCCCGTGTACATGACGGCGACCCGATCGGCGACCTCGGCTACGACCCCGAGATCATGTGTGATCAAAAGTACTGCCAGATCGCGCGTGCGACGCAGATTGTTGAGCAACTCCAGAATCTGCGCCTGAATAGTTACGTCGAGCGCGGTGGTCGGCTCATCAGCAATCAGGACTTTGGGATCACAGGCGAGCGCCATTGCGATCATTACGCGCTGACGCATTCCGCCCGACAGTTGATGCGGATAATCATTCACGCGCAGCTCAGGATCAGGGATCGAAACTTCGCGCATCGCCTCGACGGCGGCGGCCCGCGCCGCCTTGCGCGAAAGTTTACGATGCAGGCGAAGCGCCTCGGCGATTTGCTCGCCCACGGTGAAAACCGGGTTGAGCGAAGTCATCGGATCCTGAAAGATCATCGCCACGTCGTTACCTCGCATACTGCGCATCTCGGCGTTTGAAAGCTTCAAAAGGTCGCGGCCCTCAAAAAGAATCTCACCGGCGACGATTTTTCCGGGCGGCGCTACCAGCCGCATGATCGAAAGCGCGGTGATCGATTTTCCGCAGCCGCTTTCGCCGACCAACCCGAGCAGCTCTCCGCGGTCCAGATAGAAACTGACACCCTCGACCGCGCACACCAATCCCTCGCGCGTTTGAAAATAGGTGTGAAGATTTCTTACTTCGAGTAAGTGAGACATCGGGATCTTCTGTTCGATTACGCTTTAGCCGGACGCGCTCGTCCGCGTTGACAGTTATTGGACACTCGCCATATTCTGGCGCCGTCTTCCGTCGGAATTCGCAACCTCAAAGAGACTCTATCATGTTGAATCACAGCTTAACCGCAAAAGGATTTCTCCTCAATGCCGGTTTGCTATTCATTGCGGTATTACTGATTGTTACCTCAGTTGCTGCTCAGCAAAGCCAGGACGAGCGTCAGCGAGCAATAGATCTTTTCGACGCCAATAACTTTATTGCGGCCCTGCCTCTGCTTGAAAAATTAGCCGTCGCGTATCCGAACGATCGCGAGGTGTTGTCACGGCTGGGCTTTTCCTTGTACGCCAATTCTGCTGGTGAGAAAGACCCTGTTGCCCGCAAGAAAGTTCGCGATCGAGTTCGCCAGATTCTGCTAAAAGCTCGTTCGTTAGGAGACAACAGCAACGTCACGAACCTGGCCCTCGAAGTATTGTCACGGCCCGACGCAGGTGAAGTTTCATTCTCAAATATTCAGGCAGCTGATGCAGCCCTCAAGGACGGGGAAGCGGCATTCGTACGCGGAGAGTTGGATGCCGCAATCGCTGCGTACAAGCGGGCCCTTGATGTCGATCCGCATCTCTACCAAGCGGCTCTGTTTGCCGGCGACGCAGAGTTTAAGAAAGGCTACAACTCAACTGACCCGCAGTTTCGCGCGGTGCATTTCGATGCCGCCGGAGTGTGGTTTGCAAAAGCGATCGCGATTGATCCGGATACCGAAACGGCATATCGATATTGGGGCGACGCCCTGGACGCGCAAGGCAAGATGAATGAAGCGCGTGACAAGTTCATCGATGCGATCGTTGCCGAGCCCTACGGCCGCCGTGCTTACGTGGGGCTGACGCAATGGGCGCAACGGCACAAAGCGCAATTGGGCCATCCGCATATCGTGCCGCCCAACTCAACGACCACGCAGGGAGCGAACACGACGCTCAATATCGATCCGCGGACACTCGACAGCAAGGACGGCTCAAACGAGTGGCTGATGTATGACCTGACGAGAATCGCCTGGCAGAAGAGTGATTTTTCAAAGAATTATCCGGCTGAGCCGGCCTATCGCCACAGCTTGAAAGAAGAGACGGCGGCGTTGCGTATGGTCGCTGACGCATGCGCCAAAGATTTGAAATCGGGCAAGGTGAAAGAACTGGAAGCTTCGCTGGAGACCTTGGTCAAACTCAACGACGCAGGTTTGCTGGAAGCATTCATCCTGTTTGCCCGTCCCGACGAAGGCATCGCGCACGACTATGCAGCGTACCGCGCCACGAATCGCGACAAGCTGAGAAGGTATTGGTTGGAAGTGGCGATTATTCCCGGGTAGAAAGTCGACTGGAGCGCAACCGTCCCGGTTGCTGCCTTTGGTATGAAGGCAAGCGAGGACGCTTGCGCTCCAGTCTTGCGCTACTACTGATTGCTCGCCGTTCTCGCTCCCGGTGCGGGTTTACGAGGCAGCTTCTCATCACGCATCGCTGTGTTGTAAACGAACGCCGCCATGATCGTTGCGGCTTGCTTCATATCATCCGCCTGAATGCGATCGAACACGTCCTGGTTCGAGTGGTGCGTGCGCGTGTCGTACTCGATTTC
>Ga0193729_1000434_pt1 | contig 21554 bp, 23 predicted proteins | sample U1c2metaG_FD_143036 | JGI IMG/M metagenome (GOLD analysis project Ga0193729, IMG submission 143036) | Soil microbial communities from a riparian zone of the East river system, Colorado, United States - U1c2 | ecosystem: Environmental > Terrestrial > Soil > Riparian zone | place: USA: East River...
TCGACTCGCATTTTCCTCGTCGGCTGCGTATTGGCTTTCGCCGGTCCGGTCAGTTGCGGACATGCCGCGTGGGAACAGAAGGCTTCGTACGGGACGCGTGTGAAATACCAAGCTGGCCAGGAAATCGAATTCCCAGATTTCACAGTCGAGTATATTGGTGAACGGCGGAAAACCGTGCCCGTCTACCCAAGGCCTTTCATCTATTACGATTTTAAGGTCAGGAAAGGAAAGGCTGAGAAAATGGTTTCTTGGACTAGTGGTAGCGGCCTCATTGGTCCGATGGACTTCGAAATTCGTGGCAAGCATTACCAGCTCGAATTGCGCCATTCGGATAAGCTCGGAAAATTGCAGGACACCGAATTGGTGATCTGGCAGGCCAAACCGCCTTCGTAAAACTTCCGTCTTTCGCCTACCATCGTCGCTAGACCTATCAGCTGATCTCCTAGATCATTGGCAGGCGAGCCTTAGTCCCGCTGCGGACGAAGATGGGTGACTGTGAAGTGCAAGCATCAAAAGTAACAAATCTGTTACCTTAATCCACTTTACAGAGACCGGACGGCGCTCCTAGCCTCGAACAGGAGGAATACAATTATGAAGACTAAAAATATTGGATTTTGGGCGATCGCAGCAGTGATGGCGAATCTGCTTGCTGCACCGATAGGCAACTCTCAAACGGAGCGTTTTTCCGCAAGCCTCGCTGGTGGGAATGAGGTACCTCCAATCAATAGTGCCGGCACAGCGGCCTTCGATATGACGATCCGGGACACTATCACCTTCTCGTTGACGTTCTCCGGTCTGTCATCGCCCCTTACTGTGTCTCACCTGCACTTCGCGCCCAGCAAGGTCGCCGGCGGTGTGATGATATTCCTGTGCGGGGGCGGGAACCAACCAGCTTGCCCGGCGGCCACTTCAGGAACCATTACGGGGACAATCACAGCAGCAAATGTTACGGGGCCCGGCGGCCAAGGCATTACCCCAGGCGATCTGGACTCGGCCTTGGCGGCAGTGCGCAACGAACTATCCTATGCGAACATGCACACGACGATGTTCCCCGGGGGTGAGATTCGCGGCAACGTTCAGCGGGGCTCGGGGCATTGATAAGGGTAGTGGGTAGCGTGCGATCTGTGCAAAGAGGTTAGCCTCACGTTCGGCCCAATATTTGCGCCTTAAAAGACGCTGGTCAGCGCGACTACGTCGTCTCGAGCGTAACCACGCTGGATTTTAAATGCGCGAGCGGAGCTTTCAATTTTTCGAGCTCCTCGGGTGGCCCAGGCACTTGGCTCCCCTGAAAATTTGAATTCGCAGTTATTCCTGTCCATTCGTGGTTGAATGCCGTTCGATCTTCAGCCAAATCTAAAAGGCGAACTGATCAGGCTTCGGCCGCTCAAGCCTGAAGATTGGGACGATCTGTTCGCGGTCGCGTCCGATGCGCTGATCTGGGAACAGCACCCCGAGAGCGATCGCTACAAGGAAGATGTGTTCAGAATTTTTTTCAAAGACGCTCTGGAATCCGGCGGCGCGTTTGTCGTCATCGACACCGACAATCAGCAAATCATCGGGTCGACGCGATTTTACGGTTACGATCCGGAAAAATCGGAGATCGAGATTGGATGGACATTTCTGGCCCGAAAGTACTGGGGCGGACGTCACAACCAGGAAATGAAACGGCTAATGCTGGCGCACGCGTTCAAGTTTGTGGAGAACGTGGTGTTTTACGTCGGAGAGAAGAACATCCGCTCGCAAAAGGCGATGGAAAAGATCGGCGCGATCAAGATTGGAGTGGCGACGCGGGCGTACGGAAATCACCCGCCGACTCGCAACGTGAAATACCTGATTAACAAACCGTAAGAAACTTGCGAGGGTGGGCCGGCGTTCGCCGACCGCTGCTACAGCGTGAACCCTAACGGCTACTCATTGTTGTATTCGCCACGCCATCCGATATCGCCGTGTTCGTCCTGGTTTCCCGCGCCGTACTCGTCGTCTTGGTCGCGGTGAACCTTCTTCCATTTCACTTTCCATTTGCCGTGCTTGAACTTCGTGACGGGCACCCAAGTTTGGTACGAACGAGGTGCTGGCTCAAGGTACGCCAGATTTTCATTTGGTAACCCGAGCGCGTTGAGGGTAGTCGTATCAAGGCGACCGGTCGGTGGAAGTCCCGATTGAAATTGGAATGCGCGCAAAGCGAACGCTGTCTGCCGTCCAGGCCTGCCATCAACCCGGCCTCGGTAATATCCGCGATTCATCAGTTGACGCTGCACTTCCGCAACGGCGGCACGCGCACTAATCCGGCGCGAGGCCGGTTGATTGGGGGCACCGGCGAAAAGCGGATTTTCCTCGAGCCGGCGATCTGGTTCGCTTGGTGAGGCCGGCGAGGAATTCTGTGCGACCTGCGAGTTGTCTTCCGGGCGAGTGGTATTGGACTGCGTGACGGCAGGTTTTGGAGCCGGTTGCGATGACGCGGCTTGATTCGAATTGACGTTGAGGGAGCTAAGTATTTCTGGATTGATCTCGCCAGTGACTTTTAACCCATTGCGAATTTGATAACGCCTTATCGCGGCCGTGGTCTCGGCGCTTTTGTCACCAGTAACGTTGCCGTAGTAAAAACCCTGGTCTTTGAGCGTTTGTTGCACCGACTGAATTGTTTGATCAGCGCGAACAAAACCCGCTACGCACATCGCGAGGAGAAAATGTGCAATTGCTCGTTTCATGGCTGGAGATTTCAAAAGGTCACTCACTATGTCTTTCGTGCGCGCCCGTGTCAGTGCGTGCGTTTAGCGCCTGCACGGTTTGGCCTGCAAAAAGATTTGCGGTTTTCCGTTGACTTCGGGCACGGGGGTATTATTTTGTGAGTTCCGCGAGACGCGGACCGGCCCATGCGTGGAGCCGGTGTTCTTCCGGGCTCAGGGTCGAGCCGATCTTGGTCAGATTAAATGACGAGGATCGGGTTTTGCCGTGTACCGGAGGAAACGGGGATCTTTGACAGTTTGGTCGCGAATTTCGTTGGTGGAATTCGTCGATGGAGATAGTCAGCAAACATTGAATTGTGCGTTATCGCCTCAAGCCGGAAGGCTTGGGGAGGATCCAGCTGGTTCGAAGGAACCGGCTGTGGTCTGTCGATCTTCTTTGAAATCAAAGATTTAGATCGGACAAACCCTGGATTTGGAAGAGACCGGCCACAGGCCGGTGGCTACAGATTCAGGTATGAAAGTCAGATCGCAAACTTTCGGTTTCCCTCACGGGAACCGAGCCGTTTTTAACGGAGAGTTTGATTCTGGCTCAGAACGAACGCTGGCGGCGTGGATAAGACATGCAAGTCGAGCGAGATTTTTTCCTGTAGCAATACAGGGAAAAGTCTAGCGGCGAACGGGTGCTTAACACGTGGGCAACCTGCCGAGAAGTGGGGGATAGCTCGCCGAAAGGCGAATTAATACCGCATGTGATTAGAGAGGACATCCTTTCGAAATCAAAGTCGGGGCAACCTGACGCTTTTTGTGGGGCCCGCGGCCTATCAGCTAGTTGGTGAGGTAACGGCTCACCAAGGCTTTGACGGGTAGCTGGTCTGAGAGGACGACCAGCCACACTGGGACTGAGACACGGCCCAGACACCTACGGGTGGCAGCAGTCGAGAATTTTTCTCAATGGGGGAAACCCTGAAGGAGCGACGCCGCGTGGAGGATGAAGGTCTTCGGGTTGTAAACTCCTGTCATTTGGGAACAAGGCTGCACAGTTAACTGCTGTGCAGTTGATAGTACCAGAAGAGGAAGAGACGGCTAACTCTGTGCCAGCAGCCGCGGTAATACAGAGGTCTCAAGCGTTGTTCGGATTCATTGGGCGTAAAGGGTGCGTAGGCGGCGCGGTAAGTCGGGTGTGAAATTTCGGAGCTTAACTCCGAAACTGCATTCGATACTGCCGTGCTTGAGGACTGGAGAGGAGACTGGAATTTACGGTGTAGCGGTGAAATGCGTAGATATCGTAAGGAAGACCAGTGGCGAAGGCGGGTCTCTGGACAGTTCCTGACGCTGAGGCACGAAGGCCAGGGGAGCAAACGGGATTAGATACCCCGGTAGTCCTGGCAGTAAACGGTGCACGTTTGGTGTGGGAGGATTCGACCCCTTCTGCGCCGGAGCTAACGCGTTAAACGTGCCGCCTGGGGAGTACGGTCGCAAGATTAAAACTCAAAGAAATTGACGGGGGCCCGCACAAGCGGTGGAGTATGTGGCTCAATTCGATGCAACGCGAAGAACCTTACCAGGCCTTGACATGCATCTCTAAGTTGGTGAAAGCCAGCGAGTCCCGAAAGGGACAATTTGCACAGGTGCTGCATGGCTGTCGTCAGCTCGTGTCGTGAGATGTTGGGTTAAGTCCCGCAACGAGCGCAACCCCTGTGAACTGTTGCCACCGAGCCGTGAGGCTCGAGCACTCTGTTCAGACTGCCCCGTTCTAACGGGGAGGAAGGTGGGGACGACGTCAAGTCAGTATGGCCCTTACGGCCAGGGCTGCACACGTACTACAATGCCCAGTACAGAAGGATCCTAGACCGCGAGGTGGAGGAAATCACTAAAACTGGGCCCAGTTCAGATTGAAGTCTGCAACTCGACTTCATGAAGCCGGAATCGCTAGTAATGGCGCATCAGCTACGGCGCCGTGAATACGTTCCCGGGCCTTGTACACACCGCCCGTCACATCATGGAAGTCGCTTGTAGCCGAAGTCGGCGCGCTAACCGCAAGGAGGCAGCCGCCTACGCTATGAGCGGTAACTGGGATGAAGTCGTAACAAGGTAGCCGTAGGGGAACCTGCGGCTGGATCACCTCCTTTCTAAGGAGAAATTCATCGCCTTCGAATCTCCAGATTCGAAGAGCGGTTGAATAGGTCGACGGCTAACTCCGCGGAGTGAATCAATTGATCACTTCCCGGACACGCCGTGAAGACTTCGAATCGCGAAAGCGAATCGGAGCTCAAAGAGAACGACGGTAACGCACAATTCAGTCTTTGCTGCACATCGACTGCAATGCCGGATGACGATTCACAAGATCGACATCCGGCATTTTGTTTTTGGAGCGATGCGCGACGTCGCGACCCAAAATCTCCTCTCGCCGTGAAGGCAGCCGTCCCGCGAAATTATTCTACTTTCGTTGCGATCCACCAGGTCGTGCCTCCGGCGTCTTTTACGCCGCCACGTTTGTCTTCATCTTCTTTCTTCACCGGCTCTTGAACGGAAACCGCGCCTGCGTCCAGCGCGCGTCGATAAGTCGCGTCCACGTCCGGCACGTAGATGTGGACATTTGCTTGGATTGGCGGCCACCCCGGCGCGCCGTCGGCGACCATGATCACACTATCGTCGATCCGAACTTCGGCATGCCTTAGTTTGCCCTCCGCATCTGGGAAACGGCGCACCTCCGCCGCGCCAAAGACCTCCTTGAGGAATTCGATCGTTTTATTGGCTCCATCGACGATAAGATACGGCGAGACGGTGCTGGAATCGCCTGGTTTGTAGGTCTTGCTCATAGAATGACGATTAAGGACTGCTCACACTAATTCAATCTCGCCGCTCGCCAATTCTTCTGTAACTGCGGTGATACGGTTATTACTATCGAGTTAGTTCGCAGATCCAGTTTGTTTCCCATGTTTTCCCGCCGTCAGGCGAGAACGATTGTTCCATCCGCGCCGATTTTGGTGAGATGTTTGACCAGACATAGCGCACCAGGACCGCGCGGCCCTTGTACTGTTCCTGATCGTAGAACTCGCCGCGGTTGCCATTGAATTCACCAACGACTGGCGGCAGGCTGAGAACACCCTTTTCCAGGTCGAGAAGGTAGATACTCCATTGATGGGAGTCGGGATTGTACAACCTGAGTGTCTGCGCCTTAATGTGAAGGTGTTTCTCGGGATTATCGACCTCAAACTCCTCAAAGTTCGCATTGCTATCGAGAAGCTTCTTATGGTTCGAGATGCCGTTATACTCGATCCAAGTGTTGGAACCAACAAGACGCTCAGGGAGCCGGCGCACGTGAGCCTTCCAGTTCCCGATAAGGAAGTCGAAGTCGTGAGATCCATCGTGCGCGGGAGCGGGCGATTCACCTCCCGTCGCAGACAGCAAGGTCAGTTGCAGGATAGCGAGCCAGTACATTGAGCGTATTTTCATAAATGTAAGGGATCAAAGCTAAGTAGATCGTGGAACCGATACTTATCGAACTTAGGCAACGCAGAAAGAGATAGATTTCAAATCACTTGATTACCGGATTTTCGGTAAAGCCCTTGCGTTTACCTTTCGGTATCTTGCCGAAAGACTATCAGTTACAAACAATTCGACAGTGTTGCTGAATTGAAGTCGCTGGAGGCGTGTGCTCCCTTTTCCCATGCTCATCGAAATGCGCACTTACAAAATCAAACCTGGCAAACGAACCGAATTTCTCGAAGTCCTTGAATCCAAAGCCGTCCCCGAGCACCAGAAAATCGGCATGAAAATCCTTGGTCCCTTTCTCTCGATTGAAGATGTGGACACGTTTTTTTGGATGCGGGCCTTTCCCGATCTCAAAAGCCGGCAAAAAATGAGGCATGAATTCTATGAAGGAAAACTTTGGAAGGAGGAACTCCAACAGAAGCTAATGCCGATCCTCGAGAAATACGAGGTGGTCGTGGTGGAAGCTAAAGAAGGCCTCGGCGATTGGCGGTAACCGAAGCCGGAATTAACCACAAGTAAGCGGTCGTGGCGTTCTCGCTTCTTCAACGTCGTGCAGGTCGACCCAGGTCTGGATGTCCTCACGATCTTCCAATCCTTCCCGTTTCTTTGCCGCCTTCAAGTCAGCGCTTGCTTCATCGCGCCAACCGCGTTTTAACAGAAACGCATTCCAAATCCTAATTTCCTCCTCACTCGGTTTCCGCCCGCACTTGAAACACCATTCGAGAATCTCCTCATCCGATCCACCCTTCAACGTTCGATCGACGAGTTCGTTGTAATCGATTCCGAGGAATCTCGTGCAACGCGCGTCGAACATCGTTGGGTCGTCGTCCACGCCGACAAAATAATCCGGCGGCAATTCGTCTCGCGCTTTTAATCTGATCTTGTCCAGCATCCGCGCGAAGTAGACCAGACCTTTGGTCTCCTTGTAATCCGTACATGGAGTCTGCATTGAAGGGAAAGCTTCCGGCCCTGTGATAAAGTGTCAACGGTCCACTTGGGTCGAAGTGGCCATACCACTTCGACGGGGAGCTTGCGGTTATCAACAGTTTGCTTAATGAGCACAGTCCAAATCGTGAAAAGAGTTTCAGCCAAAAAGCTCGGTAAGAAGCAGCGGCGTCGCCACTCGATCATGGCTTTTGAAATGGTTCGGCTCGATCGCGCTGCGGATGAACCGCTTCATGAACAACTTTATCGCCAGGTTCGCGATGAATTGGTTTCGGCAACCTTCAACAATAACTCTTCCAGACTGCCCTCATCGCGAGAGCTGGCGGCGGACCTGGGAGTATCGCGTTTCACGGTAAACGTCGCTTTCTCGAGGCTTCATGCGGAAGGCTATCTCCAATCGAGAATTGGATCGGGCACATTCGTCGTAGAGCCATTGCCGGAAACTTTCTTGAGTGCCCACACGGCAAAAGCAGAGGCACATACCGAACGCCCGCCCCGTCTGTCTGAGCGAGTACGAAATATTCCGGATCAGCGGATCGGAAAACAATTCGATTTCGGAATCGCCGGGCCGCCCGGTGTCTCCTTTGTGCCGGCTGTCGCGGCTCTTGATGAATTTCCGATCGAAATATGGGAACGACTTAGAGGAAAAGTCCTAGCCCAAAAGGGAGCGCATCTGCTCCAGTATGCATCAAGCCGTGGCGACCCCGACCTTCGCAAAGCGCTGGCAACCTATTTGTGTGATTACAGGGGTGCGCGTTGTCATCCAGACCAGATCATCATCACCGCTGGAACGCAGCAGGCTATGATGATCAGCGCAATGGCTCTCGTAAATCGGGGTGAGGTCGCGTGGATAGAGGATCCTGGATTTTATCAAGCGCGCCGGACCTTTGGTTTTGCCGGGGCGATTGTCGTGCCAAGGCCTGTTGACCGGGAAGGAATCACGATTGGGCGGCCGTCGAAAGAGCGCTCACCTAAAATAATTTACGTAACTCCTTCCCATCAATTCCCGCTCGGCATGACGATGAGTCTCGCGCGGAGAACGGCCTTGATCGATTTTGCGCGCGCGTGCGACGCCTATATTTTTGAGGACGATCACAACTCGGAGTTTCGTTATACCGGTCCCCCACTCCCATGTTTACAGGGCTTGGATAATGTGGGCCGTGTCATCTACTCAGGCACGATGAGCAAGATCTTGTACCCATCGTTGCGGCTGGGCTATATCGTCGCGCCACACCAACTGGTCGAACCGATGATTAAGATTCGGGCGGTGATGGACCAACACTCGCCGGCCATCGATCAGGCGACGCTGGCCCGATTCCTAACGGAGGGGTTTTTCCTCACTCACATCAAACGGATGCGAAAATTGTATTCGGATCGCAGGGACTTTTTTATCGAACAATTCAACAAATTGCTAGGCAAGTACTTCATCCTCGAAATCCCCGAAGCTGGATTGCACTTCGTCGCCTGGGTGCGACAGAAAGAACACATGCCGCTGATCACGCGCGTGTGCACTGACATCGGTATCAGGCCTTCGCCATTGTCGTCGTGTTTTATGAAAGTAGAGCCGAAGCCCGCACTCACATTTGGTTTCGCCGCATGGTCGCGCGCACAAATTCGTGAGGGCCTTAGCAAGTTCGCCGCGGCGCTTAATTCTAAATTGAATTAATTAATTGGGCAGGCCACGAAGCGGTCTTTGACGAGGCGCAAGTCAATCGTCCACTGCTTTGGATCTGCTGGTTCGTCGACCGGGCTTTTAAAACTGAAATGGCCCGTACCAAATCTGCGAAGTGGCTATGGTAGTGACACCTGGCCAGTTCCTAAAGTGTCGTCATGAAAATTCAACAAAGGAAACAAATATGACAACACAACTCACAACCCAAAGACCTAGCCAAATTCTCTTCATTGGTCTGATCACTATCTGCTGCACAGCGACTCTGGCGCCCGTGCATGCACAGAGGCTGGAAGCGGCAAAGGCAACACCGCAATACCAGGTGTCGACCCTCCCCGATTTCGGCGGCACGAGTAGTGGAGGAAACAGCATCAATGACCAGAGCTGGGTGGCAGGCTATTCCAGACTGCCGGATAGGAACCGGCACGCTACGCTGTGGCGAAACGGTTCGCTCTCGGACCTGGGTACACTTGGGGGACCAAATAGCAGCGTCACATGGAACGTTAAAAATACCCAGGGTGTTATCGTGGGTATTTCGCAAACTGCCGATCCGGAGCCTCTAGGCGAGAGCTGGAGTAGCGCGGCTTTCTACAGTACGCCTAACAACGTCGGCTATATCAACCTCGGGTTCGTTTGGCAACAGAGCCTGGGCCAGATGAGGGGACTGCCCAATTTTCCTGGAGGAAATAATGGCTTTGCCACAGGAGCCAACAACTTAGGCCAGGTAGTCGGGTGGGCGGAGAATGGTGTTCATGATCCCACGTGTTGCTGCACCCAAGTCCTGCAATTTCGCCCAGCCATGTGGACTCTGGGGCCGCCAGATCAGATCCATGATCTCCCTTTGATCCCCGGCGACACTTCCGGAGCCGCCACGGCGATCAATGACAATGGTCAAATCGTAGGCATTTCGGGTATTTGCGACCAAGCCGTCGGAAGACATACGGCCAAGCATGCCGTGCTTTGGGAAAACGGTGGGGTCACTGATCTTGGCACCTTCCCAGCTTCCTGGTGGAATACTCCAACGGCAATCAATCAACACGGCGATATCGTCGGGTTCGCCGGGGACCCTGCATTTGTTGAAGGCGACGTCTTACACGCTTTCATGTGGACCCGAGAGGACGGCCTCCGACCCCTGAAACCTTTGAAAGGACGCATACCGCAACATGTAGACAGTGAGGCCTATGGTATCAACGAACGTCGCCAGGTAGTCGGAGTCTCATGCGACGCGCAGCAGACTGATTGTCGTGCAGTTATTTGGGATCACGGTGCCTACCCCACAGACCTCAACGATCTCAAAGGCGACTATTCTGCCTTTCTCGCACTCGCGAAAGACATAAATGACAAGGGAGAAGTTACAGGTAGAGCTGTCGACCCAACTACCGGCGCGTTAATTGCGTATTTGGCTGTGCCCATTTCACGATAAACCCGACAAGGGAAACAACGCGTGCCGGATGTCGGTTTCAAATCGACATCCGGCATTTGTTTTTATTCCCCTTGCAATCGAAAATCGGCAATCGAAATTCGAAAATTCCTTCGGGGGCATAGCTCAGTTGGTAGAGCGCCAGCTTTGCAAGCTGGAAGTCAGGGGTTCGAATCCCCTTGCCTCCAGTCTTCGCTCGCGTCATGGAGATCAGCGAAAACTGTCGCCGTAGCCTTAGCGGAAGCGGACACTTTAAGATTACTCGGTAAAGAGCTCTGAGATGTCGGTCCAGACGTAGTTCATAATCAACGCCACGAAAAGCACAAAGAGCAGACGATAACCACACGAGATAGCCGTGTGTGAATGGAAGAATTCGTCGCACTCACGGCATTGGAATCGCTCCTTTTTGCTTCCCGAATGGAAAATTGACAAAAGAAAGCCGCCGAAATGCCAAGCCAGAGGACTCACTGATGCCCTAGAGTCCGGAGCGCGCGTATGGCCTCCCAGCGCGGTGCAGCGGGGACAATAAAGTTCCGCAACGGGATCGACCGACTTGCGAAGAAGGAGATAGGCCGCGCAAAGACAGAGGCAGATAAATAGAATTGCGGCAAGGTGCTGATGCCATATCGAAAACGCATCGGTATTTATGCGCGAAACCTCACCCAGTGTTGCCAGCGTAGCGAGAAGCAAGAGAGCGGCAGAGACTGCGATTTAGAGAGCGAAGCAGGTAATCTTTCCCCGCGAGTCGCGAACCGATTTCAGTCAATAATTTGGATGATTTCACATTGCAGAAAGCGGAGCTAATGTTAGATGTCAGTCTCCAATTTCTGCAATTCAAACTCAGGCGGGCCTGTAGCTCAGTTGGTTAGAGCATGCGCTTGATAAGCGCAGGGTCACTGGTTCGAGCCCAGTCAGGCCCATATTTTCCCCTTTTGCCCTTGCCTTCGTGATCGACTCAAGACCGCGTTAACACAAGATAAATTCACTCTACCGGCCGGACTAAACCACGTTATCTTACGCAGAGCGAACGGGGTCAGCAGATCGTAGCAAGCGAACGGATCAGAGCGAACGGGGTCGGTCTCCGGCGCGCACGGGATTTATAAACGGTGAACCTGTTAAACGATCTTGCAGGGAATTGAAGCATCCTCATCAAGCGAATAAGCGGCGCACAGCCGATGATATCCGTCGGCAATAATAACTTTGCCAATGCTCGCCTGCCTTACGAGAAGAAGAGGTGAAAGTTTTTTTCCCGCCACAAGCCTTTTCTGATCCGCTTTTACGTGGGAGTTGTTTATCCCCAACAATGGTAGCCCCGAAGCTCTAAAAATATCTTTCGCCTTAGACTGTAGAACTTCAGCTTTCTTGAGCTTCTTGACAAAACTTGCGGTGCTCTGCTCGTCATAGATCAAGGTCAAAAAGGACTCTGCTGCGACATAATCGTCCTCATTTGGCTCATCTAACCATCTGCCTTTGAGTTTTTTGCCCATGTTGTTTTACATAGCAGCTATCCTATCGACAGTCACCATTGACTTGGTGCGCGTCGCGAACCGGACAAACCGGGCCCATTGTTCGGCAAGTCAGCGCGACCGAATACGCGTTTACGAGCTAAGGTCGTATCGTGAAGTGAAAACGGCGTTGGTCCTCACTTTTGAAACACACGTCGTTCCTCTACTGGCGAAGACGTTGGAAATCTGCGCAGGCGATTTTCGCGAGTCGTAGAAGGTTGCGCCGGCCCGGTTTCATGCTTCCGCGACCTTTACGATTACAATTGTCTTTAAACACTCGGAGCACTCGACTCTTAGGAATCCGCCACTCTCGTATCTGGTCCATGTCGGCGAATTTGAATGGCAATTCGAATGTACGTAGAACACTCTGTCATCATCTCGACCCTTGTGAGCCATAATCGCGTCGAGATCGACTTGGGTAAGAGAGCGCTGCAATTGCTCGAGGACCATACGCGATTTATGAAGCGTTTTTACGGAAACCGCACGGATTTGTCTAGTCAGGTGCCGCCTAATTTTCATGTAGGTCTTCGTCTGACACGCGAACGATGCTGTGATTCGCGTTTACGATGAAGTGGACAATGTGATCGGAACGCGGTGATGCGACTCGCCGCCTTCCGCTAGGCCCTTAGCGGGCCAGCCATCGATGCTTTCGATCGGCAATGTTCATCCGAGTAATTTAAGCTCCACAGAATCGTACGGTTTCAGCAAACCGTCCTTTGCCTGCTCACTCGGATCGGGAACAACAATGTAATCCAGCTTGATGGTTTGCTTAGTCACAGTGATCCTTAGATAACCGTGCTGCTGATCGTTGAAGCTTTCCAGCCGCACGTCCTCGCCCTCGATTTGAACAGGAAGCTGGTTCTTTTGTTGGGCATCGTGGAACACCTTGCCGAGGGTGTGTAGGCGTTGATTGTAGCCGCCGGCACCTGCAACTATGAAAGGAACATCTTGCTTTCCACTGAGAGGTGCCGAGAAGCGTTGGTAATTATGGACATGTCCGGTCAATACCACGTCGGGTGATCGACCGGCGGATTTGCAGCTGCTTTCAAGGAGGTCTTTTAGCCGCGTGCTGCCGGGATGCGGGCCATAGGCGGAATATATCGGATGATGGACGGCCACGATCACCGGCAGGTCGGACGCAGCAGCCTGCAGCTCCGAGATGAACCACGACCTCTGCGTGTCGCTAATCTGGCCACCTTCTGGGCAATTACTATATAATCCAATAATGGTGACGAGCGGTGTGTTAAGCGTCCAAAAGACATTTGGCTGCGTCATGGTACGACGCGGAGCCTCGGTGTTATCCGGGCTGATTAGCGCAGATTGGGAACAGAAATTGCGAACGAACGCCTGCAGGCTGGACTCACCCGTTGCCGGATTGACGTCGCCGTCGTGATTGCCGGGAATCGCCACGATAGGAGCGTGATAATTGAGGTAAGGCTCGTAGAATTCGGGCCAGTAGTTCGCGCTTTCACCGTCGTAATAGACGACGTCACCTAGATGATAAAAGAGCGATGGCCGGTCCGGTGGTTCGGAGTACGTCAGATCACAATCCATAAACCGGGCTACAGCCTCGATGTAAGTGGGCGTGTTGACACCGCCGGTGTCCCCGACTGAATGAAAAACAAGTTGCTCGTTGTCCGTTATACTCTTGATCGTATCTGGATCGAGGATCGCATCGAGATTCATGCGAAAAGGAGGCAAACCCGTAGGCTGGGGCAGATCCCGCCACGGCTGCGAAGGATGCGTTTCAGAGTCGATTATCGTGTGAAATCCAGGAGGGACTCGATCTGGAGCGTACGGATGCCCATGTCGTGTCTTGGGGAGATCCCGAAGGTGAGCCTGTAGTTGAGGCTTCGTCAGGATTGTGCTTTTTCGCGACGAAGGTCTTTTCTTTTGCATTTCGATTAACTCCTTTTTTTTGCAGCCGATAGAATTCGATTCCTACACTGCACTGCCATCATTGCCATTTGGGCGATTTGTATACCTGGCATCGCTAACGGAGGTCTGGATCCGGATGCTCCCTCCGTTTCGGCCGACGGAAAGTAACCCGGTCAACAGTTTCCAAGCGACCACACCAAAAAACCCGCTCAGCAACACCAGGAACAACACGGGTGGCTAGAAGATCAAAGGAATCCGTCATACATTGTCCCGATCAGCGTGACCTCGATCGACAGGTCTTCGACGAAGGCGATGTTGAAAGGACGCCGCACCATTCATAGGCGCGATTCGCGCGCGGGCAAATGGTTTTTCTTAGGTATCCTTGCGAGTTTCAACCTTTTTTGCTCCTTCAAGCAACCGCTTGCAAAATTCAGTGGCCGTTTCGATCTGACTTTGAAGATTATCGATTCCTCCATTGAAGTACATCCACTCTGCAATTGTAGTCCACCCCGCATGATGAATAATCGGTCCGAATCCCGGCGGGAGTTTTGCAAACTCGGAAATGCTCTCGTTGAGCTTCCTAATCTTCTTGTCCAACATCTCAATATCGTGTTTCATTCTGGGCCTCCTTTGTGGCGTTGTTAATGACTCAAAGATATGTCTTTTACAAAGACACGTACGAATTTGTCTAGTCAGGCGTCACCTAATTTTCATGTAGTGCTTCGCCTGACACGCGTTAGTCGGCTTATTTACGCTAACTTCTCAGAGTTACTAGTGAGCACGCCTTTCAGCCCGCTCTAACCTGGCGTCAATAGAAGACTCTAACTGTTTTCGCCTGCCTATTTTACGTGGCTGGCCTCGTCCCATCGGATGGCCGCGCGAAGTAACTCAGTCAGGGAGGTAACACCGAATTTTTCTTTCGCACGGGCGCAGTAGGCTTGAACCGTTTTCAGACTCAGATTCAAGTCTCCGGCAATCTGCGACGTTGTGCGGCCCTGGCCGAGCAAACGAAAAATTTCCAGCTCGCGGTCGCTTAAACGTTCGAGGGGCGAACTGGCGACCGGTTCGCGTGACGAGGTAAGTCTTCGTGCCATTCTGTTGACAACCCTTTCGCTGACATAAACGCCGCCTCCGAGCACCCGCCGGATAGAGGCAAGCACACTCTTGCTCGTTTCATGCTTCATGACGTAACCTCGCGCGCCCGCGCGCAGTGCACGTTCGGCATATAAGCCTTCGTCGTGCATAGAGAGGATGATCAACGCAACCTGCCGGAACTGGCTCCTCAATTGTTTGACCAATTCCAATCCTGATTCGTTTTCGAGAGAAATATCGATGAGAGCGACATCGGGCCCCGCCTTCACGATTCCGTTGATCGCGTGGGCCGAGTCTTTTGCCTCTCCGCAAACGATGAGATCTTTCTGCCCATTTATAAGATTAGTTAGCCCCTCCCGAACGAGCGGATGATCATCGACTATAAAGACGCGACTCTTGCGTGCGACTGTTCCACAAGGGCTAGGATTCATCGGGTGAGGCCAAAATCATTGTAACTCAAAATGCTTCACGCGGCATGTCGCAATCGTCCCATTCTCACCGTTTCGCCGAACGTCGAACGTCGCACCGCTCAATCCCGCGCTATGACGCATCAAACGAAGTCCGAGCCCTTCCGATCGCGGCTTGTCAGGAAATCCAACTCCATCATCGGTAATCGATAGACAAAGTTCAGGGCCATTCATTGCCAGCCGAATATCAATCTGCCTGGCCGCGGCATGTTTGACCGCGTTTGTCACTGCCTCCTGGGCGATTTGATAGAGTTGGTTCGCAACCGTGGAATCGTGTATCCGAATTGACTCGTCGCCATTCAAAACGCACTCAATCCCGAATCGTTCTCGGACGGTCTCAGCCAGATGCTGCAAGGCGACTACTAACCCTTCGGCATCAAGTTCTGGCGAAAAGAACCCACGCGCAAGATTCCGCGTAAGATCGATCCCTTCTTCAACGCAGCGGACGAGTTTCTCTGCCTCACCCGTTTCCGGCGCTGACCGTGCAGCGAGTTTTTCCTTTAATACCTGAGCTGCGAGAGCCGTGCCAGTGAGGTGCTGTCCCAGCGTATCGTGCAGATCGTGGCCCAATCGCCGCCGCTCACGATCCGCGACTCGTGCGATCTCTTGATCGAGCCGCCGGTGCTCAGCCATCTCGCGTTCGAGCGCTGCCGTGCGTTCTTGGACGCGTCGATCAAGTTCTCGAACGAGGGTTCCTAACTTCGATAGCACACCTGCAAAAAGCACGTAGGAGGCGAAAGCAGTCCCAATGTTCCAGAATCCGAGAGCTGGGATTCCAGATGCAAGATCTGAAAGCACCCATACTATGACGCAGACGACCACTATCGCGATACCGAAGGCGAAGCTGCCAAACCACGCCGCCAACGAAATAGGTAGAAAATAAAAGAGAAGCAGCGAGCGTTCGTAGCCTGTCAGATAATCGACATAGCCAATGACGCCAGTGAGAATAAGACAGGCGATCGCCAAAGACCTGCGGGAAAATTTAAAGTGACGAAAATCCCGCACGTCGGCTATGACGTTGTCAAACACGGTTTCGCGCACAGTCTTATCAACTGGCACTCATTTACTCTCACCCGAAACCTTCAAGAAAGAAAAAACCTCAAAATATTTTGGGCGTGCGTACATGGAGCATCGGCGTCGCGGCAGTCAGGCTGCCGCTCAAAACTGGAAATAAACAAACAGCACTGGACCGGTCGCTGAGAACAGTTCGAGCGCCAAAAATGCGCGAACGTATGCCGGTTCGCCGCCCCCAAGCGCCCCACTACCTCAGTCACCAGTGTCTCTGTGAATCTTGCCCGGCCTTTGACGTTAAGGTGGTATCGCAACCGGAGGAGCTCATGACGTACCGGATCATGATCGCGCATCGACCAGTTCACTGCGGGCATTGGTCTTTCTAGCACGTTGTGAAAACGCCACGGCGATTAATGCTCCCAAGAATGCTCCTGCGCTATCCAACAGGACGTCGCGATCTGAGGGAGTCCGCGTCCCGACGAATGACTGATGAAATTCGTCGACGGCAGCAAAGACTGTACACGCTAAAAGAACTGCGCTAAACAAGATCGGCGTTTTCGTGCGCAGAGTACGGCCGCTGCAAAGTGCACGCCACAGCAGGAGAGCCAGAATCGCGTATTCGCTGACGTGCCCCAGTTTTCGGATCACGGTGTGGATCGTATTGATCGCTGCCCATGAAATATCCGGGTTCAGCCACCGCAAAAAAGGAACGATAAATCGCGACGTATGCTGCGCCGACATTAGATCGGTGGAGCCGACAAAAATCACGCCGAGCCAAATCACCAGCGGCAGCCAATATTTGAGAAAGGATTTCATTCCGAACGTAAGGGGGGAAATCGGGAATCAGCACAAGCAAACGCCGAACATCCAACATCGAACGTCGAACGTCCAACGGGTACAAAAGAAAGCGTTCGCCCTGTTCAATTGAGCGTTGGACGTTCGATGTTCAGCGTTGGACGTTTGCTCAGTATGACTGAGCTCCTTCTCATTGCTCCCCTCACCTTCGAACCCTTTTTCGTGGAACGCATGTGGGGCGGGCGGCGTCTCGAATCTGAGTTCGGCAAGAAATTGCCGTTGCAGAAACGCATCGGAGAATCATGGGAAATCGTCGATCGGCCGGAAGCGCAGAGCATCGTGGCCAATGGTCCGTTGAAAGGCAAAACGTTGCACGACTTGTGGACTCAGCATCGGAAGCAAATTTTCGGAGATGCTACCGACGCTCCACGCTTTCCGCTACTACTGAAGCTTCTCGACGCACACGAGAGGCTTTCCCTGCAAGTGCACCCACCAGACGAGATCGCGGACAGACTGGGCGGCGAGCCGAAAACTGAATTTTGGTACGTCGCCGCCGCCGATCCCGCGGCGGAACTTTTACTCGGGTTTCGCAAACCCAGTGCGCGCGATCGATTCGAAGAGGCGCTGCGCGAAGGAACAGCGGCTGATCACGTTCACAAAATTCCGGTCAGACCGGGTGACGCCGCATTTCTGCCGGCTGGACGACTTCACGCGGTGAGTGCAGGCAATCTGTTGATCGAAATCCAACAGAACAGCGACACGACTTATCGCGTATTCGACTGGAATCGTGTAGATGATAAAGGCAAGCCGCGGCAATTGCACATCGAGCAAGCGCTTCAATGCATCGACTTCAACGACATTCAGCCGAAGCTGATTCAATCGGAAGGCGAATTACTCATCAGCCACAGATTGTTTGAAATCCGAAAATGGACGCTTGATGGACGCCGCGAGGTGGCGCCGCTCGGCCAATTCGCAATCATTTGTTGTCTCACGGGAAGTCTCAACTGTGCGAGCGTCGAGCTTGCGCCAGGAGAGATCTTTCTGGTGCCGGCCTATTTGCAGAACCGGCAACTAAAATCGCTCGCATCGCGAACAAGTCTGTTGCGGGTGACGATTCCGCAATTGTAGCGGAGCTGTGTTAGCAAGGAAGGTCAATGGCGGTCATAGACCTGCCCCTACAGTCTTAGACTTGAATCCAGACGCGCCGGGCCACTTCACGATTTTTCACCCGGATCACATTCGCTTTTTGTGGCGTGCCCTCGTTTTGCGCGGTTGAAGCGATGAAAGTGCCGGCTCCGCAAAGCGCGAAGCAGAGCAAAACGATCGCGATCTTCGTCAGCAAGTTCACGGATTAATTCCAACCCCGAAAGCCTTCGGGGCTGTCTTTCAGCCAGAAGCTTGTCCCAAACGCCGCAAGTAAGTAAAGCTATAAATTCCGGTGCGGTGTCCATCTGCCCAGCGCGGTTGCAACGCATAACCGCCTACGAGATCGAAGCTGGCTAGCTCAAAACTCTTGTCCGTGTAAGCCACTTGGGGGCGGGACACATCGCCCAGCACATCCGGTTCGCCACCGCACGCAGCGCACGGGCAGCCGCGGCGCAGCATTTCGAGTTTTAAGAACAATTCAGTGCCATCGTTCCAGGCAATCGCCAGTTCATCTCCGATTTGTTGGATGTTTACGGGCTCCAATCGCATCGCATTAAAAGTTACCACGACGCCGGCGTTGTCCGAAACCGATTCGGAAGACAACCTGCCAGGTTGTCTCGGACGTCAGGCTACCAGCCTGACGAACACAGCACGAGCGGCAAGCTGCCGGTCGGCCGAGTCAGGCAAGATGCCTGACTTCCCTTTTTTTTCGCTCTCCAAAGATCGCCGTGCCAACGCGAACCCGTGTGGCACCTTCCTCAACTGCAACTGCGAAATCTTCGGTCATCCCCATTGAGAGCTGGGCAAGATCCACGTGGAATTCTGTTTGCAGGCGATCGCGCAACTCGCGCAAGTGAACAAAATATTTCCGGGACGCTTCGGCGTTTTCAGCAAGTGGTGGAATTGTCATCAGGCCCAAGATCGACAACCGCGGCAGCGCGAGAAGCTCTTCCATTTGGTCGCGGAGTTTGTCAGGCGAAAATCCGAACTTGCTTCCCTCGCCTGCCACATTGACTTCGAGCAAAACTCGCGGATGCATCCCCTGCTCTCCTGCGATGCGGTTTATGTCTTGCGCGACATCGAGTGAATCGACGCTGTGAATCATTTCAAACAACGGCAGCGCGTGCCGGATCTTGTTCTTCTGAAGATGTCCTACGAAATGCCAGCGCAAATTCGACGGCAGCTCAGGAATTTTCGCTCGCGCTTCCTGAACACGACTCTCGCCGAACAGAGTCTGCCCAGCCTCGATCGCCTCGCGCACTTTTTCGGCCGGATGCGTCTTAGTTATTGCGACCAACTCGATTTCTTCGGCAACTCTGCCAGCTCTCGCGGCTGCTTGAGCGATCTGTTCGCGCACACGCTCCAGATTTTCAGCGATCGAGTTCATGCAGAACTGTAGGGCAGGCGCTGCACCTGCCAATTCAAAATCCGCCAGTGGCAAGTTCTATGGCCCATTGATTGGACCGCCGCTTCTCGTGCGCGCATTATTTGCTCGCTAATCGGGCGCAAATCGCGCAGAAGAACTTGATCATGAAACGCTATTCACTTTTTCTCGTAATCGTCGTTGCGGCAGTTACGTGTTCCAACTTGCTCGCTCAGGAAAAAGCCGCCCTCCAACCAAACGCCACCGTCATCAGTCTGCTTCAGGGCAGCGCCGGCAAAGCTGTCGAGTTGCATTTGAGATCTGGAGAAAAAATGGGCGGTAAAGTGGCCGGAGTCACTGAAAACCTGGTCCATCTTTCCAATTTGACCGGTGCGGAATTTTTCGACGCCTTCATCGATGTGAAAGACATTTCAGCAGTGGTAGTTCGTGTGGCCAAATAGTGTTCTCTACACATACTTGGAATCCAAAATTTCGGTGCGGAGAATAGCCTCTGACCAAGTCTCTTGAGGATTGTCAAGCCGGAGTGCAATCGTCGATACTCACGACATGACTACCAAAAATATCGGCATGCTTCTGCTTGCCATTTATCTTATCGCGATCGGAATCCTCACCCTCACTGGACTTGGCATCGGAATTATAACTGGCGTGCTGGCGCTGCTTGCGGGAATTTTTATTTTGATCGGGCGCTAGGCTCTACCGGGTCACGCGAGCAATTTCAACATCTGCTGCGCGAGTTTTGGCCCGATACCGCTTTCTTCGTGCTTGAAATAGACGAACGCGTCTTTCCAATTCGATTCCTGTTGGCGCGCGAATTCTGCCCAACGTTCGATGTCGGTCGCTTGATAATCTTCGCGACGGAGGCGGAGGTACCCGTAATCAGAGGTAATCTTCCTTGGCGTAGCCATGGTGTCCGTGTCCGCGATGCAGAGGGCGATGTTGCGCGATTTGAGCAGATCGAAGATGTCATCATCGAACCAAGAGTCGTGACGGAATTCAAACGCGGCGCGCATCGCAGGAAATTCGCGTAGAAACGAAGCCAATACATCGGCGTCCTTCTTGAAGGTTGGCGGCAATTGAAATAAAACTGGGCCAAGTCGCTCGCCGAGGCCGGTGACAACTTTGCAGAAATATTCAAGTGTGTCGACGCAATCGCGCAGCTTCGACCAATGCGTGATTTTCTGCGGTGCCTTCAGTGCAAACCGGAATTCTTCCGGCGTTTGCGCTTTCCAGTTGTCGATTGTTTTCGGCGCGGGAATGCGGTGAAATGTGTAATTGATCTCCGTTGTTAAGAATCGCTCCGCATAAAACGGCAACATCTTCGCGGCGGGCAAATCTTCCGGATAGAAATTTCCTTTCCACTCCGCGTACTGAAATCCCGAGGTTCCGATCCAGAACTTCATATCAACCATATTTAGTCTAAAGAAATCTCCTCGGCGAAAGCAGGCTCAAGCGATACAAAAGAACTTTCCAAAACATCCGCGGCCCATGCTGCATCCGAATCCAGTGTAACGGCAAGTTCTCTGAGTTCTCGAACTTAACGGGGGACAGAGGACGTTTATCATTGCCGCAACTGAACAAAAAGGGGGAAATCATGAAAAAATTGCTTCTAAGCATGGCATTGGCAATTGCTGCCCCGTTCGCGTGGGCACAGGTCTCGGAGACCACGACAACAACGACCACGACTGAGGGCAGCGGGACGATCACGGAGTACACTGGCAGTCAGATCGTCCTGAAGGAAACCAGCGGACCGCGGACTTATCGCTTCGGCAAGACGGTCACTTATGTGACCAAAAGCGGCAAGGTCCTGGATCCGGACGTGGTAAAAACCAAGATCAGAGTCGGGGTCCCAGTCCATGTCCATTATGCTGGAACAGGCGACAACGTGATGGTTGATCGCGTAATCGTGGACGAAGACTAAAAGCTAGTTTGTTTCGTCTCCAACGCGCCTTTCTGTTCTGCCTGCGGGCGAACAAAAGGCGCGTTTTCTTTTCAGTCGGACTGCCCAAGTATTCGCGTTGGCTAGGGTCTGCCGAGCGCGCGGGTTTGGCGAAGTCGACTTG
>Ga0193729_1000435_pt1 | contig 21552 bp, 20 predicted proteins | sample U1c2metaG_FD_143036 | JGI IMG/M metagenome (GOLD analysis project Ga0193729, IMG submission 143036) | Soil microbial communities from a riparian zone of the East river system, Colorado, United States - U1c2 | ecosystem: Environmental > Terrestrial > Soil > Riparian zone | place: USA: East River...
AGGCGCGCTCGCCACGGTGATCGACGACTTCAACGGCGATAATTTCGATCACGGGGGCCTGGGCTTCATCGGAGGTGCTTACATCGCGGGAATGGTGACCGGCGGGCGTCCAATCGAGATGATCTACGCACCTGAGGGAACACCCGCTTGGGGGCTCGAGTGGAAGCATGCGGCCGCGAAAAATTACTTGCGATCATTTTCATTGAGCATCCACGGCTCGTGCATGAGCGCCCGAGGCAACTATTTGGACTTGGATCCCACGTACCGCGATATTCACGGCCGGCCAATGCTGCGAATGACATTCGATTTCACGCAGAACGACCACAAAATGTCCGACTACCTGACTGACCGCGCCGCCGAGGTGGCGAAGGCCATGAATCCGCGCGAGATCAAGTTGAACCGACGTACGGGCTCGTGGAGCGTCACGCCCTATCAGACCACCCACAACACGGGCGGTGCCATCATGGGAGATAATCCCAAGAACAGCGTGGTGAATAAGTATCTTCAGTCCTGGGACGTACCCAATGTCTTCTCGATGGGCTCGGGGGCTTTCCCGCAGAACGCCGGTTATAACCCCACCGGTACGCTTGCCGCGCTCGCGTACCTTTCCGCCGATGCAATCAAGTCGCAGTACTTGAAGGCTCCCGGCCCTTTGGTGAGAGGGTAGATCAATGAATCGGTTCTCGCGCCCGCGGACTACCGTTCTAATTGCCGGAGCCGCGCTGGCCATGGGCCTGGCGGCCTTGGCGCTGAGCCAGATGCCTGCTTCGCCCGCACTGCCCGCATATCCCAGTTCGATAATCACTCCCAGCGGATTTCTTGCCAACCGCATCGATGACTCCATACCTAACGCCGCACAACTTCGTCGCGGTCAGTACCTGGTGGCGGCCGGTGATTGCATGTCGTGCCATTTGCGCGAAGGCGGCGAACCGTTCGCCGGGGGCTTGGGATTGAACACGCCGTTTGGCGCGATCTATACCTCGAACATCACGCCGGATCGCGAGACGGGCATCGGCGCCTGGACGAGCGATCAGTTTTATCGCGCGATGCACGACGGCAAAGGCGCGCACGGCGAGAATCTGTATCCCGCGTTCCCCTATCCCTGGTTCAGGCGCGCAAGCCGCGAGGACGTCGACGCCATCTTCGCGTATTTGATGACCGTGCCGCCGGTCAACTACACGCCGCCCAAGAACGATCTGCCCTTCCCATTCAACATTCGTTCCAGCGTCGGCGCATGGAATTTATTATTCCTCGATAGCCACGATTTTCAGACCGGTGCGAGCCAGTCGGCGGAGTGGAACCGCGGCGCCTATCTGGTCACCGGTCTCGGCCATTGCGGCGGTTGCCATACGCCCAAGAATAAATTTGGCGCCGACAGGTCCAAGCAGGTATTTCACGGCGGCAAACTCGACAACTGGGTGGCTCCGGATCTAACCGGCAATAAGCGCATCGGTTTGGGCGGCTGGAGCGTCGAGGACATTGCCGAGTATCTGGGTACCGGCCGCAACGCTCGCGCGGCTGCCGGCGGCGCCATGGCCGACGTCATCACGTACTCTACATCACTGCTGACGGATGCCGACCGGCGCGCGATTGCCGTCTATATCAAGAGTCAGCCCGCGAGCCCCGCGATCACGGCTTTCGCGGCGGACTCGGGCGCAATGCGCCGCGGCGCCGAAATTTACTCGGACGCCTGTTCCTCCTGCCACCTGGAGAACGGCGTCGGCCAATCACGCGTATTTCCACCCCTCGGCGATGACGCGATGCTGCAGCAATCGGACCCCACGGGGCTTGAACACTTGATTCTCGCCGGCACGCATATTGGAATCAGCTCGTCGCGCCCGTCACCCTTGAGCATGCCGAGTTTTGCTTGGAAGCTCACCGATCAGGAGATCGCGGATGTCTCAACGTTCATACGCAATAGCTGGGGCAATCAGGCCGCCGCCGTGTCGGCGTCCGAAGTGACTGCTCTGCGAAAAAAACTGAACTTGCAATCGGTGCATCTGACCGTTAACTCCGGCGATCAGGGGCAATAACGCCGATACCCGTTCAGCGCTGACCTATACTGATGGTCGCTGCATAGGAGAAATTATATGAAACACTTGCTTCGGATTTTTGCACTGGCGTCCTTCCTCGTAGGGTCGGTTGGCGCAGCCCATGCCGATAGTTACCAGGACACGATTGCCGTATTTAAAAAAGCAGGCGCGAGCGGCACGTTCTTCTCGAGGAGCTACGCCTATGCTGTCTTCCCGACAGTCGGATCGGCCGCCCTCGGTGTGGGCGGCGCTTATGGCAAGGGACGAGTCTATGTACACGGCGTCTACTCGGGAAACGCGACGATGGGCCAAGTAAGCCTGGGCTTCCAGGCCGGCGGCAAGGCGTATAGTCAGATCATCTTTTTCGAGGACAAACGCGCGCTGGACGAGTTTGAATCCGGCAACTTTGAATTCGGCGCCGATGCGAGCGCAATCGCGGTCACCGCGAGCGCCAACGCGGGTGCGGCGACCAACGGCGCCAGCTCGGGGGTCAGTGTCGGTCAAAATGACGCCACGACGCGCGGCCGCAACTACGAGAAAGGCATGGCGGTGTTTACGGTCGCCAAGGGCGGTCTCATGTACTCGGCTTCCATCGCGGGTCAGAAATTCTCCTATTCTCCACGCGGCTCCAAGTAACCCGCGCGGCCCCTCCCCACTCGAAAAGGCGTGACTATGAAAAGCGCGTTGCTGGTGATCGTATCCGGCGTGTTCTTGGCGGCAGCAGCATTCGGACAGTCGGCGCCCGAAATCGCATTTGATTCCGCGCCGGACTTCTTCAAGCTTCCGGACGGAATGTATTTCGGCGAGGTGTCGGGAATCGCGGTCAATTCCAAGAAGCATGTGTTCGTGCTGTCGCGGGGCAACACCACCGGTCCGGCTTATGGCGCGGCCGCCGCTCAACTGCTGGAATTCGATGCCGGCGGCAAGTTCGTACGAGAAATCGGCAGAAACCTCTATGCCTGGTCATACGCGCACGCCGTGCGCGTGGACCGATACGACAATATTTGGGTTGCCGACAAGGGCTCGGATATGGTGGTGAGATTTGATCCTCAAGGCCGGGTAAGCCGGGTATTCGGGCGCAAGCCCGAGGCGTCGGATGAGGGTGCTCATCCGCTGGAGCATCCGAAGCCGCCCTTGCCGCCGATCGACGGCATGTTTCGGCAAGTCACGGACATGACCTGGGATTCGAGCGACAACCTCTACATCAGCGATGGCTATATCAACTCACGGGTGGCCAAGTACGACAAGGACGGCGCCTGGATAGGCTCTTGGGGCGAACCCGGTTCCGGGCCGGGCCAATTCAATACGCTGCACGCCATCGCCATTGATTTGCAAAATCGCATCTATGTGGCGGACCGCGGTAATGTGCGAATCCAGGTGTTCGACACGTCGGGCAAGCTGCTGAACACCATCAAGATCGATGTGCCGGTTCCGCCCAACAGTCCCGTAGCAATCGGCAACCGGCCGTCTGAAGCCAGTCCCGGTAACATGCACCCCGGCGCGCCCTGGGCGATGTGCATCACGCCGGGACCGGTGCAGTATCTATACGTATCTGACGGCTACCCCGGTCGCATCTACAAATTGTCGCTGGACGGCAAGGTCTTGGGCTGGCTGGGCGGATCGGGCAAGACCCTGAAAAAATTCGGCTGGGTTCATGAAATAGCCTGCCCGTCGGAGAATGAAATCTACGTTGCCGAAATATTGAATTGGCGCGCGCAAAAACTCACGCTGCATCCGTAGCAGGGCTACGCGCGCGGCTACGGCTACGCGCGCGGCGCCATGTGCGACAGCAGTTCCAGCAGTGCATTCGCATCCACGGGTTTGACCAGATGAAAGTCGAATCCCGATTCGCGGGTGCGGCGCACCTCGCCCTCCGCTCCCCAGCCGGTCAGCGCGATGAGCATCGCGGGGGCCATGTCCGGGTCGCGGCGGAGACGGCGGGCTATTTCGTGCCCGTCCATCTCCGGCAAGCCGATATCGCAAATGACGACATCGGGCCTGAAGTCTCGGGCGCTTTCGAGCGCAGCAACGCCACTGTACGCGACGCGAGTCTCGAAACCCTCCAAGTCGAGCAGCATCTTCAGTACGTCCGCGACATCGGCAATATCGTCAACCACGAGAACACGCAGGCCTGGGCACTTCGGTTGCTCGCGGCTTTCTGTTTCGTGATTCTTCGGCGATAAATCCGCCGCGGCTAAAGTGGGTATGCGCACGGTGAATGTACTACCGTGGCCGAGGCCCGCACTCTCGGCAGAAACATTGCCGCCATGCAGCTCGGTGAGGCGGCGTACGAGCGAGAGCCCGATTCCGAGACCGCCTTGTGATCGGTCAAGCGTCCGATTGACCTGCGTGAACATATCGAAGACTTCGTTGAGCATCTCAGGAGGGATTCCAACGCCGTTATCCTGGACTCTGACAATGGCAAGCGTTTCGTCTCTCGATAGACTGAGTCGCAGCTTCCCGCCTTCGCTGGTGTATTTAGCAGCGTTGTTGAGCAAGTTGCTGATGACTTGCGACAGCCTGGACGCGTCGCCATCGACCCACACCGGCCCGACCGGCAGTTCGGCCGCGAAATCATGCTGCCCGGCAGCTATGAAAGGCTGGCTCGCTTCTATCGCCAACTCGGCAATAGCTCGCAAGTCAACGCGGCTACGTTGAAGAACCACCTTGCCGCTGGAGATGCGCGACACATCGAGCAAGTCATCGATGAGCCGCACCATTTGTGAAAGCTGGCGTTCCATGATCGCCCTGATCACAGTCCCGCCGGAGCCGTCGCCGCCGGGCCGGGCAAGCGCCTGCAGGCCGGTGCGGATGGGAGCCAGCGGATTGCGCAGCTCGTGCGCCAAGGTCGCCAAAAACTCGTCCTTGCGCCGATCGGCGTTCTTGCGTTCGGTGGCATCCAGCGCAACGATCACTGCCCGCACCTGCCGGTCCCGTAGGCCGTTGAGCACGACGTGATGGCGCTGACTGACCCATTTGACGCGACCGTCGGGCCAAATGACGCGATAATCGATCGCTGCGGGATCGCTGCAGGCGGAATCTGCGGGGCGCAGAAGCCGGCGCGACACCTCTTCACGATCGTCGGGATGAACGGCCTCCAGAAACTCCGCACGCGACAAAGTTCGCGCACTGCCCCCCACGCCGAACAACGCCACTGCCTCTGCGCTGAGATGGACTTGCTGCATCGCGTAGTCGATTTCAGCCAGGGCAAGGCCTGCCACTTGAACCCCCAAAGACATCCGTTCCGCCGATTCGCGCAGCGCCGCATCAGCCTCCTGCAACGAGTTCAATTGATCGCGAATTTGGTACTGACGCGACCGCCCGCGTATGGCCGCCTCTACGGCGCTCACCAATGCCCGACCGGAAGTGGGCCGGTCAAGCACGGTGAGATTCGTCAGTTTGCCGAAACGACGCTTGCCGGCGGGCGAGCGCAATTCCGGTTTACTCAACAAGATGACCGGCATATCCGACCACTGCGGCTGGCGATCGAGAGCGTCCATCACTGAGCTCAGACCAGGATCGGCGACGGCCGCATCGGTCAATACGACGGCTCCAATGGAGGTGTCCAATCGTGAGGCGAGCGATCTCGCGTTTCCGACCACGTCGCAGTCTAGGCCGACATCTCTTAGCAGTGCGCGCGTCACATCGCCGTCCCGGCGCGTGGGCGGCAACACCAATACCTTGCGTTCTTGATTCGCGACGACTTGAACGGACATACCTACCCCCTCGCCCCACCGTTAGCGCTGCGGCCCGCCGACTGCACCTCAACGGGAACTCCGGTCAACACGCCGCGAAGCTGCAGAAGCGGCTTGCTCAAATGAATTCCCCGGCTGTCGAACGAGAGTTCGCGAATCGACTCCTCATGGGCACCTGTGCGCTTTTTGAGCACAGAAATAGCCTTTTTGACCTTTCCTGCGTGTTCGAAGAACCTGAGCATGACCACTGAATCAGCCAGATAGCTTGCATCGACCGGTGACTGCATGGATGACCCCATCATGCCGTTTTGTGCCACGACGATGAAGGTGGCGACACCGCGATTGCTCAGGTAAGCGAGTAATTCATGCAGTTGCGCAGTGAGAAATCGGTCAGCCGGCATTGCGTTCAAGTAGCCATTGAGGCTGTCGATCACAACGACACGTGCATTATTTTTCTCTACGCTTTCGCGCACCATGTAGGCAAATTGTCCCGGCGAGATTTCCGCCGGATCAATCTGCTGCACCTGAATCTGCCCCGCACCGATTCCCTCATTGATCATGAGCCCCAGGCCGCGCGACCGCACCATCATGGCGGAAATTGTTTCCTCAAAGGCAAAGATCGCTCCATGGTCGCCGCCCGCCGCTGCCGCAATCGTGTACTGCAGCGCAATGCTGGACTTGCCGCTGCCTGGCGGCCCAACCAGCAACGTGCTGGTGCCGCGTTCGATGCCCCCGCCGAGAAGCGTGTCCAGATCGGTAACGCGGCTTTCGATGAACTGCCGCCCGATTGAATCCGTGTGTTCACCGGCCGCCAAGCGCGGGAAAACCGTCAGTCCGCCTTTGCGCACGACGAAATCGTGGAATCCGCTTGAAAAATCGCTGCCGCGGAATTTGAGAATCTGCATCTCGCGCCGCGCGCGCCCGTAGGCGGGAGATTTGTAGTCGAGTGAAATAACCCCATGGGCGATGCTTTGCAACTGTAAATCCGCAACCTCCGAGGTTCGATCGTCCAGCATAAGCACGGTGCAGTCGCGGCCGACCATAAACTGCTTGAAGGCAAGAATCTGGCGGCGGTAGCGTAGCGAACTTTGGGCGAGAAGCCGCAGCTCGGAGAGCGAATCGAATACCAGGCGCCGTGGATTGATACGCTCGATGGCTTCGAGAACCTTACGCGTCGTCTCCGTCAAGTCAACCTCGGAGGGATGGAACATCGTGAGCTGGTTCTCGCCGCCGAATTCGCCCTCATCGGCGATCAGCTCGACAATCTCAATTCCCGACAGCGACCATCCATGGGAACAGGCGCCGGCCCTGAGCTCCTCGGCGGTTTCTGAAAGCGTAATGTAAAGCGAGCGTTCTCCGGCGCGTACGCCCTCTTGGAGAAAATGCAGCGCAAGCGTGGTCTTGCCCGCGCCGGGATTGCCGTCGATGAGATATAGGCGCGCGGGTATCAATCCCCCGTGCAGGATTTCGTCGAGGCCTGCGACCCCGATTTTCGACCGCGAAGCCCCTTTCACCAACATGGAAGATTCCTTAATGCACTGTCGGCATTTTTTCAGATAGTGGCAAAAGCCGCGGGTAACTTCAGTCCCTTTCAGCGCCAGATTAGTCCTACGCAATCGCGCTTCGAGACAACAGGTCTCGGGACAACAGAATTACCCTTTCTTTGGCCGGCCCAGCGATAATCAGGCCGAGCGGACTACAAGGGATGCCCATGCCGAAACGAATAGGACGCCCTACCCAAAGCGCTAAGAGAAGGCTTGCGGCGCGTCATTTCATTCAGCAGGAGACGGCACATGTATCTGAGAACCAAAACTATTCGCGCCTTCGCGTGTTTCTTGACGGTCGCAGGAGTCCTGGCCATCGCCGCGAGCGGGATTGCCGGGGACAGCCCCAATTTCGTCCGCATCACGCCTGCGGACCTCGCTTGGCGCGATGTCGCCGACGGACATGGCGTTCAGCAAGCGACCTTGCTCGGCGATCCAAGCAAGCCGGGCATCTACGTGATTCGCGTTAGGTTTCCGCCACACATCATGGATGTTCCGCATTCGCATCCCAACGCGAGGTACGTCACCGTGCTCGAGGGAACTTGGTACACGGGCACCGGCGACACCTTCGATTTGGCTCGCGCGGTTCCTCTGAAGCCCGGCAGCGTAATGCTCCATCCCGCGAGAGCCACGCACTGGGATGGCTCCGGCGGCGCCGAGACCGTCATCGTTCAAATCATCGGCGAGGGTCCTGCGACAACGACGCAAGTGGATTCGAGCAAGGCGTTCTGGCTCGACGTGTCTCATTGAGTCCGCTTTTTTAGGGCGCATGAGCGTTCATCCGTATTTCGATTCCGGCGTTGCGCACGGCGCAAAACCAGGGCCGACTGGTGCGCACCCAACGATGGTGCTCGCGAGCACCATCCTGGCGTCAGGCCTCGCCTTCGTGGATGGATCAGTGGTCAATGTCGCCCTACCCACTCTGGCGCAGAGTCTCAACGCCGATGCCGGCGCGTTGCAGTGGATCGTCAACGCCTATCTTCTGGAGGAGCTGCCGGCGATCACTTCGGGTGCCGCCGCCTTCTGATCGTGGGCACCGCGATATTCGCACTCTCCTCTCTCGGCTGCGCATTGGCACCGGGGCTTGCTGCCTTGCTGGCGTGCAGACTGTTTCAAGGCATCGGCGCCGCGATGCTCATGCCAAACAGCCTTGCCATTCTCGGACAAACGTTTTCAGGTGAATCCAAAGGTCGCGCCATCGGAATTTGGGCGGCGAGCGGAGCGGCAATGGGTGCGATTGGGCCGGTGATCGGAGGTTGGCTCATAGACCTGGGAAGTTGGCGGGCCATCTTTCTCCTCAATCTACCCTTGGCCATTGGCGCAATCATCCTGGCTTGGCGCTTTGTTCCGCGCGGCCAGGAGAGAAGTGCTTTCCCACTCGACACACTCGGCGGGATGCTCGCCACGGTCGGGCTGGCTGCACTGACATGGGCGCTCACCATCGGCTCCAGCAGCCGCCGTTGGACTCCCGGGGCCTTGACCGCCGCGGTGTCATCGATCGGACTGTTGCTGTTTTACGTGCGAGTCGAGAAGCGGCGCGGCGAGCGCGCGATGATGCCGCTGCAATTGTTTGCATCCAGAAAATTCGTGGGCCTTACGATTTTCACACTCCTTCTCTACGGCGCGTTGGGCGAGCTATTCGTGCTCATCCCCTACTTATTGATTCGTGCGGCGGGTTACTCTGCAACGGCCGCCGGCGCGGCGCTGCTGCCGTTGCCGTTGATGCTGACAGTGACCTCGCCGATTGCCGGCGCGCTCGCCGGCCGCATCGGTCCGCGACTGCCGCTCACGATCGGTCCGCTCATCGTTGCCGCGGGTTTTCTACTCGCCCTCAGGATCGACATCAGCGCCAACTATTGGGCTGACGTGCTGCCGATGATCATGGTGATTGCGGTTGGCATGAGCGCGGCCGTGGCGCCCCTCACGACGGCGGTGCTTACAGCAGTCGATGCACGGCACACCGGCTCCGCTTCCGGCCTCAACAGCGCCGTGGCACGCACCGGCGGTTTGGTCGCCACCGCATTGCTCGGATCCGTTCTGGCGGCGGCGGGCAATCAACTCCTGAGCGCGTTCCACGCGGCGATGATGGTAGGCGCCGCCGCATGTGCCGCAGCCTCGCTCAGCGCTTTCGCCTTGCTGGACCGCAAATCCAGAGCTCCCATGCCAAGGAATACCCATGCCTCCTGAACTTCAAGTCCTGGTGCTGCTGTCTGTGGTGCTTGTAGCAGTCTCGATCGTTGCCTCGCGGCTCAAAACATCACCCGCGATCCTGTTGGTGCTGGCCGGTGTGTTGCTGGCTCTAACCCCCGGGTTGCCTACCGTGAAGCTCGCGCCGTCATTCGTGCTGCTGTTCGTGCTGCCGCCCGTCATTTATTCCTCAGCCGTCGCGATGAGCTGGCGCGATTTCCGATTCAGCATCCGCCCAATATCGCAGCTCGCGATCGGCTGCGTTGCCTTCACCACGTGGGCGGCCGCAGCGGCGGCGCATTGGTTATTGGGATTACCGTGGCCCGAGGGATTTGTTTTGGGCGCGATCGTGTCACCGCCCGATGCGGTCGCTCCGCTGGCATTGGCGCGCAAGATGGGGTTGCCGCGACGACTGCTGGTCATCTTGGAAGGTGAAGGGCTGGCGAACGATGCCACCGCGCTGGTTTTCTATCGTTTCGCCGTGGTCGCGGTCAGCGTCGGCGCATTCTCTCTTGGCCATGCCATCATAAACTTTGCGGAGATCGCTGTCGGCGAAGTCCTGTGGGGCCTGGCAGTCGGCTGGGGCATTCTTAAACTCAGGCATTGGGTCCGAGATCCGCGGCTCGAGATTCTACTTTCAGTCCTGACGCCGTTCCTGGCGTATTGGCCGCCCGAACAAGCCGGCGGGTCCGGCGTACTGGCTACGGTTACTTGCGGTCTTTACATCAGTTGGAATGGCCTGCGATTGATCAGTGCAGCAACCCGTCTCCAGGGGATCTTCTTTTGGGATTTCCTGATCTATTGCACGGAGGGACTGCTGTTCCTCGTTACCGGACTGCAGGCTCGCGCGCTGCTTGACGCGTTCAACACGTACGACACCCGGCAGCTGGCTCTATCGGCTCTGCTGATCAGTGTGGTCATCATCGCCGCGCGATTCATCTGGATGTATCCGGCGACCTATCTGCCGCGCTGGGTTTTCCCTGCACTCGCCCGAAAAGATCCTGCACCCCCGTGGCAATGGCCATTTCTGCTGGCGTACACGGGAATCCGCGGCATTGTCTCGCTCGCTGCCGCGCTTGCCATCCCGCTCACGATTGAAAACGGTCAGGCATTCCCGCATCGCGACTTGATTTTGTTCTTGACCTACTCGGTCATCCTCGTGACGCTGGTTGGCCAAGGCATTTTTCTGCCGGCGGTGATTCGGGCGCTTGGGCTGGCGAATGCAGGCCGCAGGGAATTGGAAATCGAAAAAGCCGAGGAGATCGCCGCTCGCCGCGAGGCAATCGAAGCAGCAATGCTCCACCTCGATGACTCAAATAAACGCGCCCCTATCGATGAGAAGACTCTTCAGGCGCTTCGCAATGCTTATCGCGATCGGCTGAAGCACGTTGAGGCGGGAGGCGGCGAATCCGGCTGCCCGGATGCCGTACCGGCGCACGCAGACATCGTGGCTCAACTGCTCGCCGTCGAACGGGACAAGATGATCAATCTCTTCAGAGAGGGGCATCTCAAGGATGAACCGCGGCGCCGAATTGAGAGAGACTTGGACTTGCGCGAGGCGGAATTGGCCAATTTAAATTTGCTCGACGAGGCAAAATCGTAGGTCAGCGCTCCGCAGCACGCCGGCGGACTATTCTCTGGCGCCCCCGGATACATGTAATGCCACGGATTCTGCAAGAGCACGTTGGGTGAAGGGTTTGGCCAGTCGCCCGATGGAAGCATTCACGCCGTGCGGAAATTCCGCATAGCCGGTCGCTAGAATCACCGGCAGAGCCGGCCGCCGCTCTCTCATTTTCTCGATGAGCTGCAGGCCTGTCATCATCGGCATCGCCTGGTCGGTGACCACCAAGTCAATTTCAGGCGTCGAGTCGATCACTTCGAGCGCGCGCGCGCCGGAACCGACGGCGATCACTTTGTGTCCCAGATCCTCGAGCATCACCGTCACGTTCGCCAACACGAGGTTGTCATCATCGACGGCCAGTATGCAAAGTTGCCGCTTTGCAGACGAGGTACCCGAAGCCTCTCCCAAATCGCGTTCGCTCGTCTTCTCGATGCCATCCGTTGCGATGGGCAGCCAAAGCTCGATGGTGGTGCCCCGTCCCAAGGTGCTGCGCGCCATGAGCTTGCCGCCCGATTGCCCGGTAAGACCCTCGACCATGGACAAGCCCAAACCGGTGCCCTTCCCTATCCCTTTGGTCGTGAAGAAAGGCTCTGTCGCTCGAGCCAGCGTTGCCTCATCCATGCCCACTCCCGTATCGGTGACCGAGAGGCATGCAAACTGCCCAAGCGGAAGATTCGTCGGATGCGCGCCTTTGATTTGTTGTACATCGACTGCGATCGTAATGGTGCCGCCATGCGGCATGGCATCGCGGGCATTGATGGCCAAGTTGAGAAGCGCTGTCTCGAGCTGGTTTGCATCGGTGCGTACGTGCACCGCTTCAAGCGGAAATCGAGTCTCAATGTCAATGGCCGGCCCCAAGGACCGCTCCATGAGCTCCATCATGTTGTTGACCAAACACGCCACATCGACGGCCTCGTGCTTCAATTCCTGGCGCCTCGCAAACGCCAGCATTCGCTGCGTCAGCGCTGAGCCCCGCTTGGCTCCGAGCATGGCATTGTCCAAGAGCGAGAGAAGCCGCTGATCGTTCGGCATCCGCTTTCGCAAAATCTCCAGACTTCCCAGAATTGCCATCAACAAGTTATTGAAGTCGTGCGCTGCGCCACCGGTGAATTGACCAACTGCCTCCATTTTTTGAGCTTGGCGCAGCCTGCCTTCCGCGGCGCGCCGCTCTGTGATGTCACGCGTAATCTTGGCGTAGCCAACCAGCTCGCCGTTCGCCCGGATGGCGTCGATGATCACGTTAGCCCAGAATCGCGTCCCGTCCTTTCGCATTCGCCATCCTTCGGTCTCCAATCTGCCCTCGCGGGCGGCAGTGCGCAGGCCGGCGGCCGGAATTCCCGCGGCGCGATCTTCCTCAGAATAAAAGCATTGAAAATGCTTGCCGATGATTTCTTCCGCTTCATATCCTTTGATGCGTCTCGCGCCCGAATTCCAGCTGACAATGCGCCCTGTCGGATCCAACATATAGAGGGCATAGTCGGTGACGCTATCAACCAGCAGCTCAAAGCTGCGCTCGCTCTCTTGCAAACGAACCAGCGCCTCCTTCAATTCATGCGTACGTTCGCCCACCTTCTCTTCCAACTCGGCATTGAGATGCAGCAAGGCATTCGCGGAGTTCTTCAGCTCGGTCACATCCCGCGTGACGGCGAGCTGTGCTGCGGTGCCGTCGCTCAAGGCAACCGGCGAGGCGCGGCTCTCCATGTTTCGACGTGTGCCCTTCAAGCTGACGATATCGAATTGCCAGGTGAGCCGTTCTCCATCACAGACGCGTGCATGATTGGCAATCCATTCGGCCCTGTGTTCGGGCGCAATCAAGTCGAACGTGCAGGCGGACTCGACACTCGCCCAGGACTCGGCCTCGATCATGGCCAATCCGGCGGGATTCATTTGTATGAGACGGCCGTCCCTCGCCACGACCTTGATGCATTCAGGGGTGGTCTGAGTAATGGCGCGCAATAATTCAGCCTCGTCCACCGGACCGTCTGCAGCCGGCAGTCTATTTCGCTCCCTATTGGGCACCGGTCTGAGCATCGTATTTTCTCCCCAAAGCGCCTGCGCGAATCTACTCCCTTCGCGGGGAAAAGGCTGCTAGGCCCAGCCAATAGACTATCGTAGGAAAGTCCTTACAACCAACGCAACCGGAATTGAGCCGCCGGCCGCGCCAAAGCCCGGGTTCGTTGGAGTCAAATCAGATCAGCGGAGGCGCTGCAGACCAGCGTGAATAGAACCACAGCAATGGGCGGTACGCGCCACCGCACCAACAATAGCAATCCGAAGAGAGCAATGCCGATATCGATTGGCGCGAGAACGGCCGTCTTCCACACGGGGTTGTAAAGGGCGGCTGCCAGAATCCCAACCACCGCCGCGTTGACGCCTGCCAAAGCAGAGCGGACCATGTCGTGCCGGGAAACGCGGCTCCACAGCGCGAGTGCGGCGATCGTCATGAGCAGGCCCGGTAGAAAGATAAAAATCACCGCGCAACAAGCGCTCCACGCCGAGGGCGCGTAGGCATTGGCCGCGCCCAGATAGGCTGCCAATGTGAAAAGCGGCCCCGGCACTGCCTGCGCGAGGCCGTATCCGGTCAGAAAGCGATCATCGCTGATCCAGCCAGGCGGCACCATGGCATCGCGCAGCAACGGCAGCACCACGTGTCCGCCGCCAAAGACCAATGCGCCCGATCGATAGAAAATATCGGCGAGCGCGACGATGCTGCGCGGAAACAGAACCCCCAATGCCGGCAGCGCCAGCAGCAAGACCGCGAACAATCCCAGCGCACCCCATGCTCCCGCCGAAGAGATGGGCAACTCGAGTTGTGCCGCTTCGACTCCGGAATTGCGACACCACCTCATTCCGGCCAGGGCTGCCGCGCCCAGTACCGCGATCTGCGTCACCGGACCGCCGATGCTCACGAGGAGGCATGCGGCGGCCAGCGCTATCGCCAAGGTGAGCCGGTCTCGGCAAAAGCTGTGCGCCATGTTCCACACCGCCTGAGCTACCACGGCCACAGCGACCAATTGCAGCCCGTGCAATAAAGTGTGTGCCATTGCGCCCTGCCAGTTGGTGGTAAATACGGCGCAGAGGTACATCAGCAACGCCGACGGCAAGGTAAATCCCAACCAGGCCGCCACTGCGCCGATCCACCCCGCGCGGTGCAGGCCGATGGAAAATCCGATTTGACTGCTGGTGGGGCCGGGAAGCATCTGGCACAAAGCCACGATGCCGCCGTATTGTTCGGCGGTGAGCCAGCGACGTTGCCGCACATAGGTGCGCTCGAAATAGCCGATGTGCGCGATCGGGCCGCCAAATGAGGTGAGCCCGAGTTTCAGCGCGGCGCGAAATACTTCTGCCGCATTAGCGTCCTTCACGGCGATACACGCTTACCATTTTTCGATATACGGGCGCGCTTCGACTTCGAAACTCCAGGCTTGTCGGTGCTGGCGCCACAGCTGGTATGCGATCTCGGCAACGCCGGCGGGATCGACGAACGTGTCGGCGGCTCTGTCCGGCATCGCCGCGCGGATTCGCGGTAAATCCACGGCACCGTCGATGATGATCAGCGCGACATGAATTCCCATGGGCCAGAGTTTGCGCGCCATGGATTCCGCGAGACTGCGCTGCGCGGCCTTGGCAGGAGCGAATGCCGCGCTCTGTGCACCGCCGCGGCGCGAGGCCGTGGCGCCGACAAAAATGATGCCACCCTCGCCCTTTACCTTCATCCGCGGAATCACCTGCTGCGCGCATAAGAAGGAACCCAGTGCGTTGACTCGCCAGGATTGTTCGAACTGTTCAGGTGTGATGGTCTCCACGTCCCCGAATAGACCTGATCCGGCGTTGTAGAGCAGCACATCCACCTCGCCGAGTTCATTCCTGATGCGGGTGAAGGCGGCGGTGACCGAGTTCGCTGCGGCGACGTCGCACTCGAAGCCGTGCGCGTCGGGCAATTCATTCTCAATGGGCGCCAGAGTGTCCCGGTGACGAGCCAGGAGAGCAACGGAGAAGCCCGCTGCGGTAAAGCGCCGGGCAAGGGATGCACCATTTCCCGGGCCCGCACCGGCCACCACCGCGACCGGCTTGGCCGTCGAAACTTCGATGGTCATACAGATTCCCCCCAGCAGGCTCCCCGCACAGAGGTCATCAATATAGCTCGCGCTGAGCGGCTAGGTCTTGGATTTCGAATCTGGCTGCGGCAAGCGCGGCCGATCCGCCGCCGCCGTCACACGGCCGAAACGCGCGAATGGTAGACAGTCACAGAGAATCAATAGCCCGAGGAGTCTGTTCGACATGTTCGATTTCGACCATGAGGTGAATCAACCCTTCCTTCAATAACGGACGGTTAAACTGAAACAGGTGCCGATCCGACCCTGCTGGGTCCGGTCGGCACCTTTTTTTATCAACAATGCCCGAGACCCTGCATTCAACGCTTTCTCAGAAAACCATCGCACTATGTCTGACACTCGGCCTGGCGGGTGCCGGCAGCTTCGCGCAAGCGGTGCGCGCAGCCGAATTCTCGGCTGATATCGTGAGCCGCGATGCAGCCGGATTGGCGCTGGGCGCGGCCGCCAAATTGTACGTGTCGAATCACAAGGTACGCATCGAGACACCCGAGGCCTCTGCCGGCTTTCTTCTCATTGACGGAGATGCGGGCACCGCCCAATTCGTGCGGCCTGCACAGCAGATGGCACGACGATCGCACGCAAGCTCGATCCGCGGGCGCTGATTGAACGCATCAAGCACAGCGACGCCTGGGTCGATCCTTAGAGCTGAGCCCGCCCGCCGGCCTGGTTCGTGCGACGCCCCATGCTGTGATATTTTGCGGCAGCCTCATGAGAATCGTTACCTACAATGTCAACAGCATAAATGCGCGGCTGCCCAATCTGCTGCGCTGGCTCGGAGAATCCTCACCGGATGTCGTGTGCCTTCAGGAATTGAAGGCGCCGCAGGATCGATTTCCCGAGACTGCGATTCGTGATGCCGGCTACGGAGTCATCTGGCACGGGCAAAAAAGCTGGAACGGGGTGGCAATCCTGACCAAGGGTTCAGAGCCTCTTGAAATAAGACGGGTCCTGCCCGGCGATCCTGACGATGCCCATAGCCGATACATCGAAGCGACGGTCGACGGCATTGTGATCGGATGCCTGTATTTACCGAACGGCAATCCGGCGCCGGGCCCCAAATTCGAATATAAGCTGCGCTGGCTCAATCGGCTGATCGCGCATGCCGCTGAGCTGCTCCTGTCGGGTGCTCCCGTGGTCCTCGCCGGCGACTACAATGTGATACCGACCGAGTCTGACGTGTACAAACCGGAACGCTGGGTTGACGACGCGCTGTTCAGAATCGAGGTTCGCGAGGCGTTCGCGCATCTCATCAAGCACGGCTGGGTCGATGCATTGCGCGCCATGCACCCGAACGAGCAGATTTATACGTTCTGGGATTATTTTCGAAACGCGTATGGCCGCGACGCCGGACTGCGGATTGATCATTTGCTTCTCAGCCCCTCGGTCGCCGGCCGCTTGGCCGGTGCGGGCGTGTATCGCGAGGTGCGCGGCTGGGAAAAAGCGAGCGACCACGCGCCGACTTGGGTGGATCTGGCGTCCGGCTGACGCATCCGGCATACCGTTCGCGACCCTCTTTTGCCGCTCACGCCGTGGATCCGACGGTTCAGCGCACACCCCACCGGGGGCCTAAATCACCGATTAGAGTGCCTCCACGGTTCAGTACCACCCGGGAGATGCCAATGAAAGCCCTCGTCAACGTCAGCGCCTTATTTCTCTCACTCATCTTGGGGTTATTGCCCTTTGCCGTCATCGCGGTCGATGAATCCGCCGCCGCGAGGGCTGACGTAATCCAGGGGATACGTTGAACTTCTTTGTCGAAACCACTTGGAGACTACCGTGATTTACCGATCAATCCTTCGTCTTGCTTCAGTTGCAGTCTTGAGCGTCACCGCTAGCTATGCGTTGGCCGGAGATTTTTTCGAGGAAAATGGCGTCGCGCTGAACAGCTACGACGCAATCTCGTATTTTGCGCCGGCGCCGGAACCGATTCCCGGCAAGAAAGAGCTTAGCGCCGACTACAAGGGCTCAAAGTTCTACTTTGTCACCAACACGCATTTGCATACGTTTGAGGCCGACCCGGAACGGTATGCTCCGCAATTCGGCGGCTTTGATGCATTCGGCGTCTCGCAAGGCCGCAAGGTTGCCGCGCACCCGCGTGTGTTTGCCTTGGTCGATGGGAAGCTCTACATGTTCAGCGATGTCGAATCGCGTAAGAACTGGAAGAAAGATGTTTCAGGCAACGTCGCACGCGCCTCTGAGCAGTGGTCAGAAGTGTCGAAACTCGTAGCGCAGAACCGCTAGGCGATTGCCCGTGAGCAATCTCGAGCCGGGCCAGCCTCAAGAGTGACGCTGGCCGGGCTCGCGCTTTTTGGTTCAGTCTTTGAGTTCAAACACGATCGGCCGCAGATAGTCGTTGGGGTCGACCAGCCATGATGTTTCGGGCCACGTATCTTGCGGGACACCGGCGGCGCGCAGCGCATCGTAGAATCCCACTTTCCACTCCAAGGAAGATCCCTCCACCGCGACCGCGGTCACGTGGTTGGGTATGAAGAAGCGGGGCCGCACATGCTCGATATACGTGACGATGTCTCTCTCCCCGTTTTGGCTGAAGCCGAGGCTCACAACCGAGCCTAGTTCGACATCGACCGGCCCCAAGCCATCCATGATGGATGCCAGATTCGCCCCGACCGTCTTGCCTTTTACGGTCACGCCCGGAAAACAACCGGTGACATCCTGTCCCGGCTCGAAGGGCAAGCCGGTCGCGGGATTATTGTTGGGAAGTGCGCAGCTATCGGTGATGTCGCCCGTGGTGTTGTGCCAGACAAATCTAAACTTGTTGCCGCCATTCACCGTGAATACGTAGAACAGTGAGATCGGGCCGCCCGCCCCGGCGCGCGACGTTGCGATGTTCATCAGGCTGGAGAGCGGAGTACCTGCCGGAAAGAGCATCGGATCGCGGGGATCCTGAAGGTTGCAGGGAAAAGTATTGCCCTTCGTGGGCGTCGGCACGCAAACGCCGTTGGTCGTCGCCGCGATCGGCACGGCATCAGGATCAGTTAGGCCCGTATTCGTGGAATGCAGGTGCTTGAACGCGCTTATGCTCACGGCCGGCTCGAGTGCATTGATCTGGACGATTTCCTTCCCCGGGGTCGAGCCGCGATCGGTAATCGTCTTGCAATTCACCGTCGGCACCAGCGTGTAGCCGTTGTTGAAATTGTTGGTGGCATCGATGTGCATGTTGTCGCAAGTTTCCGGCGTGGCGTAGATGACGGCACCGGTCTGCTGGGCGATATAGGCGGCATTATCGGCATGGTCGAAATGGCCATGGCCGAGGAAGATGGCATCCGGCCGCAAATCCACCAAGTCCTGGATCACGAAGGGCGTACGGCCCGGCTTGACCTCGAGCCGCGTGACAAAACTATCGAGCAGCACCACGTGCCCCTTCATCGCCGCAGCGAAGGTTGCATTGGTGAGCCAAGAGAATACGACACGGTCCTCACGTACCTTGCCGGTCTTATCGTCGACGTTCTCCGACCCGAAGATCTTCTGCCGGGCCGCGATCACGGCCGCATCTCGAGATTTGCCGACCGCTGGACCTGCAAATGACCCCGATAGCAACGCCGCCCCAACAATGACCAGTGCTATTTCTCGCATGTGAAAACTCCCGGATTAGGCTTCGAATGAGTGAGCGGCCTTACCGCGATGCTTGATGACATCGGGTCCGCCAACCCGTTGATGGTTTTCCGAAGACGATGAAGAGTCTATCGGGCGGCGACGGAAATAAGATTCAGGTCGAATGCGTAGGAGGTCTCCGACACGCCGGCCTATTGAACCGGCCCATGGACGACAGCTTGAAGGTGCAGGATGACATCGCAGGCGAAGTCATCAGGGCGTTGGGGCCCTCCATCGATGGTACGGTACGATCGGCGGGAACCACGAACTAGCGCTACATTTCCCTGGGCGAAAGCTCTTCCAGCACGTCATAGTGGCGAACCTTGTCGTCATATGCGGCGACAATTGCCATGGCGCGGGGGTCCATGACCGCGTTCTCAGGCACGGCTCCGGCAAATGCACGGATGGCATCCATGGATTTCCAGCGTGTGAGGACCAAGTACTCCACATACTCGCCGCTTTCGCGCTGACTCAGGAACCCACCCGCAAAACCCTGCACTTTGCGCAACTCAGGGATGACCTCGCTTCGAAAATAATCCGGATATTTGGCGGCTTCGGACTTCCTGGCGCGACAACGCCACTCGCGAATGATCATAAATCCTCCCTGTATCGCCGTTTGGCCGCATTCTAACAAGCGGCAGCTTGGTTCGACCACCCGCCCTCATGGCGATTATTCATCCTCGAGGTGTCGCCAGGCAACCACCTTTTGTTTTTGCTCACCAAGCTTTTCGATTCCCAAATGCATTTCATCGCCCGCCTTGAGAAAAATGGGATCGGGTTTGTGACCCAAGCCCACGCCGGGCGGGGTGCCCGTAATCAGCAAGTCGCCCGGGTACAGGGTCATGAATTGACTCACGTAGGCGATCAGATGCCGCACGGGGAAAATCATTCTTTGGGTGTTGCCGGTCTGCATTCGGCGGCCGTTGAGATTCAAAAACATATCGAGCTTTTGCGCATCGCCGAGTTCGTCCGGCGTCACCAGCCACGGCCCCACCGGCCCGAACGTATCACAGCCCTTGCCTTTGTCCCATTGCGTGCCGCGCTCCAGCTGAAAGGCGCGCTCCGAAACGTCGTTCGCAAGCACGTAACCCGCGACTGAATCGAGTGCGTTGTCTTCGCTGACATACCGGGTCGTGCGGCCGATGATGACTCCCAGCTCGACTTCCCAATCGCTCTTGCGTGAATCCTTGGGCAGCATCACGTCATCGTTGGGGCCGCTCAAGCAGCTGATTGCCTTTGTGAACATGGGGGGCTCTGCCGGAATCGGCAGACTCGCTTCCTTGGCGTGATCCGCATAGTTCAAACCAATCGCGATGAACTTGCCGATCCCTTTGACCGGCACGCCAAGGCGGGGGGAGCCGCTGACGATCGGCAACGCCTCGCTATTCAGCGCCGACAAGCGCGCCAGGCTCTTCGGCGCCACTGTTTCGGGAGAAATATCATCAATGTGACCCGACAAATCGCGAATCACCCCCTTGTTGTCCAGAAGGCCAGGTTTTTCGCTCTTCGGTGGTCCATAGCGCAGTAGCTTCATTGTCGGATGATCGCGAAATGCGTCTCCACAATCAACCACCGTTCTGCACGCGAACAATGTATCCCGTCATGAACTGCGCTCAATCGTCGGCGTTGTTTCTTCCCGAAAAGGCGACATAGATGAGTGCAACCGCAATGGCGGTACCGGCAGCGACGGCGACCCACGGATTCTCCCGCACGTAGCTGACGACCGAATCGGTTACCTGGCGAAGCCTCTCCGCACCGAGTTGCACTTGCTCTGCGGTCCCCCGCCTCGCCTCAGCGATGCCCACCTCGAGCTTCGCGCGAAGCTTCTTTATTTCAGGATTGCTTGCGTCATGCAGCTTCGCGAGAAGTTCCTCGGCATCGGATACCAATTGTTCCATCGCCTTACCATTCATAAGCCGCTCCTCACGATTTGACATCGCCAATTCTTCGAAACTGCACGCCGTCCAACCAAAGGAAGTTGGGCACATCGTCCACCCATTCCGAGAACTCGGCAACACTGGGACTCGAAGGCTGCTCTCCAACCCGGAACAAATAATTGCCGATGGCAGTCAGCGGCTCGGTTCCGCCCATCCACAATTGACGCTGCCGCTGCACCACCCGGATGACGCCATACCATGGATTCTCCGAGTAATACTTGCCGACGTATCTCGCGAGTACGGGCGACGCCTCGAGCGGCGACTGACCATGATATCCCTCGCGAGCAAACCAATCTGCCCCGCAAGACAACGCCGTGACGGGTTGCTTCGAATTGTCCGCATCAGCCGAAGAGGAGGCTGCAGCGCGTTCAAATACGATTGGAAACAGGTCAAATCCGCCATGCTCTGCGATGAAGGAGCCATCCTCGGACTGCTGCAGGGGAATCGTGCGCCCATCAACGATGAGATTCAGCCGGGCAGAATCATTCTTTATTTCAATGTGTCGGCCGTCGCCGGAGGTGTAAACGCCGCTGTAGCTCTGCGCAGCCTCTACTTTTGCAGCAGCGTCGAATTCCGGAGTTGCCGGCGGTTTGCCGTGTTCTTTCTCGGAACGCAACAGTTGAAGCGCGAGTTGCGCCACCGGATTGGGCCGATAGCCCAACTGCGCATTGATCGATGCAAATGCGCCAAATCGGGCGTCCAAATCCAAATGCATGGCCGACATGAATGACACCATGCCGCCGGTATGTCTGAGCCGGACATGCCCATCGAGCGTGTCAACCGCGATGCCATATCCATAGCCTGCCGT
>Ga0193729_1000436_pt1 | contig 21532 bp, 22 predicted proteins | sample U1c2metaG_FD_143036 | JGI IMG/M metagenome (GOLD analysis project Ga0193729, IMG submission 143036) | Soil microbial communities from a riparian zone of the East river system, Colorado, United States - U1c2 | ecosystem: Environmental > Terrestrial > Soil > Riparian zone | place: USA: East River...
CGGGAAATTGTGTTTTCCCGGCGGGACCCGCGTCCATTCGAGATCGAAAGGATGCCGCTTCGCCAAATCGAGCGAGTCCGGATCGCGGCCGAGCGCAATCGAGATCCCTTTGAAATGCGCGGCGTACTTTCCACCCGGCGATTGCCACGGCTCTTCTTTGATCTCGTTAATGTTTACTTTTTTCATGCTGCTTTTGTCATTCCGACCGGAGTGGAGGAATCTCTTACTATTTCCGTTAGTTCAGTTCTGGCTTCACTCGGAGATAGCTAGAGATGTCTCGACTTCGCTCGACATGACAATTGGCTACTCCTCGCCGTCGAAGTAATCGGTCTCCTTTCCTTTCACGGTCACTTCGTCCATTCCTTCCTTTAAGAACGCGAACTTGCCGCTGTCGGGATAATGACAGGAATCGCCGCGCGGATTATCGGCGATCACATAATAAACAAAATCCTCATCGCCGGCGTTGCTGAGCTGATGCGCTTCACCCGGTCCGAAGAAGAACGCGTCGCCCGCGGTGACGATTGTCGATCCATCTTTGTCGCGAATACTTCCTCGTCCCGACACAACGAGATAAAGCTCCGACTCGGAAGAGTGCGAATGATACGGGCAAAGCGATTTCCCTTTCGGAATGCTGACGAGCGCTAGATCGAATGGATGCCGCTTCATTAAATCGAGCGACTCCGGATCGCGCCCAAGCGCGACCGAAATGTCTTTCGATCTGCGCCCAAATTTTCCCTTGGGCGATTGCCGTTCCCGCTCCTCAATATCTTTCAGGTTTATTTTACGCATGGCGTGGAGCTTACTCCTCAACGTTGACGTGGAGCTCAGATAGCCGCGTGCGAAACGGTTCCACGTCCAACGCGGATTCGTTAAGCGACGTGACAGCGTCTAGGCCAGTTAGCGCACAAAGAGCCATTGTTCGATTGTCGTGAGTGTGCAAGTCGTCGAGATTTCCTGTTGTTGCGCGAAAGGCTGCATGCGCAAATTGCGAATACAACCGATATGCGCTGTCATAGTACGCCTCGATTCGAGCAGCGATCGCTGCACATCGCAGCGGCAATCTTTTATCGACGAGTTCGTGCTTCGGAAAGTGATCAGAATAGGCTTTAACAAACTCGCACCACTTTTCTTCTAGCTGCGCAAAATATGCTGCCGCATCAGCCGCGCGCGCAACCAGTTTTCTGTCTTCTAGGTGTTCGGAATATGCGATCCTATAAAGCAAGTCTGGTTGATTTCGAACAGCGAGGATCTTAATTGCCGCTTCAATAGCTGGTCTGATTAATAATCGAGAGGCATCGAAACGAAATTGCTGTCGCAGCAAAAGGTAACCTTCGACAGCACGGTTGATGTGCGACGCCGAATAGAAAGGAAACTGATCCTCTAAGCCACGGTGGCTTTTTCTACCGAGTGCGTTAAGACCGGTCACGAGTTCGCTTTGTATATCGCGCACTAGTTCTAACGATTTAGCCTCAAAAGCCCTTGTAGCGTTGTCGTCGCTCATGGCTTCCATTTCTTCGGCAACTTTTGTTTCAGTTTTTCGACCGGTGCGAAGAGGTCTCCCATTTTTTTGATGCGCTCCAGAGTTTTGTCGGAGCGGAATGTCAAGAGATCGGCTTTTTTCTTTTTCAAACAGTTGGCGACTTCGTCCCAGGTGGCAGGCGTGGAAACGGTCGGTTCTTCCTTGGCGCGGAGCGAGTAAACACAGATCGTCGTTTTGTGTTCGTCGTTCTGGCTCCAGTCGACGAACACTTTTCCTTTCCGTACCGACTTCGACATGTTCGAGGTCACAAGGTTTCCATGTTCTCGCTCCAAAAGTTGCGCGAGAGCGCGGGATAAATCCTTGGTTTGATCGAACGTGACCGGCGTGTTGAGCGGCACGTAAACCTGTAAACCTTTTGAGCCGCTCGTCTTCGCGAACGATTTCAATTTCATTTTGCCTAACAAGTCGCGCAGCCACAGCCCGACCTGACAGCATTGAACAATGTCGGCGGGCGCGCCGGGATCGAGATCGAACACCATCATCGTGGGGCGCGCGACGTCTTTCTTTTTCGCAAGCGAGGTGTGCAGCTCGAGATCGGCCAGGTTGGCCGCCCAAACCAGCGTCGGCAAATCTTGGGCAAGGCAATAATTCATCATCCGATTGTTGCCTTCGCTCCAGACTTTCGCTGTCTTCACCCATTTCGGCCGATGCGATGGACAATTCTTTTCGTAAAAAAATTCCGCGTCCACGCCGTTCGGATAACGCTTCATCGTCAGCGGCCGATCTTCGAGGTGCGGCAAGAGCACCGGCGCGATCCGGACGTAATAATCGATCACCTGACCTTTGGTGAACCCGACTTTCGGGTAAAGCACCTTGTCCAGGTTCGATACGGAGAGCTTTTTCCCTTCGACGACGAGCTCGGCTTTGTTGGGCATTAAGAAAACGTTGAACGCTCAATGCCCAACGTCCAATGCCGAATTTAAGATAAGAAAATCTGGAAACCATGAATCCATGAAATCTGCCAGAAATTCTTCTCCTGGTTTCCTGGCTTCCTGATTACTTTTTCTTACGCAAAGAAGCGTTCCGGCGAAAGCATGGGCTGCGGTTTGCAGATGCGGGCGACGCAATGCTCCCAGGTCTCGTGGCCGCTGAGGATCTCGATTTCGACGCGCATGAAATAAATCGGCACTTTCACATCCGTTTCGGGCAATCGCGGCATGCGGACGGCATCCTTTTCCGTGGTAATGATCAGCGCCAGATCGCGCCGGATGCAGCGATTGATGAAGCTGCGCAATTCGGCTTCGGTGTAATAGTGGTGATCGATGTAGCGCAGGGCAAGATCGACATTGGCGCCGAGATTTTTGAGCGCGCCTTCGAAACTCTCGGGCGCGGCGATCCCGCAAATCGAGCCGATGAACGCGCCTCGCAATCGGTCGAGCATTAATCGTTCGCCGGTATAAATGTTTTGGAGATATAGCGGCCGATGCGCGCACTCGATGATTTCGGCAGTGCGATTGTAACGACGAATGCGCGCGATCAGCGTGTCATTCGATTGGCCGGTGTTTTTGGTGATGAAAATGTAGCTCGCGCGTCGCAAATTCCGCGGCGGTTCGCGCAATGTACCGCGCGGCAGCAAAAATTCGTTACCGAACGGCGCTTGCCGGTCCACTAACACGATGTCGAGCCGATGTTTGAGATGGAGATACTGCAGACCGTCATCGAGCAGGAGCGTGTCTACTTTCCATTTGTCGATGGCGAATTTCCCGCTTTTCACCCGGTCTTTGTCGACCAGAACGATCACGTCTTTCAAATTGTGCGCGAGCATGTAGGGCTCGTCGCCGGCGGTGATCGAATCGAGAAATAGAAGTTTTCCGTCGGAGACAACGCGCGGAGGACGGACATCTTGGGTCAGCAGCCGGTCGAGCCAATTTCGTTTGGTCGGCTTCGGCACGCTTTTGTAACCGCGGCTCAGGATGGCGACGCGCCGGCCGCCGGTTTGCAACGCCCGCGCGAATTTTTCCACCACCGGTGTCTTACCCGTTCCGCCGACCGTGAGATTCCCGATGCTAATGACAAGGCAGCCAAGCGTGCGCTCGCGGACAATTCTTTTCCGATACAAATAAAGCCGGAGCTGGACGATTCGTTCGTAAATAAACGAGAGCGCGTAAAGAATTCCACGCAAAATCGCGGCGCGAAATCCGCGGCGCCGCTCAAGCACCACGTCGATTCCGAACTGCTCTAGATTTTCAAGCGTGCGTCCCATCTCAATTGCTGATGTTTGATTTCTGAGTGCTGATTTGAACTCCGCGATTGTCGGCAGTCTCGGTCAGCGCGCGAGAAGATGTTGTTGCGGCCCGCAGCATGGCAGAGGCGACTTTATGTGAGTTGCACAATGTGACAGCACAGATTGTCGATCCGCTGCCGCTTAAGAAAGCGCCGAGGGCTCCGGCTTTTTCGGCAGCGGCGATGACGCGCGGCAGAAATGGGATTAGTCTTGCGCGAAAAGGTTGGTGAAGTTGATCACCAAACGCGCCGCGAAGATTTCCGTAATCCCGGGAAGCGAATGCAGCAGTGATCGCGCTGGCATTGCCGACGCTCGCGACCGCATCCATGCGCGGAATTTCCGCCGGCAGAATTCTTCTGGCCGCCGCTGTTCGAATTTCGAAATCAGGGATCAAGAGAACGAACTTTAATCGCGGTGATACGGCAAAGCGCTGAACATTTTCACCGCGGGCGACAGTGAATCCGCCAAATGACGACGGCGCGGCATTGTCCGGATGTCCTTCCAATTCAGCGCACAATCGAAAGATCGACAATCGATCCAGCGGCCGCCGCGCGAGCTCGTTCAAACCGTGCAAAACGCCGAGGCGAATAGTGGCGCTGCTGCCCAAACCGCGCGAGCGCGGAATTTTTTCTGTAGCCGAACAAGAAAATGGAAAGCGCCGGCAGTTCGTTCGCTTAAAGAAAAGGTCCGCGGCTCTGGCCACGATCGGCGCGAGCAGTTCACGTTTGGTCGTGCGGGACACGGCCACAAGATTGTAAATGCGAAGCGCGACGCCCAGGCAATCGAAACCAGGTCCAAGATTGGAAGTGCTCGCGGGAATACGGATCGTGACGCTGTGAACGCTTGCCATGTGTAGGTAGGGGCGGTTCACTGAACCGCCCGCGGGTGATTGAGTCAATCGCCCCTACCTGATCGGCATAACAAAGGAATGAACAAGAATCAATGGATCGATCGCGGCTTGCTGGACGCCTTCGAAGCCGAAGGCACCGATGCGCATCGGCTCTGCACGGCCGACAATGGCTGGGTTGAGCGGTTTGGCCGCGACATTTTGATCTCATTCAGAACAACAGCCGCGCGCGATCGTTTGATTGCGGGACTAAAAGAGTGGGCCAAGTCGGTGGATTTTCCGATTAGCCGTGTGTTCGCGCGGTTCCTGCCGAAGAAAAATGAAGAGCGTGAGACGCCGAAGGTTCTTTTTGGCGATGAAGGTGAAAATCTGCAGACGATCGCGACCGAACATCATCTCAGATTCGCAATCGATTTTGGCGCCGGGTATTCGGTCGGGCTGTTTGTCGATCAACGGGAGAATCGTCGGTTCGTCAGGCAAGCCAAGCCGGAACGGCTCTTGAACTGCTTTGCCTACACCTGCTCGTTCTCGGTCGCGGCGGCTTCGGCAGGCGCGCAGACGGTGAATGTCGATCTTTCCAAGAAATCGTTGGAGCGCGGGCGGCAAAATTTTGTCCTCAATTCGCTGTCGATTGAAGGACATAAGTTTATTGCCGACGATGTCCGTCCGGTGTTGCGTCGCCTGGCGCGGCGCAGTGAAAAATTCGACATGATCATTCTCGATCCGCCGACGTTTTCGCGAACGAAGGGCGGCGAAGCATTTCATGTGGAAAGTGATTTCGAGGAGCTAATTGTTGCAGCGTTTGAACTAATCGACGGCAGTGGTCGCATTTTGCTGTCGACCAATTGCGAAACTCTAAGCGCGCAGGCCCTCGAGCGAATGGCGCGATATGGTTTGAAATTATCACGCCGCGCCGGCGTGTTCCATCGACAACCAACACCGCTGGATTTTCCGTCGGGATCCGCGGCGAGAACGATTTGGCTGACTTTGCGTTGACCAAGTCGATCTCACGGACAATCGTTAAGCAAAATGGAAAAAAGAGAACATGATGATTTGGCCGAGCGCGGCCTACGCTATACGCGGGAGCACTTCGACGAAATTCTGAGCCAGACGGCAACGTACGTGCGCCAGAACCCAACGCAGTCGCTTGCTTACGCGGTGCTGGCGGGATTCGTTTTAAATCGCCTGGGTATCGGACGAATCCTAAAAGGCGTCGTACGACTGGCGCTGTTTGCGCTCAAACCGGCGATCCTGATTTACGGCGCGACCAAATTATACGAAGCGGCGCAGGAAGAAGAATAGGTGGATCGAGCAGTAGATGCCCGTCCGGCTCGGACCTCGATGCTAAACATTAGCGCGCCTCGGCGCCATCATTAACATCGCCCGCGGAGCGGTCGATTCGCCTCAATCATCCAAGGTGAAGCCGACCTTCAACGTTACCTGCCAGTGCGCGATGTTTCCTTCCTCGAGATAACCCCGCGTCTCCGCAACTTCGAACCAGCGCATGTTGCGAACGGTCTTCTTTGCCCGGGCCAGCGCGTTCTTAACAGCGTCTTCCATTCCGTTCGGCGACGAACCGACCAACTCAATCTTTTTGTAAACATGATCAGACATGCTGAAAGGTTGACGTCCCGCTTGGGACATACAACAAAAACCTCAAGGCCGATCGGGTGAATGACTTTGGGTTGCGCCGGTCAGATGGAGGTAGGAGAGCTCAACATTTTCCAGAAAGTGAGCCTGGTCATCCAGGAACAAGTCGCTGGAACGCGACTGAAGATTTTCGCGCCGCGGCGGATCGGCCGCAAACTGCGCCAATAAGGCCCGCGAATGGGCGTACTGGCCGCCGAACCATCCGTCGGGCTGAGTCATGATTTCTCGTTGGCGGGCGTATGCTCGCACGTTACCCGCAATCAGAAGCGCGATCAGCGCATAAATGATCGGATTAAATCGCGCGCGGTCGCGCGGGTTGAGAAAACTGAGCCACGCACTGACTCCAAAGAGAATCACAACGTGTACCGTCAACGTGTAGTACCAAAACGAATGATCGCGGATTGAATAAACGGCCGGATGGCGCGCAATCATCGTCGCGAGCAGGCCAATGATCGCGATGATCGAGGCAATTGAGACCGCGAGGAGAGTCAAACTGTTGCCACTGATCGCGCTTCGCCATTTCCACGTAATGACCAAACCCGCGATCACGATCATTGTGACCAAAAGAAGAAACGGAATATTCCCGAAGAAGAACGAGACTTGTTGGTCGAAGAGGTGCCATGTTTTTGCTGGCAACGTGGGATCGAGAAGCTTCGACCACGGCAGATTTTGATAGGCAAAATTCGGCCAGTAGCCATTGAGGGCGTGGATCAGCCACGGCGCAAAAATCCGGTTGTAGAAGATCGTCGCGCCGATCGCGGCAGCGTTAATGAAAATGACGCGGAGATAACCGCGCTCACGGGCTACTCCGCGCGCCTTCGCGATTAACCCAAGCATTAGTACGATGATTGTCGCGCTGATCAGGTAGTAGAAGCCCTGGCGGTCGCACAATGCCATGACCAGCCCAAGCGGAAACAGGGCCGCGCTTTTTAACGGCGTTACCTGACGCTTATCGATGCTGAGCAGTGAAAACGTGTAAAAGAAAAATGCGAGCAACGCGGCGCTCAACACAATTTTGGACGACCGATAAAGTATCGGAGTGGACGCCTGGACGACGATGCAGCTGAGGAACAACGACAAAAGCATGCTGACCATAACGCCATTCAAGGCGAAGACTCTGCGCGCGCCCCAAAAATAAACTGCGCTGACCGCGATTAATCCGAGCACGCCGCTGAGCGGAACAAACAGCAGCACCTGATGGTCGAGCAGGGCCGCAAATATTCTGGCGTCGATCAAATCGAAGGCATAACTGAGCTCGCGCGCTTGGTACGCGCCCCAGTCGTTAATTTGAGGATCGAAAATTTGGGCGAAGAAGGGCCGCTTCTGCAAATAGTTGAGGACAAACTCCATTGCTTCGCTGTCGATGATGCCTCGGCCCCAAAATGTGATTGCATGAACAAGAAACCCGATCGGCAGAATATATGCCGCCCCGACCAAAACCGGGTGCGCGAAATGACCGATGCGAACAGCGAAAGGATGAAGCTGATCCGGACTTGCCACGACGTGAATGCTGGCCGAATCGGAAAACGGGCGCAACTTTCCGTTGAGCGCCTACCATACGATTGCTAGCCTGAATTGTTCAATGAAGATCGACAACCGCAACATCGAATCGCATTTAAAGGAGAAGCGCGTCTTCAAACCGGCGAAGCAGTTTGCGCGGAAGGCGCGGATCAAGAACCTCGCGCAATACCAGCGGATGTATCGCGAGTCGATCAAACGGCCGGACAAATTTTGGTCGCGCGAGGCGAGGGAACTTTCCTGGCAAAAGCCATGGCGAAAAGTCCTGGAATGGAAAGCGCCGTTTGCGAAATGGTTCATCGGCGGAAAACTCAATCTTTCCGAGAACTGCCTGGATCGACATCTCGTCACCCACCGCCGCAACAAGGCCGCAATTTTGTGGGAAGGCGAACCGGGCGAAAAGCGAACGCTTACTTATCAGCAATTGCATCGCGAAGTGTGCCGGTTCGCGAACGTTTTGAAGCGAAACAACATCGGCAAGGGCGATCGCGTTATTATTTATCTGCCGACCATTCCAGAAGCTGCGATCGCGATGCTGGCTTGTGCGCGCATCGGCGCGGTCCACTCGGTTGTTTTCGGCGGATTCAGCGCGGATTCAATTCGCGACCGGATCCATGACAGCGGCGCGATCGCACTGATCACCGCAGATGGAAGTTATCGCCGGGGCGGAATTGTGCCGCTCAAGAAAAATGTGGATGACGCGCTCCGCGTCGGGACCTCGGTGAAACGCGTGATTGTTTTCCAGCGCGCGCACAATCAAATCCACATGGAAGAAGGCCGCGACGTCTGGTGGCATCGCGAGCTCGAATACGTCGATGACGATTGTCCACCGAGAGCTCTCGATAGCGAACATCCGCTTTACATTCTTTACACCAGCGGTTCGACCGGGAAGCCGAAAGGAATCCTCCACACCACCGGTGGTTATCTGGTCGGAATCTATTCGACTACAAAATACGTGTTCGATATTCGCGACGAAGATATTTTCTGGTGCACGGCTGACGTCGGATGGGTGACCGGGCACAGCTACGTTGTTTATGGTCCGCTCGCGAATGGCGCGACCACTTTCATGTATGAAGGCGCACCGAATTGGCCGGAACCTGACCGCTTTTGGCGAATCATTGAGCAGAACCGCGTGAACATTCTCTACACCGCGCCGACCGCGATCCGCGCGTTCATCCGTTGGGGCGATCAGTGGGTGAAGAAACACGACTTGTCGTCGCTGCGCCTGCTTGGCACCGTCGGCGAACCGATTAATCCGGAGGCGTGGATGTGGTATCACAAGAACATTGGCGGCGAACGTTGCCCGGTCGTCGACACCTGGTGGCAAACGGAAACGGGCGCGATCCTGATCACACCGTTGCCCGGCGCGATTCCGACGAAACCCGGGAGCGCCACGCTTCCGTTTTTCGGAGTGGATCCGGCGGTTGTCGATCCGAAGGGAAAGGAAGTCGGCGCGAATGTCGGCGGCAAGCTGATTATCCGACGTCCGTGGCCGTCGATGTTGCGGACGATTTACGGCGACAAGCAACGATACCAAAAACAGTACTGGAGCGAATACAAAGGAAATTATCTCACCGGCGACGGCGCGCGGCGCGACCAGGATGGCTATTTTTGGATCGTCGGCCGCATCGATGACGTGCTCAATGTCGCCGGACATCGCCTCGGGACGTCGGAGATCGAGAGCGCGCTCGTGAGTCACGCAAAAGTCGCAGAAGCCGCGGTCGTTGGCAGGCCGGACGAATTGAAAGGACAAGGCGTGGTCGCTTTCGTGACCGTGAAAACGGGAGTCGACGCTTCGAACGATTTGAAGGCTGAATTGCGCGAGCACGTCGGCACGCACATCGGCGCGATTGCGAAACCGGATGAAGTGCGCTTTGCCGAAGCGTTGCCAAAAACGCGTAGTGGAAAAATCATGCGCCGGTTGCTCAAAGAAATCGCGAGTGGCGCGAAAATCACGGGCGACACAACCACCTTGGAAGATTTCAGCGTGCTGGCAAAACTGTCCGAGTCGGACGAGTAGGAAGCAATGAGTTTTATTCGCACAGGCTTGCGCGAGATCGGATTGAAAATCCGGCGGCAACGGACGCGCATGGTCCTGCGACACGAGAAACGTTTGCTCCAGAAAAGCGAAATCATTCTCGGGCGCGAAGGAACTTCGCAGGCGGCGAATTTTCCCGAGCTGCGGAATGAGATTGTGGCTCTGAAAAAGCTCGAGCAGGAACAAAAAGAAGTCGCTCTTCGCATCGCGCAAATCGAAGAGGGAATCAAAAAGGTCGAGGCGCAGCGGCAAGCGAACGCCAGAGAACAAAGCGAAGCGATGGCGAAATTGGAGGCCGAGAAGAAGCCAATCCAGCAACGTCGCAACGATGCCAAGAGCGCCGCTGAGTTGTGTGAGCGCGAGGTGAACGCGGTTGAGCGCCGGATTCGCGAGAATGATGAAGCCGACCAGGAGTTGCTCAGAAAATTGTCCGAGCTTCAGGCGCTCACGCCACCGCCGGCGGATCTGGAAGCGCAAACTGCCACCATCAGCGCACGGCGTGTACGTCTACCGGAAGAACGGGCCGAGCTTGTTCGCGCCCGGCTTGGCAGTAGCGACGCTTCACGGATTGCCAAGGAGAAACTCGTCGCCGCCGAAGAAGAACTTTCCGCTATTGAAAAAAATATCGCGAAAGTTCGCGCTGAATATGAAATGCGCGATCGCGGTTTCGGGGACAACATCCGTGCGCAGCAGGACGCCGTTCGCGACGCCAAACAACATCATCAGGTGGTGGAGGAGCGAAAAAATCCGGCTTATCTCAACATCGGCCGCCATCTTGCGTCCCAAGGGATCGCACCGCCGAATGCGCCGCATCTGCTCGGCGCCGTGCGCAAACGTCGCGTCGCGGTGGATCGGCATCAGCAACACAACGACGAGCTCGCGTTACTCTCCCGGGGCATCGACAAACAGGAGCTGCGCCAGTTTTATTTCAGTGTCGTCTCGGTAATCGCGTTACTGGCGATTATTTTGCCACTCATCGCGAAATCGCCGCGCAAGCGCGAGTGGCTGCCGCAGCAAACCGAAGCGATTCTATCGATCAATACCGAACAATTTGAGCGCGACGATTTGCCAAAACGCTGGCATAAAGACCAGCCCGACCTCTGGCAGAACGTGTGGAACGGATTGATCGGGCCGGCGGCGCACGTGCCAACTCTCAATCTGTCCCGGGACACGTTGCGAATCACCCGCGCGGCGACCACTTCCGACATTGGGACTGTTCGCGAATTTATTCTGATTGAGAACCAGAGCGATGTTTCGCAAATCATCCGCTCAGTCCAGAGTGACAAAGAATTTCACAAACGCACGGTTAGCGGATTGCCGGTCTGGGAAAAACCTGATCTTGCGCTGGCGCGCGTCGGTCCAAGTACCCTCGCCGTCGGGAGCTCGACCGAAGTCGATGAACTGGTCAGGGTCCGACTCGGAATCGACCTCGACCTGAAAATTACCGGGCAATTGTTCGACCGGTTCGAAGCGTTGGATCGCGAGAGCGCGCTGCGCTTGATCTCGCGGAGTCCGCCTGACTTGCCACGCATGTTTCATCCGATTTTTGCGCCCGAGTTGCTGGAAAATTCGCAGTTGCTCGGGCTCGCCCTGACCCTGCAGAATCCGGTTAGGGCACGTTTGTTTTTGAAACTTAAATCTCCGGAATCGGCGTCGGAGTTCGCGCGCATTCTACATAACGAGCCGCAACGCTGGCTGCGTTTGCAGGATTCCAATCTCCTGCTCTACGTGCAGCCGCCGGAAATTACCCGGCAGTCAGCCAACCTCGAGCTCCATTTCAATGTACCGGAGGAAACGGCACGCCTTCTTTTGCAGCGCATCGCAAAAACCGACATCGCCAGCTCCGTTGCTGGCGATTGACCCCGAAGGCTTTCGGGGTTGATTGCCCGGGGCGATTTGCGCTTATAATGCCGGCTCAATGTCTCGCCACCTGAGCCTCACAATCATCTTCACTGCCGCGATGTGGACCTTGCACACAGCTCAAGCAGCCAATCCGCAACTGGTCGACATTGCCATGGTCGATCCGACCATCGTGATCGATCTGCGCTACGCGACTGAGCGCAACGTGACCGGACATGCGTTGTATCCGCGCGGAATGCGGGCTCTCGCTTTGCCAAGTGTCGCGCAACAGCTCGCCGGCGCGCAGAATTATCTCAAACAGTTTCGTTACGGGCTGAAAATTTGGGACGCGTATCGGCCGAAGGAAGCGCAGGAGTTGCTCTGGAAATACGCGTCGAAGGACCAATACGTCGCAAATCCGGAAAAAGGTTTTGGCTCGATGCATTCCTACGGCGTTTCGGTAGACACGACCCTCGTGGACGATTGGAGTCAGGACGCGAGCATGCCAACCAAGTTCGACGAATTCACGCCTCAGGCGATGCTGCGTTACGCCGGTCGCGATCCGCTGGTGAAACAGCACCTGACTCTTTTGCAGCGGGCGATGGCGCGCAACAATTTCTACGGCTTGCGCGTCGAGTGGTGGCATTTCACCACCGCGGATTGGAAAAAATATGTCCCGTATTGGGAAGACAAACAAATGTCGCAAACGGGCGAAAGTCCATCGCCGAAAAGTTGAAGCCGGATTCCGGGCCTAGGAATTCCTGAATTCATGATCGACTCCATTCTGCGAGACTTACGTCAGCCGGAATATATTCACGTCCTGATCAATCCGTTGCCGATCTATGGCTTGGCGATGGGATTGCTCGGGTTAATCGTTGCGTTTTTTTTGCGAGGCCGGCGCGCGCAGATCGTCACGCTCATCTTGGTAATGGTCAGCGCCGCGTCGGCCTGGCCCGTCTATGAATTCGGAGAACAGGCTTACGATCGTGTTTTGTCGATGGCCGATGAGCCGGGACAAGCATGGCTCGATGAGCATCGTGACCGGGGCGAAGATTGCATTTGGTTCTTTTATGGACTGGCGGTGTTGAGTGCAGTCGCTTTGGTCGCGCCGCGGAAATGGCCGCGCTCGGCTACGCCACTGGTTGCATTAGTGATCTTGTTGAGCGCGGTGACTCTGGGATTCGGCGGTTACATCGCTTACGCCGGCGGCAAGATTCGTCATCGCGAATTTCGCAACGTCCCGCCGCCGCCGAAAAAGCCGGATCACGAACACTAAGATCGATATCTCGATTTAAGCGATCGTTGTGAGCACGGATCTCGAGCGCGCCGAGCAGAATGTCGAAACCCGCAGCGAATCGCTCAAGAAGCCGTTGGGGCTGTTCGATCTCGTCCTCACCCAAATTCTTTTCGTGGTCGGCTCAACCTGGGTCGGCGCCGCCGCGAAACTCGGACAAGCGCACCTTTTCTTTTGGTTGCTGGCCATTTTGCTTTTCTACATTCCGCAGGCCGCGGTTGTCATTTATTTGAGTCGCTGCATGCCGCTTGAAGGCGGCATTTATCAATGGGCGAAACTTGGCTTTAACGAGTTCGCCGGTTTTATCGTGGCGTGGAACCTCTGGCTGCTCTCCATCACTGTGATCGCGTTGGGCGGAATGTTTACGACGACGAACATTTCTTACGCCATCGGTCCGAGCGCCGCCTGGATGCCGAACAGCAAATGGTGCGTGTCGCTAATTAGCTCGGCGCTGGTCGCCGGTCTTGGCTGGACCTGCGTCCGCGGCTTGTCGTTAGGCAAATGGCTCCACAACGTTGGCGCGTTCGCCATGCTCCTGGTCTACGGTGCGCTCATCTGTCTGCCACTGCTCGGTCTCGCGCGCGGGGAATTGAAGAGCTATCACCCGCTTCAGCTCGCGCTGCCCACGATGTCGATCTTCTATTGCTTCAATATTTTCAGCAAACTTTCCGCCGGTGCATTGAGCGGATTTGAATACGTCGCCATTCTCGCGGGCGAAACGCGCTCTCCGGCCCGCGATATCGGCCGCTCCGTCCTGATCGCTTCGCCCGTGATCGCGCTGATGTTCATTCTCGGAACGAGTTCGGTTTTGGCTTTTATCGGTGACAATCCAATCGATCTCATCGGTCCAGTGCCGCAGACATTGCGTTTGGGTCTGAGTTCGTTTCCCATCGCCGGCGCAATCGCTTCGGTTGGAATTTTATTGATGACCGCGCGATCGATATCGTCGACTAGTGTTCACGTAACTGGAAGCTCCCGACTGCCGATGGTTGCGGGATGGGACCGCTTACTGCCGGCCTGGTTCTCGCGCTTGCACCCGCGATACAAAACGCCGGTCAATTCGATCATCTTCGTTGGCGCGACCACGCTTGTCATCGCGGTCGCGAGCCAGATCGGCGCCGGGATCCAGGAAGCGTTTCAATTAGTGGACAACGCCGCCAACGTCTTTTACGGGATCGTTTACTTCATGATGTTCGCAATTCCCATTTTTGGCGCGAGCGCGATTCGTTCCGGTGCGCCAATCTGGTTGCGAGTCGCCGCGATTTGTGGCGCTGCGGTTTCGTTGTCCGCTATCTTTTTTACCGTTTATCCGATCATTGACGTTCCAAGTCCGCTGAGTTTCGCCGTGAAGATTATTGCCGTAACCGCGATCGCGAACGCGATCGGTGTCGGCATTTACCTCGTCGGTAGAAAACGTCGACGTGCTTAGCCGCAGTTATCGACGACCCAGCGCAAATATTCGGGTAAGCCGTTCGAGACCGGAACGAAAATTATCTCGGGAACTTCGTAGGGATGAAGCGAGCGCAGTTTTTCCTGAAACGCTGATTGTCGATCTTCGCTCAGCTTAAAGAAGACGAGCGTTTCGGTTCCGGTCTCGATTTTTTCTTGCCAGCGGTAGATCGATTCGACCGCGGGCAAAATGTTTGCGCAGGCCGCGAATTTTTCAGTTACGAGCTGATTTGAAATTCGTTGTGCGGTCTCGCGATCCGGAAACGTGCTCAGCGCGAGAAGAACGGCCATTTGTCAGGCAGGAACGAGCGATTCATACCGCCTCACCGGCTCGAAATGCCCGGGCGGCTCGCCCCGGCAGATCCAACCGCCCCCGATGACGACATCACCATCGTAAATTACCGCCGCCTGTCCGGGGGTGATCGCGCGTTGCGGTTCATGCAAACGAATCCGAGCGCGATGATTCTCAAGCGAGGTAACGGTCGCCGGTGTGCCCGGATGGCTATAACGAATCTTCACTGTCGCATCGACATCTTCATCGGGAAGCTCACGCGCAATCCAATTCGTCCGGTCGATTTCGAATTCGTCGCAAACCAAATCCTCAACATCGCCCACAATTACGCGGTTTGTCTGCGCATCGAGATCTACCACGTAACGAGGCCTGGCCGACCCGCCGGGAAGTCCTTTGCGCTGCCCAATCGTGAACAGCTCGATCCCGTCATGTTCGCCAACAATTACGCGGTTTGTCTGCGCATCGAGATCTACCACGTAACGAGGCCTGGCCGACCCGCCGGGAAGTCCTTTGCGCTGCCCAATCGTGAACAGCTCGATCCCCTCATGTTCGCCAACAAAGTTTCCAGCCACATCGTAAATTTCGCCGCGATGAAATTCGTTTTCGCCGAGATGCGATCGAAGAAACGCTTTGTAATCATTTCCAGGCACGAAACAGATTTCCTGACTGTCGATCTTGTCGGCGACCTTCAGGCCCAACGAATGCGCGATTTTCCTGATCTCGGGTTTACGCATCGTTCCAAGCGGGGTCAGCGCGCGACGGAGCTGCGGCTGGCGCAGGCTGAAGAGAAAATAGGATTGATCTTTGCGCGGATCGACGCCTTTACGCAAAACCGCGCGATCTTGGTGATGTTCGATGATCGCGTAATGACCGGTCGCAATGAAATCGCAGCCGAGCGCTTCAGCCTTGCCCCAGAGATTACCGAACTTGAGCTTCTCGTTGCACATCACACACGGATTTGGCGTGCGGCCGGCTTGATATTCACTCGTGAAATAGTCGATCACCGTGCGCTCAAACTGGTCCGCTTCATCGACAACATAATGCGGAATGCCTAATGAATGGGCGACGGCGCGTGCGTCGGCGACCGCTTGCGGACCGCAGCATTTGTCCTCCGCGCGCGAGATGCAATCCTGCGGCCAGACTTTCATCGTCACCCCAATGACGTCGTAGCCTTGCTCGCGTAGTAAATAGCCGGCAACGCTGGAGTCCACTCCACCGCTCATCCCAAGCAAAACGCGTTTGTTGCTCCGATTCATCGAAGCGAGGAATTTCGATCAATCGCAGACCGAGTCAACGAGCGAACTGGAACGCTGACGAATTTGCTGTCCCGAACCGTGAATCGCCAGGGATGATGCGCTGATCGCGTAATGCCGATTCGTTCGTCGGCGACAACATCGACATCTTCCCCAGACGAGTGGGCAAAGCAATGGCGCGGATCGACGCAGAGATTCATTTCATGATATCGATCAGTGATGTCGAAGGCCTGCGTCAGCTTTCCCGGGCCGGAGCAAAGCCGGCGTTCATCATGAACGCCACGTCGTCTTTTCATTAGCTCGATTCCGCGCAGCGGCTGCACCGCGCGAATTAAGACGAAACCGTTGGTCGCGCCTTTCACCAGCACGTTCAACATCCAGTGCGCTCCGTAGCTGAAATAAATATAGGCAGTGCCGGCCTTGTTTCGCCCGACGAATGCGCGGGCTGTCGGACGTGAGAAAGTGTGGCAGGCTTCATCGTTCTCAGCCAGATACGCTTCGGTTTCGACAATCTTGCCGGCGCATTTCCCCCAGATCAGCTTAGTTCCGACCAGCTCACGGGCGCATGCGACCGGGTCACGCCGGAAAAAGGTTGTCCGAATGGTTCGGCTTCTCACGGCTGGTGACGCGCTCGAACGGCGATGGAAAAGCAAAAAGCGCTAGAAATTTTTTACGTTGAAATAAACCGGGAGCTTCACATCGCAAGCCACCGGTTTTCCGTTGCGGAACGCAGGGATAAACTTGGCTCTGCTGAGATCCTCGAACGCGGTGTCGCCGAAGCCAAGAAACGGTGGTTGCTCGCTCAGCAATTTCAGATCCTGCAAATTGCCAGACGCGTCGACCTTAAGTTCCAGCTCGGCGGAACCATCTACCGGCACCGGCGCGCTTTCATTGCTCGGATAGTGAAAGCCGTTGAACTTTGAGTCCGCTCCGTAAAAGGGCTGTGGTCCGATAAAATCGCTTTCTTTTACCAGCTCGGCGCGTTCCTGGTTCGAGAGAATGCGCAGCCGCGGTTTGTCGTTCACAATCGCGAACGTCACGGTTCCGTAATAAATCGCGTCCACCGGCATGCGATTGTAAATTGCGGGGATAAATTTCGGATTCGCGGCCGCCGACAACTTTTTCAGTAGCTCTTGCTCCAGCAATTTCGAATCCGGCGTGCCGCGATAGGTCGAAACGGAAAGGACTTCACCAGTCTTTTTCACCGTGCAGGAGAACATGATTGCGGCATCCTTTTGCCCTTGTTTGACCAACCCGGCGGTGTCGATGCGGTTAATCAACGCATCGAGTCCCGTGCCAAGCAGAACCGGCCGATACATCGGCAGGTTCGCAGTCTGTGACGACGGAACGTCAACCTGAGACCAGCCAAGACCGACAATCGCCAGGAGAATGACCGCGGAGATTCCGAAAACGCGCATGGGACAGATACGCAACCGAAACCGAGAAAGATTTCAACCGCAATCTCGCGTAAATTTAGGCCGCCGCCCGATTTTGAGAGCCGATCTTGTGCAGGACGTGATGGCGCCGGAAATAGTCGATCACCGCATCGCGTGTCTGGACCGGATGAAACGTGCAACGCGTCGCGGGCACTTCGAGTAAAGCGCGTAATTTCATGAAGCGGTGGCCGCCGCTGCGCGAATCGAAGGTGTTGAAGGCGATCGAGTAACGTTTGTCGCGCTCAAGTGTTCGCCCATCGGCAAGTCGCATGGCCGTGATTCGCCGTTTATAACCAACTCCTTCAGTTTCAATTTCAAACCCGAGCAGGTTTCGTGGCTCCCTGCTCGCATAAACTTCTTCCATGACTGTTTTGATCTCCTCAGGTGTGAGCTCCGCGGTAACGAGATAACTTTCAAAAGGAATAAGGTCCCAAATGTCATTGATAGTTTTCGGACCAGCCACGAAGTTGTTCTTCTCATCAAAAACACCGTGCATTGCGCCGTCCGCAGTCGTGCCGCGTTCCCGTAATGCTTCCAAAATCGCTGCGCCGATTAGCGCTTCGACATCGCTCGGCTCGCCCGGGCGACCGCGCACGTGAAGTGTTTCCGCTAAAGTGCCGATCTGTTGAGCAAGGGCACTCGCGGATTCATCGAGATGCGGTTTAGCACGTGAAAGGACGATATGATCGAGACCAACGCGATTGTTCATCCGTTCGCATCTCGCTTCGCGGCGCAATAATTTTCTTGAAGCGCGGTCGAATGTAAGATCGAGCCGTCCGACGTGAATGCCGAAATGATCGGCCTGGGTCAGGAGCACGCCGTTCGTAAGACGGCTCGGAATCGTTTGGTGGGTGTGCCCGGCAATAAACGCCGCGACTTGAGGAAACTCCGTGGTTAACGCGACAACGGTATTGGCGAAATCATCTCCGCCACTGCGCGGTTTCAAGCCCATATGACCTGCCAGCACAATCGCCTCCGCCCCGTCATACTTCGCCTTTGTGATCGCGCGACGGACTGGTTCCACCGAATATTCAAAATCGAAGCCGCGGATAAATTTCGGGCGAAACCAAAACGGCATTCCCGGCGTGGTCACCCCGATAATCGCAATTTTGATCCCATCGATTTCCTTCAAGATATAAGGCCGAACTTTTGCGAATGGATTTCCCGAATCCAAAGTTTCTCCGCTGGCTTTTCCTTCCATTGACATATTGGCTGCCAACACCGGCATTTTGGATTTTGTCAGTGCATTCATGAACGGCTCCACGCCCCAATCGAATTCGTGATTTCCCACGATCCACGCGTCGTATTTCAGATGATTGAAGAGATCGATCATGAGCGCGCCGTCGGTGCGCAAGCTGACATCGGTGCCCTGGTAGACATCGCCGATGTCGATCAGGATCGAATTTCGATTTTGCCGGTGCCATCGCCGGATTTGGGTAGCGCAACGCGCGAACCCGCCGAGGTCCGCGTTTCCTGCGTAATCAGTGGTGGGCAAAATGTGCCCGTGTAGATCGGTGGTGTGCAGGATTGAGATCTGAACCGTGTCGCTTGCCATGCCGGAGGTCCGAGCCGGACTGGCACTTAGCGAAGGCGGGTGGTTCCGCGCCGCCGCTGAGCGCGCGATTGTCGGCGCCGCGCAGAACAGACCGGCTTGCCCGATTGTTCTAAGGAATGCGCGGCGAGTGGGGGAACTCACTTACATCGACATATCAACATCGGCGTCGGGACACAATTTCATTTTCCACTGAATCGGAACAAGAAAAGACAGAATCAACAGAATTCACAAAATGGTTAATCGTTCGGCCTGTTTGTCGTTCTTTAACCGGTTTTAATTCTGTAAATTTTGTGCATTCTGTCTTCATGGAACTGGAGGGAATCGATCACGTCGCCATGTCGGTTCGTGATGTCGAGGCCGCGGCCAATTGGTACATCGATGTTCTTGGTTTCGAGCGCCGTTATCAAGAAATGTGGGATGGCGTTCCGGTTTTTATCGGCAAAGGCACCACTGCGATCGCGCTTTTTCCTGTCAGATCAAACGAAAGATCAACCGCTTCCGAGCGCGGCGGCGTTCGAATGCTTCATCTGGCATTTCGCGCGACTCGAAAGAGCTTTCTAGCCGCTCAAGAGGAGTTGAAACAGCGGGGGATTCATTTTGAATTTCAGGACCACGAAATCTCGAACTCCATCTACTTCTCCGATCCCGACGGCCACAAACTCGAGATCACGACCTATGATCTGGACGAGATCGGGTCGTCGACGCGCTGATTTGGGACAGGGCGGGTCTTTCAAAGAATTTCTTTAAAAAGAGCTTGCGGGTGAGGTAGTGTTATAGTTCACTATAACACATTACATGAAACGCAGTGGCCATCGGGAACACAGGGATGAGTCGTGAATGGAACGATAGTCAGCCGATTTATCGCCAGCTTCGCGATCGTGGCGTCCATATGATCCTCGACGGTGTGCTCAAAGAAGGCGATCCGTTGGTCGAAATGAAGCGTGGTCTTGGCATGTTCGTTAAATCCGGCGCGCGCGATCTTTTGCTCAAGGGCGAACGCCAAAAATTTCTGGCCGATGAGTGGCCCACGGTCGCGGAAAAAATTCAGCGGCTTGGTCTGACCCAGAAAGAACTCGATGCCGCCGCCGCGAAGCGCGGTTCGAAGGCCGCAAAGGGGAAGGAGCGCTAATCGATATGTCAACAATAGAAGCGCACGGGCTCCGTAAAGTTTTCGGCACAACCGTCGCGCTGGATAATGTCGATCTTCGCGTCGAAGAGGGCCGCATCTTGGGCCTCATCGGTCCGAACGGCGCCGGCAAAACCACCGCGCTCAACGCGATTCTTGGTCTCACCTCTTACGAAGGACAATTAACTGTCCTCGGCCGCGACCCGTGGAACGCGCGCGAAGAGTTGATGCGCGACGTCTCTTTCATTGCTGACGTCGCGGTGCTGCCGCGCTGGATCCGGGTTTCGCAATTGCTCGATTACGTCGCCGGTGTGCATCCGAAATTCGATCGCGCGAAGGCGGAAGCTTTTCTGGCGAAGACGACGATCAAGCGCACGAGCAAAGTGCGCCAATTGTCGAAGGGAATGGTGGCTCAACTGCATCTCGCCCTGGTCATGGCGATCGACGCGAAATTGCTGGTGCTGGACGAGCCGACGCTTGGTCTCGACATTCTCTACCGCAAACAATTCTACGATTCGCTCCTGAACGACTACTTCGATGGCAAACGCACCATCGTGGTGACGACGCATCAGGTGGAAGAAGTCCAAGACGTCCTGACCGATCTCATGTTCATCAACCACGGTTGCATCGTGCTCGAATGCAGCATGGAAGAATTCGAGTCGCGTTATGTGGAAGTGATGGTGCATCCGGACCATGTCGCCGGAGCGCGATCGCTCAAACCGCTACACGAGCGGCAAGTGTTCGGCCGCAGCGTCATGTTGTTCGAAAACGCCGATCGCGGCCAACTCGCCGCACTGGGCGACGCCCGTACGCCCAGCATCGCCGATTTGTTCGTTGCGGTCATGAGCAACGAGCACGGAGCACGGAGACCAGAGACAGAGGAGAGGGGAAATAAATGAATAGTCCATCCAGCACACCAGGAGAATCGCCGAGCAACTCCGAGCTCCCGGCTCCGAGCTCCAGCGCTACCACCACGCGGCCATTCTACTGGTCGGTGCTGCGGGAATTGTGGGAGAACCATTCGATCTACATCGCGCCATCGATCGTCGCCGCGATCATTTTGTTTGGATCCTTCGTCGGTTCCTTTCATCTGCCGGGTCGCAGGCAAAACGCCTTGGTGCTAGATCCGGCGCACCGGCAAGCCGCCATCGAGCTGCCATACGATGTCGCGGCGATGATGTTCATCTTCACCGCGTTTATCATCGGAGTGTTTTACTGTCTGGACGCGTTGCACGGCGAACGTCGCGAACGCAGCATTCTCTTTTGGAAATCGCTGCCGGTTTCGGATCGTACCACCGTGCTTTCAAAGGCTACGATTCCGCTCGTCGTTCTGCCGCTGGTTACTTTTGCAATCACCGTTGTTACGCAATTCATCATGCTGCTCATCAGCACGGCGGCGCTTCTGCCGAGCGGTCTTGCCGGAACAACCTTGGCGAATTTCAATTTAATTCAGCAGTCCGTCATCCTCCTT
>Ga0193729_1000437_pt1 | contig 21505 bp, 21 predicted proteins | sample U1c2metaG_FD_143036 | JGI IMG/M metagenome (GOLD analysis project Ga0193729, IMG submission 143036) | Soil microbial communities from a riparian zone of the East river system, Colorado, United States - U1c2 | ecosystem: Environmental > Terrestrial > Soil > Riparian zone | place: USA: East River...
CTCGGCGAGCTTTCCTTCGGAATCGTAGATGTGGACGGAGATTTTTGCACGCTCCACTTCCGTTCCCAGCCAGAACCAATATTCGTTGCCTTTGAATAATTGTTGCCGCACGGCCTTCTTCTCGCCCGAACCGAGATCGCCGCCCCAATAATCTTCGCGGACTTGGAAACCTTCCTTGACGTAAGGCTCAGCCGCCTGGAGTGCGAACGATTGGGCATCATCTACCGTTCCGGCCGCGCCGCGCGGAAGTGCGAAGCAAACGACGAGGCTCAGGCTCACCTGCAAGCTGATTTTTGTGAAGCGGTTCATCAAAGCGCCCTCAATCCCGTGTCACGATTCCGCTGTCCAGCCGCGTTGTGATCTCGTTGATCCTCCGGACTGATTCCGGCGAAATGCGCGACGAACCGACGTCGACCAGCGGTTTCACCTCGCCCAAACCACTCTGGATGTCGCGGATGATCGGGAGATTAAATTCAGGCATTGCCTGAAGTTGCGTTTGAAAATGAACAAGCAGATCGGGTTGATGGAGCAACTCGGCCCCATCGGCCGAAAAATGTTTCGTCACCACCGAGCTCAACACCTGAGTGCCGCGCAGCCAGCCGCCGAGACTGACCAGCTGCGATAATTTTTCGTCGTGCACTTCGTTCATGGCGGCTTGGACACTGCTTTGGGTGCGATCGAGTTCCTGGCGCACATTCTCCCATTTGCGCTTGTCGGCCGCCTCGGTGATCGCCTTGGCGTGGGGAGTGATCGAATTGCCAACGCCAATGCCTTTGGACAAATTCAACACCCGCTGCCCGATTTCCTTCACCGCTGGAGCGTCTTCCGCCTGCACCGCGATGAAGCCATCGGCAATCACAGTGCCGAGCAGGAGTGCAATTCGCGGTCGTTCGGTGAAGTTACTGCTTTTCTCGGTCCGGACGTATTCGCCCCAGTTGACCGAGCCGAGCTTATTCAGTGCGCCGAATATTTCATTCGGCAGCGGAACGACCACATTTTCGACTTTCTTCGACATCTGCTTGACGTCGATTCGTTGTGGCGCCGGCGCGGCGCCGGCATAGAGCGTTACCCCAAGCAACGCGATTACGCTAAATTTCAAACTTTTAGAAAAGGATATCATCGGCAGCTTCGACTGTTGATTTCGGCTTAGTATTCAGGATTAATGAAGCCATTCTAAGCAGAACTGCATCCCCACACAAATCCCAGCGCCTAACTATTTTGAGCCTATCACGCCCGTATATTCTTTCTGCCGACCATCGCACGTCACCCGCCCTATGGACTTAAAAAGGCTCCGCCAAATTCTCGACCGGGCTGCGGGCAAGCGCATTCTCGTAATTGGTGATCTGATGCTCGACGAATTTGTCTGGGGCAAGGTCGGCCGGATTTCGCCGGAAGCGCCGGTGCCGGTGGTGGAGGTAACGGGCGAAAGTTTCTTTCCCGGCGGCGCCGCCAACGTCGCCCGCAATCTTCGCGAACTTGTCGATCGAGTTTCAGTGATCGGATTGATCGGGAAAGACCGGAGCGGTCAACAGCTGCGCGACCTTTTGGCCGAGCGAAAGATCGACATCTCGGATTCAATCGAAGATGAAAAGCTCCAGACCATTGTTAAGACGCGGATCATTGCCCGCCATCAACAGGTGGTCAGGGTCGACCGCGAAAAAGTCGCTCCGCCGTCGGCCAAGCAAGTCGCGAAAGTTGTGGCCGCCGTCGGAAAAAAGTTGGCCGATATCGACGCCATTATCTTCGAAGATTACGGCAAAGGGTTCTTAACCCGCGAGCTGGTTTCGCAAATCGCGCGTCAGGCCCGCGCGGCCAAGAAAATCGTTACGGCCGACCCAAATCCGCACAACTTAATCGACTGGAGCGGAATGACGGCGGTGAAACCCAATCGCACAGAAGCATTTCTTGCCGCCGGAATTCCAAGCCGCGATTTGGAGATATCTCCGAAGAAAGATGTCGATCTTGTCCATGCCGGAAAGGAACTTCTTCAAAAATGGGGCGTGCAATACCTTCTCGTCACTCTCGGCGAACATGGGATGATGTTTTTCGAGAAAGGCAAACGCCCGCATCATATTCCGACGAAGGCGCGAGATGTTTTCGATGTGTCCGGCGCGGGCGACACCGCCATCGCGATGTTCACGCTCGCGCTGGTTTGCAACGCAACGGCGCTTGAAGCCGCGCAAATCGCCAATCACGCCAGCGCCGTGGTTGTCGGAAAACTGGGCACGGCAACAGTAACCCGCGACGAACTGATTTCGAGCTTCGAACATGACTTCGACTAGGGCGAAGTCACGCGCCGTGTTCATCGATCGCGACGGCACCATTATGCACGACGCCGATTACTGCTCCGATCCGAAACAAGTTCAGATTCTTGAGGGCGCCGCTGCGGCCTTAAGCCGACTGAAAAAAGCCGGATACAAAATTATCGTCATCACTAATCAAAGCGGGATCGGGCGCGGCTTTTTCACCGAAAAGCAATATCGCGCGGTGGAGGCCGAAGTTGCGCGCCAACTCGGAGACAACTTGGTCGACGCAACCTATTTTTGTCCCGATCCGCCGGGCCAGCCTTCAGAATGCCGGAAGCCGGCGCCGGGGATGGTTCTTGAAGCGGCCCGCGACCACGATGTCGATCTTGGGCGTTCTTTTCTGATCGGCGACAAGGAGATCGACGCTGAATGCGCCCACAACGCCGGCGTCCGGGCGATCCGCGTTCGGACGGGCTTCGACAAAATGACCGACGGCAGCTGCGCCGACTGGGTCGCCGAAGATCTCCCGGCTGGCGCCGAAATCATCCTGAAGGCAACAAATGAATAAGGCCGTAGGAATTATTCCAGCGCGCTGGCAGTCCACGCGTTTCCCGGGAAAACCACTGCATCTCATTGCAAACAAACCGCTTCTTCGACACGTCTGGGAACGTTGCCGTCGCGCGAAGAAATTGGATGCCGTTATCATCGCCACCGACGACATGCGCATCGCCAAAGCGGCTTTCGATTGGGGGGCCGAAGTCGCGATGACCTCACCAGGCCATCGAAGCGGGACCGATCGAATTGCCGAAGTCGCCCGAAAAACGAAGCAGTTTGATTTCATCATAAATATCCAGGGCGACGAGCCGCTCACCGAGCCGGCTTTGCTCGATCACTTCGTGGAAACGCTGCGTTCCGATCGCACGATCGACATTGTGACGGCCGCGCATCCGTTCGGGAGCGCTGCCGAAGCTTCGTCGCCGCACCAGGTCAAGGTAATCGTCGATCTTGCCGGCAACGCGCTTTACTTTTCGCGCTACGCGATCCCCTTTCCTCGCAATCGCACCGCCCCGATAAAGTATTTGCGGCATCAAGGCATCTATGGCTTTCGCCGCAAGGCGCTGTTGAATTTCGTGAGGTGGAAACCGACACCGTTGGAGCGCGCAGAGTCACTCGAGCAATTGCGCGCTCTTGAAAATGGTGTAAAGGTTCATGTGCTCGTCACGAAACATGGATCGCCTGGCGTAGACACGCCGGCTGACGCAAAAGCGCTCGAGCAAAAACTGGCTCGCGCAAAACGCCGGGGAGTCTCTCGATGAAATACATTTTCGTCACTGGCGGCGTAGTCAGCTCGTTAGGCAAAGGCTTGGCCGCTGCTTCCCTCGGGACACTGCTGGAAGCGCGCGGCTTGCGGGTCGTTCTGCAAAAGTTCGATCCCTATCTCAATGTCGATCCTGGAACGATGAATCCGTTCCAGCATGGTGAAGTTTACGTGCTGAACGACGGCGCCGAGACCGATCTTGATCTCGGACATTACGAGCGCTTCACCAATTGCGTTCTCTCGCGCCACAACAATCTCACCAGCGGTCAGGTTTACGAGAGCGTGATCTTAAAAGAGCGCCGAGGCGATTACCTCGGGAAAACCGTGCAGGTGATTCCCCATGTCACCGACGTGATCAAAGATCGGATCCGCGAGATCTCCGACGAAACGAAGTACGACGTTGTCATTACCGAAATCGGCGGCACGACCGGTGACATCGAGGGCCTGCCATTTCTGGAAGCGATTCGGCAATTCATTCTCGAAGTCGGGAGTCAGAACGTGGTGAACGTGCATGTCACGCTCGTTCCCTACATCAAAGCGGCGGCGGAGTTGAAAACGAAACCGACCCAGCAAAGCGTCGCCAAATTGCGAGAGATCGGTCTGCAACCGCAGGTCCTAATTTGCCGAAGCGAGAAATCGATCGACCGCGAATTGCGACAGAAGTTGTCGATGTTTTGCAGCGTCTCGGAAAAAGCAGTGATCGAAGCGCGCGACGTCGCGCACACGGTTTATGAAGTCCCGCTCATGTTGCACGAAGAGGGTTTGGACAAACTCGTTTGCGATCTGCTGCAACTGAAAACTCCGGAACCGGATCTGACCAATTGGAAAAAATTTGTCGATTGCGTGATCAGTCCGCAAAAGCGAGTCAAGATCGCGGTCGTCGGAAAATACATTCATTTACAGGACGCTTACAAAAGCATTTACGAATCGCTCACTCATGCAGCGGCGAGTCAGGATTGTGGGATCGATTTGAAACTGGTCGATGCGGAATCGCTCCAGGACCGCGTCGGCACCCAGCTCAAAGATGTCGTCGGTGTTTTAATTCCTGGCGGGTTCGGAGAGCGCGGCGTCGAAGGAAAAATTAAAGCGGCGCGCTACGCTCGCGAGAATGGGATCCCATATCTCGGGCTTTGTCTGGGCATGCAGGTCGCAACGATCGAATTCGCGCGAGACGTTTGCGGGATTGAAAAGGCAAACAGCACCGAATTCGACCCGGACACACCCGACCCGGTTATTTCATTGCTTGAGGAGCAGCGCGAAAAGATTCGCAGCAAAGGCGCGAGCATGCGGCTCGGAACGTGGCCGACAAAGATCGCGAAAGGAACGCTGGCAGAGAAAATCTACGGTCAGTCCGAAGTGATGGAGCGGCACCGCCACCGTTACGAGTTCAACATGAAATATCGCGACCGGATGAACGAAAAAGGCTTCGTCATTTCCGGAACGTCTCCGGATGGGACCCTCGCGGAATTAATTGAAATTCGGGATCATCCTTATTTCGTCGGCTGCCAATATCACCCGGAGTTTCAAAGCAAGCCGAACAAGCCGCACCCGCTCTTCAAGGGCTTCATTCAAGCTTGTCTCGCATTCGATCCTAAGCGTGCGACGCGCGCTGCAACCGATCCAAAATCGCAGCCCCGAGTCCCTGCCCAGGAACTCGTTCTGCAACGATAAGGTCGAGATCGAGCTCGTCGAGCTCGCGCAGATGACGAAATAAATTCGCGGCCGCTTCGCGGAGATCCCGTTTCTCACTCAAATTTCGAACAGCACCGAAACGCTCGTCGTTCTTAACTGGATTCCACGCGAGCAATGCGCAACGCTCGTTCCTTTCCAGCGCGAACGATTTTAAATCATCAACAATGCGCAATGGTGTTTTGGGCGCGTAGTGTGACGGCAATTGTCCTGGCGTAGAAATTTTCTCACGGTCCGTCGCAATATCGACTTTACCGAAGGCCGATAATTGTTCCGATGTGACCGGGCCGCGCCGCAAGATGTCGATCTTGCCGTCGCGGACTGCGACGATCGTGGATTCAATTCCGTGCGTGGTTGGGCCTGCATCGATGATGAGCGAAATGTGTCCGTCAAGTTCGTCCAAAACGTGCTTCGCCGTTGTCGGACTGATTCGACCGAAGCGATTGGCGCTGGGCGCGGCGAGCGGATTTCCGAATGCACGAATGATTTGGGCGAACGCTGGATGCGCACTGATTCGGACGGCAACTGTCTTCAAGCCCGCCGTGACAATTTCCGGAACAATCTCTCGTTTCGGCAAAACCATTGTGAATGGGCCGGGCCAGAATTTTTCGCCGAGCTGGAAAACCAGTTGTCGATCAGGCGCTGGAGGCGCGGCAATTTTTTCCAACCAATCATGATCCGGAAGATGAACGATGAGCGGGTCGAAACGCGGGCGTCCCTTCGCTTCGAAAATTTTGGCAACCGCAATTGGGTTCAACGCATCGGCGGCAAGCCCGTAAACGGTCTCGGTCGGCAACGCGACCGCTTCGCCATTGCGCAGCAATTCAACCGCCGCGTTGCCGTCGGTTGAAATTTCCGTCTTCACTTCGGCAGTTTGGCGGAAAGAACGCTGTCGGATTGCTTCTTGCGATATGCTTCCAGTTTTTGGCGCAGCTTCTTATCGGCGGTAGCGATGATTGCAGCTGCGAGCAGGGCAGCGTTTTTTGCACCGGCATCGCCAATCGCGAGTGTGCCGACGGGAATTCCGCCCGGCATTTGCGCGGTGGACAAGAGCGAATCAAGGCCTTGGAGCTTTGATTGGATCGGAACGCCAAGCACGGGGAGCACGGTGTGCGCGGCAATTACTCCGGCCAAATGCGCAGCGCCGCCGGCGCCCGCAATGATGACACGAAGTCCGCGGTCCGCCGCGTTGCGCGCGAATTCTGCGGTTGCATCGGGCGTTCGGTGCGCCGAAAGCACGCGCGACTCGTTAGGCAGACCGAGCTCGTCGAGCATTTCAACCGCGTGTCGCATCGTCTCCCAATCCGACTTACTCCCCATCACGACGGCGACCAAAGATTTCGGCTGCGGCATACCGGAGTTTGGTCGGCCATCGGTTCATCGCAACTACTTTTCAATTCGTCGCTCAGGCGGCATATTGTGACGTGAACGCGGCCAAATCGATTGTCCTTATCGGAATGATGGGAGCCGGGAAATCTTCCGTCGGCCGTTGTCTGCAACAACGGACGGGGCTGGCTCGCCTGGACACAGACGAAATGGTAGCGGCCCAATTCGGCATTCCGATCGCGCAAATTTTTGAAAAGCATGGTGAAGAGCGATTCCGCATCGCAGAAACAGACGTGCTCCGCAAATTGGCGCCGGAGAGGCCGGCGATTGTCGTGACCGGCGGCGGAATCGTCGGTAACACGGAGAATCTCGATCTTTTGAAACAGCTCGGGACAGTGGTGTGGGTCACGGCGGATGAGGCCACCTTGTTCGAGCGCGCTTCGCGGCGGAATGATCGGCCTCTGCTCCAACAAGAGAATCCGCGCGCAGTCTTTTCAAAATTATTCAGAGAGCGAGAATCGCTTTATGCCGCAGCTGCGGATTTACGGGTCGATACGTCCGCCCTGACTCATGATGAAGTTGCGGAAACAATTCTGAACAGGCTGGAGGAAGTCAGTTCGCTCCGACAATGAATGCGACTGCTCATTTGAAAGATCTGCTGCCAGAGACGGCGGCCGCTACAACACGAGCGGAACTGAAACAGCGACTGGTCGTTTTTGCGCGGACGCTCGGCTTTGATTCGTGTCGCGTCGCCGCGTGTTCTACCCCAGCCCATGCCGACGAATTCGATGATTGGTTGGACGAAGGCGCGCATGGCGAGATGGAGTACATGGCGCGCGCCACGGAGAAACGTCGCGACCCGCAAAAAATCCTAGATGGCGCTAAATCGATAATCGTTTTGGCGCTCAATTATTTTCAGGGCGACTCCGCGCCGGAGTGGCCATTAACTGCCGCCGAGACGGCGGCCACTACAGAAGAAAGAGCACGCGGACGCATCGCCCGCTACGCGTGGGGCGACGATTATCACGACGTGATCGCGGCGAAGCTGGATAAGATCGACATCTTCCTGCGCGACTTTGGCGGGCTGCAAAAATGTTATGTCGATACCGGCCCGGTTTTAGAGCGCGATCATGCGGCCCAGGCTGGAATCGGTTGGCACGGCAAGAGCACGATGCTGATCGACGAGAAACTCGGGACGTGGTTTTTCCTCGCGGAGATTTTGACGACGCTCGAATTGCCGGCGGATGACTCGGCGCGAGATCGTTGCGGCACATGCGAGCGTTGCATCAATGCTTGTCCGACGGGTGCGATCACAGCGCCGCACAAATTAGATGCGCGGCGCTGCATTTCGTATCTCACGATCGAACTGAAAAGCTCGATTCCGCTCGAGCTTCGGTCGTTGATCGGCGACCGCATTTTCGGCTGCGACGATTGTCTGGACGCGTGCCCATGGAATCGGTTTGCGAAAGTCTCGCGTGAGTCTGCGTTCGCCGCGCGAAAATCGACGACCGCCTATGCGCTGCGAGATTATTTGCGCTTGGACGAGGTGGAGTTCCGCGATCGTTTTCGTAATTCGCCAATCAACCGGATCAAGCGACGTGGATTTTTGCGAAACGTTTGCGTCGCGCTCGGTAATATCGGCACAAGAGAAGATTTGCCGGCCTTGGAGCGAGCAGCCTTGGATTCGGAACCTCTGATTGCAGAACATGCCGCATGGGCAATCAACCGAATCCGCGAGCGGTCCGGTTTTCAAAAGTAAATTCGTTGAATCCAACGGGCCTGATTGCTGCATCCAATTATCGGTCTTGTGAACGCGTTTTGCTTGCAAAGGTCTAAACTAAGGTTACTTCTGACCGTTTCCTGCCCCTGAGTCCTCGTATGCATCAAGCCGTAGCCGCCCCGGAAACCGCGCCCAAAGTTGCGCGGAAACGCCGCAGCACTCGTAAACGCCAGATCATTATAGGCGTCGTCGGTCTCTTGGTGCTCTGGCTGATCGTTTCGATCTTGTTGTCGAAGCGCGAGAAGCCGATCCCGGTCACAACCGAAAAGGCTGTGCGTAAGACGATTCTCCAGACCGTTTCCGCCACCGGCAAGGTGCAGCCGGAAACGGAAGTAAAAATTTCACCCGAAGTGGCGGGCGAAATCATCGAGCTGCCGGTGGCCGACGGGATGGGGATCAAAAAGGGCGACTTGCTCGTTAAAATTAAACCGGATTCCTACAAAGCCCTTCTCGAGCAACAGGAGGCAGCCATCAGCGCCGCCAAAGCGACCAATCTTCAACAGAAGGCGACGATGTTGAAGACGGAACAGGATCTTAAGCGGGCCGAGGACATGTACGCGAAAAAGACGATCTCCATTCAGGAATACAACAACGCCCAGGCCGCTTCCGACGTTGCGAAAAATACTTACGAAAGTTCACTGCACGAAATCGAGCGGGCGCAGGCGGGCTCAAGCCAGGCGCGGGATCAGCTTTCCAAGACCACGGTTTATTCGCCGATCAATGGAACGGTGACGATCCTGAACAGCAAATTGGGCGAGCGTATCGTCGCCACCGGGCAATTCGCCGGCACTGAAGTGATGCGTGTGGCCGATCTTTCGCGCATGCAAGCCGTGATCGATGTAAACGAGAACGACGTGCCGAATGTGAAAATTGGCGACAAGGCGAATGTGAAGATCGACGCCTACGGCGACCGCAAATTCAAAGGCACGGTGGCGCAAATTGGGAACACCGGAAAGACGACCGGCAGTGGCACGCAGGAAGAGGTGACCAATTTCGAAGTTAAAATCAATTTGGAGCGGGAAGATGTTCTGCTGCGGCCGGGTCTGAGTTGCACGGCCGACATTGAGACGAACATGGTGAAAGACGCGGTCGCAGTGCCGATGCAGGCAGTCACCATTCGAACCGGCGATAGCAACCTAAGCCCGGAAGAAATAGAAAAGAAAAAATTGAAAAGCGCTGCGCGCGATAAAGGCGACAACAATGCCGATTACGTGAACGAGCGTCAGGAAAAGGCCGCGCAACGAGAAGAGCGTGAAAAACTGGCCAAGGTCGTGTTTTTGAAAAAAGGCGGCAAAGCGCAATCGGTCAAGGTGACCACGGGAATTTCGGACGACACTTACATGGAAATCAAAACCGGCGTCCAACCGGGCGACGAAGTGATTTCCGGCAGTTACAGCGCGATCAGTCGCAAGCTCAAAGATGGCGCGAAAGTGACTTACGACAAGGAAGCAACAAAGTGACCAGTGATGAGTGACGGGTGGCGAGAGTTGCGATAAGCAATGTGTATGCAAACACCTCCCCGCAGTTACAAAGATCTCGTCGTTTGGCAAAAAGGAATCGCTCTGGCGAAAGCAGTCTATCGGTTGACGCAGAGCTTTCCTTCAACTGAGAAGTTTGGATTGGTTACGCAAGTGCGACGGGCGGCCGTCTCGATACCTTCCAATATTGCAGAGGGCCAGGCACGCCACACCACAGGCGAATTTATCCAATTCATTTCGCACGCAGAAGGCTCCCCGGCCGAACTCGACACTCAACTGATTCTCAGCATCGAATTGAAATTGTGCGGTAGTTCGAGCGCTGGTCCCGCTTTTGAATTGATCAGTGAGCTTCGCAAAATGCTAAACGTGTTGCGTCGCAAACTTGCGGCTCGACCATAACTCGTCACTCGTCACTTGGCACACGTCACTCGTCCCGCTGGTCCGGTCGTCATCGACATCGAAAACATCACCAAGGATTATGTGATGGGCGAAGAGATCGTGCGCGCGTTGCGCGGCGTCTCGTTGCAAATTCGGCGCAACGAATATCTCGCCGTGATGGGGCCGAGCGGCAGCGGCAAATCGACGCTGATGAACATGCTCGGCTGTCTCGATACTCCGACATCTGGCCGTTACGAATTCAATGGGCGCAACGTCGCCGAGATGGACGACGATGAACTGGCCGCGATCCGCAATCGGGAGATCGGTTTCGTCTTTCAAACGTTCAACCTGCTGCCGCGCGCGACCAGTCTGCGCAACGTCGAGCTGCCGCTGATTTACGCCGGAATGGACCCGGGAACCCGCATGGAACGCGCGACACAAGCGCTGACCGATGTCGGATTAGGCGATCGCATTCATCACAAACCCAACGAATTGTCCGGTGGCCAACGTCAACGCGTCGCGATCGCCCGCGCGCTCGTAAACGATCCGTCGATCATTTTGGCGGACGAACCCACCGGCAATCTCGATTCAAAGACCGGCGAGGAAATCATGGCACTGCTCGAGGATCTTTATCAGCGCGGCCACACCATCATTTTGGTCACGCACGAGCGCGACATTGCCGCGCATGCTCGTCGCACCATTCATTTGCGTGACGGCGTGGTTGAGAGCGATGAATCAAGTTTTGTCCCGCAACTGGAAACGGTCGCCGCAAGCTAGGTCCGAGCCGGACTGGCACCTATGAAGCGTTTTCTTTACGAACTGGAAGAAAGTTGGAGGATCGCTTACGCCCAGATGCGCTCGAACCTGACGCGGTCAATCCTTACCGCGCTCGGTGTCGTCATTGGGATCGTCGCCGTAACTTTGATGGGCACCGCTATTGGCGGAATTCAAGTCGGCTTCGATAAAAGCATGGCCGTGCTCGGCGATGACGTGCTTTACGTGACGCAGTGGCCGTGGAAGCCGGTAGACGATTGGTGGAACTACCGCGACCGGAAAAAGATCCAGAACGAATACGCTGAGACAATCAATCGCATGATCGCGGCGGCCCCGAATTCGAACCTGGTGGTCGCGGTCCCGACCTCAAGCCTGATGCGCTCAATCAAATATGGCGGAAACGAAGTGGAGAATGTCTTCACACTTGGAACCACGGCCGCTTTCACGGTCACGTCGACAATCGACTGCAAGGAAGGCCGGTTTTTTAACGAAATCGAATCGCGGACCGGCGCCCAAGTAGTGGTGATCGGTTATGATGTCGCGGATGCTTTGTTTCCATCGGGGAGCCCGATCGACAAATCTGTTCTCATTAGCGGCCACCCGTTCAAAGTGATTGGCGTGAACACTCGCCAGGGAACTTTCCTTGGATTGTTCAGCTGGGACTCGATGGTAGCGATGCCATTGGCGGCCTTTAACAAATACTTCAACTTAAGAAACGAATTGGACGCGCGGGGAGACAATCAAGGCCAATCGGACGTGCGCGTGAAGGTGAAGGACAAAACTAAACTGGTCGAGGCCAAGGATGAGCTGACTGGAATGATGCGACGCGTGCGCGGTTTGCCGCCGGAAAAGAAAGAGGACTTCTCGATCAACGAACAGCAGGCATTCAAGAGCACACTTGATCCGGTGAAGAATACGATCGCCATCGCCGGACTTTTCATTACCGGGCTATCGCTGTTTGTCGGCGCGATTGGCATCATGAACATCACGTTCGTGAGCGTTAAGGAGCGGACGAAAGAAATCGGAACACGCAAAGCGCTCGGCGCCCGACGTCGCACTATTCTGCTCCAGTTCCTGATCGAATCGACCGCACTTTGTTTGCTCGGCGGATTTATCGGCCTGGCGGTCGCTTATTTCATGTGCTTCGGGATCGGCAAGGCTTTCCCGTCGTTTCCGATTCAATTTTCCTTCGGACTGGTAATAGCGAGCATGATCGTGTCGATGTTGACCGGTTTGGTCTCTGGTTTTGCGCCGGCCTGGTCGGCATCACGTTTAGATCCCGTCACGGCCCTTCGCTACGAATAGAGAACGACATGCGCTTCAGTGAAATTATAACGATGGCGCTGGGCTCGTTGGGCGTAAACAAACTGCGTTCCGGTCTGACGATGTTCGGGATCACCATCGGCGTCTTCTCGGTCATTTCGGTGATGACGGCGATTGGCGCGCTGCAATATTCAATTGAGAACGGTCTCAGTTTCCTCGGCTCGAATATTTTCCAGTTTGCCAAGTATCCGGCAAACGTGAGCGCAGGCGGCAACGTGAAGAAAAAATATCAGAACCGTCGCAACATTACTTATCAGCAAGGGCTGCATTACCAGCGGTTAATGGAAGGGAACGCGCGCGAGATCTGTCTGAAATGTTTTGGTTACGAAGTGAAAGGCCAGGCCGTTTATAACGGAGTGAAGACAACGCCAAGTCTGCTTGTTGTTGGCACGAATCGAAGTTTTCTCACCGCCAACGCTTACACGCTCGGATACGGCCACAACCTCAACGACGAAGATGTCGAGCTTGCCCGCAACGTCATTGTGGTCGGCAAAATGGTCGAGAAACGTCTGTTTCCGAATGAATCGCCTATTGGCAAGACGGTCCGCGTTACTGGTCACACGTACGTAATCGTCGGGATCCTGGCAGAAAAAGGAACGGCATTCGGCCAGAGCCAGGACAATCTCTGCATCATGCCGATCACGCGCTTCTTCGAAGATTTCGGCTCAGCGAAACGGACCGTAAACATCGCGACCCAGGCGCCTTCAACTGAGACCTACAATGCCACGTTCGACAAAGCCGTCGGCGCGATGCGGATCGCGCGGGGTCTGCGCGCAGACCAGGAAAACGATTTCGAGATTTATTCCAACGATTCGCTTAAAAGCGCGTTCGTTTCCGTGGCCGGAGTTGTGCGGGTGGGCGCGTTCGTGATCAGTTTCATCGCGCTCGTGGCTGCGGGCATCGGGATCATGAATATCATGCTGGTGAGCGTAACCGAACGGACGAAAGAAATCGGCGTCCGTAAATCGATTGGCGCGCGCAGCAAAGACATTTTGCGGCAATTTTTGACCGAGGCCGTTTTCATTTCCGAAGCCGGCGGCATTTTGGGAATCATTCTGGGAATAATCGTCGGAGATCTCCTGGCCGGCTGGCTCAAAGTCGATCTGATTTTTCCGTACGGCTGGGCGATCGCCGGATTGCTGGTTTGCTCGGTGATCGGGATCGGATTCGGCCTCTACCCCGCATATCGCGCTGCGAGCTTGGATCCGATCGAAGCCCTGCGCTACGAGTAGATCGACCTTCGGCTGAGCTTGTTGGGTGGAGGGGATATAATCTTGGCCTGCTTCCCTTTGACCAGACATTCAGCTTTGTCGTACCCTAGAAATTTTGAGGTCTTGCCCAGGTGCCTGCTCGTCGTAAATCCACCACCGCGGATGTGTCGCAACGTAGTATTCTTCTGCTCGAAGAGTACGACGCGCTGGCCGCAGCCATCAGTTCAGCCCTAAGAAAATTCGCGCCGCAACATTTCGGCGCAGTCGCGCGTTCTATTGCCGAAGCGGAGAAACTCGCTTCCGAGCTCGATCCCGAGCTCTTCGTTGTCGATGTCGATCCACCTTGGACTGGCCTGACGAATTTTCTGGAAAAAATGCGGACGGCGCACCCAAACTCGCGCGCGCTCATAATCGGCAGCGCGATTCCGGCCCAGATCGCCACGGAGCGCGGAGCGTCAGGCGCGCTTCAATTTGTCGAAAAGCCATTCGACCTGGCAGCGTTCGGCGCCGCAGTCCAGGCTTTGCTTGGCCCGTGGCGGGAACAAGAAGGTCGCGGTACCCTGAGCGCGCTCAATGCGATTGATGTCGTCCTTTCACATTGCGCCGCGGATTCCAACGTCGTGGTCGATCTGCACTCCGGGACAAGAACGGGCGAAATTCATATCGCAGGCGGGCAAGTATTGCACGCCGCGACCGGTAAACTCAAAGGCGAAGACGCACTGGGCGAGATTCTGAGCTGGTCGAAACCGCGCGTCGGCGAGAAGAAGTTGTCCGGCTCTCCGCGGCGGAGCATAACGAACTGGGCAGCGATTGTGGTTGAGACATTAGGCGAAGTCGCCCCGGAGACTTCCGAACCGCGCCGAGCATCGACAACGCCGCCGCGCGCTGGAAAGAGAATTGTAGTCATCGACGACACCGAGATGCTCTTAATTTTCGTGGAAGACATTCTCGCGACCGCGGACCCGCAATTGCAGATCACGACGGCATCGAGCGCGAGCGAAGGATTGCGAGAAATCGAACGCGTCGTTCCCGACCTGGTCCTGCTCGATTACAGTCTGCCCGATTTTAATGGCGACGAGCTTTGTGAACGACTTTTGGAAAATGAGACAACCGCGCACGTGCCGGTGTTGATGATGTCCGGACATATTCCGGAAATGAATGCGGCGGCGGCGCGTCTACCGAACGTCGTGGCGGAAATTGAAAAGCCGTTTCTTTCGGACGCATTTGTCGATCTTGTCCGGCGAACGCTTAACACCAAGCACGCATTCGAAAAGCAAATCGAGGAGAGACTACCCGCGCCGGCAATCAGCGAACCCGCGCCCACGCCGCCGCCGCTGCAAAAGGAAATTGTCGCAGAGCCCCCAAGACGCCCGCCCGCTACCCTTGCTCCGGTTGAATCTCACATCGAAGAGCACGCTCCGACGATCCGAGTCGCACCCGCTGATGGGAATGCCGCCATGCTCGGTCTTTTTCTGGAAGTGGTATCGATGCAACTGACGTCGCAGCTTCAGATGGGGGCAATTCGTGCGCGCCCAGCGTCGCTGACGGCGTCGCTTCGGCTGCAATCGGCGGCGGCGCGTCACGCCATTCCAGCCGAGCTGGGATTTCAACTTGGCCCGACAAAATTGAGCGGCCAAGGCCGTATTTCTACGATGCGAGTAGTTCCAACTTCACGGCCTTTTCAACCGGCGCAAATGCGGACCGCCTTTGAAATTGGCGGCGTCTCTCTGATTCCGAACGAAACACGGGCGCGTGTTCAACTCACGCCCGCCGGCACGACACCGATGACGATGGAGTTGCGAGCTCATCTCGAATTAAACGCGGTTGAGCTGACGCCCAGTTTTCAGGTCGCGCAGTTGATTTTAAATTGGAGCAGCGATGTGGTGCGCGTGACGCTCAATCCAAAAGCGCCGGAGCAGACCGCCGCCAGATTCGGCCTGCGCGTTCTGAAACTCGACGACTCGGGGCGCATTGCCGAGCTGCTCCTCAGCCCGATCAAAAAATCGGATTCGCTTGCTATTGTTGCGGGAGAACAGCTCCTGGTTCCGGGACGGTGAGATCCTCAGCGGCGACAATTTCCCAGCGGCGGTTGCGGCGAAGCCAGGTATCGGTCCAGACGAAACGCCCGCGCTCACCGGTGTGGCGCTCCCACGATTCGCTCCCCTGAGCGACGGCCGTATCCCCATAAAATCTGATTTTCACCTCGTTCAGATGGTTAGAAGCGAAAAACTTTGGGCCTTCGCGCGTGTCGGAAATCATCTCGGCTTTGTCATAGATCCGGCCGTGCGGATCGACGCCAATAAAATCGTTGGCCAAAATTCGTTCCACCACGCTTGCGTCGCCACTTGTGACTGATTCGGCCCACTGCCGCTCGCTATCTCTTATGTAAAGCTCGTCTTCTTTTTGATCGGAGTGCCTCGCGCATTGACAGAGGATGAGGCAGGAGAGCGCGGCGACTGCCAAGATGTCGATCTTCGATGTGGTCGATCTACTCCAAGCCGAGCGCTTTGAATGTTTCATCGATATGTTTGAAGTGAATGTCGAGCGAGCAAAGTCGATCGATCTCGTTCGCGGAAAGTTTCGCCGTGATTTCCGGCTCGGCTTTTACGTTCTTCGCGAAAGTCCCCTCGCCTTTCCACGTTTTCATCGCTGCCCGCTGCACGGCTTCATAAGCGATTTTGCGCTCCACCCCGGCGCGGGTAAGCGCGAGTAAAATCGATTGGCTGTTGTAAAGCCCCTTCGTCACGTCGAGATTTTGTTGCATCCGCTCGGGATAAACTTGGAGCCGTTCCACGAGGTTGCGCAGCTCAAAGAGCATAAAGTCGAGCAAAATACAGGAGTCCGGCAAAATGATTCGCTCCGCACTTGAATGACTGATGTCGCGCTCGTGCCAAAGCGCGACGTTTTCCAAAGCCACCACTGAATTGCCGCGGATCACACGCGCCAGTCCGCTTAATCGCTCGCTCGTGATTGGATTGCGTTTGTGCGGCATGGCCGAGCTCCCTTTTTGTCCTTCGCCAAAATATTCTTCAACTTCGAGGACTTCGGTTCGTTGCAGGTGACGAAACTCTGTTGCCCAGCGATCGATGCTCGAAGCGATCACGGCGAGCGTGGTCATAAATTCGGCGTGCCGGTCGCGTTGCACGATCTGGGTCGATAGAGTTGCTGGCTTCAATCCCAATTTCTCGCACACCGCGCGTTCAACTCTTGGATCGACGTGTGCATGCGTGCCGACTGCGCCACTGATTTTGCCAACCCGAATGCGTTCGAGTGTTTGTGCCAGCCGTTCCTCCGCCCGGCCGAATTCATCGAACATGAGCGCGAGCTTTAATCCAAAAGTGATCGGTTCGGCATGCACGCCATGACTGCGCCCGATCATCGGCGTCATTTTGTAACGGCGCGCCTGCGTAGCGATCACGCTGCGCAATTGCTTCAAATCGCCTGCCAGGATTTTGGTCGATTCAGTGAGTTGAACGGACAAGGTCGTGTCGAGAATGTCGGACGAGGTCAGCCCTTGATGGATCCAACGTGCAGCCGGGCCAACGGAAGCGGCGACATTTTCAAGAAAGGCAATGACATCGTGGTTTGTCCGCTTCTCGATCTCGAGAATCTCCGGAATCGAAAAACGCGCCCGCTTTCGAATTTCAGCCGCGTCTTGTTTCGGGATCTGCCCGAGCTCGGCCATGGCTTCGCAGGCGAGCAATTCGATCTCGAGCCAGATTTGGAATTTGCGCTGGTCAGACCAGATATCGCGCATTTGCGGCCGCGAATAACGATCGATCACGCCGCAAGATAGAATGACGCGCCAAACGCGAAAGTGTTTTGTGGCGCAAAAGAAAATCGCTCCGGCGGAAAAACCACCGGAGCGACTTTCGAAAGTCGAATTAGGTTAGCAAACCTTCGCCCGCAGGAATTTGCCGTCGCTCTGGACGCGCACTTTTCCGCTGGCCAACAGGTCAGCCACTGTCGCGACTGTTTCTTTCGTGTTCTTCGTGCAGGAACTGACGGCGAGGACAAGGTCTCCGAAGGAAAGTTTCGGACGCGGCTTTAGGATCAGGCTGTTTTTCTTCATTGCTTTGTATCCTTTTGACAGCAGCTTCAGTGCCCCTGTTCAATCTAATTTCGCGCGTCGTGGTCACTGCGGTTTGATCAAGGTTGCGGCCGCACGCGTCAGGCAGATTTCCGTTTGGAAAGTCGCATGGACACGATGTAAAGCGCTGCAAACGCCAGAACTACCAGAAGCAGCCACTTCGATTGCCCGCGCACGAATTGGACCAGCGCTTCCGGATCCTTAAGAAGATCGGGCGCAAAATGTTGAGCCCGTACGCCCAAATAAGCGAGGATCGAACACGAAATCGCCGAGCCAATGACCGTCCAAACACTAAACACCGCGAAATTCATCCGCACAATGCCGGCCGGGATGGAGATCAAATGCCGGACGCCGGGCAAAAGCCGCGCGAAAAAAACGCCCCCGGCCTCATAACGCGCGAGCCAGTGCTCCGCTTCCTCCAATTTCTTTGGAGGAAATAGAATGAACCGTCCGAAACGCACGACTAATGGACGTCCGAGCCAAAGTGAGAGCCAATACATTAATGCCGCGCCCAGATACGCACCGAGAGTGCTCGCCAGGATCACACCGACCAAGCTCAAACGCCCCTGGGCGGCCAGAAACGCCGCCGGCGGCACGACCACTTCAGCCGGCACCGGCAGCGGTGTGCTCCCCATCGCCATCAAAACAATGATCCCGAGATACCCGCCGATCAGGACCCATTCGAACCAGACTTGAACTAGTTGATGCATATTGTCATTCCGAGCGATACGCCAGTCCGGCTCGGACCGAGGAATCTCTCGATGTTTGCCGACGGGCAGTGTAGTTCAATCGGAAATTTGAAATCTGCAATCTGAAATTCCCATGTCGATCTACCGGCGCGTCCTTCGTTACTACCGGCCCTTTCTGCCGCAGACGATTGTCGGATTGCTGCTGTCGCTCATCGGCATCGGACTGAATTTGCTGAAGCCGTGGCCTTTCAAAATCATCGTCGACGATTTTCTGAGACCGAATCCGACACCGCGGGGCGACTGGCACACCTGGCTTCCCCTGCTCTGCCTCGCGCTCGTTGCGATTCAGTTCTTTTGGGGAGTGATCAACTGGGGCACCAATTACATTCTGGTCAAAGTCGGTCTGCAGGCGCTGCTCAAACTCCGAACCGATCTGTATGCGTATCTGCAATCGCTCTCGCTCAAGTATCACGATGTCCGGCGGTCGAGCGATTTGAGCTTTCGGGTTGCCTACGATTCGCAATCGATCCAGACGATTTACAACAAAGGCTTCACCGGCATTTTCGGATCGGTCGTCACGTTGATCGGCACCTTCACGATCATGGTGCAGCTCGACTGGGAACTGACCCTGCTCTCGTTAGGCATCGTTCCGCTCATCATTCTGGCGATTTACTTTTTCGCGCACCGGATCCGACACCAATCGACGTTTATTCAGGAACAGGAAAGCGCGGTCCTCGCGCAAGCGCAGGAAGGACTCAGTTCCATTCGCATGGTGCACGCGTTCGGCCGCGAACAATTCGAGGTCATGCAATTCCATCAGCAAGCCCAACAAAGCTTGCAGGCAAATCTGCGTCTCACCCTCACCAACGTGAACAGCGCGCTCGTGATCAGCACGCTGATGGTTTTCGGGACCGCGGCAATGTATTACGTCGGAACGCTCCACGTTCTGGCCGGGACGCTCACACTTGGAACGCTGCTCGTGTTCAGCGCTTACCTGCTGATGCTCTATCAGCCGCTGGAATCCATCACATACACGGCGTGGGCGATGGAAGGCGCAACTGCCGGGGCAAAACGCTGCTTCGAAGTGTTGGATCGCGAGGATGATGTGGTCGATTCGCCGAACGCGATCGAGATTGAATCCGCCAAAGGCGCGATCGGGTTTCAAAACGTCTCGTTCGGTTACGCGCAAGATCGACCAGTGCTGCAGGATGTCGATCTTCGGATCGAGCCGAATCAAATGATCGCGATCGTCGGCGGCACTGGCGCCGGGAAAAGCACGCTTTTGAGTTTGGTGCCGCGCTTTTACGATCCAACTTCCGGCTCGGTCACGCTCGATGGACGCAACGTCCGCGAGATCAAAAAGAAATCTCTGCGCGCGCAAATCGGGATCGTCCTCCAGGACACGTTGCTTTTTTCGACCACGATTCGGGAAAATATCGCCTACGGCCGGCCCGAGGCGACCGACAATGAAATCATTGACGCGGCCAAGCGCGCACAGGCCGATGAATTTATTCGGCAACTTCCGGACGGTTACGCGAGCACCGTCGGCGAACGCGGCGGACAGTTGAGCGTCGGCCAGCGCCAGCGGATCGGGATCGCGCGCGCGTTTTTGAAAAATGCGCCCGTGCTTCTCCTTGATGAACCGACGTCGGCTCTCGATCCCACGACGGAGGCGGCCATCATGGAAACGATTAAAGATTTAATGCGCGGCCGGACAACTTTGATCGCGACGCATCGGCTCGCTACCATTCACGACGTTGATCGCATCGTCGTCCTCGAGCGCGGGCGCATCGTCGAGCAAGGACGCGGAGCGGAGTTGCTCGCGCGCGGCGGCGTTTACGCGAAACTGTTCGCTTCCGGAAAATTTCCAACGTGAGCAACGTCAAACAAGATCGACATGTGAAGGAGGATTGGTGGCCGCACCCGATTCCAGCGAACGTCGAATTCGGTGAAGGCTTTTACTGCGAAAGCGCGCAGATCTTTCGCAAAATGGTCAGCAAAAAGCCCGGCGCGGTTGTGATTGGCAAGCACGTTTCCTGTTACGCCGGCTGCTCGTTTGCAATCGGCGAAAACGGCTGCTGCACCATCGGCGATTTCACCCTTCTCAATGGCGCGCTCATCATGGCCGAAGAGAAGATTGAGATCGGAGCATACTGCTTGGTTTCGTGGGGCGTCGGGATGGCGGACTCGGATTTTCATCCGCTCGAACCCGCGCAGCGATTGATCGATGCGCAGGCGCTCGCCCCCTACTTCAAAGATCGGCCGCCGCGGCCAAAATTGAAAACGGCGCCGCTCAAGATCGGCGACAACGTCTGGATTGGAATGAACGCGGTGATTCTGAAGGGCGTGACCATTGGCGACAACTCCATCGTCGCCGCTGGCGCGGTGGTAACGAAAAGCATTCCAGCGAACACAATCGTAGCGGGGAATCCGGCTGCTGTTGTGAAAACATTTTGAAGCGCAAGCGCATCGTGGTGATGGGCTTCATGGGCTCGATGCCGATTGCGGGCGTGATTTGGCAGCACGTCCATTATGTCGTTGGACTGCAACAGCTCGGGCACGACGTTTTTTACATCGAAGATTCAGCGCGGCTTCCCTACAACCCGGAAACCTTCGAAGTTAACGACGAGTTCGATTATGCCGCGAAAGTCCTGGATCGTTTGGCGGGCGAATTCGATTTCAAAAATCGCTGGGCGTTTTGCGCACGTTACCTCAAAAACAATCCGACGGCCGGGCTTCCGTTAAAGATAATTCGCCGGCTTTATCTGGACGCCGACGCGATCCTGAACATTTGCGGAACGCAGGAGTTCAATGAGGATTTGTTGAAGAGCGATCGCATTATTTATGTCGAGAGCGATCCTGGTGTTGAGCAAATCAAGATCGACCAGGGGGTAAAATCGACAATCGACTATCTCAGCCGTCATCACGCGCTCTTCACGTTCGGCGAAAATGTCGGCACGAAAAAATTTCCTGTCCCAAGGCACGGATTTAAATGGCACGCGACGCGACAGCCAATTGTCACCGATCTTTGGAAAACGAATCGGCGCCCCAAACGGGCGGCAGTTTTCACTTCGATCGCAAATTGGTCTACCAGCGGATTGAAAGACATCACCTGGCGGGGTCGAAAATATCTCTGGAGCAAGTCGCGCGAATTCCTGCGGTTCGTGGCCGCGCCAAAAAGGGCCGGAGAGACCTTCGAACTT
>Ga0193729_1000439_pt1 | contig 21491 bp, 19 predicted proteins | sample U1c2metaG_FD_143036 | JGI IMG/M metagenome (GOLD analysis project Ga0193729, IMG submission 143036) | Soil microbial communities from a riparian zone of the East river system, Colorado, United States - U1c2 | ecosystem: Environmental > Terrestrial > Soil > Riparian zone | place: USA: East River...
CTACCCCCGCTACACCGGGCTGAAAAGAGAGCTCGAGACCTACCTGAGCTACTACAACACCGACCGCGTCCACCACGGACGTCTCACCCAAGGACGCATCCCCGCAGACATCGTCTACCGTGCCCGCAAGATGGAGGCCAGATGAGCCACACCTGTCGGCACATCTCGGAGGCTGCCCAACCTAAGGCCCGGGCTCGACTGACCTTTCGGACATCGCGCCCAGAGCGAAGTGAGGCTATGTCCATCCTGGCCGAGGCCAATCACACTCCCTGAGGCTTCCCGATCCTCGACCGCTCAACCATAAGAACCGGGCTCGCGCCGGTGTTGCTCGGTTTGTTCCGCTGGCGGGGGCACGGCGATGCGCGGTCGGCGCCTCGCCACCGACGGGCGCAGCGCGAGGGCGACCATTCCTCCGGTTAGCATCCGGGCTCTATGGGCAGCGACTTCCGCCCCAGTGGCGTCTTGGTCCCCCTCGTGACCCCGTTCGCCGATCACGGCAGCGTCGATCTTGATTGCCTAGAGTCGCTCACGACAGCGGTTATTCGGGACGGCGCCAATGGAGTCGTTGCGCTCGCGACTACCGGTGAGCCACACATGCTGACCGACACCGAGCGGGCAGCGGTAGTCGACACCATCGGGCGTGTCTGCGCCGAGCACGACGCGACGCTCATCGTCGGGGCCGGCAGCAACGACACTCGAACGACGATCGACCTGCATGAGCGGCTTGCGGACATACCGAGCGTGCGTGCGTCGCTAGCGGTCGTTCCTTACTACGTCCGACCGACCGAGTCGGCGGTGGTACGTCACTTTCAAGTAGTCGCTGAGCGCTCGCCAGTGCCGCTCGTCGTCTACAACATCCCCTACCGCACGGGACGCGGTCTTGGAGCGCAAGCGCTGCTGGAGCTGGCGGCTACCGACAACGTCGCCGGCGTCAAGCAGGCCGTCGGCGGGATCGACGTCGACACCCTGATCGTTCTAGCCGAGGCCGCCGAGCGCTTCGCGATGCTTGGCGGCGACGACGCGTTTCTGTACCCGCTCGTGCTGATGGGTGGCACAGGCGCGATCGCAGCCTCAGCGCATCTCTGCACCGAGCGCTTCGTCAGGATGATCGAGTGTGGGCGCAACGGCGCCGTCGCCGAGGGTCGTAGCCACGCCGAGGTCCTGTTGCCCCTCGTTCGCGCGCTGTTCGCAGAGCCGAGCCCGGCCGTGATCAAGGCTGCCCTACACCTCGAGGGTCGGATCCCGACACCGGATGTACGCATGCCGATGTCCGCCGCCTCTCCGGAAGCTGTCGAGCGCGTCCGGTTGGCTCTCTGCGCGGTGTGATCGCCCAACGCTAGGCCCCCAGGCCTTGATGGAGGACTACGTCATGTGCGTCTGACCAGCGGCAACTCTAGGTTTGGATGCCCTTCGTCGCCATCGCGACGCAGGCAAATCGAAGCTTATTTCACGCCTGGCTGATCACGTCTCACCGTGTTAGGTGGCGGCTTTGCAGTCTGCCCGGCACGGGTGCCCTCCGCTTACCTACGCGGTTTTCGGGGACCTCCGATGCCCTCAGATGCCGCCGAAAATCGGTCGGCTCGGGTGCCTTTTGGGGCACCTGTTCGATGCTCAGTCCGGAGTCGTGCCGACGCCGCGGCTGCCGGTTATCAGCAAAGGTCCGCGTCCGAGTCGGCAGTCGGCGGAGCAATAAAGTACCGCTCATGAGACGCCATGGGTTCCGGACGCAGCCGGTCGATGCGGCGTTCTTGTACACCGCTCCGTTCCGGCTCACCGACGCGTTTGACATCCCGCGAGCTGCCGCGGAGGTCTGGGGGGATCTGACCGTTGAGAAGCCCCTGTCGTGGTGCAGGCTGCTTCGCGATATCACGTGGACTTCGCCGCGGCCGTTTGGTGTCGGCACGACGCGCAGAGCGCGAACAATCGGCAATGCCAGCGTGATCGAGGAGCGCTTCTTCCGCTGGGAAGAGGGACGCCGGCAGTCGTTCTACGCATTGGAGTCGAACCTTCCCCTATTCCGGAGCCTCGCCGAGGATTACCTTGTCGAGTCCACCTCCGAGGCGGCCTGCCGATTCACCTGGACAATCGCGATCGAGCCGCATCCTGCCGCCCGAACTGCCAACCCCATCAACCGGCTGATGCTCTCGACGCTGTTCCGCGACACCCACAGGCACTACGGCGCGCGCTGACAGGTACGCTGGACGACAGGCCGCGACACTCCGGCCGTGTGGATGCCTCGCGGCATTCGCATCGAGCTCGTCCCGCGGGACATCGCTGGTGCCCCGGCCTGCAAGCTGGACGTCGCCGGCGCCGACACTTCGGCCAAACCAGGTGAGCCACAGAACGCTCAGGAGAGCGCGGCGACTCGATCAGCGCTCACAGAGATGCCCGCGTCCCTCGGGTGATGAAGCGAAGCGTCTGGCTGCTCGTACGGCCTACACCACCTCGCATATCGCGTCACGGACGACGATCGTCTTCGTGGTCAGCTGGCCGTAGGCGGCGGGCGCGTCCTCCCATTCGACGACCTCGCTAGTGACCGGGCGCGGGTCAAAGCGCCCGTCGCGGATCAGCTCGAGCACGGCGGGGATCAATGGCCGCGCCTGGCAGGGGCCCGTGTGGTAGGTGACGCAGGACTGGTACATCTCAAACAGCGGGACGGGTTGCTCGTCGAAGTAGATGCCCGTGCTGGTGCAGTGGCCTCCGACCGCTGTCGAGCGAAGCGCGCAGCGCAGTCCCGCTGGGGTCGCGCTCGCGTCGACGACGACCGCGTAAGGGCCAAGGCGCTCCGGTGGTTGGCGTGCCTCGATCGGGTTCGCACCGTAGGACGCCGCGATCCCCAGACGCGTGGAGTCGCGGTCAACGTAGTCGACTCGAGTCCGAAGCTGGGCTTGGCTCGTATCCGCGGTGTTATCTGCGTGGGCAGGGAACGCGGATCACCTTAGTGACGGTTTTGGGCGGAATGCCAAATTCTCGATCGCCGCCGAACATGCCGCCGAAGGTGACTTCGGTCTTGCCGAAGAAGCCGCCCTTCGGGCATTCGCCCTTCTTGGGCACGGTGCCGTACGGGATTACTTTCCCGTGCGACCTGAATGCGGCGCCCGCCTTGATGTGGATCTTGCTCACCGATGCCAACGGCGCGCCGGGCACCGTGGCGACCGCCGGCACGAGCGTCTGCAGCTCCCAGGAGTATTTGCCGGAGCTCCTCACGTATTTCCCCGTGGAGACGACTTCGACGCTCACCGGGCTCACGCCCTGGGCATAGAACAGCAGCCCGCCGCCGGGGGCGAAGAAGGCCTGAAGCGACGCAGGCTCGGGCACGCGTTCGGAGCCGAAGGTCACTTCGCCGAGCACGCTCCCAAGCGCGCTCGCGATCGACTTCTTCGGACAGCCGCTCGGGCCGATGTTCTTGAGCGTCGCTTCGGTGCAGGAGGCGAAGCCGGACGGGTGGAGCCTGACGCCCCTGGGCAGGTAGACGTTGACAGCGGAGATCGGCGGCGGGCTCCCTTTCGGGTTCTGCGCCGTCGCGCCATACCCGGATCCTTCGACTTCGAAGGTGGCTTCCACGTCGGCGCCCTTGCCGTAGAAGTTGCCCGTGCCGGGGAACCCGGGAATCGGGACCGCCGCCGCTTTGACCCTGACCGTCGGCGCGGGGATTTCTTCCGCCGAGGCCAGCGCCGGCGCTCCGAGGAAGACCAGGCCAAGCAGGGCCAGACAGGTTGTGCGCGCCGATCTCATGTTCTTCTCCCGTATCGATCTCATGTCCTTGTCGCCCTATCAAACACGCGAGCACGGCTGAAATACCCACATCAGCATCGCCGTCCCTGCGAATCCGCCCGTGACCCGTTACCTACCACCCTATGCGAACGCGATGAGGACCGTCGTGGCGTCAGCGCGGCAGGCCGGCGTCCATCCACTGGCCGAACCGCTCGACGTCCTCCGCGGGCCACGACCCGTCACACGGCATCGAACCGTCCGCAAGCCGCGAATGAATCGCCTGGGCATTCTCGCGGACCTCTTCGTAGGAGGAGAGGTCGAAGTGCGCCGACATCGACTCGACATCCTCGTCTCGAAAGAGCGGGCGAATATCGCGCTCGAAGCTAACGTCGGCCATCGGCTTCCACGGTAGCGCACGCGAGCATCAGTTGTACGTGAACTGATCCGCTGGTGCGTTTTTGACGCTGCTCACTTTGTTCACGGTCGCTTTCACGTCCACGACCCCAGCTTCGTGCGCCGGCGCCACGGCGGCGCATGTCGTCGTCGATGTGCAGTTGACCGAGGTCGCTTTCGCCGCTCCGAATTTGAAGATCGTCGCGGATTTCCCGAGGGCGAAGCCGGTGCCCGTGACCGTCACGCTCGTACCGCCGGCTTTAGGCCCTGCGTTCGGGCTCAGACCCGTGACCGTCGGCACGAATTTGAAGCGATCGGCTGATGAGATCGCGCTCGTGCCCCCTGGTGTCGTCACGGTCACGTCAACCGTCCCCGCCGTCTCAGCCGGCGAGGTCGCGATGATCGAGGTTTCCGAGTTGACCGTGAAGCTCGTTGCGTTGACAAGGCCGAACTTGACCGCGGTCGCTCCACCGAAGCTCGTGCCGGTGATCGTTACCGCGGTCCCGCCGATCACGGGGCCTTTTGTTGGTTTCAGTTTCGTGACCGTGGGCGCCACCAGTTCGACTTCGTTCGCCGTCAGTGCGAAGTTCTGCGTTGCCCACTGCGCCTCATGGCCGAATTCGGTTGCGCCGCCGGTCGGGCCGTTGAACTGATTGGACCCCCACACGACGTTGGCGTTGGACGGGTCGACGCTCGCGCCTGCGTAGTCCCCCCAGCGGCAGGCGGTTGCTCCTGTGAGTTTGCCAAGCGGTTGGCTCGGGCAGCTGAAGTCGGAGTCGATCGCGCTCGAGGAGGCAAGGGTGACCGGCGTGTTCATGGTGCCCGCCGGCGCCGACGCCGCCCTCGACTGCGCCATCACCTGCACCAGTGTGGTTTTGCTGGCGGTGTCGTAGTCGATCACGGCTCCGCCGGAGAGCGTGGGCGCAATCGCGCCGTTGAACACGAACTTGGTCGCGTCGGAGATCGTGCCTGCTTGCTTGACTTCAAGTTTGGCGGGCAGCAGCTCATACCAGCGAACAACGCTCCCCGCACCACCGGCCACGGTGTGCTGAGTCCACACTGCCTGCGCGCCGCCCGCACCCGGATCGGCGGACGCGACGGCCTGGGTGAGACGGCTGTCGAGTGAATCCAGCCGGTCTTTGCTGCCCGGCTGCGGCACGCCGGGCGGAAGCGAATAGGACGTCACGGCCGGAGCGCCCAGCGGTTTCAGTTCCGGCACGGTCGCTGTGCCGGCCACCTGCCAGATCATGATGTTTTTCCCGGCGCCGAACGTCGCTTCATCGGCCGCGACGACGAAGCCGCTCGGCGATTCGTCGGCCACTGTCGCCGGCTCGGGCGTGGACGCGAGGTGGCTTCCGACCGACGTTCGCAGGGGTACGGCTTGCGAGCCAAACGTCGTGAGTTTGGGCGCCGCCGGGCACGCTTCGATTTTCCCGCTCGCGGGCTTGGGCAGCGAGAGGATATGAGCCGTGAGAAAGGCTTCGGTTTCGGCGTTGAAGCTGTTCGAGCCGATGACGATGTGCAGGGAGTCGAGCCCGAGCTTCGGGTAGTCCTCGAGAACTTTGCCGTCGTTGTACGCGTAGCCGCACCAGCCATGACCCACAGCCGTGCTCAGGTCGGTCGGATCGCTCGTCTTGGAGAACCCGATATAGAGTTTGTTGTTCGTCGTCGACCCGTCGCAGCGAATCGCGGCGTAGAACCAACGGGTCGTCTGCGGTCGTACTTGATCTGCGGATCGCATACCGAGACGCCCCCCGTGAACGTCGACAGGTCGACCGGGGAGCCCACAGGCGCGAGGCTCGTTCGATCGTAGGCCGCGACCTCGTTGTTGACGAGCTCGACGTACTGATTCGGTCCGATCGCGCCGGTTGTATCGGGCGGGGTGACGTCGCCGGCTTCCCCTTGCATCGCGATCTGCGCCGCAGCACTCAGACCGGCTGCGTTCAGCGACCCGAACGCGGCGGCGAAGGTACCGGCTGGCGCCCTGGACACTGAGAGCGAGCCACGCGTGCCCGCAGCAGGTACTGGAGCGTTGACGCCTTCGAGCTCTGCGGCCCGCTGCTTCTCGCGGGCGTAAGCGGCGGGGTCGCGGACACGCAGGGGAAGCAACGTCGGAGCGGTTGGCCTGCGATCGGCCTTCGCCGGAATGTGCCGGCTGTCCCTGGATCGTCCCAGAGGGCGCGATCGCCCGCTGCGCTTCCCCGGCGGCTGTCGCCACGCAGGCGAGTGCAACGGTCGCGAGCGCGAGCGCCGACGAGGCTCCGCCGATGATGGCCATTCGATGGCGCGTCAGGTGACCCAACTCAACTCCCGCTCGTCATCGCTCTCTTCGACCCTCGATCCCACCGGCCGCTAAGCGCCTCGGCGGCCTGGCTGTCGGGTAGCCGTGCACCCTCGTGCCGGCGCAGGAAGTGCAGCTGATCGGCGACCGCCCGCTCGAAGGGCGCCCCGGTATAGATGTCGAAGTGGCCGATCGGGTACGTGCGGACCTCTGCGCGGCCGGTCGCGCGCCAGGCGGTGTCCTGGGCGGCCTTGACGGGGGCCACCGAGTCCTTGTCGGCGATCTGGATGAGGATCGGGCAGGGAAGGCGGTCGGCCTGCAGGCCCGGCCGGTATGCGCCGGCCTGCAGCGCGATCCGAGCGGCGACCTCGTTGCGCCACGTTGGTCCCGCGACGGCGAGCATTCCGGGTTGTGCGTTCGGCGTGCTCATGAATGCGACGCTCCCGGGCGTGCCGACGACGGGCGCCGTCACCGGCTCGGCGCCGCGCAATGACGCGATGGCGTCGGCCAGTCCCTTCGCCGTCAGCCTCGCTATCCCGCCCACGCCGGCGCTGCGCGCGGCGTTCAGCATCGTCGCCACGCCGTCCATCGCCGGGACCTGCGAGATCACCGCCGCGACATCGCCGTCGGCGACGGCGACGGCGACGACGTGCCCGCCTGAATAGGACGATCCCCAGAGGACGATCCGACCGGGATCGACCCCGTCGAGCGCGCGCGCATATGCGATCGCGGCCGCATAGTCCTCGAGCTGACGGCGAATCGAGAGCAGCTGACGGGGCTCGCCCGCGCTTGAGCCGAAGTGCCGGTAGTCGAACACCACGGCGTCCAGTCCCGCCTCGGCGAAGCGCTCGGCGAACGGAATCAGTCCGGAGTCCATCGTCCCGCCGAAGCCGTGGGCCATGACCACGCACGGGCGCCTGCCGTCCTCTCCCGCAAACGCGCCTCCATCCCCGCGCATGTGCACGCCGGCGCAGCGTACGCCGCCGCTGTCGAACGAGATCGCGCTCATGTCGCCAGTGCGGCGCCCTCCAGCACCGCGGCGCGGCCCGCCGCGGCCAACCCCGTGGCAGCGCCGCGTGCACGCGCCTGGCCGGCGGGTATCGAGCGCATCTTGAGCTCGTGCTCGAAGCCGTACCACTCGAGCTGCATCGTGTGCCGCGGCTTGTTGGTGAAATGCCCCGTGTGGAACGCCTCGTCGCGGCGGATCTCCTGTTGCATCTCGCCATCGGGCGGCGCAGCCCAGTCGCCGCTCAGCCAACGGGCGGCGAGCTTGGACTGCAGCTCAGAGAACGGGAAGATCGTCGGGATCGGCTGGCCGAGGCCTATGAAAGCGAGGTCATCGATCCCCGGCTTGAGCATCCGCTTGTATAGAGGAAGCACGTTTTCGGGCGCGGAGAGGAAGTCTGGGTCGAAGAACGGGAAGCTGATGTCGTAGCCCGTCGCGTAGATGATCGCGTCGACCTCCTCGACGGTGCCGTCGGCGAAGCGCACGCGGTCGGCCATCAGCTCCGCGACGTCGCCCTTTGCTACGGCGTCGCCGGCGCCCAAGCGCCCCAGCAGCTCGCTCGAGACGGTCGGATGGGCGTCCAGGAACTTGTGGTTGGGCGTCGGCAGCCCGAAGTCCTCCATGCGCCCGGAGAAGATCCTCGGCAGGATGCTGCCGACACGCCGCTGGAGGGTCACAGAGACCCTCGGATTGGTCTTCACGACCTGATCCGCGGGCTTCCCGAAGATGTACTTCGGGATCACGTAGGCGCCCGACCGGGTCGAGAGGAAAACCGTCTCGCACATCGTCTTTCGAGCCAGCTCGGAGACGATGTCGACCGCGCTGTTGCCGATGCCCACCACGAGCACGCGCTTGCCCTGCAGGTCCAGCGGCGTGCTCGGGTCGATGTAGTCGTGCGAATGGACCTGGGGACCGTCGAAGCGCCCCGGGAAGTCCGGGTAGCGCGGATCCCAGTGATGGCCGTTGCATACGAGCAACGCGTCGAAGCTCTCCCGAGCGCCGTCCGGCAGCGTCATCCGCCACCCTCCCCCGGGGCCCCGCTCGGCGTGCTGCACGCGCGTGTTGAAGCGGATCGCCTCGCGCAGGTCGAACGCGTCGGCGTAGTCGCGAAGCCACTCGAAGATGTGCGAGTGGTGCGGATAGTCCGGGTAGCGGTCGGGCATCGGGAAGTCGCGGAAGGAGATCGACGGCTTGGATATGTCGATGTGCAGCGACCGATACGCCGAGGAGACGCCGTTGGGGTTGCGGAAGTACCAATTGCCGCCGACCTCGTCGGACGCCTCGAAGCACGTGTGCGGCACGCCGAAGTCCGCCAGCGCCTTGCAGGCGGTCAGGCCACTCACTCCGGCGCCGATCACGCAGACTGACGGGAACTCGCCCATGGCCGGGAGCCTAGCGACCGCGGCGCAGTGGCGCGCCCGCAGCCCGACGGCGGGGGCGCCTAGTCGTCAACTGTCCCCGCCGCTACCAGCCGAGTCTCGAGGGTCGGTCGAAGTCGCTAGACAACCGTATTTATCTCGATTTTTTCTTCGTTGGCTTGTATCTCCGTGAGTTTCAACCCGGACTGTTCGAATGCGGCTTCGCCGAATGAGGTTTCCAGTACGTCCTTGGGCAGGCCCTCAAATTTGTCGGGTTTCTGTTTGCCGGCTGTCGCTGCATATTTCACTGTGGCCATCAACAGCATTTTGTTTGTCTTGACCGGGTTGAGCACTGAGCCCTGCACCGACACCGGGGTAAGGCCACAGCTGAATTCCATCAGCAGTCCTGTTTTTCCCACCGGGAAGAGGTCAAGGGCGATTTTGTCTTTGACGGGTCCTTCGGTCGATGTTTTTTCAATTCCCAGGACGCCTTCGAGCGTTTTTGTCACCACTTCTCCTTCTGCCGCACCTGAGCTCGTGCATTTGGAGCTCCCCGATTCGCATCCTGTGAAGGTGATGACGACGCTGCCCACCGTTTTGCGCCCGGTGTATTCACCCGTGCTCGTCTGGCCCGTGCAGACGACCTGTTTTTTGGTGACGGTTTCGAGCGTTGCAACGGTCAGTTCTTTGATGGTGGTCGTAAATTTCGCTTTCGGCCCTGGCCCGGGTTCCCATTCGAACGCGAATTTTTCTGCCGTCGCCGCGGAAGTGCAGGCGGCGGTTGCGTACTTGCCTTTCACGCCTTTCGCGAGTTTCACGCATCTCCCATATTCCGGCGGCTCGGCGGTCGTGAACGTCTGATCGGCGCCGGTGCTCGTACCGGTCGGGTTGGTCGCGACGATCTGGAAGTGGTAGGTGGTATTCGCGCTCAGGCCGCTCAGCGGCGCGGACACCGCCACGGGGCTCGACCCCGACCCCGGCAGCGTCGTGCAGGGCACGCTGGTCCCGTAGAGCGGAGTGGTTCCGTAGTCGAAGTGGCAGTCGCTCACCGTCTGATTGTTGGGATTGACCGTCGCGTTCAAGGTCGCCGAGGTCTGTGTGATCGACGACGCCGCTCCCGTCACGACGGTCGGCGGGATCTGCGGCGGGCTCAGGAACGCCCATGCCGCCCCAATTTCGGTTTTGTCGGCCGGGCCGCCGACCAGGGCGGTGCTCGCGTCCGCCGAAAGGGCGACGCTGAAGCCGAAATGCCCTTCGCCGACCTCGCCACTGCCTGTCAGCTTTTCGCCCTGCTGAGTCCAGGTCGAGCCCAAGCGCGTGAAGACCCACGCCGCCCCCACTCCGCTGTTGTCGCTGCCGCCGCCGATCAACGCGGTGTTGCCATCGGCTGACAGGCCGACGCTGAAGGCGAAGCGACCTGCCCCGACCTCCCCGCCCCCGGTCAGCTTGGCTCCCTGCTGGGTCCACGTTTCGCCCGCGCGTGTGAATACCCACGCCGCCCCGACCGCGCCGCTGTCCGCATAGCCGCCGATCAGTGCGGTTTCGCCGTCCGCCGACAGCTCCACGCTCTCGCCGAATTCGGCTTTGCCGCCCTCTTCTCCGCCCGTCAGCTTTGCGCCCTGCTGAGTCCAGGTCGAGCCCGAGCGCGTGAAGACCCACGCCGCCCCGACTTCACCGTTGTCGGTCAGGCCGCCGATCAGCGCGTTGTTGCCGTCGCCGGACAACGCGACGCTTGAGCCGAAATGAGCTTTGCCGATCTCGCCGCCGCCGGTCAGCTTTTCCGGCTGCTGGGTCCAGGTCGAGCCCGAGCGCGTGAAGACCCACGCGGCCCCGACTTCGCCGTTGTCGGCGCCGCCGCCGATCAACGCGGTGTCGCCGTCTTCAGACAGCGACACGCTGAAGGCGAAGCGGCCTGCTCCGACCTCCCCGCCTGCCGTCAGCTTGGGGCCCTGCTGGCTCCACGCTTCGCCCGTGCGCGTGAACACCCACGCCGCCCCAACCCCGCCGCTATCCAGCAGGCCACCGATCAGCGCGGTGTTGCCGTCCGCCGACAGCGCCACGCCCTTGCCGAATTCGGCTTTCCCGCTCTCTTCCCCGCCGGTCAGCTTTGCGCCCTGCTGGGTCCAGATCGAGCCCGAGCGCGTGAAGACCCACGCGGCCCCGACGTGACTGTTGTCGCCGGACCCGCCGATCAGCGCGGTGTTCCCGTCCGCCGAGAGCGCCACGCGATAGCCGAACAGGCCTTTTCCACTCTCGCCGCTGCCGGCGAGCTTCGGACCCTGTTGGATGAACGGGTCGATCCTGAGCGGATAGCGCGCGTTGCTGTCATCGATCCTGAGCTCGAGGCTCCCGTTGCGCATCCGCATGAACGCAGGCAGCGGACGACCTGTCGCGTCGAACGCGCTGAGCTGACCGTAGCGGAGCGCTGTGGCGCCGGAATGCGTCTTGAACAGGATCTGCGCTCCCGTCTGCTCCGGGATCAGCGGTCCTCGCACCCCAAGCGCCAGCACGAGCGATCCGGTGCCCATCCGTGGGCGCTTGAGCAAGGTGAATGCCTGCTCCAGCCCATACGGTCCGTTGCGATAGAACTCGCTGATCGACCCGTGCCGGTATAGGACCTGGCTACGCGACCCCTCGGGAGCCACGTCGCGTACGGGCGTGAGCTGCTGACCGCGACCGATCGCAGCAAGTGACAGGGCGAGCGTTGCCGTCCGCGTTCGCAGGTGTGCCCCGGACGCGGTGAATGTAGCGTGGATCCCCCCGCCCTCGGTCAGCAGCGCGTGGCCGCGGCGAGCCGCCCAGAAGGCGCGCTCAGAGCCACCGATCGTCGCAGACGCGGGAGCCGCCAGCGTTACCGGCAGCGGTGTGGAGAGGTGATTACGTAGCGCATGCAAGCCAGCCGAAGGGGCAGTTCCCGCAGTCGGCCCAGAGTGGATTGGGAGTGCCAACGCACCGATAGCGGCAGCTGCCAGGGCGACCAGCAGCAGTGGGCGTCGCCCGAGCCTCCGTCGATCGGCGACCAGAGCCTCCGAGGCCTCACGGTACGGAACGCTCATCGCTCCCGCTCTCCGAGCAACCTCCATCATCCCTCTCCCTTGCTCGCATGATGGCGCGCCCGCCGAGGTGCCCTAGCTGTCCGCGACAGGGCCCACCGATGTGTTGCGTCAAACCTACCGGGATCTCAGGCCAAGTCAATGGCGGGGCTTCGCTGCGCGATTGCCCGCCATCTACCCGGATGGCAGCGGCGCTGCGACCTAGTCAGGCCCGACGACGCTCTGGGTATCCGTGGGCTGCCCGCTGGCGCCGCCAGCATCGCTCGACGAGGCCGGGCCCGCCACGGGCGCGGGCGGCGCGCCGGTCACCGGCGTTGGCAGGACCGTTTCGGGTGGCAGCCCTATGACGGGCGGGATGCCTGTCACGGGCGCCCGCGCGCCGCCCCCTTTGGCGGCCGGCGTCCCACCCGAATCGTGCGGATGTTCCGCGGCGCCCCGATTCCCGGCGGCGCCGCCGCCGCTCCCCACGGCGCCCGAGCTTTCGCGCGGACCCCCGGCATGCTGGGCCCCGGTCGCCGGTCTCCCGGCGGCCCCGCCGCCATTCGCGGCGGCACGCGAGCGTTCGCTCCGGCCGGCACGGTGCTGTTCACCGGTGGCCGATATCCCACGTGGGCCGCCAGCGTGGCGGCCACCGCCCGCTCCGCCGCCACCGCCAGCTCCGTAACCACCGTTCTGCGGGTCTACCCCCGTCTTCGTCGGTGAGCCAAGATCCCCAACTGGTCGCGGCTTACCTGTGCGGGTGCCGTCAGAGGCCGCACGAGTGCCATCTGAGCCACCCGCGGCGGTCGGGGTCGAAGCCGAAGGCTCGCCGCCGATCTCGTTCGCGGGTTGCCCTCCGAGCTCACCGGCGTCGGGGGCGACGTGCGGCGAGCGCGCAGAGTCAGCGCCGATCACCAGCCCGGGCCGACGCGTCGCGCCGGCGGCGCGCGCCGTATGAGCAGCCTGTGCGACAAGCGGATGGGCGGTACCGCGTGTCACGGCCGCCAGCGCGCCCGTCGCGGTCGCGGTCGCGGCCGCGGTAGCCACGATCGCAACGCCGACGAGCGTCTTTGCGACCAACGTCGTGCCGATCGTCTTGCCAGCAACGCCGGCGGCCGCACCGCCGACACCACCTGCGCTGGACGCCGATCCCACCGCGTGAAGTCGCGCCAGAAGGCCGGCGGCGAGGATCGGCGAGAGCGGCGGGGCCAGCGCCTGCAGGTCCGCGCGGCGTGCCGGGATCGCCGCGGTAAACGCGGCGCACGCTGTGCAATCGCGCAGGTGAGCGCGCACCCGCCCGTGTCTCAGCCCGCGCACCTCTTCGTAGGAGATGGACTTGCGCACGGCCTCACACGCCATCACGCGCCCGTCCTCGAACTCGACTAGCGAGCGGCGTGCCTCGGAGATCGCGTGCTTCACCTGATGGATCGAGATCCGCAGAGCGATCGCGATCTCTTGGTGCGTCAAGCCGCTCAACTCGTGCATCAACAGAACGCTTCGCTCGCGCTCGGTCAGCTGCTGAAGGTCCGCCACGAGCAACGCGAGCCGCGCCCGCTCGCCCGCCTGATGCTCAGCCGAGGCCGCACACGGGTGCGCGGCGTCGCTGTGCTCCCCGACGGGCACGCGTCGGCGAATGAGCGAGACGGCCTCGTTGTGGGCGATCCGGAACAGCCACGGACGCAGCGGCGCGTCGCGCTTAGCGCTTTGCAGCGCCGCCAACGCACCCGCCAGCGTCGACTGCAGCGCGTCGTAGGCATCATCGCTGTCACGCAGAACGGAGCGGCAGTAGCGGTACAGCCGCTGGTGGTAGCGCGTGTAGATCGTCGCGAAGGCCGGCTCGCTCCCGGTCTCTACCAAGCGCGCAAGGTGCTCGTCTCCGAGCAGCGCGAGACGATTCGGAAGCTCGCTTGCGGAAGACCGCACGGCGACGGGCGAGGATGCGTCCATGCCCCCAATGTTCGTGGCGTGTAGCGATCGGCACTACTCCACCAACGTCTAGGTCGCGTGGATGAACGCTGTGGCGGGGGGCCGCTAACAGCAGCTCGGGCGCCGCGGTTTTCCGCGGTCCGCGGCCCTCAGGAACGCTTGCCCGCCGCCGCCCTCGCGCGGCTGCCGTTCGGCCCGTAGAGCAGCCGCTTCGGCACCGGCACCGGGCTGAAGTGGCTCGCCGCCGAGCCGACGAACGCGCGCGGCTCGAGCTTTGCCGCCAGCTTGGCGAGCTCGTCTCGCTCGCGTCTGCTCAAAGAGCCTGAACCGCCGCGGGCTTTGCCGAGCAGGCGTATCAGCCTGCGGCGCTCCTGCGGCTCGAGCTTGGCAACGTGGCGCCTCGCCAGCCTGGCGACCTCGACCGCCGACAGCAATCCCACGACGGGAATGCCATGAGCCAGGCGCTTGATCGGCGTGCGCTTGAGCAGGAAACGGAGCATCGTTTCAATGCTATGCCCGGGAAGGCCGTCCCCCAAGCGGCGCCGAGACGCTCGCCGCGCCCGCTCGAGCGCTCCTCTGCAACACTCCCCCGCCGATGGGCCCGACCAACCAGGCGATAACTCCGGCCCTCAGCCAGGAGCTGCTCCCCGGCTCGTTCCCCGGCAACCTTGGCATCGAGCTGACCGAGATCACCGACGAGCACGTCCGCGGCCGCATGCTCGTCGACGAGCGCCACCTGCACCCGATGGGCTACGTACACGGCGGCGCCTGGGTCGCCTTCGCCGACACCGTCGCCGCCTGGGGCACGATGCGCCACCTGCCCGAGGGTCGCGGCTTCACCACCGTCGAGCTGAAGGTCAACGTGCTCGACTCAGCCGCCGACGGAGACGAGCTGACCGCGCTCGGCGAGCCGCTGCACGTCGGCTCGCGCACGCACGTCTGGCAAGTCCAGGTCTTCCTCGCCGAGCGGCTCGCCGCCAACTTCATCTGCACTCAGATCGTGCTCTGAGCGGGGCTTAGGCGTCGGGCCCGGAGGGCGCCGCGGACGGCACCGCGCTCGCGCCGGTCCTCGCTCACAGGCTCTCGAAGATCGCCGCCATGCCCTGCCCGCCGCCGATGCACATCGTCTCCAGGCCGTAGCGACCGCCACGCCGGCGCAGCTCGCGCAACAGCGTGGCGAGGATGCGCGCGCCGGTCGCCCCGACGGGGTGCCCCAGCGAGATGCCCGAGCCGTGCACGTTCACGCGCTCCAGCCCGTCGGGCAAGGCCCACTCGCCGAGCACGGCGAGCGCCTGCGAGGCGAACGCCTCGTTCAGCTCGATCAGGTCCATGTCGGCGAGCGTCAGCCCGGCGCGCTGCAGCGCGCGCCGCGTCGCGGGGATCGGGCCGATGCCCATCGTCTCCGGCGCCACGCCGGCGACCGACCACGACACGAGTCGCGCCAACGGCTCGAGTCCCAGCTCGGCGGCCTTCTCGGGATGCGTGACCACGCACACCGCTGCGCCGTCGTTCTGGCCACTCGCGTTGCCGGCGGTGACGGTCGCCTGGGGATCGCTGCGCCCCAGTATCGGGCGCAGCGCCGCGAGCTTCTCCAGGGTCGTGTCCGTGCGTGGGTGCTCATCGCGATCGACGACTGTCTCCCCCGTGCGGTCTGCAACGCTCACCGGGACGATCTCCTGCGCGAACGTGCCGTCTTCTTGCGCGGCGACCGCCCGCCGATGCGAGCGCAGCGCCAGCTCGTCCTGCGCGGCGCGCGCGACGGCGAAGTCGCGGCGCACGTTCTCGGCCGTCTCGATCATCCCGCCGGGCACTTCGTGGTGCGCGCCGCCGGCCGTCACGCGCGGGCGCGCCAGGCGATCGCGCAGCTCGACGCTCGAGCCCTTCACGCCCCAGCGCATGCCCATCGCGTAGAACTCCGCCTGGCTCATGCTCTCCGCGCCGCCCGCGAGCACGAGATCGGCGACGCCCGTCTGCACCTCCATGCAGCCGAGCATCACCGCCTGCAGCCCCGAACCGCAGCGCCGGTCGAGCTGCGCCCCCGGCACCTCGATGCCGAGGCCCGCGTCGAGCGCGGCGACGCGACCGATCGCCGGCGCCTCGCCGTTCGGATAGCACTGGCCCAGCAGCACGTCGTCGATCTCGCCGGCCGGCAGCGAGGTGCGCCGCACGAGCTCGGCGATGACGGTCGCGGCGAGCGCCTGTGCCGGCACGTCGCGCAACACCCCACCGAAGCCCCCGACGGGCGTTCTCAGCGGCTCGCAGATGACGGCGTCGCGCACGGCCGGAGAGCCTACGGGGTTATGGAGCGACCGGGGGCCGAGACACTAGCCCCACGGTCGCCCTCTACCCGGATGACCTGTGGTCTTCCGTTCAAGGGACTCGGCAGCGGAGCGCCGGTGCTTTAGCTACGGCTTGCCGGCGCCCGCGAATTGGCGCTGCACGAGCGCGCTCGCGCGCTTGCCGAAGGCGGACAGCCGCTTCGCCTGCTCGGCCGGCGTGATCCGCTTGGCGCCGACCGCCGCCGCGAGCCGCTCGCGCTTGGCCGCGACGAGCGCATCGATCAGGCCGGCCTTCGACTTGCCGGAGGTCGCGTCGGCGAGGAGGGCCAGCGTCTTGCCGGCGCGCAGCTCGGCCCGCAGCTGCGCGGCCGTCATGCCGAGGTAGCCGGCAGCCACGGCGCCCACATGGCGCGGCCCGGCGAACAGCGACCGCAGGCGCGCGGCTCCGTTGACCGGCGTCGCCGCGCGAGCGCGGAGACCGACGCGGTTGACCTCTGCGCTCACGCGCTGCGGGAGCTTCGCGGCCGCCGCGGTGAGGCGCGAGCGCTTTGCCGCCACGAGGGTCTCGATCAGGCCAGCCGCCGACTTGCCGGAGGTCGCGTCGGCGACCTGCGCGAGCGTCTTGCCGGCATGCAGCTGGCCTACCAGCCGCGCGCTCGGGAGGCCCAGGTAGGTGGCGGCCGTGGCGAGGTCGTGCGCATGCCCGATGCGGCCGGCGCCGGCTGCGCGATCCGCCAGGCGCGCCTGGCGGACCTTGTTGCGGTCCTTGTGCGTGTTCTTCTGGCCGGTCGCCGAAACGGCGGCGAGCGCGCCGCCGGCGAGCAGCGCCAAGACAGCCGCTCCGGCGAATACCTTCTGTCGCAAGCTGCGCCGCACTCTCGGCATGTTTCCCTTCCTCCCTAAAGGCCTCACTCGGATGCACTAAATGGTACGTAAAAACAGGTCCCCCGCGGAGCAGCCCGGCGGTTCGATCGCCGCGCGCATGCTCCTGCCGGAGAACGCCCCGGAGTTCATCTACGGCGTGATCACGATCGGCGCCGTGATGGCCGCCGAGAGCGGGGCCCATGAGACGTATGCGGAGACGTTTGCCTCGGCGCTCGTCGCGACGATCCTGTATTGGCTGGCGCGCGCATACACCGATCTGCTCGGCCACCGCCTGGCGAGCGGCGAGCGGCTCCTCGCCCGAGCGCTCTGCCGCGAACTGCTCGCCGACTGGGCGATCGTCAGGGGGGCATCGCTGCCGCTGCTCGGGCTGGTGATCGCGTGGATCGCCGGAGCCGGGCAGGAAACGGGCGTGAGCGTCGCGCTCTACACGGCGGTCGCGACGATCGTCCTGTTCGAGCTCGTCGCGGGCGTCCGCTCGCGCTCGACGCCCCGCGAACTGCTCCTGCATACGGGCGTGGGCGTGGCGATGGGGCTGGCGATCCTCGCCATGAAGGGCATCCTGCGCTGATCGCGGCCCGCCCGGCGCCGCGCTGAGCAGCGCGCGCGAGCGCCACAGGCAGCCGAGGACCGAGCGGCAGGCCGCCCCGCGCCCCTGGCGAGGCGACGACCGGCGGGCGGCCTGCACGGCTGGTTGTAGACAAAAGGCGTCGCTCCTGAAATAATCCTGACTGCCGGACTCTGTGAGAAGATCCTGAGTCAAAGATCAATTCCGGGGGCTTGAATTTCCAGTGAGTGAGTCGAACGGGAGCGCCGCGGGCCAAGGACCGGTCGCGCCGCTGTATCAACGACTGCCGCACGGTCCACATCGCATGGCGCCCGAGGAGGTCGTGCGCAACCAGCGCGCGCGCATGCACGGGGCGATGATCGAGGCTGTCGCCGAGCACGGCTACGAGCGCACGAGCGTCCGGCAGGTGGTCGGGCTGGCGGGCGTCTCGCGTCGCTCCTTCTATGAGCAGTTCGCGAACAAGCAGGAGTGCTTCCTGGCGACGTTCGACGTGCTCGCCTCGCGCGGCGCGTCGCGCGTGGGCGCCGCCTACCGCGCCGCGCCGGGCGATCTCGAGGAGCGTCTGCAGGCGGCCTTCGGCGAGCTCGGCGAAGCGATGCGCTCCAACTGGAAGGGCGCCAGCCTGGCGATCCTCGAGACGCCGGTCCTCGGCGCGCCGGGCCTGCTGCGCCTGCGCCGCGCGACGGCCACGTTCGAGGGAATGCTGTCCGGCTACTTCCAGCATGCGCCCGAAGCGAGCGCGCTGCCGGGGCCCGTCATCCGCGGGATCGCCGGCGGCCTGCACGCGGCGATGTCCATGTGCCTGCGTGAGGAATCGGCCGAAGCGACGTCCGAGCTGTCGGAGGAGATGTTCCGCTGGACGCTGCTCTTCCAGACACCCGGCGCCGAGCGGCTGGCCGAGCGTTTGATGAAGCGCGCGCGCACGGCGCTCGCACAGGGACGCAAGGCGCCGAACGGCGTGAACCCCGACGGCGCGAGCGCGGCGGCCGGCGGCGATCGCGAGCGGCTGCTCGAGCAGGCGCTGCGACTGGCCGTCGTGCAGGACTATCGCGAGCTGAGCGCGCCGCAGATCGCCGACGCGGCGGACGTCGCGATCGATGCGTTCTTCGAGCTGTTCGAGGGCAAGGAGGCGTGCTTCCTGGCGGCGCTCGACATGCTCAGCGACGAGCTGCTGAGCGTGGCGGCCGATCCGGACCTTCTGTCGAGCGACTGGCCGAGCGCGGTGCGGCGCACGGTCGGCGAGCTGATGGGCTACCTGGCCGAGCGCCCGATCTACGCGCAGACGATCGCCGGCGGGGCGTTCGCGGCCGGGCCGCAGGCGATCGAGCGCAACCTTCGGCTTTCGCACGGGATCGCGGCGCGGCTGACCGCCGGCGCTCCGGGACAGGCGCGCAGCCCGTTCGTCGTGGAGGGCGTCGCGGGAGCCATCGCCCACACCGTCCGCTGCCAGGTGGCGAGCGGCCAGATCCAGCTTCTGTCGGTCCTCTCGGACTACCTCTCCTACATCGTGCTGACGCCGTTCCTCGGCGCGAACGCCGCCGCGACGGTCGTCGAGGAGGACGTCTAGCGTCGCTTGCGCGGGCGCCGCTCGGCGAAGTACGCGAGCACGATGCCGACCAGCAGGGAGATCACGATCACGATGATCAGCGGCGCCTTGCCGGAGCCGAACACCCAGTTGACCTTGACTTCCTTGGTGTTCAAGACGGCGAACAGCGTGATGAGGATCGCCAGCACCACGAGCCCCGCCGTGCGGACGGTCTCGCGCGTGCTGCGCTTGCTCGCCTGCTTCTTGCCCTCGGTGGGCGCCGGCGCGGGCGTTGGCGTGGACTGTGATGCGGACATCGCTGTGCGCACGATGCTACCCCCTGGCGAGCCTCGCGGCCAACGCGCCAGCTGAGCTGGGCAGGACAGCTAGCCAGCGGCGCGCAGCTCCTCAGCGACCCACGCGCAACTGACCGACAGCTCTTCGACGCCAAGCGCGGCGGCGACGTTGAGCGCCATCCCGTGTCGGAAGAAGTCGTCGATCCGCTCGGGCTCGGCGCCCGACAGCTCGCGCGCGAGATCGACCAGCTGGGCATAACGCCGGCGCACCGCCGCGCGCACGAGCTCGTCGTCGCACGCGGCGTAGGACTGGTGCTGCAGCATCAGGTGGTCACGATCGCTGAGCAGCATCTCCTTGTAGGCGCATCCCATCGCGTCGAGCGCGTCCGAGCACTCGGCCGGCGCGCGTCCCTCGCGGTGGTCCGCGGCGGCGGCGCGGAACGTGGCGGCGACGCGCTCGAAGCTGCGCTCCAGCGCCGCCAGGAACAGCTCGCGCTTGCTCTGAAACAGGCTGAACACGTACGGCTGGGCGACGCCCACGCGACGCGCGATCCGCTCGACGGGCGTCCCGTGCAGGCCACCGTGCGCGAACTCGTGGACGGCCGCCGAGATCAGCTCCTCGCGCCGCTCCGCGGCGGGCACGCGCTTACGCGCTGGCGTGTTCGTGGTGCTCATAAGATGCTCCGCCCCGCGTTCATGTCCTACGAAGATTAGCATCCACTAATAAAAAATATATATTGAGGATCGGGCGTGCGGGCGGCGAATACCATCGGACGATGACAAGGACTCGACCCACCGCGATCGCGGCGGCGCTCGGCGCCGGCTGCGCAGCGCTGCTCGCGGCCTGTGGCTCGGGCACGAAGACCGTCACGGTCTCCAGCGCCCCCCTGACCCCGACGCAGACGAACTCGAAGCCGAAGACCACCTCCTCGGCGACCACCACGACGCCGACGACGCCCGCGCCCGGCACGACCAGCGGCGGCACGGGGTCCGCGACGACGCGCTCGGCGCCCGAGCCGGCGTTTACACAGCACGAAGCGAAGGCCGCAGGCGTCAGCGCGGCGGCAGTCGTGCGTGCGAAGGGCTACACGCCGAACGACACCTCCGACTACCACTCCGACCAGGCGCTGCGCGTGCTCGTCGGCACCCGCACGGGCTCCGGCGACGGGTACGGCCAGCAAGCGTTCTTCTTCGTCAACGGACGCTACATCGGCACCGATACGAAGGAACCGAGCGCCACGCTGAAGATCCTCTCCCAGAGCGACACCGAAGTGACGCTCGCCTACCCGCTGTACCGCAAGAACGACCCGCTCAGCAGCCCCAGCGGCGGCCAGGCGCGCGTGACCTTCCAGCTGAACAACGGCAAGCTCGTGCCGCTCGGCAAAATCCCGCCCGTCAACTCCACGAGCGGCCTCAGCCGCCAGTAGCGCTAGCCGCGGCCGAGCAGGCGGCGCCACAGCGAGGGTCGGCGCGGCTGCGTGCGCAGCCACTCGTCGTGCAGCACGAGCCGACCGCTCGCGCGGGCGGCGATCACGCACTTGGTGTGCGCGTGGCGTCGTCGGCGCGTGTCCCCTTCGGGCGCGATCAGCATATGCTCGCTGAGCGCGGGCAGATGATGACCACAGAGCGGACAGCGATACGTCGCCGGCTTGCGGTTCGCCGCACGGCGCACCGTCCACCATGGCGCGGGCGGAAGGCTGGGCATGGCTCCATTGTCGCGCCGCTGGCCGCAACGCTGGCGGCGACCCTCGCGCTCGGCGTGGGCGTCGCGCTGGCGCGCGCCGAGCGCGAGAGGCGGACGGCACGAGACCGGCGCTCGCGCGACCGGCGCTTCGGGCTGCTCGCCGGCGAGCGGCTGGGCGTCGGCCTGCGGCGCATGGCGCTCGGGCAACTCGATTTGGCGATCGAGTCGCTCGAGGGCCGGGGCTCGGGGTCCTCGCCCGAGAAGCGCGTGCACGAAGCGCGCAAGGCGCTCAAGCGCCTGCGCGCGCTGCTGCGGCTCGTGCGGGACGAGCTGGGCGAGCAGGCGTACGCGTGGGAGGCCGAGGTGGTGCGCAAGGCCGGCAAGCGCCTCGCGCGGGCACGCGACGCCGAGGTGTTGCTGAGCACGCTCGACGGCCTCGTCCGACGCCACCCGAGGAAGCTCGGCAGCCGACGGGGCGTGCAGCGGCTGCGCGCGCGGCTGCAGAGCGAGCGCGACGGCGCGGCCGAGCTGGCGCTCGCAGAGAGCG
>Ga0193729_1000440_pt1 | contig 21475 bp, 17 predicted proteins | sample U1c2metaG_FD_143036 | JGI IMG/M metagenome (GOLD analysis project Ga0193729, IMG submission 143036) | Soil microbial communities from a riparian zone of the East river system, Colorado, United States - U1c2 | ecosystem: Environmental > Terrestrial > Soil > Riparian zone | place: USA: East River...
GTATCCGTCTTCTCCGCCTGAAGTTGCCGAGCGGCTCTCAAAATGATTGCGGCCTCCCCTTCGAAGAATTCGCGCGCACTCGCACGCGACATGCTCCGAATGCGGAGATAGCGATAGTAGTTTGCGAAGTGGCCAGGGACGTACCCGAAGCGAAACCCGGCCATTCCAAGCTTCAGCCACAAATCGAAATCTTCACACGTGTTGCCTAACGTCGTGTCACACCCCCCCATTGCGACAAACGCATCTCGCCGCAAGAGCGCGGCATTGGGCGGATACCACCATCCTCCAAGCAGTGCCTCGACGATCTCGCTACGTGTTTCCGCTTGCACCCAGTCCTCTGGCGTCTCCTTCTCGTCCTCTACGATTATCATCCTCCAATCGGAGTACACCACGTCGAGGGATCGAGCTCGCGCAAATGCGAGTTGGGTCTCGAACTTTCCTGCCTCGATCGTGTCATCCGCATCCAGAAGCTGGAGGAATTCTCCCCGCGCGACCGCCACAGCACGGTTTCGAGTCGCTCCCAGCCCAGCATTTTGCTGCTTGATCAAGACAGCTTCTGGTATGCCTCGCTGAAACTGTTCGAGACTGCCGTCTGTGCTTCCGTCATCGACGAAAATCACTTCGATGCTTGAATTTAATGTGGCTCGCAATGACGAAACCAACCGGGAGATGTATCGCGCTCCGTTGAAGCATGGGATGATTATTGAAATGGCAACCGACCCAGGCTTAGCGCCTCGGTTTGCCACCTGAGATGGATCTGCATCTAGCATATCTAAGCCCACACGTGCAGCATGTCCGCCAAGCTCAAATCGCTTGCCCGCATGATTCGTAGCGCTGCCATCGGCTGGCGGTGTTGGAAGAACAATCTCAAAAGTGCCCGGGCCTGTGCTCGCTTCAAAGAGCGAAATACACGCCCCTTTTCCTCCGCGTTCAACGGACACTCCGGCTGCGTGAGTGAACCAACCGCAATCCGATAATTCCACTCCAGGTAACCAGAAGAGGAATACCCAAGTCTGATTTCTTGTTGCTCATGCCGTCTCCACCAGACCAGACCTGAAACAAGCCGAACAACAGGCCATCGCGCTGCCAGGCGCAGCCACATTTCTGCATCCCCCACGAAACGCTTGCCGCTAAACCCACCTAGCTTACGAAACGCTGAGGTCTGAATAATCGTGCCGGATGGGCCGGCATCCAAAAATCCGTCTTTTAGAAAATGTTGAATATACGCTTCCTTTGGGCCGATCTGTGCTGGGTCGGGCCCGTCGTCCCGTTGCGGACGGATCAATCCGAGAACCGCGTCGGGGAACCGCTCCATTGAAGAAACCATCACCTCCAAGCCATGTGGATAGATGACATCGTCGGAGTCGAGGTATTTGAGGTATTTTCCGCAGGCAAACGATGCCGCGCGATTGCGGTTCGGATAATCACCGAGATTCTTTTCATTCACATGGACTTGCACGCGCGAATCGCCTGTGTAGCGGCGTGCGATTTCCACGGTGTGGTCCTTTGAGCAGTCGTCCACGATGATCAGCTCGAAATCTTTGAAGTTGGATGCGAGCACACTTTCAATGGCCTCCGCGATATATTTCTCGCGATTGTAGGCCGTCATCAGAACGCTAACCAGTGGAGTCGCCATTACGTTAAACGCGGGCTTTCCGGAAGAATAGCTCCTCCCCGATCATTTGCTAATCAGATGAATCCATATCTGGATATACCTAAGCTCACACGTGCGCGGGGGCGCAAGCTAAAATCTTCTCTTGGCAGAAGAGGAATTGAGAACTTATGTCACCTGTGGTAAAGGAGGGAAACAGAGTTCCTTTATGCCGGAAAGACAACGCCGAATCATTCAAACAGTCGTTGACCATGCACCAGAGCACAACCTAACCGTCCTCGATCTCGCCTGCCTCGCAGGTGGTTATTCGTTGGAACTAGCCAGTCATGGCTATCAGGTCACGGGCATTGAAGGGCGTTCAGAGAGTCACGAGAAGGCTGAAAGAGGCCGGCGTGAATCAGGTTATGAAAACGTCCGCTTTTTCCGCGACGACGTGAGAAACCTGAGCCGCAATAAATATGGCGAGTATGATATCGTCCTTTGCCTCGGGATTCTTTATCACCTGGAGGCTGAGGACGCGCTCAAGTTGATTGACAATGTCTACAGCGTATGCCGTAGGTTTGCCATCTTCGACACACATTTCAGCTTCACGCCGGACGAAAAGGTTATCTACCGAGGTCAGACTTATGCGGGTCATTCTTCGCGCGAACACGATTTGAGCCATCCGTGGTCGTCCATAGGAAATCAATTCAGCTTCTTCTTCACCCGTCCCTCGCTTTATAATGCCCTAGAGGCGGCAGGCTTCAGTTCCGTCTACGAGTGCCTGATGCCGGCCGCGCCTGATTACTTCATCAATCGGACAACCTTAATTGCGATCAAAGGCAGGCCTGTGACTTTGAATCGCACCCCATTGGGAAAGCGGCGTGTGTGGCCCGAGGCTAAGCCGCATTCGGTCCTGCGGCGGTTTGCGGTTAGGACGTTCAAGGTTGCGAAGAAGCTATGGAGATAGCCCTTCTTATAGCGCCCGGCGCGCGCGGGATTAAAGCAACTTACCAACGCTCCCCCCTCGTATTGATCCTCGGCGATATATTTCTCGCGATTGTAGGCCGTCATCAGGACGCTGACCGGACGCGAGCCCATTATTCAAAACTCCGCGTGGTACTCCCAATGCCGGCGATCATTCCGCTCCTTGCGTAGCGCAACGCAACCGCTGTTCAAGCCCAACCGCTCGTTGGAATTCAAGAATTCCGGCCGGAACAGACCGCGCAGCACCCGTTGCAGTGAGGTGGCGTCGCCCAGACGATTGAGGGCCGACCCAACCGCGTTGTAAACGTTCCGCTTCAAGCTTGGCGGTCGAGCAAAGCCCGGAATAATGGAGTAATCGAGATTTGTTAAGACATAACGCAAGAATTTCCGTATCGGCGGCGAATCCGCGTCATCCAGCACCACCGTGCCACCGGGCCGCAGAAGCTTGTCGATAAAAAAGAAATCCACCAGGACGTAGTCGAACGTGTGCCAGCCATCGATGAAGGCGAAATCCACGACCTCACTCTGCGCCAGAATCCTTGGAAGCACGTCGTACGAGCGCGCCTCGTAAAACTCCACGGATCGGGAGAATCCTGCACGTTCCAGATTGTAAAGCCCTCTTCCTCCCCAATCCGGGAGACGATTCTGGTATGGATCAATACAGATGTGTTTCTGATGGATATTGCGATCTACGCTGTCGAGAATCGCCAGGGCGGACGTGCCGTGGGCCAGACCGACCTCCAGGGTAACCTTCGGCTTCGTCGCCCGGACGAGAGCCGCAAGGAACATCACTTCCTCCGGCGCGATGTTGCTGTGAACCTGGTGAGGCTTCCCTGTGCGAACGATTTCCGCAAGAACCGGGTTCATTGTCTCAAAGGCGCGTGTTTAAGTCGGCTGTCATGTTGGCAGCGCAGGTCCTCCAACAACACACAAACGAGTAGCTCCGCAGGACCGGCTAATAAGCAGATGTGCTGGCGGGTATGAGCGAACTTCAATTTTTCGCGACTTCATCAATGATCCGGTTAATCTCTTTTCCGAGTATTCGCCAATCGAAGCGTTCCTCAATCAATTGTCGAGCGGCCTGGCGCAGATTCTGATAGAATGCCTCGTCGTTAAGCAGCCGCAGTATCGCCTCCGCGAATATCGCCGGGTCGTCGGCTAAGGCGATGTGGGTTCCGGACTCCGCCGGGATCCCTTCCGCTCCAATCATCGTGGACACCACGGGACTGCCGAGACTCATTGCTTCAAGGATCTTCACCCGAGTGCCGCTACCTTGAAGCAACGGCACAACCGATAGACTGGTCTCGTGGTAGTAAGGCGCGACTGTATCAACTTCCCCGATGAAATCCACGGCGGGGTCTGCGCGCACCGGAGTGAAGTCGTGCGGCGCCGCGCCATAGCCTATAACGGCAAGTCGAATTTCTGGATCCTTCGCTCGAATGAGCGGCCAAATCGCACGATGAAACCACTCCAGACCGCGGCGATTGGGCGCGTAATTCAGCGCGCCGCAAAAGAGAAGCCGTTTCAACGTGCGCTTGTTTGGGTTGGCGTCGAAAGGAAGTAATTCTGTAGCGATCCCGTTCGGCACAAAGAAACCGGGGATTTGGCTCTTATTCATGCGATCCAGTCGATCGCGATCCATTTCACTGCAGGCCCAAAAGGCGTCCACATACTCCGAGAGATGAGTTTCGATCCTGCGCGAAGCTACATACGTCCGGCGCAGCTGCGAGTTGCCATCTTGCGGTGCTGTCGCCTTGAGTTGTTGCGCGTAAAGCTCACTATCCACGTTGTGCGCGTTAAGCATCAGGAAAGATTTCGGAGAAAGCCGCCGTACTAACGGCGCGCAGCAGTGCATCGTTTCAAGGTGATCGAAGATCACGATTTCGATTCGCTTCCGCTGCAATGCGTCGGCAATCAAATGATAGTCGTCAAGAAGCGTGCTGTAGGCAGGCCCGCGCCAGGACCGGCGCAGCCAACGATACTTGAGCGCGGACCGCAGTTTCGACGGCAGCCCGTCAAGTAACGTTCTCGGCGGCGGCGTGTCCAGCGGGCTGCGCACGTCAATGTTGGCGGGGAATCCGTAGCCTTCGCGAGTGCCGCGGAGGCTATCAAGCGTCTGCGGCAAAATGGCAACCACCTGATGCTCGCGTGCCATTTCCCTGAGGAAGAAAAAGGCGCGGCGCCCGCCACGAGGCGGGAACACTGCATGCGGCGTGATCTGCAAGACGGAGGCCATCTCGACAGGTCAGCGACCAGCGGCGCCGTCTTCGCACAAGCTGCGGACGGCATTGAATACCGTCTCAGCGCTGATTTCATTGATGCACCATCGATTCGTGCGGCACAGGCGATCATAATAGCAATCACAAGGTGTGGGCGGTCCCACAATGACACCGCGATCATAAAGCTCGAATTCGCGGGCATTGAAAATATTGTTTAACAAAACCAGGGGCACTCGCTGTCCGATGGCAAGGTGCAAAGCCATCGTCACCCCGGTCACGACCGCACGACAGCGACTGATCATCGCGTAGAAGGTTTCCAGTGGCTGAACGCCGCAATTCAGCGCGCCAGTCTTCTGCGCCAGACGACAATTCAACGATTCCTCGTCCGGTCCCCCGAGGAGAACGACGTTACGGTTCGCCGCCATCAACATACCCGTCAACTGTTCCCACCGTTCCTCAGGCCAGATGCGTGCCAGCCAACGGCGACTCGCTCCGACGTTCAAGCCAATCCAATCCGACATTGGAAGCAATACTTCCGCTTGCTTCTTCGCGAGATCCGATGGCTCCTTCAGCACGTACTCCTCCCTTTGGTAAGGGAGACCAACCACTTCGAAGATTCCTTCCACGTAGCTCTTAGTGTTAGCTTTGCTGTAGGGATCGTCGATTCCCGCCGCAAACGTATGCCATGCGCGCTCATCCACCGGAGCAGGCACTCCGTTCTTCAAAGTGAAGCCCCGGTAAATCTTCGCCCGGGTCAGCGACGCCAGGGCACAGGCCTCTGGGTCTTTGTCCAGGTTCCAGCAGAAATCCCACTCGGTAGCCTGCAACCGGGCAATAGTTCCCGCCGTTACCCTTACTGGCTCGCAATACTCTGTGGGCAGCAACTCGGGAGAGTGCGTCACCCACAAAATCTTGATTCCAGTCCGCCGTGAGTCCATAGCCCGGAGCAAGGGCGTGGTCCGGAGAACGTCTCCTGCAGCTCCCAGCTTAATAATCACGCCTCGCTGTTGCACTGCCATGAATTGATCGCAGGTGCAACGCACCCCGCGCTCGCGATGCGGCGCACATGGTCTATCTCCCAGGTAGTGGACGCAGTCGGTGCGTAACTGTGAAATGAGGTCGACGGATTCCGGGTTGGTGGCCACGTAAACTGAGACTTACCGAAAAACCAGATTAAGCCGGGCCAGATCTTTTACAACCGGGAGCCGCCGGCCGATTTGCTCCCTAATTTGCGGCAGGCAGCGGATGCCATTTTCAAGAAATGCTGCCGTCGCGTTCGGATCCATCAGGTCCGCTTCCGTCACCAGCATTTTCTCCAGGCCAAAATGTCGAAAGAGTCCCTCAAATTTCCCTTGATAAGCTACCGCGAATACCGGTGTGCCCTCGGAGAGAGACGCAATCGTGAGATGCATTCGGCCAGAAAAGATGAAATCAACATAGCTGCAAGCGGCGCGGACCTCTGTCGCGCGAACGGTTCGCGGAAGCATCCGGCTGTCGTTCCGCAATTCCTCCGGCGATGTCTCATTGAAAATCGTCGCGAGCGCAAAGTCGTCCGTGTTGTGAGGAGTGGGATTGACATGAATGTTGTGAGGAATGTGCAACACCGCGAGCTCAGGGAAACGTTTTCGCAATTCGATCAGCGCCTGCACATATCGCTCAACCAGCCGCGCTGGCGTCATCTCAGGAAAATAATAGCAGAGCATATCGTTTATGTTCAAGCCCATAACTATCTTGCCTGCCTGCTTCTGCTTGGCGATCCAGGCGGCGGTCTCACGTGCCAGGGAGGTGGTATGATCCGGTTTAAGTAAAAACGCGACGTCCGCCGATAGCTGCACTCGCCCCGGTCCGAGATGTCTTTCCAAACGTTGGCGCGAGATCTCTTCCCGAGCGTACAGCACGACGCTCGCGTCAAGGTTTCTGAATCCGTCGATCACTTCATCTGCCGGCTTCGAATTCAGGCTAAAGCTGCAAATGGATGTCTTCAGCCCTAATGTAGATGCCAGGTTAGCAAGCCGGAATCGGGGAATCGCGATGCGCAGACCCTGCGATCCGTCCAGGATGTCCGCACCCCAAATAAAAAAGTGGGTAAACCGGGAAGCAAAATCGACAAACCGGATGTATTCACTGCCAGCCGGGTTGTGATGCAAAGCAAGCACAACGGTTTCCGCGCCCGGAACCTTCCACACCTTCTCCGAATGAAATGAAATAACACATACCCGTTGATATCCCATTTCTCGCAGCTCCTGCACTGCACCGGCGAAGAACGCCTCGTCACCAAGGTTGCCCGGGTCGGCTGTCGGCAGCAAAAGTGCAGTTTTGGCCGAAAGCTTTTTCTTCTTACGCTCCCTGGGGAGACGTGCATAGGCGAAGGCTGTGGCGATCAAGAGTCGCCGCAGAATAAAATTACTAATTTGCCTCAACCGGAAGAGCGCATAGCTCCAGCACTTTTTCACAAACAACCTGGGGTTTCTAAGACCCCATCCGAAGTGTGTTTTTAAACGGCTGAACAAAACAGAGGACGAGTTTACCTGGTGAATTCAAGGCTTCCTGAGCACCAAACAGGCGATGTAAGGCTTCTTGCATTTCTCGAGCTCCTTTGGGCGCGAGAGGAAGACTCGTGCGAGGAGAGGATAAAGTAGCCCGAATGCCAGTCTCTGCCGCCCAGTTCCGCCGATGTAACTAGCCAGACGCTTCCGCGGGTTACGCGAGAAGAACCGCTCTTCGATAAAATCAACACTGACCAAGCGTAAGCCCGACGCGGCTACGAGATTCCGCTTGAGTAAGTCCATGTCATAAAAACGTTGGTAAAAAATTGGTTGCCCGTCCGTTGAGGCTCGTTCGTAAACTGTGCCTGCACGGTATTCTGCGAAGTACGTCTGCGAGAACGGCACCGTCAGCAAAGCGATCCCGCCCGGCGCCAGCACGCGTCCCAACTCCCTCGCGGCCGGTGCTTCGCCCCCTTTCTCGGGCGCAATATGTTCAAATACCGAGACCGAAGTCACCAAATCGAAGCTCTCATCGTCGAAGGGAAGTGTTCGCGCGTCCGCAACGGTGGCAGTCAGATTCGGCAAACTCAGGTGACTCATCGCCTTTCTCACCCACAACACTTCGCCCTCCAGGATATCAATAGAATCCACGCGGGTTTCGGGACGAGCGTACGCGATCGTTACCGGAAGCAACTTGGGACTACTTATATCAAGGAGTGCGTCCGGGAACGGCCGATAACGAGCCATACTCTGAAGGACAAACGCGAACTCCCGCTGGCGCGTATAGCTAATAGGACTGAGCCATGTTATCGGGTAACTGGGATGCCGGACGACACTCAAGCATCGTCGCAACGCGGTCCGCCCGCTGGCCCATTCTTTGACCGCCAGCCGAGCGCCAAGCCGCCAGGCAGCCCTTAGCCCGATCGTTTGCTGCCGCTCATCGCGCGCCGGTTCTTCTTCCATGGATGCAACAGGTCCGAATGTTCGCGCTGGCGTGACTTTGTCCTTTATTTTCACGAAGTCTCTAATAATACCGCCTTATCCAAAACGACTATACAGTCCCCGCGTCACTCATTCCAGGCGAGACACCACTTTCAGTGGAATAGGAGGCATTAGCGTTCCCTCGTCTAATTTGGAAAGTTACGAGACTTAGCATGCATTCGCGAGACATGAACGGGGAGAGGTGCGGTATAGGTCTTGAGCTGGCATCGAGCGGAGATCACAACCCGCAGGACGAATCCGTACTTTTCAATTCGTAAATTGTTTCGCTATTATCATGACGACATAACAATTTCCAATCCAGCCCGTTCGTGGAGAAGAGGGCCTCAAGTTGTTGACTTGTTAGATGATTCACCCAACCCCGGGCAAGACGCTCGAAAGGACCAATCGTCGGGCCTGCGGGCACGTAGGAGAGAATGATTCGCTTGCCATACTGGCGGATGTTAGAAAGGAAATGAGAGGGATGACGTATGTATTCAAAGACTCCGCTGCAAACAACGTAGTCGTATCTTCGCGACAAACTCGGATAAATTCCGGAATTGAAATCGCAAACGATGATATCAGGGGAACTCTTGACGATGTCGCAGGGTTGATACTCACATCCGCTCTTCAAGTAACGCTTTAGTGTTTGTGCTCCCGCTCCGAGATCGACGACTGAACTGGCCTCTGGAATCAAAGTCGCGATGATTCGATTTCGTTCATCCCAGCAAGGCTCCTTCTCCCGGGCCGCTTTTTTCCACCGCCGAACATTCGTACGCACCACCAGTGTCGTGATCGCCGCGAGAACGTTACGGCAAAGTCGCAACATGTTTCCATTCGAAATAGTCCAGTCCGCGCCGTAGCGGACCGCCGCGAGAACGTTACGGCAAGATTGCGCCAGGCTTCGGCATCCATTTATTATTCCTTGCGCGAACTTCTTGGCTGTCATGTTGAACTCAACGTCACTCCTGGCAATTTCCGCAGGACCAGAGGCGATCATTTCATTTTCGCTCCACTTCGGCTGGTTGAATAAGGCTTTAGCGTTCCGTATCGTAAGCCGGGAAGAGGGAGAAAATTAAACGGTCTCTTTCCCGGATTTCGGCCATTAGATCCGCGTCGTAGTAGTCCCTCCAATGCCTTTTGCGTTTGTTGGCGCCCGCTGGTAAAATAGGCTTTTCTAACTCTACAAGACCGACTCTGCGTGTGTTGGAGACGAACCGCGAAAGGTATTTCGATAAATCCCGATTTAATGTTTCCGTGTGCAGGAAAGTCACCGGATACATTTCCCTGGTAATACGCTCCTTCGATTCTAAATTCGCGATCGATTGAAGAACGTCGTTTGGTCTCTGGAAGTAGAAGATGACAAACAAAGTCGTAAAGCGGCCAATCGTGGGATAGACAGTCAGGTTCGGGTTGAACAAATTGAGCCAGTGACTGTCTTCCAATTGAAGAAACTCCCTGAAGGAAAGATCGGGGAAATGCGGGTTTTCAAGTAAACCCGGCCATTCTTCGGGGTGCTTCTTCCACCACTGATATTCATAGAACGAGACATACCACTCGAATGGATTTCTAATACAACCCAAAATTGGCAGCCATTTATATTTTGGAGGTATGTCATTGCAGGGCCCATGTTTATTCGTGTGAAGAACCCAGGGAGAGAGTGATAGTTTTCGGAGAAGGCGATGCCGCAAATGGAGGCACTTATCTTTGACCGTAATATCCGACTCATCGACCTCGTATCGATAGCCAAGATAGGCCTTTCGGAGCATCTCTGTGACGAAGGTGCCGCCCGTTTTTGGCATGTGGATGAACACAAAGTCCTTAGTGACAACCATAATTACTCCTTGTGCTCTCTGGTTAATCGGCAAACTGCGAATTCGATCATTCGAAAGTAGGCCCCATGTCGCAGGGCAGTCGCGTTCTCAGTAGCTCCCGTCATATGAGTCATTCTTCTTTAAATGGGCGCGGTCGAAAAACCTGGCCTCGAGGCGACTTTCATTTTCGCTCCACTGCGGCTGGATGCAAAATGTGCCATTTGTGGGGAGTCAATACCCTGGCCCCCCAGAACCGTGGAGGATGACCCGTACGGTAGAAATCTCCATCGGTTACTTCCATAACCGCAGCGACTTCCACCTGATCGATCAGTTTCCTTGAACTATCGTCCGTAGCTTGGACGTTTAAATGATAACTGCCGGGAAGGAGGGGGAATCGTTCAAACTCGCATACAGCTGCGCCACTCGCGACAATAGCTTCGTTTAGCGGACTGCTGCTGCGGCTGGCACAGCCCAGCACGCACGCCCCATTTGAGTCGTAGAAGGCACAGGCAAAAGCGGGCCTCGGAATTCTCTCGCGGCATTCAAACTCGAACACGACGGATACCTTGTCTCCGGTTGCTACGGTCTGAGCCTCGATAGAGTCATTCACAAAGTAGCGCACCGCGGTGAACCGAATCTGGCCCGAACCCTGCCGATCTTCCCGCAAGGCAAGCGCCGTGTCACCAACAGCCGAAACGCTGTCCAGATACGCCCGGGTCACTTCGTCTGCTTCTCCAATTCGCATAATCTGGCCTCGATCCAGGCACACGCCCCTGCTGCAAAGAGTCCGAATTACAGCCAGATTATGGCTTACTAAGAGGACGGTGCTGGCGCCGGTTGAAGTCACATCCCCCATTTTCCGAACGCACTTTCTTTGAAATGCTGCGTCACCTACAGCCAGGACCTCGTCCACAATCAAAATATCGGGATCCAGATGCGCGGCCACAGCAAACGCCAGCCGCACATACATGCCGCTACTATAACGTTTGACTGGTGTATCCAGGAATTTCTCGAGCTCTGCAAACGCGACGATCTCATCAAACTTCTTTTTAATTTCAGCTCTCGTCATTCCGAGGATCGCACCATTCAGGAAAATATTTTCGCGCCCGGTCAGTTCTGGGTGGAAACCCGTGCCTACCTCCAGCAAGCTTGCCACACGTCCTTTGATGCGTACCCGCCCCTCGGTGGGTTCCGTAATCCGGCTCAGAATTTTCAGGAGCGTGCTTTTTCCAGCGCCGTTTCGACCAATAATGCCGATAACCTCCCCCTGGCGGACTTCGAATGAAACGTCTTTCAGGGCCCAGAAGTCCTCCAACGATTTGCGATTTGCGATTCCCGATTTGCGATTGTCAAACAGTCCCTTGACTTTGTCGGCGATCACGTCGCGCAACGCCACATACGACCGCACCGCGGTTCCATCGTCATGTCTGATACGGTACTTCTTCCCGAGACTTTCGACTGTAATGACTGGGTGATTCATCGAAAAATAAAATTAAACTAGCAAAGGTGGGCGAACGAGTTTCGTTAACGACTAACCTCCGAACCAATCCGTCTTTACCTTGTTCCCTTCATTGATAAGAGTGCGCTTTTGAAACTGCGCCTGGCCTTCGGTCGCGAGCGTCATCTGTATCCCTCTCGGGCGGATTTGAATGGCGCCGCTTCGGCCATGAAAAGCGAGTGAGTCCTGTTCGAACTCGAAAGGGTCAAGTCCAAGGAACGCATAATCGGTGCCGAAGGCGCCTTCAATTTTGACCCCGGAGCCATCCGCTAATCGAGTGAAACGAGGAGTAGGTTGCCCTTGAACAATAGGATAGAGCACAGTAATGACCGTCGCATGAGGCTTCAGCTTCAGGTGTAACGAGCGCTGATTGGCAATTCGATTCCCGAATCCCGAGGCCCCGTTTGTCCGTGTTAACGTCTCTGTCGATAGAGCGCCATCTGAGGTTTCAAGGAAATAGATCGCCAAATCCACGCCAAAGCGGCCTTTAACACGGATCGGTTCCGAACTGTCCGTAGCCGGTGCTACGTCCGTGGCAAGCCACAACCTCCAATCCGCCGGCTGGTCGTTATTCAGCGTATCGCGAACAACGAAATAGTTTGGTCCCAAGCAATCCTGGTCCTTTACGAAAAGAATCTGCCGCTGCCACCCAGCCAGTTCACTGCGCACGTAATCGACTTGCGCGCCAGTTGCGGATTCCTTGATCTCAGCGGCGCCTTTGTCCTGCTTCCCTCTATCTACTCGGTTGTGATCGGCGGCTGGCGCCCGGCCATAATAGCCAAAGTCTTCGCACAATGGTTTGCCTTTGCCCCAGAGAATAAACGAACCTTCGTCATAGTCATAGTGATCGTGCAATTTTCCCGCGATCATGTACAAATAAGTTTCACAGTCACTGGGAAAGTGAGCGTGCATCACCACGCCGCATTCGGGGAACCATTCACTCTGCCAATGTGGAGGCTGCGCGGGAATGGAGTAATCGAACATTAGCCATGAATAACCCGTGGCGCTGGGATAAGCCCCTCCGATCCCGGGCTGTCTAAAGAAACCTTGTTCCTTCCAGGCCCATTGCATCTGCTTCGCGAATTCGGGATCTTTTTCTTTCCATAAACGCGCCAGCCAGCCCGCCAGGCAGGTGCGTTCTCCCAGGTAGGTATTTCCGATCTCAGGCATATGACGCTGGCCGTTTAAACGTGGATCGGGAGGGGTGGATATGCAGGCGAGCCAGCGTATCGCATCTCGCAATTTCGGATGAAGGGTCCAATCCTGGTCGGCGAATGTAGTCTGGCGGAGCGCAATGGCGAAAGGGAGGATTGCATCCATCGACACGGTCAGGTAATGCGGCGCTTCCAGCCAACCCCCCTTCGGCCCCGTCCATTTTTCCAGTTCCTTTGCCATTTCGCGAATGCCCATTTGAGCCCAATCCTTTGCCTCGGGATGATCAGGTATGAGACATGCAATCATTCCCAACATGCACCTGCTAGTAGTCGTCATGTTCGGATTGGCATTGAATCCGCGCTCTGGCGACAAGACGGATGGATTGGCGAGAGTGTATCCAAGAAAAGCAAGTTGCGACCGCGCGAGCTGAAGTTGGGCTGGCGAAAGAATGTCCGGCCGCAGAATCGAATCGATTGCGTTCACGGCTAAAGTCACTTGATCGTAATGCCGTGGTGGATCTGATCCCTGCGTCGGGAACTTCGTCTCAAGAACGTAGAGGTCCACTGCCGATTGAAGCTGGGTCAACGCAAATTTGGCCAGGCGCCGTGTCAGTTCGGCATCTTGGGTAGCAAATGTGTACGCGATGTAATCATCCAGCAGGGCTACATTCGGATCGTTTCGCCGCAGCCCCCTGAGGCGATTTGTATCAACTTTAAAATGAGCTCTGAATTCATCTAGCTCTCTCCCTGTGACCAGTAAGCGCGGGTGTTCAACCCGACCAGCCCATTCCAGGGTCCAGTCTTTGATCCGATTCAGAGGCAGATCGTTGAACTTAATTATATACTGCTGCGGCAAAGGGGCCAAATCCGTGCGGTTTTGGAGTGCATCCTCTTTAGACAAGACGATAAACATCCAACTCCGCTTAAAGCCGCGCAATTGAAAGCGCATCGTCCGATCGCTCGTTACATCGATGGCGTACTTCCACTTGGTCTTTCCTGGTTCAACCCAGTTCGAAGGATCTCGGGCACCTATGGTTAGTAGGTCAGGACCCTTATCACCATAAAAAGCCAGCCAGGTTCCATGCCTTGGCTCCCCCCATCTCAGCCACGGTTCGAGAGTGAATGGATGTTTGTCAGCCAGATTTTCCCACAGACTCGTGGTCGGCGTCGGTCCCGCTCGCCAGAGCAAACAATCGGATTCGAAGTTTTTATCTGGATTGAATTGGTAGTAAGCGTTGGCCTGCCCGCTAAATTCTTCATCCACTAGAATAACAGGCTCGCCTGCGATGATACGGAAACGGAGCTTCCAGAAGTCGCCATTGGAAGACTTATAGGCCGATTCCACATCGGCAAAAACCGGGCCATCTGTCCGAACAGTAGTCTGAAAATCCATCGGCGCTGCGGGCCATTTGAGGTCTCCGGCTCCGATCCATTTCCCGGAAACGAGTTTCACTCCTGCAATGGGGCCTCGTTGCAACGCTTCAGATTTTGTGTAGAGGCGGATTCCCGTTTTGTCGTTGGCAACCTCCAGCATCTCCGGCTGTTGCATGACCTTCACGTTTGACAGCACTTTTGGCTTCCCTTGAATGAGTTTGTATTCAACTCGTGCGAACTTCGGAACGGAAGCGAGGAAAGCAATGCTGCCATCGTCTTCCGTTGACCATTGGTACGGGACCTCCCGTCCTTTTGCATCCCTCAGCACGGCGTCTTTGCGTCCGACCAGGGCGGAATCCACTTTGAAGAACACCAGCTCACTCTGCCATTCGCGGCCTATGTAATCGCGCAAAGTGAACTTAGCCAGTTCCTGCGCTGGTTTTTCGCCCGCCACCGACATGTCCCATTCCGGGCAAATAAGCAGAGCCGCCAGCCAGAAACTTACGGACAAACGAAAGCGGATGGACTGAGAACGTAAAGTGTTAAGCGAACAGGAGTGATCCATCGTGTGCTTTGCCGATTTTCATTCCTAAGTAAAACTTGTCGCGAGAAACGCGCGACAAGTTAGCACATTCCCGCTGTTCCAGCGCTGATGTCCCTCAACGAAGCAGAGAGAATTGCCCGGCAAGGTTTCAGCACGTCCGCTGTCGAAATACGATTTAAGCATTCGTTGCGGTACTCGAGGCACTCAATCAGACCGCAACCCTCGCACTCAATATCAGAGCGAAACAATACATGATTTTTACCCAGAGGATTCCACAATCCCGGCGGCGCGCGAGAAGAAAAAAGCGCTATGCACTGAACATCCATGGCTGCACCCAAGTGCATTGTCCCGGTATCGTTGGTGAGGAGAAACAGACAGCGCTTCAGAGCCGCAGCAGAACCGAGAAGTGAGAGCGCTCCAGCGGCATTGAAACCGCGACCCCATGCAGAGATTAACCGTTCCCCCAATCTGGAGTCCTCCGCGCCGCCGAATATTACCGGCCAGATATCAGATTCCTCGATCAATTTCCTCACTACTTCACGAAACCGATCTTCCGGCCAACGTTTGGCAGGCATCTTCGAACCGGGGCCAACCCCAATCCAGGAGCGGGCATCATCTGAGGGCAAGTGGCTCAACCAGCGGGCAACTTCGGTTTCTTCCGTCGATCCGAGTCGAAGCTGAGCACGGGCTTCGCCCGGAGCCGGGACCGGGATATCATCCGCCTTCAGGCGGGCGAGGAGCAGATCTGCTTCGGATTTGACCCGCTCCATTGCTCTGCCCGGAATCTTTCTCGGCAATGCCGCAAATTTTTTCATGCCGATAAAATGTTTGATTCCGGCCAACCGAAAGAAACGTCGGTCACGATTGATTTGCGCTTTTGAGCGGGCAGTCGGCGCCAGATACACCAGCGTATCAAATCCCTTTGCGCGAATTACAGCTAACAGGAAAGCCATCGACCATAGTCTCGAGACTTTATTCGCGTGAATCCGATAAGATAAAAACTCATTGAACAGTCCGGAGCCACACAATAAATCGGAGGCTAGGACATAGGATTCTCCGGGGTGAGAATCGGAAAGGAGCGCCAGGTGAGCATCTGGAAAACGGGTCTTTATTGCTCGCATCGCTGGTAGCGCAATAATCGTATCGCCAAGCTGTCCGATGCGGAAAACAAGAATTCGCTTTTTTTTATCTGACATTAGCAAACGCGCGTTCCATTTTTACAAAGTGCCAGGTCTCGGTAGTCGGTCGTTTCGCCTGCATTTCAAGCTCTTCACAGTTTGTATTTGCGATTCGCATCCACATTTTCAAGACTACGCTTTCCAAATCCTCTGGTTCGCTGCGTCAGCCAGTCCATGAGCAAGCACGTTTCTCGTGTCCACGATGCACTCCGCCCAATCCATGAGTTGCTCGTAGTTGACCGTCGAGTGTGCCGTGACGATGACTGCGGCATCAAAGCTGCGGATGACTTGCTCGTTCCATTCGATTGAACGTTTGCCCTGCCACTTTGCGTGCTCGCGAGTTGGGCCGATCTCAGATACGTACGGATCGTAATATTCGATTTCGGCTCCGAGCATTTTTATTTTATCCAGCAGGACAAAAGTGGGCGATTCGCGCATATCGTCGACATCGGCCTTGTAAGCGAGACCAACGAGCAGAATCTTGGATCCCTTAACTGACTTTTGCTTCGTGTTAAGAGCTTCGACCAGCCGGCTCACCACGTAATCGGGCATCGCGGTGTTGATCTCGCCGGCAAGCTCGATAAAGCGTGTGTGTTTTCCAAACTGCCGCGCTTTCCACGCTAGATAAAAAGGATCGATCGGGATGCAATGCCCGCCCAACCCAGGCCCCGGGTAAAATGGCATGAAGCCGAACGGTTTTGTCTTTGCCGCCGCAATCACTTCCCAGATGTCGATGCCCATGGCGGCATAGATGACTTTTAACTCGTTCACGAGTGCAATGTTCACGCTCCGAAAAATGTTTTCGAGTAGCTTGGTGGCCTCTGCTGCCTTGCACGACGATACAGGGACAACAGTATCGACTGCTCGTGAGTAGAGCCCGATGGCTTTTTCGAGGCATGCCGGCGTATACCCTCCGATGACCTTTGGGATTTTTGCGACTTTGCTGTCTGGATTTCCCGGGTCTTCCCGTTCGGGCGAGAAAGCCAGATGGAAGTCTTCGCCTGCTTTCATGCCGGATCCCTCCTCCAGGATCGCGCGAAGATCTTCCTCTGTCGTGCCGGGATACGTTGTCGATTCCAACACCACGAGGGTTCCGCGGCGAAGATGCGGGGCGATGGCTCGACCGGTATCCAGAACATACGACAGATCCGGCTCCCGTGTTTTGGTCAGCGGGGTCGGCACGCAAACGATAACGCTTTCAACTTCCTTCACCCGGCCAAAATCCGTAGATGCAGTGAATTTTCCGGACGCTAATGCCTCTTGAATCGCACCATCAGGAATGTGTTTGATGTAGGTTTTTCCCTCGCTCAGCGCGCTGATCTTTGCCGAATCAATGTCGATCCCTATCACAGCCGCGCAGCTGCGCGCAAACTGCAGAGATAAAGGCAACCCGATATAACCGAGGCCGATAATGGCGACTTTTTTCACAGGACAGACATCAGAGTTCACAAATTAGTAATGTCCCGTTCGTTCCATTTTCCATTTCCGATTTCAAGCTGCTATCTGCCATCGCCTAATTGCTATCTCCTGACTGCCGCTGCGTGATGAAGTTTTCCATCACCAGCATATCCATCTTCGTACGCAGAAAGCAATCGAGCGCCTCCTCCGGGCGGCACACCACTGGTTCGTTTTCGTTGAAAGAAGTATTCAGAACGATCGGAATGGAAGTCAGGCGGCAGAATTCAGAGATCAGTTGATGGTAAAGAGGATTCGTGTCGGCATGGACAGTTTGCAACCGGCCAGAGCCATCCACGTGACACACAGCGGGAAGCAAGGAGCGTTTTTCAGGGCGGATCTGAAAGACCTCCATCATGAATGGAACGTCGTCATCCTGCTCGAACCACTCCGCGACGGCTTCACGCAAGATTGAGGGCGCAAACGGACGGAACGATTCGCGGCGTTTGATCTTGGTGTTGAGGATTTCCTTCATGTCCTGGCGGCGCGGATCGCAGAGAATCGAACGATTGCCTAGAGCGCGTGGTCCCCATTCCATGCGCCCTTGAAACCAGCCGACGACTTTGCCGTTGGCAATCATTGCCGCCGTCCTTTTGCAGAGCTCGTCCCGATCGCTGACCTGTGAAATCTGACATCCTTGTCCGCTTATTTCCTGTTTTTTTGATTCAAGGAGTCTTCCAATTTCCTCATCCGAAAATGCCGGTCCACTGTAGGCGCTGTCCAAATGGAGACGAGTCTTGGAATTAGCAATTTGTGATAAGACGTAGGTGGCTCCGCCGATCGCGCCGCCGGCATCGCCCGCGGCCGCAGGCAGATACATTTTTTTGAATGGAGTGCGAAGATATACTTTGCCGTTGGCGACCGAGTTCATCGCGCAGCCACCCGACAACGCAAGATTTGGCAATGGATGCCTCGCGTAAAGTGTGTGGAGCAACGCAAAGAAAGCTTCCTCGTAGATCGCTTGAACGGAGCGCGCGATGTCCTTGTGTTTTTGTTCGAGAGGTTCGGTCGGTTTTCGGGCCGGACCAAGTAACTCGATCAGGCGGTCGGTGTAGAGCGTGCCGACTTCCGGCGCGCAATTGTTCCAACTGTAAGAAACATTGTCGGTGTGATGCCGGAAATATTTCAACGCCAGCCGAAACGTTCCGTCTGGCTGGACACGCACGATTTCACGCATTTGTGTGCGGTAATTCGGGTTGCCGTATGGGGCGAGTCCCATCACTTTGTATTCGTCGCCGTAGTGGGGGAAACCGATGAACTGCGTCAACGCCGAATAAAAAATTCCGAGCGAGTGGGGGAAGTAAACACGTTTGTCAATTTCCACGGAGTGGCTGCGCCCAAATCCCATCGCCGTGCTGGCAAAATCGCCGAAGCCGTCGATGGAAATACACGCGGCTTCGTCGAACCGCGAAACCAGGAAGGCCGAAGCAAGGTGCGCGAGATGATGTTCGACGTGATGGATCTGTGCTTTGAGCGAAATTCCATAGGCTTTTTCAAGAGCTTCGTGGGCGGACGATGCGCTCCGGATGTTACGGATCTTCTGGATCATCAGGCGCGGGTCGGGGCGATGCGTTAAAACGAAACCGAGCCGACGCCAGTTATTTACGCCGGGCTTTCGATTGATGGCGATGTGCTCGACGTCGCCAAGCGAGACGCCTCCTTCTGCAAGGCAGTAATCAATGGAGCGCGTCGGTAATCCAGCCCAGTGTTTGATACGGCGAAAACGTTCTTCCTCGGCCGCGGCGACGAGCTGGCCGTCACGGATCAGGCACGCGGCGGAGTCGCCGTGATACGCATTCAAGCCAAGGATGAGAGACATGAAATGTGATTTTAAAGCACGTGCAGTACCATCACAACCGCAGGTGAAATGGCGCGACTAGGATGGCGCCACGGGTCTTTAAAGTAGCAGAGTCAAAGATCAGTCCAGCGATCTCTTAATGGCGGCAGTTCGGATCGGTACATGAAAACCATCCCCGCTAGAACCAACGCAATACCGATGCGCGGCAGAAACATGCGCGGCTGCGAGATTAGCCGCACAAGCCACCCCAGATGGCAGCGTTCCGCCCAATCAGGTATCGGACGTTCGTCGCCCGTGAGAAATCCCAGTGCGGCTCCGACGCAATGAATACTCGGCCGATACAGCAAAAAATCCCGCAAGTACAAGCCCAACTTTTCCTGAGCCGGCCCGCCGCCAGCGATGATGACATGTTGAGGGTGACATTTCTCAATCTCAAACAATAGCGCGTGTGCATGCTCTTGCTCCTCACGGTCCGCGACGTAGCAATCGTCCGGATTGATCGGGACACCGCGGCCTTGGAACCAGGCGATCGCCTTGCGTTTGGCGGCGGCGGACGAAACGATCCAGAATAGTTTTTCGTTTTTCCGAGTCTCGCAGTCGGCGAGCAGGCACTTCAGATAGGTGATCCCAGAAATTTTCCTGAGGCGCCGTCCACTTGTCAGTCTCCAAAGCAGGACCAATAGTCCGCTGTCGGCCAGCGCGAGATCGGCCTTTTGTAAGGCGAGTCGATATTCTGTATCATAATTGAGTTTGATCAGCGCAGGAGAAGCAGGCATCACAGCGAGGCCGCCTGTTCCTTTGAGATGTTCCACTGCTTGCGCAGCGGTTCCGTTGAAGAAAGAGACCCCTAGCACGCGATCATGATCAGTCGAAGTTTTTTGCGGTCCCGCCATTTCAAATCGAAGGCGTTTCAGGAAGGGGGAATGGCATCTTTTGCGATGTTGTCGCAATTCGCGAATGACGAGTAGAATGTCGCTCGCATTGGCGACTGTTTTCTAAGCCGATATACGAGCAGACTGTCACCCGTTAATAATCCTGAAGAATATCTATGAAAAATTTTAATGATCTTTCTGAGCGCGAGGTTTTGGCGCTGGCTATCTCTTTAGAGGAAGAGGACGAACGAGTCTATGCCGATTTCGCTGAGGGACTAAAAGATGACTATCCGGCGTCGGGTTCTTTATTCGATGCCATGCGGAACGAGGAATCCAGTCATCGCCGACGGCTCATTGATTTGTATCGCGAGAAATTCGGAGAACATATTCCGCTCATTCGGCGGCAGGACGTAAAGGGGTTCGTGCAACGTCGGCCCGTCTGGCTCATACGTCCACTTGGATTGGATGTCGTGCGCAAACAGGCCAGTGCAATCGAAGTAGAAACGCGCCGATTCTATGAGAAGGCGGCGAGCCGAGCTCAAGACGCCCACGTGCGGCAGTTACTGGATGATCTCGCGCAAGAAGAGCGCACGCATGAAAGCAAAGCGCAAGAATTGACCGAGCAAAAACTGAGTCCAGAAGTGAAAGAAGATGAAGATCGAGCCCGCCGGCGTTTGTTTGTGCTTCAGATCGTGCAACCAGGCTTGGCAGGTTTGATGGATGGATCTGTTTCAACGCTGGCGCCGGTGTTTGCCGCGGCTGTTGCGACCCACAGCACCTGGGCTGCTTTTCTCGTCGGGATGGCCGCGTCAATCGGCGCAGGAATCAGCATGGGATTTGCGGAAGCACTCTCCGATGATGGCACGCTGACTGGGCGAGGACATCCCTGGCTTCGCGGCTCGATCTGTGGTGCGATGACGGCGCTCGGCGGGCTTGGTCATACATTGCCTTTTTTGGTTCCCGTTTTCCGCGTGGCAATGATCGTCGCCTTCGGTGTTGTCCTCATCGAGCTTGCGACGATCACTTGGATTCGGCATCGGTACATGGACACTCCTACGGTATCGGCAGCATTACAGGTCGGCTTGGGCGGTGCGCTGGTTTTCGTGACCGGTGTTCTTATCGGCAGTTCGTAAAGCACAGACCACTGAGGGTTCGCCCAATAGGTCGATGAATGCGCCAGACCGATTGTTCGATGCCGCCTTTTTCGAGTGCTTCGCGCCATGCGAGCACATGCTGAGACACGCTGTCCACTAGCGTGCCGTCCAAGTCGAAGAGGAATGCCGGGATGCCTGTTGTTGCTGTGGTCAAAAAATGGAACGCAACACGCCGCCTTCGACGCGCAATGCCGCGCCGTTGGTCGCTGATGAGAGAGGACTGGCGACAAACGTTACTAACGCAGCAACTTCATCTGGCGAGGCGAAGCGCTGCAAAAGCGAGCCGGGTCGTGCCGTGCGAAAGAATTCCTTCTCTATCTCACTTGGCGTGATGCTTTTTGTTCTTGCCATGTCTATGATGAATTTCTCGACG
>Ga0193729_1000441_pt1 | contig 21461 bp, 19 predicted proteins | sample U1c2metaG_FD_143036 | JGI IMG/M metagenome (GOLD analysis project Ga0193729, IMG submission 143036) | Soil microbial communities from a riparian zone of the East river system, Colorado, United States - U1c2 | ecosystem: Environmental > Terrestrial > Soil > Riparian zone | place: USA: East River...
GCCGCAACTCGTGGTGGATGGGGCACTGGTCGCGCTCGCGTACTACCTCGCCTTCGAGCTGCGTTTCAACAACGGGCCGAACGTCTACTACTCGCACCTGCGCGAACGCACGATCTGGTGGGTGCTCGCGGGGAGCCTGCCCGTCCTGATCCTCGCGCGCGTCTACCAGCGCCGCTGGCGCTATTCGGGGCAGCGCGACTACGAGGCGGTGGCGCGCGGCGTCGTGGCGATCGTCCTGCTGACGGTCGTCGCGGTGGCCGTCATACGCCCGGTCGAGCACGCGACCAGCCGCGGCACCGCGGCGATCGGCTTGCCGAACGGCGTGATCGTCCTGTACGCGCTGCTCGCCCTGGTGTTCCTGGTCGGCGTGCGGGCGCTCGCGCGCAGCGTGTACGAGCGCCGGCCGCTGGCCGCCTTCCGCGGCGGGCGCAAAGGCGAGCGCAGCGTGCTGATCGCGGGCGCGGGCGACGGCGGGCGGCTGGTGCTGCGCGAGATCGTGCGCAACCGCGGGCTGGGCCTCGCGCCGGTCGGCTTCGTGGACGACGATCCGGGCAAGCGGCGGCTGCGGATCGACGGCGTACGGGTGCGCGGCAACACCGAAGGCGACCTCCCGCGGATCCTCGACGTCGCCGAGCCGGACGAAGTGATCATCGCGATCCCCTCGGCGCCCGGATCGACGCGCGCGCGGATCGTGCGCGAGTGTCGCGCGCGGGGCATACCGGTGCGCACGCTGCCGACCGTCTTCGAGCTGCTGCAGACGCGCGGCGCGCTCGCGCGCCAGATGCGCGAGGTGCGCGTGGAGGACGTGCTGGGGCGCGAGCCCGTGCAGATGGAGCTCGAGCGCGTTGGCTCCTACCTGGCGGGCCAGACGGTGCTCGTGACGGGCGCCGGCGGCTCGATCGGCTCCGAGCTGTGCCGGCAGATCGCGCGGGTGGAGCCGCACCGGATCGTGCTGCTGGACCACGCCGAGGACAACCTCTTCTCGATCCAGCGCGAGCTGGAGGACGAGCGCCACGTGTCGCCCTCGATGCTCTCGTCGGTGCTCGCCGACTGCAAGGAGGAGGAGCGCATGCGCGAGGTGCTCACCGAGCACCACCCGACGGTCGTCTTTCACGCGGCCGCCTACAAGCACGTAGGCCTGATGGAGGCCAACCCGGTCGAGGCAGTGCGCAACAACGCGATCGCCACGCGCGTGGTCGCCCATGTCGCGGGCGAGCTCGGCGTGCAGCGCTTCGTGCTCGTGTCGACCGACAAGGCCGTCGCCCCCGCGACCGTCATGGGTGCCTCGAAGGCGCTCGCCGAGTTCGCGCTGGAGGCGGCCACGGCGCGCTTTGCCGGCACCCGCTACGCGGCCGTGCGCTTCGGCAACGTGCTCGGGTCCTCCGGCAGCGTCGTGCCGATCTTCCGCCGGCAGATCGAGCGGGGAGGTCCGGTGACGGTCACCGACGAGCGCATGACGCGCTACTTCATGACGATTCCAGAGGCCGTCCAGCTGATCATCCGCTCGGGATCACTGGGCTCCGACGAGCAGGCGCCTGCTCCGGCGGACGGAGCGGGCGCCGAGGTGTTCGTGCTGGACATGGGCGAGCCGGTGCGGATCGTCGAGCTCGCGCGCGCGATGATCGAGCTGTCGGGGCTCGACCCCGATCGCGACATCGAGGTCGAGATCGTCGGGCGGCGTCCAGGGGAGAAGCTGCACGAGGAGCTGTTCAACAGCTACGAGCGGGCGCGCGCGACGAGCGCCGAGAAGATCCTGCTGGCCGAACGCGAGCCGCTCGGCGCGGAGGCCGTCGAGTCGATGTTCGCCGAGATCGGCCTGCTCGTGCTGGAGGGCGACGCGGCGGGCCTGGCGGCGAAGGTCTCAGAGCTGTCCGCCGCGCACGTCGAGGGCCTGGCGGACCGCTCCGGGCGGCGATCCGCAGCGCGCGAGGAGCTGCGCGACGGCGCGCGCGATGCGCCTGCGGCCCTCATACACTCTCCAGATTCATGATGGCCACGCCGCTCGCGCTCTCGCTCTCGAGCTCGCTCACCCAGGTCGGCGCGCTCGCGGCGTTCGCCGCGCTGCTGGGGATCGCGATCCTCTCGTTGCTCGTCTTCTCACAGGCGCGCGAGCTCAGGCGCCTACGTGAGTGGGCGGGCCGCGCTCCTGAGCGCGCCGCCGAGGTCGAGCAGCGCGTAAGCACGGAAGCCGCGGCGCGCCTGCAGCAGCCGGCGGCTGGCGCCCAGCAGCCGAGCGCCGGCGGGCAGTCGTCGGTCCGGCCGGTTCCCCGCACCGTGCCGATCAACGCTCGTCCGGTGCCCGCCGCCGGTGCGACGACGCCCGCCGCGGGCGCGGGTCCGCCGACGGTTGCCTCGCCCGCCGCGCAGCGAGCGGGTCCCGGCGCGGCACCGGGGGCTCCGGCCGTGGCGCAACCGGTCCCGCCGGGGGCCCCGGCCACGGCAGCAGCGGGAACCGCGGCGGCAGCGGCCGCGGCGACAGCGGCCGCGGCGACAGCGGCCGGGACAGCAGCAGCCGCCGGCGAGGGCGCCTTCGCGCAAGCCGGCGGCGCGCCCGCTGATCCGGCGAAGCCCGCGACTGCCTCTCCCGCGTCGACGCAGCCTGTCGGGGCGGGCGCATTGCCGACCGCCACCCCGGCGCCGGGTTCGTCGAGCCCCGCGACGCCGGGTTCCGCGATGCCGGGTTCCGCGATGCCGGGTTCCGCGACGCCCAGCGCGGCAACGCCAAGCCCCGCCGGGCCCGCCACGCCCGACGCCCAGGTGCCACCTGGCGCGAGTCCCGCGCCGGCATCCGCCCCGACAGGCGCCACGCCGGCGCCGGCGACCGCTGCGGCCGCGGCGACGGCGGCGAAGGGTGCGCCGGCGCGTGCGCCGAGTCCTCCCGCGCGCCCGCCGGCACCTCCGGCGCCGCCCTCTCCGTCGGCATCCTCCGCGCGACGCTCGGCGGGCGAGCCTGCGCAAGCCGCCGTGGAGGGCGCGCTCGCGAGCAGGATCGCGTCGGGCGCGCCAAGCGGGGCGCAAGCGTCTTCGCCGCGCTCGGCCGCTGTGGCCGCGACTCCGCAAGGCGGTGGCGCCGCCCGCCGCGCCGCGCCCGCGTCAGCCGCTCGGCGAGGGGACGGCGCCCCGCCAGGCGCGCGCCGCTATCGCGCCGAGCGCCGCTCGCCGGCGCGCGCGACCGTGCTGATCGTCGGCGGGCTGATCGTTGGCGTCGCCGTGCTGGTCGTCGTGCTGCTGTCGATGGGCGGTGGATCGAAAGGGGGGAACGGCGCCGCGAGCAGCTCGGCGGGCTCGGCGCCGAGCAGCTCCGCGCAGACGGGCGGCGAACCTGCCAAGTCCTCGAGCGGGAGCTCCTCCGGCAAACACGCTTCCGGCACTAGCCCGGCTCAGGCGAACGTCGTCGTGCTGAACGGCACGGGAACGACGGGCCTCGCGCACCGCGTGTCGAGCGAACTGCGAAACGGCGGATACTCGCGGGCGAGCGCGCTCAACGGGCGTCCGCCGGGCAGCAACCAGGTGACGGTCGTCGAGTACGCGAGCGGTCATCGCGCGGACGCGCAGAGGGTCGCGCGCACGCTCGGCGTGACGCAGGCGCAACCGGTCGAAGGGACGGTCGCCTCGATGGCGGGCTCGGCGACGGTCGTCGTGATCGTCGGTCTCGACAAGGCTGCGACCGTCCCATAACCGGCTTCCTGGACATTCCCGAGCGCTCCGCCAAGCCGCGCGAGCGGGGATTGACGCACGTGATCGATCGCGGCCTGTCGATCGCCGAGGTCGAGGGCCTGTTGGAGGTCGCCGGCGAGTGCGTGGACGTCGTCAAGCTCGGCTGGGGGACGGCGCTGGTGAGCGCCAACCTCAAGCCGAAGCTCGAGCGCTACGCGGCACACGGCATCCCGGTCGTGCTGGGCGGCACGCTCACCGAGCTGGCGATCCGCCAGGGACGGATGGAGGGACTGGTCGACTGGCTGCGCGAGCTGGGACTGCGCCACGTCGAGATCTCCGACGGCACGATCGCGCTCGAGCCCGACGACAAGCGCGAGCTGATCGAGCGCCTGTCGGGGGAGTTCGTGGTGCTCGGCGAGGTCGGCAACAAGGACGCGGACTTCATCATGGCGCCGTATGTGTGGGTAGAGCAGATCCAGCGCGACCTGGAGGCGGGCGCGTGGAAGGTGATCATGGAGGCGCGCGAGTCGGGGAACGCCGGGATCTACCGGGCCGACGGCGAGCCGCGGACGGGGCTGATCGACGAGATCGCCCACGCGATCGACCCCGAGCGCCTGATCTTCGAGGCGCCGCTGCGCCCGCAGCAGGTGTGGCTGCTGAAGCGCTTCGGCACGGAGTGCAATCTCGGCAACATCGCTCCCGACGACGTCCTGTCGCTCGAGACGCTGCGACTCGGCCTGCGCTCGGACACGGTCGAGCGCTTCGCGCTGGGCGACAGCGGATCGGCCGGGGGCGATTGACCAGCGGGGAGCGGCCGGCAGCTGGCCGATCTTCGGTCGGTCGGCTGGCCGGCAGCTGGCCGATCTTCGATCGGTCGGCCGGCACGGTGTTCGCGCTGCTGGTGATCGCGTGCTTCGTGGCGTTCTTCCTCACGCAGCGCCTCAAGCACACGCCGACGGCGGTGCAGCTGTTCAAGCTGACGCCGTTCTTCTCGCCCACGCCGGCCGGTCACATCAAAGCGGAGCGCATCTCGTTCCGTCTCGCGCATGACGACTACGCGACGGTCACGATCGAAGACTCGGCCGGGACCGTGGTCGCGACGCTCGTGCGCGGCCTGCCGGTGGCGCGCTACAAACAGCTCTCGCTGCGCTGGAGCGGGCGGCGGGGCACGGCGCACGGCTACGCGCTGATCGGCGGGCCGACCGGCCGCGCGAGCCTGCGGCCGAGGCTCTCGGGTCCGGTCGCCCCGGCCGGCGTATACCGCGTGCGCGTGAGCCTGCGCAAGCAGCACCGCTCGGTCCAGTCGCCGCGCAGCTTCACGCTGGTGCGGCGATGAGCGCGGAGATGAGCGCGGCGTGATGCCCGCGTCGGCGAGCCTCGCCGCCACCTCGCTCAGCCCGGACGCCGTCGTCGCGGTGCTCGCGGGTGGCGCGCTCGTGATCGGCGCGCTGGTCGTGCTGATGCGACGTCGCGCGGACGCCTTCCCGCTGCTGGCGGTTCTCGCGCTGCCGTTCCGCCTGCCGGTCTCCGCCGACGGGCGAACGGTGAACCTGTTGATCCCGCTCTACGTGGTCGCCGCCGCCGGGGTGCTCGCTCACCTGCTGCCGCGCCTGCTCGAACGCCGCGAGGCCGGCCCGCGCGGCCTCGAATGGCTGCTGCTGGCCTCGATCGCGCTGTATGCGGTGCAGGCGCTGTACTCGACCGACCATGCCAAGGCGGCCGAGAACCTCGGCTTCTTCTACGTGCCCTTCGCGCTGCTGTTCGCGCTGCTGCGCGACGTGCGCTGGACGCCCGAGCTGCTGCTGCGCTGCCTCGGCGTGGCCGTCGTCCTGGCGGTGCTGTTCGCGGGCGTCGGGTTCGTCGAGTACGCGCGCAAGGAGCTGTTCCTCAACCCGAAGGTGGTCGCGGCCAATCAGTACGACAACTACTTCCGCGTCAACTCGCTGTTCTTCGACCCGAACATCTACGGGCGCTTCCTCGCGCTGGTGATGATCGGGGTGACGACTGTCGTGCTGTGGTCGCGCCGGCAGCGGGACGTGATGATCGGGGCCGGCGTGCTCGCCTGGCTGTTGGCCGGGCTCGTCACGAGCTTCTCGCAGTCGAGCATCGCCGCGCTGCTGCTCGGGCTGGCTGTCCTCGCCGCCTACCACTGGGGCGTGCGCGGCACCGTGTACGTGGCGCTCGGGCTCGTCGCGCTCGCGCTCGCGCTCGTGCTGATCGCGCCCGCCAGCTGGCACCTCGGGCTGAAGGGCTCAGGGGGCTCCACGAGCAACGCCACGAGCGGGCGTACGAAGCTGATCGAAGGCGGCCTGGAACTGTTCGCCGAGCGTCCGCTGCAGGGCTATGGCTCGGGATCCTTCCAGAGGGAGTACGAGCGTCACTCGAGCGCCAGCGCGGAGAGCGCCACGTCGGCCTCGCACACGATCGGAGTGACGGTCGCGGCCGAGCAGGGCATCGTCGGCCTCGCGTTGTACGTGGCGCTGCTCGTCGCGGCGCTCGGAGCCCTGTTCCGAGGCGCCGGGCGCTCGCCGCCGAGAATCGCCATCGGTGCGTGCTTCGCGGCGCTCGTGCTTCACACGATGACGTACGCGGACTTCCTCGAGGACCCGCTCACGTGGACGCTGCTCGGCATCGGCGTGGCCCTCGCGCGCGCGGGCGAGAGCGTGCGCGGCGGCGCTCCGCCCGAGGGTCGCGACAGCGCCCTCGCCGGCCTCGCCGGCAAGTAGGTTCTGAGCCGTGCGCGGCTATCTGAAGCGGCTCGTGGCGACCGGCGCCGCCTACCAGTTCGGCGACATCGTCGCGAAGGGGATCGCGCTGATCACGATCCCGCTGTATACACGCCACGTCTCGCCGGCCGGATACGGCGCCGCCAACTCGCTGCTGACGGCCGTGATCCTGGCGAGCATCCTCCTGCGCGTGGGCGTCGGCGAGGCGTTCATCCGTTTTTATTTTGATGATGATGATGTTTCGCGTCGCGACCGGATCGCGCGCACGGCGACGGCGACGGTCGCGTGGACGACGACGGTCGCCGCGCTGTTGTGCGTCGTATTCGCCGGCCAGCTCTCGCGCCTGATCCTCGGCTATCACGACCCGCTGCTGCTCGATTGCGCGATCGTCGGGCTGTGGGCGTTCACGAACCTCGAGATGGCCTACGCGCAGCTGCGCGTCGACGAACGCGCGCGCGCCTACGTATATGCGTCCGGGGCGAACGTCGCGCTGACCGTCGCCTTCACGGTTGCGCTGGTGGTCGTCGCGGGCGAGGGAGCGCGCGGCCTGCTGCTCGGCAACTTCGGCGCCTCGGCGGTCGTGGTGCTCGGGCTGTGGTGGGTGCTGCGCCGGCGCTTCAGCCTGCGCGTCCGCTGGTCGGACCTGCGCGCGATGCTGCGCTTCGGCCTGCCCACCGTGCCGGCCGACGCGAGCGTGTACGCGCTGCAGGTCGCCGATCGCCTCTACCTGTACCGCGGCTACTCGCACGCGGCCGCCGGCAACTACTCCCTCGCGCTGCAGTTCGCGACGGTCGTGTTCGTGATGGTGCGCGGCTTTCAATACGCCTGGCCGCCGCTCGCCTACTCGATCGAGAGCGACGCGACGGCATCGCGGCTGTACTCGCTGGTGACCACCTACTTCCTGCTCGCGACGGGCGTGGTCGTCGTCGCCGTGGCGCTGCTCGGGCGCTGGATCGTGCGGCTCGCCGCGCCGGAGTACTTCGGCGCGCACGCCGCACTGCCCTGGCTGGCGCTGGCCTGGACGCTGTACGGGCTCTACCAGGTGATGATCGTGATCACCGGCCGCGCGAAGGTGACCATACGCAACGTCCCCGCCGCCGCCGCAGGGCTTGCGGTGAACGTGGCACTGCTGCTGCTGCTCGTGCCGCGCGGCGGGCTGAACCTGGGGATCGCCGGCGCGGGAATCGCGCTGTGCGGCGCATACGTCGCGATGCTGCTCGTCATGCACCTGCTGACGCGGCGGCTGTTCGCAGTCGGCTTTCAGTGGCGGCGCCTCGCGCTGCTCGCTGCGATCCTCGCCGGCGTCGCCGTGTCGGGCGAGCTGCTGCTGCCGACGAGCGGCTTCGCCGGCGTGGCGCTGCGCGTGCTGTGGCTGGTGCTGATCCCCGCGCTGCTCCTGATCACGCGCTTCTTCGCGCCCGACGAGCGCGCGCAGGCTCGCGCCCTGCTGGCCGATGCGCGCGCTCGCGTGGCCGCCTTCCGCGCCGGGCACGGCGAGGTCGAGGCCTACGCCGAGGATCCGCTCAGGGACCTGTGAGCGCGCGGTTGTAACGCTCGGCGGCCTCGCGCAACCCCTCGCCGTGCGCGGGACGCAGCGTCGCGACGACGTGGCGCCAGTAGCGGCGCGCGGAGTGGCCGGGCAGCACGAGCGCCGCCAGCGCGCGCAGCGCGTACGTCCAGGCCGTCAGCCAGCGGACCGCGCGCGCGGTGGCCGCCGAGTGGTGCTTGCGCATGTACAGGTCGCGGTTGCGCGCCAGTTCGACGATCCGCCGCTCGGGCACGGCATCGGTCGAGAGCTGCTCGTCGTGGATCGCCACGGCGCCCGGCACATACAGGCTGCGCCAGCCCGCGTCGCGCAGGCGCCGCGCGAAGTCCACCTCGTCGGAGTACACGAAGAAGTCGGGATCGAGATAGTCGACCTGCTCGGCGGCCGCGCGCCTGACGAGCAGCGCCGCCGACTGGCACCAGTCGACCTCGCGCGTCTGCGATCCGCCACTCTGCACCGTGTAGCGGCGGGCCAGCAGCAGCGCGCCCGCGAGCGCCGTCAGCGGCGTCGGAAAGCGCCACGCCGAGTCCTGCTCGACGCCGTCGGGCCGCACCAGCCGCGCGCCCGCGCAGGCCGCGTCGGGGCGCGCCTGAAGCGCCTGCCACAACGCCAGCGTGCCGCCCGCCTGCAGCTCGGAGTCCTCGTTGAGCAGCAGCGCGTAGCGCCCCCGTGCGCGCCGCAGCAGCTCTGAGTCGTTCAGGCCCTTTCCGCGTCGCTCCTCCAGCGCGATCGTCCGATCGACCGCCGCATGCTCCTCCGCCGCGCGCGCCGAACCGTCGCGCGATCCGTTGTCTAGTACCAGCACCTCGCTGGCGAACGGCAGCACGGCGCGCTCGCGCGCGATCGCGTCGAGCCCGCGCAGCAGCAGCTCGCGCTGCGAGGTGTTCACCACGCAATAGGAGACCTCCACGTCGGACACGCGGCGGACCCTACTGCGAGTGCGTTACGCCGCCGCTTCGGGCTTGATGCGAACGCCAGGTCCGGAAGGCTCCGGGATCGGTTCTCCATACTCGGTCATCAGCTCGAAGTGGCTCGCCAACGCGGCGCGCATTTCCCGGACGCACGCCTCGACGGTATCGCCGGTCGCCACACAGCCCAGGACGTCGGGCGAGCATGCCGAGTAATTCGACGGCGAACCGCCTTCCACCAGGATCAGATATCTATCGGTCTCGATCATCGTTCAAGTCCCGCCTGTCTAATGATGTTAGCCCTCATCTCGGGATAGAGGTCTTGATTGCGACTACCCGCCACGGTCACCGTGCCTGGCTTGGTCGGATGATGAAACTGGCGGTGGCTTCCCCTCTGCCGCACCTGCCGCCAACCATCCCGTTCGATCAGCTTGATGATCACGCGCACCTTCACCGAGTCCTGGTCCGACGAGCGACGTCGTTGGGGACGATCGGACTCCGCGCCTAGAGTCTGCGGCGATGCACGTGCATATCGTCGACCCGTCTGCGTACACGCCGCCCTACGACCATGCGCTGTGCGGCGCGCTCGCCGCGGCGGGAGCGGACGTGGAGCTGTACACCAGCCGGTTCGCATATGGCTCGATCCCGTCGCCGGACGGCTACCGGCGACGCGAGTTCTTCTACCGCGCAACGCGCCTTGCGCCCGGCGACTCGTTGGCGGCCCAGCGCGCGCGGCGCGTGCTGAAGCTCGCCGAGCACGTGCCCGACATGCTCCGCTACCGGCGCGCCGCACGCGCGGCCGACATCGTGCACTTCCAATGGCTGACCGTCCAGCAGCTCGACGGCCGGCTGCTGCCCGGCGGCCGCAACGGTGATGCGCGGGGGCGCCCGCCGCTCGTGCTGACGGCGCACGACGTGCTGCCCCGCGAGGGCGGCGCCCGCCGGCGTGCGGCGCAGCGCCGCCTGTACGACCGCTTCGACGCGCTCGTCGTGCACTCCGACCACGGCCGCGCGCGCCTCACGCAGGAGCTCGGCGTCGATGCGGCGCGCATCCACGTGATCCCGCATGGCGTCTTCGCGCACCTCGCCGAGGAATCCGCGGCCGGCGCGTCGGCACCGCCGCCGCCGTTTCACACGGACAAGCCCGTCGTGCTGTTCTTCGGCCTGCTGCGACCCTACAAGGGCCTCGACGTGCTGCTCGACGCGTGGAAGGGAATCGAGAACGCGGAGCTGTGGATCGTCGGCATGCCGCGCATGGACATCTCGTCGCTGCTGGCCGATCTCGACCGGGCCGCGACCGCGCCGGCGCCGCTCGCCGACGGATCGGTCGGCGCGACGCCGAGCGTGCGTTTCGTGCCGCGCTTCGTGTCCGACGCGGAGCTGCCGGGCTACTTTCGCCGCGCGGACCTCGTCGTGCTGCCCTACCGCGAGATCGAGCAGTCGGGCGTGCTGTTCACTGCGCTGGCGTTTGGCAAGCCCGTGCTCGTCAGCGATGTCGGCGGGTTCGCCGAGCTGGCGGCGGCCGGCGTGGCGCGTGCCCTGCCGCCGGGGGATGCGAGCGCGCTGCACGGCGCGCTGGTGGAGCTGCTGGGCGACCGCGCCGCGCTCGCCGCGCTCGCGCAGCGCGCGCGAGCCCTTGCCGCCGGCGACTACGCGTGGGAGACGATCGCCCGCCGCACCCTCGCGCTGTACGAGTCGCTCCTACGCGAGAATCACCGCCGATGAGAGCTCCGCTCGAGATCGTCTTCTGGGTGTCCGCCGCGCTGATCGTGTGGACGCAGCTCGGCTATGCCCTCGCACTTGCGGCCCTGGCGCGGCTGCGCACGCCGGCGGTCGTCCCGGCACGCGAACCCCAACAGCGGAGCCCCGCCAGGGGCGGAGCCATTAAACAAAACTCCAACCCGCCCGAACCTCCGCCCAGCGTCTCCGTGATCGTCGCCGCACACGACGAGCAGCAGGTGATCGCCGCCAAGGTGTCGAACCTGCTCGCGCTCGTTCACCCCCGCGAGCTCCTGCAGCTGATCGTCGCCTGCGACGGCTGCACGGACGCGACGGCCGAACGGGCGCGCGCGGCCGGCGCCGATCTCGTGCTCGAGCTGCCGCGCGGCGGAAAGATCCGCGCGCAGGACGCCGCCGTCGAGCGCGCAAGCGGCGAGATCGTCGCCTTCTCGGACGCCAACGCGTCGTGGGAGCCCGATGCGCTGCGCGAGCTCCTGCGGGCGTTCGCCGATCCGCGCGTGGGCTACGCCTGTGGGCAGGTGCGCTTCGTGCAGGACGCCAGCGGCGCTCTCGCCTCCAACCAGGAGGGCCTCTACTGGCGCTACGAGCTCGCCCTGCGCGCGCTCGAGTCGCGCCTCTGCTCGATCACCGCGGGCAACGGTGCGATCTACGCGACGCGACGCGACTCCTACATCGTCGTCGACCCGATCATGGGCCACGATCTCTCCCTGCCCTTCAAGATGGTCAAGCGCGGCCTGCGCGCCGTCTACGTGCCGAGCGCGCGAGCGAGCGAGAAGATGGTGCCCTCGCTGCTCGGCGAGTTCGCGCGCAAGCGGCGCATGATGAGCCACACCTGGCCGATCGTCCTGCGCGGCGGCATGCTCTCGCCGCGCGGCTACCCGCCCGCCTACGCCGTGATGATCCTCTCCCACCGCCTCCTGCGCTATGCCACGCCCGCGCTGCACGCGCTCGCGCTCGGCGCCAACGTGGCGCTCGTCGCGGCGGGTGTCGGGAGCCTCTACACCGTCACGCTGGCGCTGCAGCTCGCGCTGCTGCTCGCCGCGTTGCTCGCCGGTCCGCTGCGCACGCGTCCGCTGCTGATCGCCCGCTACTACGTCCTCACGACCGCATCGCCGGCCGCCGGGCTGTGGGACTGGCTGCGGCACGGCACGAGCGCCTGGTGGGATACCGCCGAGGGCACACGATGACCCCCGACCGTTCGGGCGTGCTGTCTTGATCCGGCGTGGCATCGACATCGTCGTCTCGGCGCTCGCGCTGGTGGTCGGCACGCCGGTGCTGGCGCTCGCGGTGCTGGCGATCCGCCTGGAGTCGCGCGGGCCGGCGATCTACCGTCAGCGGCGCGTGGGGCTGCACGGCGCGCCCTTCGACGTGCTCAAGCTGCGCACGATGGTCGACGGCGCGGAGCACATCGGCGCCGGGCTGGCGGTCAACGCGAACGACTCGCGCATCACGCGCGTGGGCGCGTTCCTGCGCAGGACCTCGCTCGACGAGCTGCCCAACCTGCTCAACGTGCTGCGCGGCGAGATGTCGCTGATCGGGCCGCGCCCCACGCTGCCGGCGCAGGTCGATCAGTACACGGCTCGCCAGCGCGGACGCCTGGCCGTCAAGCCGGGCATATCCGGCTGGGCGCAGGTCAACGGGCGCGCCTCGCTTCCGTGGTCGGAGCGCATCGAGCTCGATCTCTACTACGTCGAGCATCGCTCGCTCGCGCTCGACCTGAGGATCCTGCTGCGCACGCCCGCGCTGATCCTCGGCGGCTCGGGCCTGTACAAGGGCCAGTCCGGCGGCTGGCAGGGCGAGCTGTGAGCCCTCGCGCCGTCCTGCTGACCGGCGCCGGCAAGCGCTATGACATCGTCGCCTGCTTCGCGCAGCTGACCAAGACGCTCGTCGCCGACCCCTCGCCGCTGGCGCCCGCGCAGTACGCCGCGCACGTGCGTGCCTCGGTTCCCCTGATCGAGGATCCGGGGTACGTCCCGGCGCTCGCTGAGCTGTGCGAGCAGCATGGCGTGGGGGTAGTTCTGCCGCTCACCGATCTCGACATCGAGGTGCTCGCCCGCGCGCGCGCCGAGGGCGTGCTGCCGGCGCTCGTCCCCTCCGTGCAGGTCGCCCGCGCGACGTACGACAAGTACGAGGCGCACCTCCTGCTGGAGCGCCTGCAGCTGCCCTCTCCGCCGACCGTCCTGCCCGACGACGACCTCGAAGCGCTCGAATACCCGGTGATGGTCAAGCCGCGCCGCGGGTCAGGCGCCCGCGCGATCCACCTCGCGCACGATGCCGCGCAAGCGAGCTTCTTCGCCGCGTACGTCGAGGAGCCCGTGATGGTGCAGCGCGCGATGGACGGGCCCGAGCTGTCGATCGACTGCCTCGGCGACCGCGACGGCCGCTGCCTCAATGCGATTCCCCGCACGATGCTCGAGTCGCGCGGCGGCGAGTCGATCAAGGGCGCCGTCGTGCACGACACGGAGCTGATCGAGCTGGGCCGGCGCACGATGGAGGCGCTCGCCGTGAGCGGGCCGGCCACCATCCAGGTCTTTCGCGACCCGCTCCTCGGCGTCGCCATCACCGACGTCAACACGCGCTTTGGCGGCGCCTTCCCGGCGCCCACGTACGCCGCGCTGCCCGGTCGCAGCTATCCCGAGCTGATCGTCCGCATGGCAGCCGGCGAGACGGTGCAGCCGCACGTCGGCGAGTTCCGCGCGGGCATGACGTTCACGCGCTACTACTGGCAGCTCGAGCTCGATGAGCAACTGCAGCCGACCGGCCGCGAGATCGTCCCCGGCGGCCCACCCTCGCCTTACGGGAAGCCCGCCCAGTAGAATTGATGGCCGTGCCCACGATGCTCGCCGACCCTCCGGCTGCGCCGACCGAGCAGCAGCCCGTCGCCGGCTCCGCCGGCGGACCCGATGCGCCCGCGCCGCCCGCGCCGCCGGCTGCGCAGCGCGCCTGCGCCAACTGCGGCGCGCCGCTGGCCGGCGACCAGGACTGGTGCCTGCAGTGCGGCACCGGCGCCCCCGACAGCCTGCGCTCGCGCGCGCCGAGCTGGCGCTCGGCCGCGGTGGCGGCCGGCGTCCTCGTCATCCTCGTGGCGGGCGCCGCGACGGCCGCCTACGCGGCCCTCGGCAAAGGCGGCGGCAAGCCGCGGCAGGCGACCGCGACCGTCGCCCAGGCCGCGCCGGCGGCCACCACGCCGGTCGCGCCCGTGACGCCCGAAGCGACGGCGACGGGCAAAGTCGGCGCGCCGACAACCGTCAAGCCGGCCCTACCGCTGGGCGCCGTCAAACCGCCGAAAATCCCCCTGCCGACGGTCACGCCGAAAACTCCGAGCACGAGCTCGCCGTCGGGGACGGGCGGCGCGACCACGCCGACCACGACGACCCCCAACAGGAACAACGCTGAAGCGCCGACCTCCGCCGGACCGCAGCCGAACGCGATCCTGCTCGACACCAACGCCGCCGCCACGTACAACCCGTCCAACTACGCCGCGACCACCTTCGGCGACCCCAGCCTGGCGATCGACGGCGACAACTCGACGGGCTGGACGGCCGTCGTGGACCCGGCCGTCGCGCCGAAGATGGCCGAGGGGCTGGTCATCGACCTGAAGACCCCGCGCAGGTTCTCGGCGCTCGCGCTCAGCACCTCGACGCCGGGCATCACCGTGCAGGTCTCCGCCGCCCGCGGCCAGGCGCCCCCGGCGTCGATCACCGATCCCGCGTGGGTTGCGCTCAGCCCCTCGCGGGTCATCAGCAAGAAGCACGTGCGCCTGAAGCTCGGCGGCGACACGGCGGCCTCCAAAGCCGCTCACCGATTCGTCGTCGTGTGGCTCAGCGGGGCCCCCGCCTCGTCGGTCGGCACGCCGCAGGCGCCCGGCCACGTGAGCCTCAACGAGCTCGAACTGTTCCCCGTCAAGAAGTAGCGGCGCCTTTGGCCGCGCGCTTGGCCGGCCGAGCTTTGATCGCGCGCGCCGCCGGCCGCTCGGCCGCTCCGGCGGGAGGGCCGGACCACACCTCGTCGAGGAAGTCGGCGATCTCCCCGGTCAGCCGCTCGGGGTGCATGCGCAGCTCGAGCAGCGAGCTCGCTTCGAGCAGGCGGCCGTTGGGCAGCTCTTCGGCGAGCATTCCGGCGTCGGAGAACGGGTGCACCGGATCGCGCCGGTGCCCGAGGATCAGCGCCGGCGTCCGGAACAGCCGCCGGTCGTTGCGATGCGGTGCGATGCGCCCGAAGAACAGCCCCTGCAGGACGGCTCCGCTGGGACCCGGATCCTGGCGGAGGAGATCGAGCATCACGTTGCCGTAGTGGGGCAGCAGGCGACGCGGAACCGCGCGTGCCCCGCGACCGACCAGCCTCATTCCGCGCTCGCCGAACGTCAGCGCCGCGAGCAACGGCGTGAAGGCCATCGCGCTCCACATCAGCGCGTTGTCCAGCACGGGCATCTCGATCACCATCCCGCGCAGCCGCTGCGGCGCGGTGAGCGCGATGTTCAGCGCCGTGTTGGCGCCCAGCGAGGTGCCCATCACGACGGCTTCGTCGAGCTGCAGGTGATCCATCAATGCCACCACCTGATCGCCGAAGAAGCGCATCGAGTAGCGCCACATGTCGCGCGGCCGGTCCGATTCGCCGTGGCCGAGCAGGTCGATCGTGATCACGCGATTGCCTCGCGCCGCCAGCGCTTCCGCAAGCGGACGGTGCATCTCCTGGGAGAGCAGCAGCCCATGCACGAGGATCAACGGGCGCGTGTCCGCGTGAGAGCTCTTGGCGGTGCGCCCGCGTCCGCCGGCCGGCGTGACGGCCGCGGGGCCGCCGCCGTACTCCGTGAAGGCGATGCTGTGACCCTCGAACTGGAAGGCGGGCATGCGCTAACCCTACTAGCCGTTGTCCATGCAACGTCATCCCCGGCGGAGCGGTAGCGTTGCAGTGCACGTCCACCCGCCAGCACGACCAGGAGGAGAAACATGGCCAAGCAGCCCCGCATCCTCGCCGGAGACAACGCCGCGATCACGGGCGCCGCACGCGGGATCGGTCGCTCGACCGCCGAGGCCTTCCTGCGCCAGGGGATGAAGGTGGCGATCGGCGACGTCGACGTCGAGGCGGCGCAGAAGACCGCCTCCGAGCTGGGCCCGAGCGCCGTCGCGCTGCCGCTCGACGTGACCGACCGCGCATCGTTCACCTCGTTCCTCGACGAGGCCGAGCGACAGCTCGGTCCGCTCGACGTGCTCGTCAACAACGCCGGCATCATGCAGATCGGGCGCTTCCTCGACGAGGACGACCTGACGGCGCAGCGGATGGTCGACATCAACATCCATGGGGTGATCCTCGGCATGAAGCTCGCCCTCCCGCGCATGATCGCGCGCGACCGCGGTCACGTCGTCAACATCTCCTCGCAGGCCGGCAAGTTCGGCGCGCCCGGCGGGGCGACGTACTCGGCGACAAAGCACGCCGTCGTCGGTCTCACCGAGGCGGTGCGAGGCGAGCTGCGCCTGATGGGCGCGCACGTCAACCTCAGCTACGTGATGCCGTTCGTCGTCAACACCGAGCTCGGCTCGGGTCTCGGCCAGGCGCGCGGGCTGCACAACCTCGAGCCGAGCGAGGTCGCCGACGCGATCGTCGAGGCGCTGCAGCTGGGAACCGTCGAAGTGTGGGTGCCGAAGTCGGCCAAGCGCACGAACGTGCTCGGCAACGTGCTGCCCCGACGGCTGTCCGAGGGCATGGCGCGGGCAATGAAGGCCGATCGCGTGCTGGCCGATGCCGACGCTGGAACGCGACGCGCCTACGAGCTGCGCGCGTCGCACTCCGAGCCCGGCCTGGACCCCGGCGCTCCGCCGCAGCCGCAGATCCCCAGCTCCTCGGGAGACTGACCCGGGACCGCGCCGCGCCGATGGCCGAGCGGCCGGCGGGCGGCTAGCGGCCGAGCAGCCAGTCGGCGACGAGCGAGCCGATCAGCGGCCCCTGGTCCTCCTGCAGGAAGTGGCTGGCGTTCTCGATCGGGCGCGGCGGCGGTCCGCCGATCGCCTCGGCGAAGCGCTCGCCGACCTGCGGGGGCAGAATCGGGTCGGAGTCGGCCCACAGGACGAGCATCGGGCGGCGGTCCTTCTTCAGCGCCTCCTGGACCCGCTGCCCGGCCGCCGCGCCCGGCGCGTCGGGCGAGCGCGGGATCATCAGCGGGAAGGCACGCGCCCCGGCCTTCGAGGCCGGATCCGGATAGGGGGCGTCGTACGCCGCGATCACCTCGTCGCCGGGGTCGTCCTTGCAGGCGCCGCGCACGAGGAAGCCGATCGGCAGGTCCTCCGTGCGCTCGACGAAGTCGTGAAAGGCGATCCACGCGTCGGTCATCCGCTGGCGGCCGGTGAACAGCCCGGTGTCGAGGATAACTATTCGCTCGATCCGCTCGGGGTGCTCGACGGCGAGGCGCAGGCCGATCGGACCGCCCCAGTCGTGCACCACGATCGTCGCTCCGCGCACGTCGAGATCCTCCAGCACCGTGGCCGTCAGCGCCGTGTGACGGTCGTAGGAGTACCAGCCGACGTCGACCGGCTTGTCCGAGCCGCCGAAGCCCGCCAGGTCGGGGGCGATGCAGCGAAAGCCCGCATCGCGCACGGGCGGGATCACCTTGCGCCACAGAAACGACCAGGTCGGCTCGCCGTGCACGAAGATCACCGGTGCGCCCTCGCCCTCGTCGATGTGCGCGAGGCGCAGGCCGTCCACCTCGCGGTGGTGCTGCACGAAGGGATAGTCCGGCAGGCCCTCGAGCGCCTCCGCCGCTGTGCGCACCGCCTCGGTCATCCGCCGCGCAGCATATCCGCAGGCTCATCGGCTAGGCTCGCGCCCGTGCAAACCGCAGCGCTCCACCTTGCAGCGGTCCACCTTGCGCCGATCCTCGGCGCCGAGAAGAGCAAGGTCCCCTTCTACGTGGCTGGCGGCGTGCTCGTCGCCTGGGCGCTCCTCGTGTCGATCGCGCTCGGCCTGCGCAAACCGGATTTCCCGGGCAACCTGCCCGGGCAGCGCGCGGTCGCGGCGATCAGCGCGGTGCTCGTGCTCGCGGCCGTGTCCACCGCGGTCATCACATCCGGCCCGACCGAGAAGGCCGGCGCGGAGAGCGGAGCCGCCCCCGGGGCCTCGACGGCGGCCGAGACCGCGACGGCGCAAGAAGCGCCGAGCCCTCCGGCCAAATCGACGCCGGCCTCCTCGACGCCGACAGCCTCCACTCCCGCGACCTCGCCGAAGGCGACGACGGGAACGCCCATTCCGCCCTCCTCGCCCGCTGCGAAGGCAACGACTCTGAAGCTCGCGGCCAACCCGGGCGGACAGCTCAGCTTCAACGCCAAGCAGCTGAGCGCGAAGGCTGGCAAGCTGACGATCGACTTCGCCAACGCCTCGCCGGTCGAACATGACGTGACGATCGCGCAGGGCAGTACGGTGCTCGGCGCGACGCCCGTCTTCACCGGCGGCTCGAAGACGCTCACCGTGAGCCTCAAGCCGGGCACCTACACCTTCTACTGCTCGGTGCCGGGACACCGCCAGGCCGGCATGGAAGGTACGCTGAACGTCTCATGAAGCTTTACGTCTGCTGGGGAACGTTTCCCACGCCGCGACCGGGCGGCCATCCGTGCGCGAACGCCTACAACGCGTTGAAGGACGCCGGCCACGACCCCGAGGTGATCAAGTCCTACGGCTTCGCGCCGCTCGGCGCGGCGCTGAACAACACCTCCGGCCGGCGCCGCGCGCAGGAGCTGACCGGCAAGCGCTGGGTGCCCGTGCTCGAGCTCGACGACGGCACGGCGATCGCCGACTCGCACGCGATCGTCGACTGGGCCGCCGCCAACCCCGCCGCCAGCCGCGCGTAGTCACCCAGCGCCGTCTGCCACGGGCGTCGATGCTCGCGGAGAGAGGCGCCAGGCGAACAGCACGGCGGCCACGGAGGTCGCCAGGTTGAGGCTCGACACGCCGTCGCGCATCGGGATGCGGATGCGCGCGCCGGCGCGCTCGAGCAGCTCGCGGCTGAGGCCGTAACGCTCGGTGCCGAACGCGAGCAGGGCGCGCGGCGGGAGCTCGCGCGGCTGCAGCGGCTCGCCGTCGGGGTCGATCGCGAGCAGCGGACGGTCCAGCGCGTCGAGCGCCCGCAGCTCCGCCAGGCGCGCGACGGGCACGGCGAAATGCAGCCCGGCGGCGCCGCGCAGCGCGTCGGGCGCCCACGGGTCGTGGCTGCCGGTGCTCAGCACGCCGGCGGCATCGGCGGCCGCGGCGACGCGCACGCAGGCGCCCATGTTGCCGAGATCGCGCGGGTCCTCCAGCAGCACGACGGGCGCCGCCCGCCGCTCGGCGAGCACCGCCGCCGGATCGACCGCGGGGCGCTCGGCGAGGCCGATCACGCCGGTCGACGGCGCCAGCGGCGCGAGCTGGGCGAACACCGCGGGCTCGACCTGGCGCGCGAGCGCCCGCAGCCGCTCGCCGACATCGGGGGCCAGCAGGGCGACGAGCCGCTCGAGCTCGGCGGGGTCGTCGCAGGCGACCTCGAGGACAGTCGCGCCGAAGCGCAGCGCGTGCTTGAGCGGGTGGAAGCCTTCGAGCACGGCGAGCGATGGATCGCGCCGCGCGCGCCCGAAGCGCGGGATGAGCGATCCTTCTTGCACTCGGCGATAATGGCAGCTCGAGATGAAGCTCGAGGGCATTCACCACATCACCGCGATCACCGGCGACGCGCCGGGGAACGTCGACTTCTACACCGGCGTGCTCGGCCTGCGGATGGTCAAGAAGACCGTCAACCAGGACGATCCGAACGTCTATCACCTGTTCTACGGCGACGACGAGGGCTCGCCGGGAATGGACCTGACGTTCTTCGAGTACCCCGGCGCGGCGCGCGGGAGGCCGGGCGCCGGGATGGTCCACCGGATCGTCTGGCGCGTCGCCTCCGCCGCCTCGCTGGGCTTCTGGCAGGAGCGCCTGAAGGCGCACGGGGTGGCCGCGGCGCTCGACGGCGAGAGCCTCTCCTTCGCCGACCCCGAGGGCCTCGAGCACGAGCTCGTGCTCCCGTCGAGCGGCGACGAACCGCTGCTCGCGAGCGCACCGGGGATCCCACCCGAGCACGCCCTGCAGGGCTTCGACGGGGCGCGCGCCTACAGCGCCGATCCCGCGCGCAGCGCCGGGCTGCTGCTCGACGGGCTCGGCTTCACTACCACCAACGGGCAGGGCTGGGAGGTGCGCGGCGAGCAGCGCGCCAGCTTCTACGCCTACGATCCCGCGCCGCCGGAGGCCGTCGCCAGCCAGGGCGCCGGGACGGTTCACCACGTCGCTTTCGCCTCGCAGCAGGAGGACCACGAGAGCTGGCGCACGCGCGTCGCCGAGGCCGGCGCGCATCCGACCCCGGTGATCGATCGCTTCTACTTCCGCTCGATCTACTTCCGCGAGCCGAGCGGCGTGCTGTTCGAGATCGCCACGATCGGCCCCGGCTTCGCCGTTGACGAGGATGCCGAGCATCTCGGCGAGCGGCTTTCGCTGCCGCCGCGCTTCGAGCCGCTGCGCGAGCGCCTGGACGGGATGCTCACGCCCTTGCCGTATCCGCGCCAGCCCGTCTAGGCCTCGCGCAGCGATCGCCGGCCGCGGCCGGCCGCCTACTGCAGCAGCCGCCTAGGCTAGGACCTCGCCGCTATGTTCGCCGCGGTGCGATGCGCGAGCGACATGATCGAGATCATCGGGTTCACGCCGGGCGCGCTCGGGAAGGCCGAGCCGTCGCCGATCCACACGCCCTTGCAGTCGTGCAGCTCACCGCGCCCGTCGGCCACCGACTCGGCGGGATCGCTGCCCATCCGGCAGGAGCCCATCTGATGGGCGGTGAACGCAGCGATGTCGTTGGCCTGCAGCGAGCCGCGCTCGATCTGCGCGAGGAACTCCTCGAAGTCCTCGCCCTCGCTCCACGTGAGCGCCGGCTGCTGGTAGAACGTGATGATCTCCTTCGCGCCGGCCGCGCGCTGCAGCTTGGCCAGCTCGACCATCGCGCGCCGGAACATGCGCGCGTCGAGCTCGTCGTCGAACGACCAGCGCGTCACTGCGCGCCCGTGCGCGTCGAGCACGACCTGTCCCTCGCCGTGGTCGCGGGCCACGGAGATGAACGGAGCGACATGCGCGAGCTTGCCGGCGAGGAACTCCTTGTGGGCGACCCCGTCCTCCCACGGCAGCGACATGGCGACGATCGCCGGGGCCACCGTGGTGGCCTCGATCAGGAAGCCGTGCTCGTCCTCGCACTGCTTGAACTCGTCCGACAGCGCCGACTGGATCTGGCCGATCCAGCCCTCGATCGGCTGCTCGTAGACCCCGCCGACGAGCGACGCCGGGTGCAGGCGCAGGTGCTTGCCGGCGGCCGGACCGCCGATCCCCGAGCGCAGCAAAAGCGCCGGCGACTCGATCGCACCGGCCGCCACGACGACGGTCGCCGCGTCGACCGTCAGCGTCGTCGTCGAGCCGTCCTCGTGCGTGACCAGCGCCTGCACGCCCGCCGCCCGACCGTCGCGCGTGACGATCCGCTCGGCGCGCGCGCCGACGACGAAGCGCGCGCCCGCGTCGGCGGCGTCCTGCAGGAAGGTCTTCATCGTCGACTGCTTGCAGCCCTTCTGACAGCCGGCGAAGCAGTAGCCGCACACGCTCGGGTCCTCGCATGAGACGTCCGTGTTGCGCGTCAGCGCACGGTGGGAGTAGCCGAGCTGATCGCACGCCTGGATCAGCTTTTTGTGCGTGCGGTTCTGCGAGGTCGCGGTGTCGTTGACGCCGAGCCGCTGCCAGATCGCGTCGATGTGCTCGTCGTACCCAGGCTGGTCGATTCCCTCGACGCCCATCTCCGCCCACTCGCGGCGGATGTGCTCGGGAGTGCGTATGCCGCTCATGTCGTTGACGACCGTG
>Ga0193729_1000443_pt1 | contig 21433 bp, 15 predicted proteins | sample U1c2metaG_FD_143036 | JGI IMG/M metagenome (GOLD analysis project Ga0193729, IMG submission 143036) | Soil microbial communities from a riparian zone of the East river system, Colorado, United States - U1c2 | ecosystem: Environmental > Terrestrial > Soil > Riparian zone | place: USA: East River...
CATCGTCTGCGATTTCCGGCGTTTTGAGTTGCACTTGCGCTTCCGCGACACCGAACACTGTCGAAATGAGCGTGGAGTGAGCTGCTCCTTCTGGTCTTTTCAGAAGACCCTGAAAAATGCCGATCGCTCTTTCAGGTCGCCGCTGGATTAGCTCCAGTCGCCCCCGCAACACGCGGCGTTCTCTTCGCTCCGCGACCGATGTGGGCTGCGTCTCTTCAAGAAGATGACGCGCGCCGGCAGCATCGCCTGTTTCGATGTACAATTCGGCCGCTCGCAATTGCGTTCGCGTCGCCCATTCCTTGGCATGAGTGAGAAGCGTAAGTTTTTTCAGCGCTTCATCGCGTCTTCCTAATGCCCGCAGCATTTCCGCTGCCCCAAACGCCGCCGCGCTGCGATACGGCGACCGCCTGTCGCTAGCCAGTTGCTCGTACAGCAGCAGCGCTTCGGCCCAGCGATGCAGGCTCGCGAAGGCCTGGGCGCGCAAAAATTTTGCCCATGGCAGGTCACGTACCCGAATATTCTCCAGCAAAGTCAGAGTGTTTTCCGGCTGTTTTGCAGCGATTTGCGCTTCGGCAAGTTTTTCCACGACCGCGCGCCACTCGACTTCGGACAAGTTGTTATTCAACAACGCCTCCAACCGCACGAGAGCTACTTCCGGCACCCCTTCCACAATCGGTGCGCTAGCTTCGGAAATTTCGCTGGAAACGTCTGCCTTGGCGAATTGCGCAAACAGGCTCATTAGACACATCAGTCCTATGCGTCTTGTGTGGCTCATGTGTTCTTCAATGAGGGCCGCAGATATTGCCCCGTATAGCTGCGTGACAGCTCGGCAATTTTCTCGGGTGGACCTTCTCCCACGATGTCCCCGCCGCCCTCTCCGCCTTCGGGGCCCAGGTCAATGATCCAGTCCGCGCACTTGATCATCTCCAAGTTATGTTCGATCACAATCACCGTGTTACCTGCGTTGCGCAGCTTCATTAAAACTTGCAGCAGTTTTTCGATATCGGCGAAGTGCAATCCGGTCGTCGGTTCATCGAGGATGTAAAGCGTGCGGCCGGTGGCCTTTTTCGCAAGCTCCGTTGCCAGTTTTACGCGTTGGGCTTCTCCGCCGGAAAGGGTCGTTCCGGCCTGACCAAGTCGCAGATAACCCAGGCCCACATCTAGTAATGAGTCTAACTTTTCTGAAATGCTGGGCACATTTCGGAAAAAACGAGCTGCTTCGTCCACCGTCATATCAAGGACGTCGGCAATGTGCTTGCCTTTGTAAGTGATCTCGAGAGTTTCACGATTATAGCGTTTGCCGTGGCACACTTCGCATTCGACATAAACGTCGGGCAAAAAGTGCATCTCGATCTTAATTAACCCATCGCCTTCGCAATTTTCGCAACGGCCGCCCCTAACGTTGAAGCTGAAACGTCCCGCGTCATAACCGCGCACCCGCGCCGCGGGCAATTGACTGAACAATTCGCGAATCGGAGTGAACGCGCCCGTGTAGGTCACCGGATTCGATCGTGGCGTTCGGCCAATCGGACTTTGGTCGATCACAATTGCCTTGTCGATTTGTTCCACTCCGCGAATTGCCTGATAAGCGCCCGGTTTCCCCTTTGCATTATGGAAACGTCGAAACAGCGCACGTCGCAGAATGTCGTCCACCAAAGTGGACTTGCCGCTGCCGGAAACGCCAGTCACACAAGTAAAACAACCGAGCGGAAAAGAGACGGTAATGTTCTTCAAATTGTTCTCCGTGGCCCCGACCAATGTTAGCCAGCCTTCGGATTTGTCGGTCGACCGCGGTTTAGCGCGCTGTTTGGGAATGGAAATTCTCGCGCGACCCGAAAGGTAATCGGCAGTCAAAGAATTCTTCGCGCGCAGGATGTCTTCGAGTTTACCTTGCGCAACAATTTCGCCGCCACGCGGACCCGCACCGGGACCAAGATCGATAATGTGATCCGCAGCCCGTATCGTTTCTTCGTCGTGCTCGACCACAATGACGGAATTGCCGAGGTCGCGAAGACGGCAGAGCGTCCCCAGCAGCCGTGCATTGTCGCGCTGATGCAGTCCAATGCTTGGTTCATCCAAAATGTAGAGGACTCCCGCGAGCCCGGAGCCGATCTGCGTCGCCAACCGAATTCGCTGGGCTTCACCGCCGGAAAGCGTCCCGCTCTGGCGATTGAGTGTGAGATAACCCAGGCCAACTTCGACGAGAAATTGCAGGCGGGACTGAATTTCGCGTACAACGTCGCGGACGATGGCCCGTTGCTGTCCGGTCAGCTCGAGCGCCGCAATAAAGCGCGCAGCCGCTTGAATCGTTAGCTCACTCAGCTGATGAATGTTCAACTCACGTGCGTGCCGATCCTTTATGGTGACCGCTAAGATTTCTGGTTTGAGCCTTGCACCATTGCATACTTTGCATGGTTCGTACGTCATGAATGATCGAATGCGATTGCGAGTGAACTCGCTTTCAGTCTGCTCGTATAGGCGCTGCATCTGCGGCACCAGTCCCTCGAATGGTTTCGCAACTTTCGCTTCCCCATTGTTACTGAGATCCATCTCGATCGGCGTTCCATTGGTGCCGAAGTAAAGCGCCTGCTTGAATTGGTCCGGCAATTCGCTGAAAGGCACGTCTTCATCGGTGTGAAAGTGCTTCACGAGCGCCTTTTGCAGGTGCCGATAGTATGCCTGCATTCGCTTCGTCCCACGCCGCCACGGCGTGATCGCGCCTTCAGCCAATGTTTTGCTCGGATCGGAAATCATAAGCTCGGGATCGCAAACCAACTGGGTGCCAAGTCCATGACAAGCCGGGCATGCTCCGAGGTGGCTGTTGAAGGAAAAATGTCTCGGAGTTAGTTCGCCAATTCTAAAGCCAGTAGCGGCGTTTCCGTAGTCAGTCGAGTAAAGCAGTTCCTCCCACTGGGCCGTTGAAGTTTTGGGGTGCTGGAGTGTCGGAGTAGTGATTTTCTCATCACTCCGTTTCTCCATCACTCCATCCCGGCGTCGTTGTCGCAGGACAACAACGCGATTCCCGCCCCATTTGAGCGCAGTCTCAATGGAATCAGTAAGACGGATGCGAATGCCATCACGAACGACCAACCGATCGACCACCGCTTCAATGGTGTGCCGTTCGTTCTTTTTGAGCCGGATCCGTTCGGAGCGATCCAACTCCATGATCTCACCATCAATCCGCGCGCGCACGAATCCTTCGCGCCTGATTTTTTCCATTATGTCCCGAAACTCCCCCGGCTGATTCTCGATCAGCGGTGCCAGCAAAATGATTTTCGACTCAGGCTCATAATCAAGGATTTGATCGACAATTTGCTGGGGTGTTTGCCGGCTCAATGGCTGGCCCGTCACCGGATCGTGCGGCTGGCCTACAGCCGAAAAGAGGACTCGTAGATAATCATAAATTTCGGTCGTGGTCGCGATGATAGATCGCGGATTCGCGCCGGCGCTGCGCTGCTCGATAGCGATGGCGGGCGAAAGTCCCTGGATGAAATCCACGTTTGGCTTTTCCATTCGATCGAGAAATTGCCGTGCATAAGCCGAGAGGCTTTCGACGTAGCGCCGTTGGCCTTCGGCATAAAGAGTGTCGAAGGCCAGAGAGGATTTCCCCGAACCACTCAAACCGGTAATAACAACCAGCTTTTCCCGCGGAATTTCCACGTGAAGGTTCTTGAGATTGTGCTGGCGGGCACCGCTAATTTTGATAACTTGGGCAGGCATTCTGACGGGGAATGTCGAACCTATTAGTCAAACACAGCCGCACGTTTTCTCCAGCAAAATCGTGTTACTTTGAGTGAAATTGCGCATCGGATTCATCCGCAGCTTTTGTCGCCTTTGGCAAAGGCAATCCTGGCGCCAGGTTTCTGCGCAAATAATGCCATCGAATTTCCTTCCGTAAAAAAACGCTGATGGATCAAGTTGAAACTTCGCACACCACCACCTCCTCCTGGAGACCGCCGGCGGTTTTCCCGTCGACAGTGACAGATCCGGAAACCGGCTCGGAGCTCGTCTGGGGGCCGGCTGCCCTCGAGCAAAGGCGGCAGCGGACCCGGGAGCATCTGGCTAAAATTGCTCCTCGACGCGAGGGCTGGATAACGAACAACAGATACTACTACGAGCTACTGGCCCGTCTTCTTCGATTCCTGGTGGAACCGCAGAAAAGGGTGCTATCGGTTCGCTGTGGCACCGGCAGCCTTTTGGCTGCCGTCAGACCAAGTGATGGGAAAGGCATCGATATCTGCCCCGAGATAGTCGAAATCGCGCAACAACGGAATCCATCCCTCAATTTCGCAGTCGCTTTCCCAGACAAGGAAGAGTTTCGGCAGGCATTCAGACTAGGCGAGAAATTCGACTACATCTTATTTAACGATATCGGCGACACGGTGGATGCACTTCAGGCGTTTCGGAATCTAAAGCCGCTTTGTCAGCGGCATACTCGGGTGTTGGTAACGACGTACAATCATCTTTGGGAACCGCTGGTCACTTTTGCGGAATGGACCGGGATGAAGGTGCCGCGCACCGAGCAAAACTGGCTTTCCACCGCTGATATTCGGAATTTGTTGAAGCTAGCCGGTTTTGAAGCCCTTCAGACGCATCGAATCGTTCTTTTGCCGAAGTATTTGCCCCTGCTGTCTGTTTTTTTGAATCGTCTTTGTGCACGCCTGCCATTTCTGAGCAAGCTCTGCATGACGCAGGTTGTCGTCGCGCGAATGGTTCCGCCAGCCGTTGCGCTGGAAGACATTGCCGTATCGGTCGTCATTCCATGCAAAAACGAGAAAGGAAACGTTGAGGATGCCGTTCGCCGTATTCCCCCTTTGGCCGGCCGGACAGAGATCATTTTCTGCGACGATCAATCGACCGATGGCACCGCCGAGGAAGTGCGGCGAGTGCAGTCGTGCTATCCGGAAAAGGATATTCGTCTTGAGCATGGGCCGGGAGTTTGTAAGGCACGAAACGTCTGGACAGGTTTCGATGCAGCGAAAGGCGATGTATTGCTGATTCTCGATGCTGATCTGACGACAATTCCAGAAGAGCTGCCCTACTTCATCGATGTTATCATTTCGGGACAGGCGGAGTTTGTCAATGGATCGCGCCTGGTCTATCCGGTTCCAAAGGGAGCAATGAATGGAGCGAACATGCTGGGCAACAAATTTTTCAGTGTCGCTTTTACCTATCTCCTCGGTCAAAGGGTAAAAGATACTTTGTGCGGCACAAAGGTCCTGTGGGGAAGCGATTGGGAGCGAATCAGACCGATGCTGGGAAGTTGGGGAACCGAAGACCGTTGGGGAGACTACGAACTCTTATTTGGCGCCGCCAAACTAAATCTTAAGATTCTGGATTTACCTGTCCATTATCAGGAACGCATTTACGGTTCGACGAAGATGACCAAAGTTTTTCGGAACGGACTTGTCATGCTAAGGATGTGCTGGCATGGCTTTCTTAAGCTAAAGCTGGGCTATTAACTGACGTAATAATTAGGTCTCCGGGCTGCTGGCCAAATATTGCACTCGATTTCGAGATCGCATTCATCTGAATATTTTCTTGTGCAAGAGCGCATTGCCAAAGAAGTTCAACACGGACGTTTTCTCGCGCAACACGGGGCAGGGGAGATTTGGAATTGGGAAAGTCCAGCCGGAAAGCTTCGCTGGGCTCGGCGAGTAAAGATGCTCAGCAGTCATCTCAAACCCGGGATGACTGTGCTTGAGCTGGGATGTGGCACCGGGACTTTTACTCGGGAGCTGGCGCGCTCGGGAGCGGACATCGTCGCGATTGACGTCTCACCGGAGCTTCTGGAGATCGCCAGGGCCAATTGTTCCGAGCCAAATGTTCAGTATCAAATCCAGAATGCCTATGCGCTGAACTATTCTCAAGGTGTGTTTGACTCTGTCGTGGGCAGTTCGGTTTTGCATCACCTCGAAATCAAAGAGGCGCTACGAGACGTATACCGCGTGTTGAAGGCAGCGGGTACAATCTATTTTACAGAGCCGAACATGCTGAACCCACAGATCGCGATACAGAAGAATATTCCCTGGATTAAGCAAAAGCTTGGCGATTCACCGGATGAGACAGCATTCTTCCGGTGGTCGCTTCGGCGGCTGCTCGAACAAACAGGCTATCGTGATGTTCGGATCGATCCGTTCGATTTTCTGCATCCAAAAACGCCGGTTGCTCTGATCGACCGCGTGAACGCGTTGGGCCGGTTTTTTGAGAACGTGCCCATCATCTCGGAATTTGCGGGCTCGCTTTATATCCGTGCGATCAAATGAGCAGTGCGTCGACGCTCTCGCACAGCCAGGAGGCGAAAGACCGAGCCGCAACATTGCGTAACCGCGCGCGGCTCGGCGCAAACAAGAATCTTCTTTTTTGGTATCGCGAGCTTTACCGCGATCAATTCAGAAACCTTCCCAACGCCTCCGCGCTCTCAATTCTCGAGGTAGGAAGCGGCACATCGCCCCTGAAACAATTTCTTCCAAACATCATAACAAGCGACGTGCTTGATCTCGATTATCTCGATCTTGTGTTTGACTGCCACGAGATCGACAAGCTGGATGCAATCAAAGACAACAGCATCGAGGTCATCACGCTCACAAACGTGTTACATCATCTGAAAAGCCCTATTGAATTTCTTAACCGCGCTGCCAGCAAATTGAAATCAGGCGGCAAAGTGATTGCAACAGAGCCTTTTTTTTCCGTGTTATCGACTCCCATTTTCAAGTATCTGCACCATGAAGCGGTGGATTTCCGCATTTCGGAGCCTGAGCTAGAGAAGGTGCAGGGCCCGCTGGCATCGGCGAACATTGCGTTGCCCTGGGTAATATTTTTTCGGCAGCGCGAATGGCTGCAGCGATTGAACGAAAACTTCGATGTTGCGACTCTTTCGGCTCGGCCGTTTAGCGCACTATCGTACATGGCTACGGGAGGAATCTCGCGCACGCTCCCGATCCCACATTTTGTTTATCGCTGGTTATTCTTGGTGGATCTCGCAATGAGTCGCCGCTTTCCGGGCTTCTGCGCAGCTTTTTTTACTGTAGTCCTGACACGACATTGATGTCGACAGGTGAGGAACGAGGCAACTGCCTTACGTGTTACTCCGTTTTTCTGAGCAACGCGAAACGACCGCGGCGCTCAACCAATACGTAGTCTTCGAGTCGAATTCCAGATTCAGCGTTTATAGTATCTGTGCTGATTCTAAATGGCGCGTAGGGGTCAGCGCTATCACCCAGGATCCAGATCGGCGCGGGACGGCCATTCAGTCGGTTTAGCCAGAAGAGATTTCGGTCATGCGCGTAGCGGAAAAGCATACTTGATGCAATAACCGGTTGCTCGGACTTTCCTTCTTGGCGGTAGCGCGCGAACACCCCGTCCGCCTCTCTCCGCTCTGATGGCGAGTAAAGGCTAGTCGAACGAAGAAGGTAAGCCCTACGGGCAAACCACGGCACGAGGGCGACTTGTGCGCATGTTGATAACGCTGCGATTGCAATTGCCGTAGTACGCACTGCGGTCTGCATCTGCTTACTGGAGTGGGATACAGCCCGTACAATGGAAGCAAACCCCACCAACGTGATACACCAAAGCAGCGCCTCGGTGGAAAAAAATCGTGGCGCCCACATGAGGTCGTTGCGATTCACGAGCCATGCGACCACCGTTACCGGGACACCAATCACCAAATAATACGGCCGCAACAAGATCGTTCCAAAGGTGCCTACAATCATGACCCACAGCCACTGACGGACAACGCTGCTACCAAGCCAATGCGCAATATTAGATGCGACAAAAGCCAAAAGCTCCCCGGGATTGGATAAAGTTCCCGGGGCCACGATACCGAGTCGGTCAAGCGAGTGGCGAGCGTACGTTGTCGGGGCCTGCAACCAGGAGATCGCCAGCAAAAGGGGTATTGCAGAAACCGAGAGGAGGAGTGTGATCGCCGCAGGCCAGTTGAAGCGATGACGCGCCGACTTGCCTGGCGAGGAAATCCATATTTCAACGCCTGCTACGATCGCTACCATTGCCGAGGCAATTGGCGCATCCTCCTTCACACTAAAGATCGCGAGCGCTGTCACGATTGACGCGATCATTCGCTGCCGAAGCAGGAAATAAAACAGGATTAAACATAACGCCGGGACGAGAGCCTCGACGTGGAATCCATGGCCAGCCTCTTGATAGAATGCGACGGAAAGCGGTGAGACAAGGAGCACCCCGGCTGCAATTATTGCAACGCGTCCGTCAACGCCGAGAAGACGCAGGATTCGCGTTGCCCAAAAGAAAGCCGCTCCTGCCGACGCAGCTAACACGAATAGCAAACCGGGAGCGCCGAACGGCTTTGCTATTAGTCCCAGCGGCAGAAGCAGAAAATAGCAGTGAATAGCGAGCACATTCCCAAAACAGTTGTCTTGAAGTAAACCACGTCCCTCGAGCCAACTTCGCGCAGCCTGAACACTCACGAACAGGTCACCTGAATAGCCGAGATCGTAGAATGTCTTAAGTTTAAGCGTGAACACCCAAAGCGTTGTGAACACAGCGAGCCCGAGAGCAACAGAATCCCAGCGATCCCATGGCGCCGTGACCGTCACGTTCAACGTGAGCATCTCTCTCCAGCGACGCGACATTGGACGAACGTATGGCTTCCCAATATCTTTTCCAATATTGTATTAATGAGAGCACCCATCCCCGATGAGAACGGCAGTGCTTCTGGCGTGTTCGGACGCAGATTGAAAGAAATGTATCTACTGAGCTGTTACTTCTCGCCATTTTTGGGATCTGCCATTTCCGCAGCCTGACCCCAAGCTAATGTCGGCAACTTCAGTCCTACGTCGCGCTGCTAATAAGGTGTACCAGCGTGCCTTTCCCATCTATCGACCGTTTTATGCCGCCTATAAGACGTACGCTGACCGCGCGGAGCGAGCGCTGCTAAGGAAGATTTTGTTTCGAGGCGCTGTTGTCGCAGACGTCGGCGCTAACATCGGAATTTACTCGCAGTTTCTTTCCCGCTGTGTTGGCCCGACCGGCCTGGTTCATTCCTTCGAACCATCGCTGGATAACTTCAGGCGGTTGTCTGCTGCCACACGTGATCTTTCGAACGTGCGGCTTACTCGAGCTGTGGTTGGAGAAAGAAGCGGCGAGTGCAAGCTTTACGTTTCGGACAAGCTAAACGTCGATCATAGAGCGTACAAGGCCGATGGAGATTCACGCCGCGCTGTTCCAACTGACATGGTCGCGCTCGACAAGTACTTCAAACCCGGCCAACGCGTTGACCTGATCAAGATGGATATTCAAGGATACGAGCTTCATGCGTTACGCGGCGCCCAGCGCGTGCTACAGGAAAACCCCGACATCAACCTTCTGCTTGAGTTTTGGCCTGCTGGCCTGGAGCAGGCGGGCGTCGGATGGGAAGAACTAGTCGAGACGCTTCAGGGCTTAAATATGAATCTGACTCTGGTGAGAACCTGTGGTTTGGTTCCCTTCGATGCACATGATGTCCGAAACGATATCTCCTGGTATGTTAACCTTTTCGCCCGTCGTAGACGCGGCCAGATCCACAACTGGCCGGATTAATTGTGTCGCCATATTTCACAGAACGATGTGACCAGGATTGCTAGGCAAAATCGTCTTGATGATTATCGTCGAGTAAATGCGCACAATTATCGTCACTGGATCCGCAGGATTGATTGGTTCGGAAACCGTAAAGCGTTTCGCAAAAGAGGGGGCGCATGTTGTTGGAATCGACAACGACATGCGCGCACAATTCTTTGGCGCAGAAGCATCGACGAAGAAGACGCGTGATAATCTAATCGCGAACGTCCGCGGCTATGACCATTATGATCTCGACATTCGGGACGCCCACTCAGTTGCCGAACTGTTCAAAACTTATTCCGGAAAAATTGATGCGATTGTGCATACGGCCTCACAACCATCACATGATTGGGCGGCCCGCGATCCTCAAACCGATTTTAGGGTTAATGCAAATGGCACGTTGAACCTACTCGAGGCGGCGAGAACATTCTCTCCCGAAGCGCCGTTCGTTTTTACTTCGACAAACAAAGTTTACGGCGACACGCCGAATCAGTTGCCACTGCAAGAATTGCCCACGCGGTGGGAAATCGAGCCAGGGCATGAGTATGAGCAGGGAATTTCAGAAACCATGAGTATCGATTACAGCAAGCACTCGCTCTTCGGGGCATCCAAAGCCGCAGCCGATCTTTTGGTGCAGGAATATGGCCGTTATTTTGGAATGCCGACTGTTTCTTTTCGCGGTGGCTGTCTCACAGGACCGGCACACGCGGGCACTGAGCTGCACGGTTTTCTTTCTTACCTGATGATATGTACGCAGAGCGGCAGGTCTTACCGCGTGTTAGGCTACAAGGGGAAACAGGTTCGTGATAACATTCACAGCTTCGATTTGGTCGAAGCATTCGTCGAATTCATTCGCACGCCGCGCAGCGGAGAAGTGTATAACATCGGCGGCAGCCGGCACAGTAACTGTTCGATGCTAGAAGCGATCGCCTTATGTGAGGAAATAAGTGGACGCAAATTAACCTGGAGCTATGAAGAGTCGAACCGGATCGGCGACCACATCTGGTGGATCAGCGACGTTAGAAAATTCCAGAAACACTATCCCACCTGGGAATTTCGCTACAGTTTGCGAGAAATTCTGGAAGAAATTCATCGCGCAGTCAGTGCGCCCACAAAATGACGGCAAGCCAATAATCGCCGGGGAAATGATTAGCTGCGCGGACTCATGCGCGCGTTAAGGAGAAGCGATCAGGTGAACGGTTACTGCTTTGCACGCGGGGGCAGTTCTTTTTGGCCCTTGGAGTCGCCGCCACCCTGAGGAAGAATTTCCTTCGGAACATCATAAACCAAATACGAGTAGGCAATATGATCCACCGGAGTAAAATGCTCTCTCAGCCATCTGTACTCCTCAGGGCTTCGATTGACTCCAACCAGGGCGTTGACAGGCACAACAATTCGACCTGCCTGAGGTTTACCAGGATCTACGATAACTCCAGGATGACGGCGGATATATTCCGTTAGATACCATTCGTCTCCGCGCCAATCCAAGTTCGAGTCTGCAAGGTGTCGGTAGGCGAGTTTCCTGTCTGGAACAAACTCATTAAAATACGAGATAAAATGCGGATAATACGAAAGAGCCGACGCAGCAGCCCAAATGACGAGAATCACCGCCGTGTATCTTCGAAGCTTGGACTCCGGGTCGGGTAAAAATCTTCCGCAAAAGATCGTAGCCAGGGCGAATACAGGCAATACATGACGGATGCCGATCTGCGCGTTAAAAAAGAAGTTGAAATAGATCCAGTAAGCCAGAATTGGAACTAGCAGAAAAATCTCGTCTCGACGAAGTCCTCGCGCCGCTGGCTGGCCACGCCTTGAAAGGTATCCGACCAATGCCACCAAAAATATGATTTGCTTCGCAATCGGCACCTTGAAGAAGGCCGCGTAGAAGTAATACCCCGGGAACCCATGAAGCGTTCCGTCATGATGATTCACTCGAAGTTGCCCTGCTATGTAAATGTTTCCCCAAGCTTCTCCCATCCTCTCCTCGAACTTGACCAGATCCAGGCCTTGGACGTAAGGCACTGGCAGTGGAAGAGGCAGGTTGCGGACGATCGGGATTGCCCGGAGTTTTTTGAAGATTGGGTCTTTCAAGGTATACCCAGACAAGGGAGTTCCAATTCCAGCGAAGCCGAATCCCAGATTAATTGTCACGATACTCACCGCAGCGAAGAACGTTATTACGATGAACCACTGGCGCAGATTCCAGGTCAGGTTATGTGATTGGTCAGGCTTTGCCCCTTCAGTTGCTGGCCTAAAGCGACAATAAATTGCTGCAATCGCCAAAAAGATCGGATATAGATAAACGCACGAGTATTTGGCCAGTTGGCTTAAGCCGAGCGTCACCGCGCTAAAAAGAGCTCGTCGCTTGCCGCCATACTTTAGAAAATGCCAAAAGTGGTAGAGTGCTATGGTCGTCATCAGGGCGGCTGGCAAGTCAGCCGTCACCAACTGGCCATGTGCCAAAAGATTGGGATCAAAGACGTAAAGACTCAGCGAGAGAAGAGCCCCGTTACGACCGTAGAGTTCATAACTCCACTTCAACACGTATAGCGCCAGTAATAGCGAAAGCGCAATGGTAGCGTACCGCCCACGGGTTATCTGACCGTTCCAGGAAGTGTCTAGTGGAAGCCCGGCCGTCCGGGCAAGGACGGCCAGATTGATGCTCGTCATGGCGTGCACACTTGAAAAAGGCATGGTGCTGCTATTTAGAGCACTTGTTCTCTCCGGAGTCCCATTCAACGCGCGATAGCCGTACTCGTAGTGAAGAGGCTCATCGGTAGTAAGCCCCTTGTGATGCAAGCTCGTTATTTGTATCAGCAGTAACACAGTTAACAGCGCGCCACAGACGGCTAGCCACCCTGGCATCGCGATCCACTGTCGGACTCGACTACTCATTGATAGGTTCGGTAACAAGGTGGGCTGACTGTAAATTGCTCACGTGCGAGGACGATAAACTTCTTAAAGTTCCGGGCTGACCTATTAGTTTGATTTTGGAAGCTCCGGCGAACGGACGAGCTCTGCTTCGAATTCACTGACTGAAATGATGTAATCGACGTTCGCCTGCTGCTGGGGCGTGAGTTCATTTACGTTTTCGACCCAAATACGCAGGGAATGATCGTTCCAGGCCAGAGAAGCAATGAAAAAAACATTCCACTTGTTTTGGAAGAGATTTTCTTTCAACAAAAGGAGAATGCTAGTGCCATGTAATGGACGCAAACCCAGGGAACGAAACGTATGGATAACATGGGAGGTTTTTGCGCCTACGTTGAGCCAAGGCACTCGAAGACGCTGATTCTCTTTCTGTGTAAAGGCTGCGAGAGCGAACGCCACTAAGAGCGTCGCGACGATTCGGAAAACACCCCGAAGAGATACTTTCCTGGAAGCATCCCCTATGATTGCGCCTGTTGCTGCAGGAAGTGCACGGTTGCAAAGAAATACCAAAAATTCCGAAATCAGAGTGATCAAATCAAACGTAACCTTTGCAAAGATCATTGCCCATCCGAACAGCAGAAGATAAAGGGATGCGTCGCCGCGCACGGGGACGATAAACGCCACAGGAAGGGGCACGATCACTACCCAGAAGGCCATGAGCTGAAGTGTGCGGTCCCGGCGCAGAAAGGCATAAATGAAAACCAGCGCCCACAAAAGTAGCAGCGCTATTGGCGCGATCGTATGCCCGGCAAACCACAATTGGCTAACAAACTCGGCGTTGGAAGCTGTGAAATTATGCCATGAATATTTGGGCCGATAAGGATCTAGACTTGCCAGCGAGCCGCTACCGTGAATTTTCCCGCAGATATAAAAAACGGTGAGTAATCCGGCAATTAGCGACGGCGCGACACAAGTTCGGATCCAGCTCAGGAACGCTTTCCAATCCGTCCAGCCGGCAGATTTGAGAAACTCATAAATTAGGACGATCACTGGAAGCGTAACTGCCATTTCCTTGCAGTTTAGCGCCATAACATAAAGGGCCAGAAACCCCAGCAATTGCACGGCGTGCAGAGAGACCCCTCTCTCGCGGATATGTACGTAGTAAGCCAATGCCGCGAAGTAAAAGAATCCACATAACACGTCATAAACAAACGCACCGACGAACACGAGGCCGGCAAGCCGCGGGTGGTAACAAAGAGCAAGGACAGCGAGAAAAGCGATAGAGTGCGAGGAGGCGAGACGCCGGCTCAAGTAATAGACCAGGGGAATCGACGCAACGAGAATACTGATCTGAACAATTCGATAAGGCAAGGGATTCAGGTCAAAGAAGTGATAAAGCGGCAGATAGTAAAGAGCGCCCCCCGGGCGATACAGGTAGAGCGGCAGATCATAAAGAGCGCATCCCGAACAAAGAAATAACTTCCAGAACACGATGTTTGCCAAAAGCGATTTTAGCGCGCCGGCACACCAACAGATCCCCATGTTCATCATCTCGTCTTCACGAAATCCCCCGCGCAGCGCGGGAAGGGCAAAGTGGAGGAAGTAGGCGATGAGAATGGCCACGCAAATCGCATCAAGCGCAAGGGACCCATACGCCCGTTCTGTTTTTGCGTCTTTCATAGCAGCGAAGTTAACGAACAGGTACGGCTACGGCTTTCTGGATTAAGAAATTCGGTGGCGTGGAATTCGGTTTGCATCGCCTAAGCCGGTATAAGCTTCACATCCGAACTCTCTAGATGGAGTTGGGAACATTAAACCGGAAGCGTCACAGTTCTCTTCATATTTGAATACTCGCTGTGCCTCAATTGGTTTAACAATTGCGCGAAAATCAGGAGCGAGGGATTGGCTGTAACGGCTGCGCCTAAGAACAAGATACAAGATTGTGCAATAGGGGACCAGCCATGTTCAGGAAAAATATGCGACCAATAAGCGAACGCATCCGCTTAGATGCACGACTCCTATGAACATTTCCAGGATTCGAATATCGCTCGTCTTACTCGAGATAGTTTCGCAGGAATAATTCTATGACGTGCTGTGCACCGGCGCCTTTGACGTGCCTTAGATCACTCTCCCATACTGCGGCGCGATCGGAGTTTTGCACGATCTCGTAACTCGGGTAGTAGTCCACATTGGAATGCGCCGCAGCCCATTCATGGGCGACCGCTCTTAACATCGATTTGGCCCAGGTGTTTGCCACCACAATGTCCATAGTCGAAAACGTGTTCATCAGGGCGATTGGCGAGACTGTGACCACGATATGAACGTCGGGATGTCCGTACTGGGTTAGCAACGCGTGTATGGCCTCCAGATTGGCCAAGTTTTGAGCGAAACCAGTAAGATGAAATTCGTATCGGTCTGGTTCAGTCTTTAACAAAGATGGAATGGGCGTTCGATTGACGAAGACGTCCGCCTTGACGTCGCGCCACACCTCCGCAAGCCCAAGGGTGACGATCACGGCGCGACAATCCTTTATGCGCTTTGTAACTGTTTGCATTAGCGCGCGACGTTCGAGTGTTTCTTCCAGATCGGCAAACTCCAAGATCGGGGTTGTGTGTGGGTCGTCCCAGGTTGTCTTTGTCAATTGGACAATAGACTCTCGCGGGAATTCGGCGCCTGGATCAAGCGCCCAGCGCAGTTCGTTCAATATCGAATACGTGTTGTACTTGTTGAGAAATCCGAGTGGGGATATTTCCTTCTTGGCCGGTTGCAACCTCGCAAACTCCGCCGCGGCGCTTTCCACGGCGACCTTGTGCATTTTCAGGGCGCTTTCGAGGCCGCGCACAAAACATGAGCCAATAGCGTAAAATTTGTCATCGCGCCTGAGTCTGAATTTAGGAGTGATTCTAGGGGTAAACCAGGTGTGGCGTAGTCGCTGGAACGCGAAATTGCCACCGGGGTCACTTGCGTCGACGTTCTCCCTGAACCAAACGCCAGCCCAATTTTCTTTGTAATTCTTGATCGCTTCAGTCGTGGTCGCGATATAACGAGATTGCCGTAACGGCTCGCGATAACGCTGCGAATCAGAATGGGCCATCTTTTCAAGGCATGCCTCGGACATAACTCAAAAGAATTCTAAAGGAGCGAGCGTGGCGTTACTTTGGAGGCTCATTGATGATTTATGAGACTATGCAGGCTTTCTCAAGGGAATCTAGTGGGCTTGAGTTAAGCACAAGGGCATCCTTTCTCCAGCAGAAAATCTGGAAGGAAATATATCGAATGCTGTTTTGGGATCAGTTACTCGACTTAGAGAATTGATTTGGCGAAAACTTCGCTGGCTAACCGAAACAGTTTCGGCGATAAAAGCGAACTGCCATGGAAGCTGCATCCGGAAACACAGTCCTGATCATCGAGGATGAACGCGATGTGGTCGATCTTCTAGCGCTCAATTTGCGTAAAGCCGGTTTCACGACCTCGACTGCGTCCGATGGCGCTGCCGGACTCGAGAAGGCGCGAAACGAGAAGCCAGCTTTGATTATTCTTGATCTGATGTTGCCGAAGATGCCCGGGTTGGAAGTCTGTAAAATTCTTAAAACCGATCCGGGAACGCGCCGGGTCCCGATCATGATGCTCACGGCGAAGGCGGAAGAAATCGACCGGATAGTTGGTTTGGAATTTGGCGCCGACGATTATGTGACAAAACCGTTCAGCCCTCGGGAAGTCGTGTTACGCATTCGAGCGATCATGCGCCGAGGCGAGGCGAAACAGGACGATGAACGCTTGACGGCCGGTCCCATCACCGTTGATCCGGCGCGTTATGAAGTTTCTGTTAGCGGCAAGCGAATAAATCTCACCAGCCTTGAATTTAAGCTTCTTCGCACGCTGATGCAGCGACGCGGTCGTGTCCAGGCGCGCGACCGCTTGCTCAACGACGTCTGGGGTTACGAAAGTGTCATTGACACGCGCACAGTGGACACGCACGTGCGACGGCTGCGGAAGAAACTTGGCAAAGCCGCCGATGTCATTGAAAGCGTGCGCGGGTTCGGCTATCGAATGAGAGAAAAGTAAGGCCAGATGTATTGGCTAATCCTCGGCGTGCTCTGCGCCCTATTCGCAGTGACAGCGCTGATTCTCTGGCAAAAATGGGCCGCGCCGTGGTCACAAATCGAGCAACTCGTTTCACAAGTAGCCCGCGGTGAACCTCCATCCACGTTCCTGATTAACGGTGGAGCAGGCCCGCACCGCATTGGTCTGGCGGTGGAGACTATTTTTGCGCAGCGGCAGGAACTTGAGCGCCAAATTGCAGGGCGGGAATCCGGCACGCAAACAATTCTGGGTGCGATGCAGGATGGGCTCCTCGTCGTTGACGCGCGCAGCCGCATTATGCTCATGAATCGACCGTTTGAAAAACTATTCGAGCTGCGCGACCCAGCCGTGGGCGTTCCCTTGATTGAGGCCGTCCGGCACGCCACGCTTGATGAACTGATTGTGGAAACGCTGCGCACGGGTGAGGTGATGCGAAGCGAGTTGAGCGTGGCCGATTCACGAACCCACAGCGAGCGGCACATCGAAGTCAGCGCCGTGCCAATCAAGAAGGCTGATGATGAAATGTCCGGTGCGGTGGTGCTTTTCCACGATATCACCGAATTGAAGCAGCTGGATCAAATCCGGCGGGAGTTTGTCGCGAATGTTTCGCACGAACTGCGAACGCCGTTGTCGATTTTACGCGGCTACATCGAGATGTTGCTTGATGAGCCGGAGACCTCACGAGAGGAACTTGCCCGGATTCTTTCGATCATGGAACGGCATTCCAAGCGGCTTCAGCGGCTGGTTGATGATCTGCTAAGCCTTGCCCAACTGGAGTCGTCCCAGGCGAAACTGGAGCTCAGCGTCGTGCGCATGGATGAGTTGTTGAATAACCTCATCCGTGATTGGAAAGAAAAACTCGCCGCGAAGAACCTGAAAGTGATTGTCGATTTGCCTTCGGAGGCGTTGACGCTTCGCGCCGATGGGACGCGCATGGAGGAAGTGCTCCACAATCTGCTGGACAACGCGACGAAATTTTCGCGCGAGAATGGGGAGATTCATCTTCGAGCAACGCGGCGCGGCTCTGACATGGTACTAAGCGTGGCTGATGACGGACTTGGGATCGGCAAAGAGCATTTGCCGCGAATCTTCGAGCGCTTTTATCGCGCTGATAAAGCTCGCAGCCGCGAACTGGGAGGCACCGGTCTGGGGTTGGCGATTGTGAAACATATCGTCCAATTGCATGGTGGACGCGTCGAGGCTGAGAGCGAGCTCGGGCATGGAACCACAATTCGAGTAGTACTGCCGGGAAATGACGAATGACGAAACTGGAATGACAAACGGAAAAGGGCGCTAGCCTTTTCGGGCGTTTGTCATCCGATCTTCCTCTGGCAGAGGTGGCTGTAGCTACGCGGATCGTTCGTTCGTCATTAGTGCTTCGTCATTCCACTCCTGTCACACAAAAGTAACATTAAAAATTTTGACGCTTCGGCGCGCGCTACGGCAGGCTGACTGCTCTATGAAATCTCGCAGTTTTACCCACAAACTCCTAGCAACAGTACTATTGGCCGGTGTTAGCGCGACGGCCTCGGCACAGATGTTGATTAACGGTGCAGGGGCGACTTTCCCCTATCCGATCTACTCAAAATGGTTCGATGAGTACGCGAAAGTTGATCCCTCGGTCCGGTTTAATTATCAATCCATCGGATCTGGCGGAGGCCAAAAACAGATCCTCGCGCAGACGGTCGATTTCGGGGCGTCCGATGGGCCAATGAGCGACGAGAATCTTGGCAAAGCCCCGGGGAAGATTCTGCACATTCCGACGGTCGCCGGTGCAGTGGTGCTGACCTACAATATGGCAGGCAATCCAAGCTTGAAACTCGATGGAGATAGCATCGCAGGAATCTTTCTCGGCCAAGTCAAGAAATGGAATGATCCCAAGTTGGCGGCGTTAAATTCGGGCGCAAAATTACCTGATCAAGAGATCGTCGTCGTGCACCGATCAGATGGCAGTGGAACCACATTTATTTTTACCGATTACCTCAGCAAAGTGAGCAGTGAATGGAAGCAGAAAGCCGGTAATAATACATCGGTTAATTGGCCGACTGGCATCGGCGGCAAAGGAAATGAGGGTGTGTCAGGGCAGGTAAAGCAAACTCCGGGGGCGATCGGCTATGTGGAACTGATTTACGCGACACAGAACAAGATGCCGTACGCGGAGGTGAAAAATTCCGCAGGCCAATTCGTGAAACCGACCATCGAGTCGGTGACCGCTGCGATCGCAACGGCCAATATTCCGGACGATTTTCGGTTCTCTATGACGAATGCCCCCGGAAAGGATGCTTATCCAATCTGCGGCGCGACGTGGTTATTAGTGTACGAGCAGCAAAAAGATGCGGCGAAAGGTAAGAAGCTCGTTGAGTTCTTACGATGGGCTGCGAAGGACGGCGAGAAAATGGCAACGGATCTGCAGTATGCGCCATTGCCCGACAGCCTTCAGCAGCGCGTTCTCAAACGAATCGACGAAATCAAGATGTAACCGAGGGGTGTACCGCAGCGGCCTGCCGCTGCCAATCAAAGTCTTAAGTTTTTATGCACTGACCGTAGTGGTGCTGATTATCCTGATTGGTTGGCAGCTCTGGATTGGGTCTTCGGTCGCGATCAAGAAATTCGGTTTTCATTTCCTCGTCACATCAACCTGGGACCCAGTCGCGGATCAATTCGGGGCGCTGCCCTTCATTTACGGAACGCTAGTTTCTTCACTCATCGCGCTGCTGATTGCGGTCCCATTGAGCATCGCAACGGCGGCCTACCTGACAGAACTCGCGCCCCTTTGGATTCGGCAGCCGCTCGTGTCTTTGATCGAAATGCTGGCGGCGATTCCGAGTGTCATCCTCGGGCTCTGGGGCATTTTCGTTATGATTCCGTGGTTGCGCGATTATCCCTTCCCATGGCTGAAACGTTTGTTCGGTTGGACGCCGTTTTTCAGTGGCCCGATCTACGGGCCATGCATGTTCGCAGGCGGTATTATTATCGCGGTGATGATTTTGCCGATTATCACTTCGGTCTCGCGCGAGATTTTGCGCAGTGTCCCGGATTTGCAACGGGAAGCTGCTTACGGTCTGGGCGCGACCCGCTGGGAGGCGACTCGTATCGCAGTACTAAGTTATGCCAAGAAAGGGTTGTTCGGCGCAGTGATTCTTGGTTTAGGACGCGCTCTTGGCGAAACGATGGCCGTAACGATGGTGATTGGCAATACACCGCAGATCGCCGCATCGCTCTTTAAGCCGGGATATACCCTGGCCAGCGTGCTCGCCAATGAATTCACCGAAGCGACGACCGATATGTATCTTCAGGCGTTGTTCGAAATTGGGCTGGTCCTTTTTGGAATAACAATTTTGGTGAACCTCCTGGCCCAATTGCTCTTGCGGACCATTGCCACCACATCAGCCACGCGCGCGGTGCAGTAGCCATGAAGACGAGACGGTCAGACAACCACGGGTGGCGCAAATTCAAAAGCGCACTAGCGTCAGTAGTCGCTTTTGTTTCCGCAGTCCTTGTGATTACCCCGCTGGGTCTGGTGTTCTTTCACCTTGTCGTCAACGGTGCCAGCTCGTTGAACTGGGACTTTTTTACGAAACTGCCAGCGCCGGTTGGAGCGGTAGGCGGTGGCATGGTAAATGCAATCGTCGGCTCGCTTGAATTGCTTGCTCTTGCCGGCGCAATCGGAATACCGATCGGCGTGTTGGGTGGAGTTTACCTGGCGGAATACGGATCGGCGCGGATCAACTCCGTTCTGCGTTTCCTGGCCGACGTGCTCAACGGTGTTCCATCGATCACTTGGGGCGTTGTGGTCTACGGTATGGTGGTGCTGCGCTTCAAAGGCTTCTCAACCTACGCTGGTGGCCTCGCATTGGGCCTCATCATGATTCCGCTGATCCTGCGCACGACGGAGGAAGTTATTCTTCTTGTGCCAAATGGATACCGCGAAGCCGCGCTCGCGCTTGGCGTTGGCCGTTGGAAAACAATCGTCCATATTGTGATGAAGACCGCGTCCAAGGGGATCATCACCGGGATTCTCCTTGCTCTCGCTCGCGTAGGCGGCGAAACAGCCCCGCTTCTTTTCACGGCTTTCGGAAATCGTTTTTGGAATCACAGCCTCAGTCAGCCAATAGCTGCGCTGCCATTGCAGATTTTTACCTATGCCATTTCTCCGTATGACGATTGGCATCGCCAGGCATGGGCCGGCGCGCTGGTGCTCGTCACCGGTGTTTTTTGCGTTAATATATTGGTTAGAATTTTGACTCGAGGACATACGGCGTCGGTCGTCTAAGGCTTTCGCAAATGGAGAATCTAGTTATGGAAACACCCGAACGAACCGTTATGGAGCGTATGGAACAGGGGGCCGCACCCCCGCGCGAAGCGGAGACTCCAGCGGCACGCACGTTTGAAGTGAAAAATCTCTCGATCTGGTACGGCGAGAAGCGCGCCATCGATAATTTGACCCTTGACGTCGCTTCGAACGCCGTCACTGCGATCATCGGACCAAGCGGTTGCGGAAAATCGACCTTTCTCCGCGCTCTCAACCGCATGCACGAGCTGACGCCAAGGACGCGTATGGAAGGCACCGTCCTGCTGAATGGCGATGATCTCTATTCGAGTACGATCGATCCGGCGATTGTTCGGCGTCGCGTCGGCATGGTTTTTCAGAAATCGAATCCGTTCCCAACTATGACGATCGGCGAAAACGTCGTCATTGGCTTGCGCTTGAATGGAGTGCGCAATCAGAAATTTCTCAATGAACGTCTCGAAAAGTCCCTGCGTATGGCTGCTTTGTGGGATGAGGTCAAAGACGATTTACATAAGCCAGGCACCAGTCTTTCGGGTGGCCAGCAACAGAGGCTCTGCATCGCGCGCGCGCTCGCCGTGGAGCCGGAAGTGATCTTGATGGATGAGCCTTGTTCCGCGC
>Ga0193729_1000445_pt1 | contig 21414 bp, 18 predicted proteins | sample U1c2metaG_FD_143036 | JGI IMG/M metagenome (GOLD analysis project Ga0193729, IMG submission 143036) | Soil microbial communities from a riparian zone of the East river system, Colorado, United States - U1c2 | ecosystem: Environmental > Terrestrial > Soil > Riparian zone | place: USA: East River...
CGCTCTCGCGAACAAATAGCGAACAAACTAACGGAGGATTTTTCGAATGAAGAGAATATTTCTGATTGCCGGGTTGGCGACGGCATTTTTGCTCGTCGTCGTCGCGGCCAGTGCCCAGAAAGCGAGCTTCGCCGGCACCTGGGGCTTGGACAAAACCAAGAGCCAGGGTCTGACGACGCGCATGCAGGGCGCGGATAAAGTTACGTGGACAGTGACCCAAACGGACAAGACCATCCAGATCGACCAGAAGATCGAAGGTGGTCAGCCACCCGCAGGCGGTGGCGGCGGTAACGGTGGTGGCGGCGGTACGGGTGGTGGTGGCGGTATGGGTGGCGGCGCTGGCCGTGGTCCCGGTGGCCCTCCCCCTCCAGCTGTTTTTAACCTCGATGGCAGCGAAACCAACACGGAAATGGGACAGGGCAAAATTTCGCTGAAAGCCACCTGGTCCGGCGGCACTCTGGAACTCGCGCGCAAGAGCACGTTCCCCGGACAAGACGGAGGCCCCGATCGGGTGAACAGCTCGAGCCAGAAGCTTACGCTCTCTGGCGACGGCAAGACGTTGACGGCGGTGGTCCACAGTGAAGGCGGCCGCGGCGGCCCGACTGATTCGACGCTCGTCTTCAACAAGCAGTAACTTCGTTTCCCCGAACGAAGCAATCTTCGTTTAAGTAGCGAATGATCTAAACGACAGAGTCGCAAGGCTGCGCGCCTGCGGCTCTGTTGTGTTTTCGGTATTTGGATAAAATTTGAGCTTCGGACTTGTATCGAGCCTGATGAAATCATTGTCGCATCTTCAGCAAGCTTCGTAGGGAGAGATCATGAGCACCAAAAAGAAGAGTCGCATCGCGCCCGAGAAAATTGCGCTTTATGAAAAGTTAGTCGCGACCATTCCTGAAATCGAACGCAAAGGCGCGGACAATCCCTATACTTCAGTCAACGGAAACATGTTTTCGCTCCTGCACAGTCCTGACGGAAGACTGGCTTTGCGGCTTCCTGAAGATGAACGAGAAAAGTTTCTGAAGAAACACAAGACCGCTTTATTTGAAGCGTACGGAGTGGTGATGAAGGACTACGTGGCCGTGCCGGATGCGCTGCTGGCAAGAACGAAAGAGCTGCAGAAATATCTCGCGATGAGTTTCGCTTACGCTAAGACTTTGAAACCGAAGCCAGGCAAAAAGAAACGTTAATATGCACTCTGACGTTCTATGTCAGCACGTAACCGGCTCACATATAGTCCGATGTCGATGCAAAAGATGGAACTGGTTTGGCCTGCCGCCGAGTATCTGCCGGGCTATATTCATGCGCTTCAGAAAGGCTGGTCGCCGGACAACCGTCGGCCGCAAGCCGCCGGCGAACATCTAGCGCGAATTGCCGAGGATCCCGATCGCTTCCTTGCCGAGCAGATCGATCGAGAAGCCAAAGGACCGCCCGTTACTTTGCCTGACGGTTGCGCCGTCCCTCGTCTCCCGGGGTATGCACGATGGATGTGGGATGGAGAATTCTGTGGCGCGATTAGTTTGCGTTGGCAGCCAGGCACTACGGACCTTCCTTCGTATTGCAAGGGACACATTGGGTACTCAGTCGTCTCATGGAAGCGGCGGCGTGGATACGCCACCCGCGCCTTGCGGTTGCTGCTCCCCCAGGCAACAGACGAGGGCCTGGCGTACGTCGAATTGGTCGCTGATGCGGACAACATTCCCTCTCAACGCGTGATCGAAGCCAACGGCGGCAAGTTGATCGAGCGGTTCGACAAATCAGCAGCATCCGGCGCCGGCGAAAGCCTGCGCTTCCGTATTCTCATTCACGGCTGAAACTAAAGAATTACCTTAGCGTAACAGTTGCAAGAGCAGCATTCGACGGCCCGGAGGAGATCGTATTAGCGATGCTTGAGATTGAAACGCACAATCTATCAAAGACGTTTGGCGGCTTGGTTGCCGTGCGCGATCTCGAGCTTCAAATTCCGAAAGGAACGCTGTTTGGTTTTCTGGGACCGAACGGTTCGGGCAAGTCTACAACCGTCAAAATGCTCACCGGAATTCTGACGCCGACCGACGGAGAAGTCTTCATTGGCGGACGTTCCGTTATCAACTCTCCCATCGAAGTTAAGAAGCGAATCGGTGTTCTGCCTGAGGACCTCGCGCTCTTTGATTCGCTGACCATCTGGGAACATCTGTTGATGGTTGGCCCTGTTTACGGATTGAGTCGCAAAGAAACCGAAACACGCGCCGAGCAACTCCTCGTTTATCTGGATCTCTGGCAGAGCCGTCATACCTATGTTGACGGAGCTTCTTCAGGAATGCGTAAGAAGTGTTCGCTGGCAATGGCCCTCATTCACAACCCTGAAGTTTTGTTTTTGGATGAACCGTTCGAGGGCATCGACCCTGTCTCGTCACGCAATATCAAAGACTTGCTGTTGCTTATGACCGGCAAGGGAGTCACCGTCTTTTTGACCTCGCACGTCCTGGAGGTGGTCGAACGAATCGTGCAAAGCTTTGCCATCATTGTGGCCGGCGAGATCGTGTCCAGCCAGACAACGGAAGAAACGCTTTCGGGCGGAGAGACTCTCGAGGATCACTTTTTCAAACACGTCGTGAGGAATAAAGCCGAGGAACTGGAATGGATCGGTTAGTCTGGATCGTCCGCTGGCAATGGCGCGAGTATTGGCGGAAATTTTTGCGCGCCCGGAATCTGGCTATCGGACACCAGGGAATTACCGCGATAGTAACTGTTCTGATCCTCTTTAAATATTTTCGCGTCTTGCGCTCAGCCAGTGTTGACCTTGCCCTGGGAAGCACGACGCTTGTTCAGTCGTTACTAGCGGGCATTCTTTTGGCATGGCTGACACTTCCGCTAATCTCTCGCGCCGGCATTTCTCTGCGTGGCTTGCGGCACCTGCCGTTTTCACTCGCGGAGTTACTGGCGATCAGAATTGTCTCGTTACTGATCACGCCGTATTCATGGATCGTCGTGGTGGCGTCGTTGGCGATCTGTTATCCCCTGGCCCATGGCACTAACCCCTGGGCAGCTGTGACCGTGGCTTTATTGTTCATCATGATGTCGTGCACAACAGGTCTTGCCATTGCTCACTTACTTGATGTCTCAGCCTGGAGAAAGCTTCTGTTCGGAGTACTTGTCTTGCTATGCGTGGCTGCTGCTTTTGTGATGGGCAAGCATGCGAGCGGCTTCGCGCAAATTGCCCGGTTCATGCCGAGTAATCTCGTGGCTGACGCCTCGATCGGAAAGAATCAACTGCTTGCGATTGGTTCGCTCATGACGCTCAACGTTCTTGGCTTCGCCGCGCTCTGGTGGTCCTTCCGGCAAAGTCTGGCAAATGCACAGGAAGTCAGATCACGAAGAAGAATGGACTCTCTCCTTTTTGATCTGCCCGGCGCGGCGGGAGGTTTCGCGGCAAAAGATTTTAGATATTTTCGCACACTGCTTGATCCCTACTTCGGCGTTTTGGCAACTGCACTGGGCTGCTTCTACCTTGTTAATTCTAATGCTCCCTCGGCGGTGGTCCCCTCGGTATTTATGATCATCATCTTCATCTCTCACGCGCCGCTAGCGTTCAATTCATTTGGTCTCGATACACGCTCGGGATTGAATCGTTATGCCCTGCTTCCCGCAACCGGCGCAACAATTCTGCGCGGAAAAAATCTGGCATACATGATCCTCATAGGAATTCAGTTGGCTCCGATCATCGTGTTGACGGGTTGGCGTCTGGGACTATCAGCGGGCGCCGTCGTGCTGCTTGAGGTGGCATCCTTAGCGGGCGCTTATCTGGCCCTGGGTAATTGGATGTCGATCGCTCTGCCAACGAAAATGGAGTTCTTCCGCCTTGCTCCAGTAAGCGGTTCGCTTCCTGAAACCATCGCCGGCCTGGTTTTAGGCAGCTTTCCCGGTGTTCTTACTATTTACTTACTGCAAACAACGCCCGAGCGAATGATATGGCTAAGCCTGCTGATTTCCCTCGCGTGTGTGACGCTCTACTACTTCGCGACGATCCTGGCCGGAAAGCGGTTCGAGCTGAAGCGCCAAACGATTGTTGGTTCGATCTCGTGAAAGACATGCCTGCTCGTTTGCGGGTCTTTATGGAACCGCGACTGCTGCGCTGCCGTTGCGCAACTTGAATTAGAGGTTTCTTTTCGTTGATGTGAATTGGAAGCTAATCTCATGGTCATAAGAAAGCAATCGATGATTAGTAAGCACTCGATCCTGTTTCTGTCAGGAGTTGTCCTGCTATGTAGTTGTCTCGCTGACCGAGCCCAGGACAGCTAAGAAGACATTGTACGCGTTAGAACGCGCGTTGTGTTCGTCGACACTCTGGTGCAGGACAAGCAGACCGGCGCGCCCGTCGCCGACCTGACACGTGAGAACTTTGAGGTGTTGGCAGATGGGAAACCCCGAACGCTTTCATACTTCAGCCGCGCCGCCGAGGGCCACCGGCGTCCGCTGGCGTTACTGCTGGTTCTGGATTTGGCGGCCCGTGATACAAGCGAATACCTGCGCCGCGCCGACATCCTCGAGTCTTTGAGCAGCGCGCTGAAGAAATTGTCTCCAGAAGATGAAGTCGCCATAGTGGCCTCGCTGGGAGGTCCAGGCGCGACGCTAAAAACGATCACTGATTTCACTCGCGATCGCACAAAGATGACTGAAGCGCTGGCGTTGGTGCGCAATCTCCCGTTGCCACAGCCGAGGCGATACGACCAGGAGTTGGAGAATGTTTCTCAAATGGCTGAGCGCGCGGCGAGGGAAAAGCCGGACTCTCAAATTATCGTTCTGACTGTTACTTCCACCTTCGCCCCAGCGGCTATTTCGCAACGCGATAAAATTGCGGCCCGGCTAATCCGAGCTAACGTTTTCTACAATCCATTGATCAGCGATGCGGGCAAAGGAAGTATGCGGATAATGGTCCGCGCCTGATCACGAAATCGTTTTGTGTGATGATGTGCGCTGTGGGTACACTTTGATTGAAAACCGGGACGATTGTTTATACCTTCACGAGCTTGTAATCGATCCTGATTTTCAGGGACGTGGCATCGGGACTCATATCGTGCAAGACGTTATCGAACAGGCGATCCTGAAGGGCGTTCCGGTTCGTCTGCGCACTCAAGTAACCAATCGTGCTGCAAATCTTTATCGCAGAATCGGCTTTCAAGAAACGGCCCGAACTGACTCTCATATCTTGCTGGAATGGAATCATGCGGCGTATTTGATCGAGATGGATTTGGGCATCAGTTAGCAACTTTTCTCTTCATGACACTCTGCAATCGAAGGCAGTTCAGCATCGTCACGCGCACAAATCCCTGGCGCACAACACTCAACCTAGTTACAATTCGATTCCGTGCCGACGCGATTCAAGTGGAGTCTGATTTCTGATGAGCGACTACTCGACACTCGCATCTGCGATCTGCCGATCCGAATCAAAGGATCGTTTCTCGAAACCAACATCAAACGTCTGTACAGCGAACTGAACGATCGCGGCATTCGCTTCAAACCTCACGTGTGGTTGTCGGCCGAGTGGTTCACGCCCGATGGCGTGCCCGGCTTTGCAATTCCGTTTTATCTGGCGCATCCGCGGCTGATGAAACTCGAGCGCAAATTCATGCGCGAAGTCGAAGGCGGCACTGACGTTGAATGCATGCGCATCCTGCGTCATGAAGCGGGCCACGCGCTCGACAACGCGTTCCGACTGCATTTCAAGCGGCAATGGATTCGCACTTTCGGATCGTTCGCGCAAAAGTATCCGCCGTCCTACAAACCGAAACCGAACAGCCGGCGTTTCGTCTTAAATCTCGATGCCTGGTATGCGCAGGCACATCCGGCGGAAGATTTTGCCGAGACGTTTGCCGTGTGGCTGCAGCCACGTTCAAACTGGCGGCGCCGATATCGCGGCTGGGCCGCTCTGCGAAAGATCGAGTACGTTGACGAACTTTTGAAAGCCGTTGCCGGCACCCGACCGCGCAACCGTGTGCGCCGCAAGATTGAGACGCTACCGGAAATCCGCATCACCTTGCGTGAACACTACGATCGCAAGCGCGAAAAATACGCCTTCGAATGGCCCGCCTATCTCGATAACGATCTGCGGCGAATCTTTTCTGCTGAATCGAGCAAACGCGCGCGCGGAACGGCAGCGTCTTTTCTGCGGCGAGTCGCGCCGGAAATTCAACAATTAGTTTCTGAAGGCACGGGCGTGCATGGCTATGCCATCGATCATGTTTTGGAGTTGATGATTGCGCGCGCGACGCAACTGAAGCTGCGCACCGTCGGTCGCGAAGAACAACTGAAGCGCCATTTGATGGTCATGTTGACAGTGCAGACGATGAACGTCGTGCACTCAGGCTATTACCGGATTGCATTGTGAAATTGGAGTGCGGCGACCTGTCGCCGCTTTGGATTTCCTGAATCGAATTAATGACAACTGACGATCAAAAAGCGTCGAAACCGCGGCGGCCCAAAAACGCAGCGAAGAACGGCGACACGTTCAAGAAGCTGCGCTTGATGGTTCTGTGTCACGAAGATCTCGTGCCGCCAGACAGCATCGAAGGCCTGTCGGCGAAAGAGGTCGGTCCTTACAAAACTGAATGGGATGTAATTTCCACGCTGAAAAAGATCGGTCACGAAGTTTACCCGGTCGGCGTCTATAACAACCTTGGCGTGATCGGCAACGCCCTGCTTGAACACAAACCGCAGGTGGCTTTCAATCTATTGGAAGAGTTTCACGGCTATCCGCTTTACGATCAGCACGTCGTTAGCTATCTCGAATTGATGAAGCAGCCGTACACGGGATGCAATCCGCGCGGTCTGACCATCTCACACGACAAGGCGCTGGCGAAGATGGTGCTCGCCTATCATCGAATTCACGTGCCGGCGTTTGCTGTGTTTCACATGAACCGCGTCGTCAAACGATCGAAGAGATTAAAATTTCCGCTGCTCGTGAAATCGATCAGTGAAGAAGGTTCGGTGGGAATTGCTCGCGCTTCGATCGTGAACGATGACGCCAAACTGGCCGAGCGCGTCGAGTTCATTCACCGTCAAACCAAAACACATGCGATCGCCGAACAATACATTGCTGGCCGCGAGATATATGTGAGCGTAATCGGTAATCAGCGTTTGCAAACCTACACGCCATGGGAGCTGGTGATTGAAAAACTTCCTGAAGGCGCACCTAATATCGCGACCTCGAAATTGAAATGGGACCCCGCTTACCAGGAAAAAGTCGGCGTGGTCACGAAAGCGGCTGAGTTGGACAAGAAGATGGTTGACAAGCTCGAGCGGCTTTCGAAGAGGATCTATCGCACGCTGTTCTTGAGTGGGTACGCGCGGCTCGATTATCGCGTGACGGACGAAGGCCAGATATATCTGCTCGAGGCGAATCCAAATCCGCAGATCGCGAACCAGGAAGACTTCGCCGACTCTGCCAGGCACTGTGGCGTCGATTACGAGGCGCTCCTGCAAAAGATTATCGCGCTGGGATTGAGGTATCGGACAGGTGCGTAGTTACAGAACCGCGAGCGGTAGCGAGCGGGATCAAGGCGCGAGCTTCATGAATTGAGTTTTGATCCCGCTCCCTACCGCTCGCGGTTCTGTAATAAAAGAAAAACGGCGCGGAGTTTCGTCCGCACCGTCTTTCATCACACGAACAAACCTATGACGCCTCACTGAATGCCGTTGGTTGATCCGCTGGCTCCTACGATCACATCTTGATTCGATCCGCCGAAGGTCACGCCCAGTAATTCGGCGTTGCCTCCCTTGTCAACCGTGCGAAGCGCCGTGCTCTTCGCTTTATCACTCCGCTGCTCGACATGCGCCGGCGTTTTGGCCTTGACTTCACCGTTCTTGATGATGCTCAACTCGTTCGTCGCCTCGTCGAACTTCACTTCATATTCGCCCGCCTTAACGAGTGTACCGTTCACCATCACGTCGTCCGGGAACGTGATCATCTTCTTTTCAGTCTTCCCCTTGTCGCCTGCCAGAACGCTCAGTGAAGCCAACGCGCCTATCACCAGAGCGATTAAAAAACTTTTCATGAAACGTTTCATTGTTCTTTTCCTCCCACGTTCGAAATAGTCAGCAACTCGCATTCCCGCGATGGACTCTCTCCAAATTGTGCTCACTACAGTTAGTGCGCGAACACGGCCAAAGGTTGCGTTGCAAAATGTTCACAATATTAGGTTTAGAGCAGAAGCTTGGAGAAGCATCCAGGGCTTTGGATGATTCGCTTACCATTTAGCGACATTTTGAGGATCGAGCCATTCACGTGTCATGTCACAGAGCAGCGCGAGACCGCGCCATGAATCGAAGCGAGAGTAGAAGCGAAGAATTTTTTTGTCGCTGGCGACGCGGCCGCGATTGTGTGCCTTGGCAAATTGCGCGCGCGCCCATGAATCCAATGCGAGGCCGTCATACCTGCCGATCAGCTTCAACAAATTTTCGGCGGCGTAGTTACCGACGCCTTTCACGCTCTTGATCTCTTTCATCAAATCGATGAGAGACGCATCAGTCGTGAGCCAGCTCTCAACGTCAAGTTCACCTGACGCCACCCGCTGGGCCAACTCTCTTAGATAAGCCGAGCGATAGCCGGCGCGAATCTTGTCTCGATAGAATTCCGCTGATTGTTGGGCCATCACTGCAGCGGTGGGAAAAGATTTGCGACCGTCATCAGACATCGTTCCGAGTTCGTTCACCAAACCCGTCACCATTTTTTCGGTAAGCGCCCACGAACAGTTTGTCGTGCAGATCATCTTCACGAGATCTTCGAACACTGTCGGCGAACGCAGCAGTCGCCCGGCGCCTTGTTCAGCAATCCAGGCAAATTCTGGATCGGTCATCATCAGCTCATAAAAGTTTTTCAAATCGTCGTCCAGGCGGAACATGTGTCGCACGTCGCGAGTGATCTTTTGCGCCGCGCGATCACCGACGCGCCGGGAAACCTCAATCTTAATTGAACCCTTCCGCGTCGTGACTCTCACGGTGACTGGCTTTGAACGATCCAGATCCAGCACGCGCGTCAATTTCCATTTCACGCGATCGAATTCGAACGGCAACAGTTCACACCAGCCGTGACTCAGAACGGTGCGGTGGTAATTAAAACCGGGCGGCGTCTTGATGGTCAGCTGCATTGCGCGAACTGTAGCAAATGCCCTCTGTCGATTCGCGGGCGCATCTGAGCTTTATGTCGTGACCGTGGCAATGGCTTTAGTCGTCGCTTTTTTCTCATGCCGATTGGTCCATCACGGAAGTCTGCTGGTTTAGGCCCAGGGCGCCACCAGTTCAGCGATTTTGTGAAAGACGGAACGCCGCTGACGGTAATTGGGCGCGTTGATAGTAGTGCTGATCGATATGGCTGAGTTGGAGAAGTTAGTAAGGCGTCGGCACACTGTTGATGTACGTATCAAGTGCGGTCAACATGATGCTTGACCGTTCGCGACTGCAGCGTTAAAATTTGCCTACTTACCAAGTTAACATGGAAGGCTGTACTCGCTGGCTCCTAATCACTTGGTTCTCGGCGAGAGAAGAACCAACACCGAGGTTCTCTACAGTTCAGGTTGCTTAAGCAGCCGCTTCCGAAAAATGCTGCCGGAGCTTTCCGGTGCGCGCTCCGTCGCCCCGCAGGGACAACCCTTCGGGGCGATGTCGTATTTACTGCTTGGTTTTGATCTTCTGTTTCTGCGGCCATATCAATGAGGCCGCAACCGACGCCAGCAGAACCAGCGCCACGGTTCCCAATGCTATACCAATCGGTATATGGTCAGCCCCGCGAATACGAGAAGCAATCGATTCGCTTCCCGCGGCGGTAACCAAGGCCGCCAGCCCTCTGCTAAGGAGCGGAAGCAACATCTTCACCCCGATAAATCCGAGCACAATACCGAGTCCAGTCTTGAGGTAATGAAATTTTTCGACGACTCCGGCAAGCAGGAAATAAAAGGTCCGCAAACCTAAAATCGCGAATACGTTCGAGGTGTAAATGATGAAGCGATCCGTTGTGACGCCGAAGATTGCCGGGATGGAATCGACAGCGAAAACCAGGTCAGTAACTTCAACGACGATCAAGACCAGCAGCAATAACGTTCCTACTCGCTTACCATCGGCAATCGTAAAAAACTTTCGCCGTTCGTAATGACGAACAATCGGCACGTATCGCGTGACGAAGCGCACGATCGGACTCTCTTCAGGATTCGCCTGGTCGTCATCTTCGCCCATCATCCTGATTCCGGTGTAAACCAGAAATGCGCCGAAGACATAAATGATTGCGTGAACGCGATTGATTAAAGCGGTTCCCGCCAGAATCATCGTCACGCGCATCACCAGGGCTCCGAGGACGCCCCAGTAAAGGACGCGATGCTGATACTTCGAGGGAACTTTGAAATATGAAAAGATCAGCAGGAAGACAAAGAGGTTATCGACGGAAAGCGACAGCTCGATGAGGTAGCCGGTAATGAACTCGAGCCCTTTTTGGTGGCGCGCCGAGCCGAACAGCTCCCACCCCAGGGGACCAAACAAGAGACCGGCAAAAATCAGCGCGAGGGTAACCCAGACGCCACTCCAGATGGCCGCATTGCGCGTGGTGATTTCATGGGGCTTGCGATTGAAGACACCGAGATCAATCGCCAGCATTATCAGAATGAAACTACAAAAACCAACCCATGCAAGTGTCGAGGTCGCCAACGAGTGCATCTGGGCAGGTAACATATCATCGGCCCTGTGGCAGACAAAACCCGCAGGTCCGGTTGAGAGTTCAGGCTTAAGCTTGCATGATAGACAGAACGCGACCTAAGTCTGAACTCTAAACCGGTGGTTGTAGCTGGTACGTTGCAGCAGGCGGCCCGCTCCTTTAGAATTTACGGTTTCGAAATAACGCAACGAAGGTTTTCTAGATGCTCAAACAATTAAGCAAGTTCGCACGCACCAGCAAAGTACTGATTCTGGGATTCGTCGCCCTCATGGCTGTCAGTCTCGTCCTCTTCTTCCGGCCAGGTGGCGGGACCTCGGCGCTCGAACCTACGAAGAGCAGCGAAGTGGTCGCGTCCGTGGGCGGCGACGACATCACCCTGGGCGAATTCGCGACCCAAAAACAGAATATTCAGGCACAGTTCAGTCGCTTCGGCGGGCAGATCAGCTTGTCCCAGATGGGTTATAGCGACGACAAAATTCTCGATGGCTTGATTCAAAGAAAGATCGCCGTGCAGGAAGCCCGGCGCCTGGGTCTCGAAGCTTCCCCCGTTGAGATCAACGACCGGATCCGCAAAACTTTTAGTGATGCTTCCGGCAAGCTCACCCTGCTCGATTCATCAGGAAAGCTCGACATGGCGAAGTACGAGCAGCGCGTCGGCGATGTAGCGGCCTTCGAGCGAGGTGTGGCCGAAGACATCGCGAGAGAGAAACTTGAAGCCTTTGTTGCCGCAAGTGTCCGCGTATCCGAAGAGGACGTGCAATCAGAGTTCAAAAAGAAAAATACTTCCTTCGATCTTACGTACGTCGTTGTCTCGGCGAGCAAGCTGGCAGAAAAGATCCAGCCCACCGATGACGAGTTAAAGGCTTACTTCGAGCAGCACAAAACTGATTACAACATTCTGGTCCCGCAGAAAAAGATTCGCTACCTCTTCATCGATCAGGACAAGTCAGGACAGAAACTTCAAATCACGGACAAAGAGCTGCATGACGAATACGACAATCTCGATCCGAAATACAAACAGGCGGGCGTCAAGGTCCAGCAGATCGTCTTAAAGGTAGCGCGTCCGGATCTCGATGCATCTGTCAAAGCGAAGGCCGATGGGTTGGTTGCGAAGGCGCGCGCCGGCGGCGAAACGATTCCCGAAGATGCGTTCGCCGATCTGGCGAAGGGCAATTCGGAGGATCCGGCGACGGCTAAGGACGGTGGCCGGGTCAACGGAATTGTAAAGAAGGACCCGAACAAACCAACCGATCCATATCAACAGGTACTCGAGATGCAACCGGGCGAGATTACGGACGCAATCAGCTACAAGAACGCCTATTACATCCTGCGCCGGGGCGATTCGGTGCCGAAGACTTTTGAAGATGCAAAGCCAGAGCTGCTGGTTTCGTTGCGCAACCGGCGTGGCTACACAGTCGCGCAGAAAATTGCACAGAAGGCCCAGGATCGTCTGAAGGAGACCAAAGATCCGCAAAAGGTCGCGCAGGAATTCGCCGCTGAAGCGAACATGAATGCGGCGGACATGGTGCGCGAGACGCCGTTTATCAAACCCGGTGACGACGTGCCAAACATCGGCAATTCGCAACAGTTCGAAGCGGCAGTTGCTCCCTTAAATAATCCAAACGATGTCGGTGAACGCACCGGAATCAAGAACGGCTTTGCCATTCCCATGCTCGTCGAGCAACGTCAGCCGCGTATTCCGGAGCTCGACGAGGTCAAAGATAAAGTTCGCGCAGCCGTCAAGGACCAAAAGGCTAAAGCCCAGTTGGAGCAAAAGGCGAAAGACATTGTCGCTGCGGCGAAATCTCCCGGCGAACTAAAAGCTGCCGCCGAAAAAGCCGGACTCGAGACAAAGGCCGAAGCGAATTACAAACTGGCCACGCCGTTGGGTGAAGCAGGATCGAGCGCGCTCATCGACGATCCGCTCAACGCAGCAAAGGCCGGCGACGTGCTGCAACCGATCTTTCTTAATCAGAACTATCTGGTGATTGGGGTCAACAAGAAAACGGACGCTGACCTGACTGAGTACGCGAAGCAACGCGATACCCTGATGCAACAGGCGCTGACGGACAGAAAGAACCAGGTATTTGGAGACTACCTCACGTCGGTGATGACGCGAATGAAACAATCGGGCTCGATCAAGATTTATCCGGACGTGCTCGATACGGTCTCAGAGGAAGAGCCGCAACCGGCGCCGCCAAGACGGCAGCCGCAATTACCGATCACGAAGTAGGCGAGACGAAATCTCTGACATCACGAAACGGCGTCTCGGAATCGTTGAAGTCCGGACGATAGTAAAACGCGGCGCCGTCATACTCCTGCATCCAACCCTCTTCCATTCCCAGTTCTTCCAGGGCTGAGACTGCGCGAAACCATTCGCTTTCGTTAATTCGTCGCGACAACAAAGCGTACCGCGGATTCGTCCCGGCGACATTCGTCGGATAGTACTGGGCCATCAGCGAGACGGCGACGCGCGGGCTCAGTTCGTCGCGAATCCATTGCAGCGATTCGCGAACGCTGCCAATGTCGTTCGGCAAGACCAATAGACGAATTACGAGACCGCGCTTAAGCAAACCATCCTGGCCGTAGACAAGTTCGTCACCCGTCTGTCGAAACATCTCTTTCAAAGCCGCGCGCGAAACAGATGCGTAGCTGCGGACTTTTGAATACAGAAACCCTTCGTCGTCCCCGGCGTATTTCAGATCAGGAAGGTAAACATCGACGATGCCGTCGAGCAGCTTCAATACTTCCACTGAATCGTAGGCGTTCGTGTTGTAAACGATCGGCAGATGCAATCCCTGTTCGGCGGCAATCAAAATCGCGCGGGCCATCTGCGGTGCGAAATGTGTCGGCGAAACGAAATTGATGTTGTGACAACCACGTGACTGCAGCTCGAGCATTATCTCAGCCAGACGCTCGTGGGTAATCTGGTTCTTGATTTGTTCTCTGTGCGTTTGTGAAATCTGGTAGTTCTGACAATAGACACAACGCAGGTTGCAGTTGCCAAAAAAGATGTTGCCCGCCCCGCGCGTTCCCACCAGCGGCGGCTCTTCACCAAAGTGCGCCGTGTAAGAAGAAACAATTGGCAAGCGGCCCGAATAACAAGCGGCGATCTCGTCATTCAATCTGTTGTTGAAGCAATCGCGCGGACAGACGGTGCAGCGCTCGAGCAAAGCCTCCAATGCTTCGACGCGACGCCTTAGTTCGCCGGCTTGCATCAACCGAAGATAGCTGGGTTCACACTGATCCAGGCGGTTCATCATTCACTCAGTCACATTAATCAGTGAGGTCAGTACCGGGAGAGGTAGAGACCGGGTTCGACCCACGCGATCTCGCTTATCGCTGATTGAGACCCGGTCGCTATCGCTCCCGGTACTGACCTCATTCCAACTCATCTGTTCTTCTTCCGAAAATGCACGTAATGCGTCTTGTGTTGCTCGACCAGCTCTTTGGGCACGACTCTGCGCGTGATGCGCCAGATGAAATCCATCTCGGCGTGGGTCGTGCTCAACGCCAGGCGCGCCTCAAACACCAGCAGGATGCTGCCGTAGAAAAGAAACATCGCGCCGGCGAGTCCCATCACCACCGGCACCCAGGCGCCATGCGCGCTGAAGAAAGCCACTACGCCGATGGCCACGCTGGTCGCCACGAAGACCCCAACCGCAAGATAGAAAGTTGTCAACGCGCGCTGCAAGAGGCGCGAGCGACTGGTCAGCTTATCGAGTTGATCGTAAAGCATAGCGCGCTCTTCTTCCAAAAACTCGGCGCTTTCATTCGCGTCATCCAAATGACGCAAACGATCTGACAACAGGCGGACGCGATCGACTATGCGGCCCAGTCGCGTCGAAGTCGAAAGAATCATCGTGCCGCTCGCTGAGATCAAAACCGCCGGCGTGATCATGGCGGTCAGGACCGCGAGCGATGAAGTTAAAGCGTCCATGCGATTTCCGAGGAACGGTCATTCTAACGGCTCACGAGGATAGAGGCCAATTTGGAGTGCGGCGGCTTGACGCCGCTTTACTACTCCGCGATTCCAGATCGGCAGATCATCCAAAGCAAATTCTTCTAAACATTGAACTCCGAACTTTATGATATTCTCGCCTCGTTCTTGAATGAAGGACGATGGCTGATAACGCGTACCACTTCGTCGATCGCTGGCGCGTCGATGGTGACGTGAAAGAAGTCGCGGACATTCTCGAAGATGCGTTGGCACTGCCGCGTTGGTGGGGGTCAGTCTATTTTGAAGTAAAAGAAATTGAACCCGGCGGCGAAGGCGGCATTGGCAAACTGATTAGCCTGCGCGCCGGAGGTTGGTTGCCTTACACGCTGCGGATCAATTTCCGGACAATTGAATCACGTTATCCGCACGGGTTCACCATGGAAGCGACCGGTGATCTCGAGGGAAAGGGTATTTGGACTTTTAGACAGGACGGACCGTTCGTCCTGATCACTTATGACTGGACCATCAAGGCGAACAAACCGATTATTGAAAAGCTTTCATTCTTACTCAAACCAATTTTCCGATCGAACCACAGTTGGACCATGAAACGCGGCGAAGAAAGCCTTAAACTTGAACTGCTTCGCCGTCGCGCAAAATCAACTGAGGACGCTGCTGCGATTACCGCGCCGCCGGAACCTTCGTTCGTCGTTCGGCTTCTGAATCTCAACCGGTAGTGACCACCGAAACCAAACCAGACTCGATGATCGCGTGGCTGCCCGACCTCGTCTATCTCCGCGACGGCTTTGCGGCCAACCAGGCTTTGGTTTGTGATGCTGCCGGTGCGATCGTGAAGATCGTCAGTGCGTCTGAACTAACGCATGAGAAGAAAGTAAATCTTCCGCGGCGCGCCTTGTTGCCGGGCATGATCAACGCGCACTCACACGCCTTTCAGCGGGTGATCAGAGGACGGACGGAGTACCGGAGCAAACCGTTTAGAGGCGGGCTACCGCCCGCCGGTTTGGGCAGTCACAACAACGTAGACAGCTTCTGGACGTGGCGCGAAAAGATGTACTCAGCAGCCATGCGTCTGACTCCCGAAGATATCTATGACGCTTCCCGAATGGCCTTTCTGGAAATGGCGTTGAGCGGTATTACTGCTGTCGGAGAATTTCACTATCTTCATCACGCGCCGGACGGAAGCTCTTATGACGATCCGAATCTACTGGCGAAAGAAGTCCTGCGCGCAGCCGGAGATGTCGGCTTACGAATCGCGTTATTGCGCGTCGCCTACGCGCGTTCTGGTTTTCAAACAGAAGTGAATCCGAAGCAGGTGCGATTTATTGAAAGCGATCCTGATTCCTACTTGAAAAGTTTTGAATCCTTAATCACCGATCTTGGACGGGGCATTAGCCCTACCGTCAGGGAGGGCTCAGACAAGCAAGTCGGAGACGGAGCCCTCCCTCACGGTCGGGCTAGTGCCCCGATGGCTTGGGTTGGCGTCGCCCCTCACAGCGTGCGTGCTGTTCCTTTGAATTACTTGAACGACGTAATCGCGTATGCAAACCAACACGATCTGAAAACCCACATGCACGTGGCCGAGCAACCTGCTGAAGTTTCTGCTTGCATAGAAGAACACGGCCGGACCCCGGTCGCTCTGCTGCAAACTGAAGGACTGCTGAGTGAGCGATTCACGGCCGTGCATGCGATTCATGTGACTCCTAAAGCGATCGCCTCATTCGCCGAGACGCGCGCGCTTGTGTGCGCCTGTCCTACGACTGAGCGAAATCTTGGCGATGGGGTCGTGCCGGCGGACGAATACCTGAAGCATGAGGTGCCGATTTGTCTGGGAACAGACAGTCACGCGCAAATCGATCTGTTAGAGGACGCGCGCGAACTTGAATATCACCTGCGTTTGCAGAAGCTTGAGCGAGCGGTGCTCAGTGTCAGCAGCCCGAGCGTGAGCGAGGGCAACTCGAGCGACGAAGCGCGGTTATTATTTGATTGCGCGACGGTGAACGGCGCGCGCAGCACGGGAGCACCGGGGGGTGCGCTCGAAGCCGGACGGCCAGCGGATTTCTTTACCGTCGATCTCGATGATCCATCGATCGCCGGCGCCTCGCGAGATGATCTTCTGCCGGCGATTGTCTTTTCTTTATCGCGCGCAGCCGTGCAAGAGGTTGTCGTCGGTGGCAAGCCGATTGTGTCTGAGGGACAACATCTGATCCAGGAAGAAGTGGTCGAACGATTTAATGAATTGCAGAAAAGATTATGGTGAAAGTGAGCTTGCGGCTTTGCCGCTGCACACTGCGGAAAGCCTTCGGCTTTCCGGCGATGAGTAAATTGGGTTTTGGGAGAGGCTGCGCCTCGACCGCGCGAGGCGCAGCCTCGCTGATCCATTAAGCATTGAGCCCCGGTAAGGCAAAGCCTTACCGCCATGTGCTGCGGCAAAGCCGCGTATGATGACCGTCGAACAAACACTCGCAGACCTGGTCGCGATCGATTCCGTCTCATCTCGGTCAAACGCTGAACTCATCTCGTATCTCGAAGCGAGATGCAGAACCGCGGGTTTCATAACTGAACAATTCCCTCACGTCGATCAGACGGGCGCCACCAAAATTAATCTCGTCGCGCGCAAGATCACTGAACCGGAAATCGAACTTGCACTCGTCGGCCATACGGACACGGTGCCTTACGATCCGGCGTGGACAGATGCCCTGCGACTGACTGAGCAGGACGGAAAACTGTTCGGCCGCGGCTCATGCGACACCAAAGCATTCATCGCGGCCGCTCTGACTGCAGTCGATAGCATCGATCTCACGAAATTGAAAAAACCGCTCGCTCTGGTCTTCACGAGCGATGAAGAGATTGGTTGTTTGGGGGCGAAACGATTAGCGGAAGCGCGCCCATTCGGCGTGCGCTACGCGATTGTTGGTGAGCCAACTTCGTTGCAACCGATGCGCGCTGGTAAAGGCTATTGTCTGGCGGAAATTGTGGTGCAGGGCCGCGAGGCTCACAGTGCGTATCCGCAACTCGGCGCGTCGGCCATCTTTCGCGCCGCGCGGTTGATCGAACGCATCGAACAAATCGCCGAGGAGTTGAAGAGCGATCGGCGTGATGGATTTGATCCGCCTTATACGACGCTGAACGTTGGTCTGATTAACGGTGGGTCGGCGAAGAACGTGATAGCCGGCGAATGTCGCTTCACGCTCGAGTGGCGGACCATACCCGGACAATCGCCTGATCATGTTTTGAGTAGAGTTCGAACCGCAGTCGCGGATCTGCAAACGGCTGACCCGGACTTTGTTTGTGAGATCGATGCCGCGCGCGCTGACGACAGTTTCGAAACCGGCGACGAATCAGAGCTGGTCAAATTTCTCGCAGAACGTTCAGCCCAGGCGGCCGGCACGGTGGCCTTCGGCACTGAAGCGCCGAGCATGATTGCGCTGGGCGCGGAAGCGGTCGTCTTTGGTCCCGGGGACATCCGCGTGGCCCATCGCACCGGCGAGTTCGTTCCGATTGATGAATTGAAGAGATGCGTAAGCATCCTGCACGACGCAATCGAAAGGTTCTGTTTGAAGTAATGCAGTTAGCACCACCCGCGTCAGCGGACGGTTATAGACTGGAGCGCAAGCGTCCTCGCTTGCATGAGCGTTGTTAAGCGAGACGTTGCAACCGGGACGGTTGCGCTCCAGTCTTACCCGGTCGCTATCGCTCCCGGTACTGACTTAACGGTCAAGCCGAGACACCGCTGAACCATTATGCTCCCGCACCTCGCTCGCTTATCATATCTGCTCATCTTGCTTCCGAGGCTCTGAATTAATGAATCGCAAACTCAATTTATTTGTGCTCGCTTTTGCTGCCGTTGTTTGCTTCCAGGCTCAACTTGTTGTCGTCAAAGCCAACGTTGCCAACGGCCCAATCACACTCTCGGTCGATGCCTCTGAAGCGCCGCGCAAACTTTTTCACGCGCGCATGACGATGCCGGTCTCGTCCGGGCCAATGACGCTTGTCTATCCAAAATGGATTCCCGGCGAACATGGACCAACTGGCCCAATCATCAATCTCGCAGGTCTGAAAATTACGGGCAGCGGCAAAATAATTCCCTGGCGCCGCGACGACGTCGAAATGTACGCGTTTCATTTTGAAGTGCCCGCCGGAGTGCGAGAGATCGAAGTTGCTCTCGATTTTCTTTCGCCGACTTTTGCCGGAGGCTTCACCGCCGGCGCATCGACGACTTCTCATTTGGCAATCGTCACCTGGAACCAATTGCTGCTGTATCCGGAAGGCGCGAACATCAGCGATGTCACCTTCAAAACGAATCTGACTCTGCCGGCTGGTTGGAAATTTGGAACTTCGCTCCCCGTCTCTAATCAGTCAGCAAGCAAAATCGATTTTGCACCGGTGTCGCTGGAGCGGCTGGTAGATTCGCCGGTGCTCGCGGGCGAATACTTTCTGGTAATCCCGCTCTCGGCGAATCCGTCGAACGAGATCGACATCGCCGCGGACAACAACGCGGATTTGGCAATTAGCCCGGAACTCACGACCGTGCTGAAGCGAGTTGTCTCAGAAGCTGTTTCGCTTTTCGGCGCGACTCATTACACCCACTATCATTTTCTGCTGACCTTGAGCGATCACACTGCGCACTTCGGTCTCGAGCATCATGAATCGAATGACAGTCGCGTCTCTGAACGGGCGTTGCTCGATGATGCGCTGCGCGATGTTTCGATGGGCGTGCTGCCGCACGAGTTTGTGCACTCATGGAACGGGAAGTACCGGCGGCCCGCCGGATTGACGACACCGAATTACCAGGAGCCGATGAAGGGCGAGCTGCTTTGGGTCTATGAAGGATTGACTGAGTACCTCGGCAATCTGCTGGCCGCGCGCAGCGGCTTGTGGACCGAACAGCAGTATCGCGATCATCTCGCTGAAGTCGCCGCCGATCTCGATCACCGGCCCGGCCGCATGTGGCGGCCACTGATCGACACGACGATCGCGGCCCAGCTTCTTTACTTCGCGCCGGATGAGTGGGGCTCGGTGCGGCGCGGCGTCGATTTCTATGATGAAGGCTGGTTGATCTGGCTGGACGTCGATACCAAGATTCGCGAGCTGAGCGGCGGCGCGAAAACCCTGGATGATTTTTGCAAGCGTTTTCACGGCGCCCCCAGCACGGAGCCGATGGTCAAGACTTACACGTTCGATGACGTCGCGAACACCTTGAATGAGGTCGCGCCGTTCGATTGGCGAAACTTTTTGACGACGCGATTGAATTCGACAGACTTCCATGCGCCGCTGGGCGGCATCGAACGGAGCGGTTGGAATCTGGCATATCAACCGAAGCCGAACGGTTTTTTGAAGGATTACGAGCAGGTGCGCCGCGGTGCGGAACTGGGTTACTCGATCGGCTTGCGCCTCAATGAAGACGGGCGCATCGCCGACGTTATCGAAGGGTTGGCGGCCGCGAAAGCCGGCATTGGGCCGGGAATGAAAGTCATCGCTGTAAACGGCAAGGCTTACTCAGCGGACATCTTGCGCGAAGCGATCAAAAAGACGACTGATCCGCGGCATCGCAAAATCGATTTAACGATCGACAACGAAGGGTACCTGGAAAATCATCAACTGACTTACGCGGAAGGCGAGAAATATCCGGTGCTGCTGCGAGATGCGGCCAGGCCGGACGTGCTGACAAAGATCATCGCGCCGCTGACGTGGTCGAGATAGCTCTCGCGTCGTTTAGAGGGCGGAATTGTCCGCCCAAACCTGTAACGCGCGGGACAAGTTCCGCGTCTAAACAAATACAATCTGAATTCTGACTGATTGGGTCTTATACATTATGCGTTTTCTGTTCACGTTCTCCGTTTTACTTCTCTGCATTACCGCTTCAGGTTTTGTCGTTATCGCTCAAACCAACAACACGCCGTTTCCGCAACCGACTGAGCTGCAACAGGGCCCGGCCCTGACCAACGAGGAATTCGTGCGGCTGCTTTATCAATTGCCGGCCCGTCCGAACGAAGTCGAAAAATTAATCGACGATGTTCGCAAGCGTGGTATCGCTTTTCCGCTCACACCGGGTTTGCGATCGCTGGTGGCCACCAAAAGCGGCAACAACGCGTCGCTGATACATACTCTGGAAGAAGCGGATCGCCGGCGCACGAATCCCACCACCGTCACGCCTTTGCCGCCAATTGCTGAGTCCGCGGAACTGCTGGAACAGGCGCGCAAAGCGACGCTGGGCGCGGCCGAGAAGATGCCGGACTATCTGGTCAAGCAACAGATCACGCGATCGCACGCGTTTGGACAGAGCAGGAATTGGGCGCCGTACGATCGTTTGAGCATTGCGGTCAGTTATCGCCAGACCGCGGGCGAGGACTACAAACTGCTCGCGGTCAACGGCCTGCCTGTGACTGAAGATCAGAATTACAACATGAAGCTGGGCGGCACGATCTCAACGGGCGAGTACGTGACCGCGCTGACTGAACTTTTCAAACCTGAGAGTCAGGCGCAATTCACCGCCGTGGACACTGACACTTTGCGCGGACGCCGCACGATTATCTTTGAGTACGAAGTGAAGCGAGAGAATTCACATCAATCTCTCGGCTGGGGTGAAGGCGGATCGATCAGGCAACAGACTATTTCCGGCTATCGCGGCCGCATCTGGATCGATCGCGAGAATTATCGCGTGTTGCGCCTGGAAGATATCAGCACCGAGATCGAACCGGGCTTTCCGATCACGGCCGCCAGCAAGCTCATCGATTACGATTGGGTGACGATTAACGAACAGCCTCACCTGTTGCCGTTGCGC